>VOFJ01001736.1_pt1 | contig 19795 bp, 33 predicted proteins | sample 5384081 | NCBI WGS metagenome assembly VOFJ01 (sample SAMN12384729, study PRJNA508395) | human gut metagenome | isolation source: healthy gut I | host: Homo sapiens
TTTGTCTCTTTTAAAAATTTCCGGTGACCGGCGGTGAACATCGTACCGACAAGAATAATTCCGTCCACCGGATAATTTTCAAATAACCGGAGGTATTCTACTTCCTTTGCAGGGGTGTTGTCGGTTCCGGCAAAGAAGCATCTGATAGCCTCTTTCGGCGAGAACACTTTCAATTCCGGCAGTGATCCGGCTGATGGATTCGGAATTGATCTTCGGGACGACCACGCCCACCAGGCTTGCCTTTTGGTACGAAGCATACGCGCCTGTGCGGATGGCTGGTATCCGGTTTCTTCGATGACTTTACGGATCTGTTCTTTTTTCTCTTCACTGACGTAGCCGCCGTTCAGATATCTGGATACAGCCGCGCTGGATACACCGGCGAGCTGTGCGATTTCTTTGATGGTCATAATCTGGTAAATGAAACTCCTTTGTATTTGATACTCTTATTATAGTGGAAAGCAAAATAACAGACAAGACCGGAGAAAGGAGAAAATCCAATCTTGGTCTTGCCTGTATTATTTTTGGTTATAACTTTTTTAAAATGATGTGAGTGTCAAAAAAATTTTGCCGCTCACATCATTATTATAATCTGCGATACAGATTTTTATAGCGTTTTTTTGTCCTCTTTCGTTAAGATAACAGCCAGAAGCAAGAATGCGACTCCTGTCAGAAGAACGATGATCCAGGTAAAGATTGGCGTATGATTTTTTTGTAAATAAATCCGATCAAAAGCTGGTACAGACTCATAAAATCCGATACGGATGATCTCCATCAGCCCGTGGATTCTTCCGCGGTGGCTGGATGGGATACGCCTGGTCATGTACGGGCTTTCCGCCAGCATGTAAGAAATCTCACCCCATGTCAGTACGACCATTGCCGCATAATAGAACGGGATGTGCCCGAAAAGAGGATGAACAATACGTAGCCGACCAGTGTCAGTAAAAATCCGTAGATTGTCTTTTTCGGTTCGGAGGATCGCTTCAGGATCTGGGTGATAAATGGTGTGAAGAGAAACAACGATAAAGCAGTTGATGCTGGTAACTGTTCCGAATATCACCGCACCGGTATCCCCGTGTAGACGGATCAGATCCATAGGAAAGAGATAATTATACATCTGGTAAAGTGCTGTGTACCCGCTGGTGATCAGAATGAACAGCAGAACAAGCCGGTTTTCTTTTAAGAATCGTCAGCAGGCTTTCCCCGTGCGTTTCGGCCCGATAAATGGCGTTGCTATCATTTTCTTCTTTTTCCGGTGTGATATTCTGTACAAAGAAATAGATCAGCACAGAAGAAGTGCCGATGGAAATTCCACTGAGCAAAAAATGCAAGCCATAAGTAATTGCGAAACATAAATCCGGCTACAGCAAGAAGCCATCACGCCGCCGAGATTTGCTGTCAGATACTGGAGGGGGAATACCCTCTTTCCTGTCCTTGCTGAGGGGTGATGTCCGCAGTAAGCGAATTGTAGGCGGATTCTCCATATTCTGACAGGTAGATGCGATAAACATCAGCACAATGGATTTTGTCGTCAGCGGGATCAGTCCGCAGATGATAAGAAATGACGGAAATCATATCCAGATAGACGATATTCATTTTCTTATTAAAACGATCGGCCATCTTTCCACCAATCAGATTTTTTGCCGGGATCGTCAGGATCCCCATCAGTGCCGTGATCCAGGCAACCTGCACGGCATTCATCCCAAGCTTCTGGCTTAAGATCATCGTCAGCATCGGACGGACCATTGCCCCCCATGGCCGTCACAAAAGCGTCCAAAGCATAAGACATAGTTTTCTTTTTCTAAGACCTTTGTATTGCGAAATTAGATTCATGATACGTTTTCCCTTTGCATATTCCCCAGTTTCAAACTACTAATAATATACAATGCGGGCACTTTTTTGTCTATCTTATTCCGCCGGGTTTCAGCAAAAATGGTGGTTGATTGAAGCCGGAAAATGATGTATGTTAGTACTTAGGAAATAGAAGTTGTAAGGGGATTATGACTGAGCGAAAAAAGGAGAATATGATGAAATCAGAAGAAGTTACGAGAATACTGGAAAATGCCATCCGTATAGGAAAAGGTGTGATCCGGTATGGAAGTGTCGCATCGTATATTCCGAGCTTGCCAAGGCAGATAAGAATAAAAAAAGTGATAAATTGTGGGAATCTGGAAGCTCAAGGAGGTTCCTCCTCAGTGCCTGAAAAGAAAATGGAATCATGACTGTCCTCTTTTGAATTGAAGCTATCTTCCACATGCCCTTTTGGCTCTCCTGTGCTCTGATCTTTCTACGACATTACTGTTCTCTCATAGCCATCGGCATCTTGCCCTGGCACATATACTCTCCTACTATCTGATTGCTCGGATCAATATTTTCACGTACGTTGTGAAGTACTTTCTGATAATACTCTTCTTCCACCAAAGCCGGCTGTTCCGAATAAGAAGATTTTTTTATTTCTAAGTGATTTTAACAGTGTGGTTGTCGCTTCGTCAGCAGTTCCTTTGTTCTGTCCAGAAGCCGATATAGAGTATTTCTGACTGCGGATCTGCATCTTTACATAGGCCAAAATAATCGAGAGTTTCTTCCGGAAGTATTTCGCGGATCGCATCGGCAAGTTCCTTTGTATTGCCTGTCATCTTTGCTGAATAAAATAGAATATCTTTCTTTTTCCCATGTTTATTACCCCGTTTCTTTTTAAACATATTTTTAATTATAACACTATTTTTTAAGATTGACAGTTTTTTGTGGTAGGCATAATACAAAAAAAAAAGGTAATATATAGATATGAATCAAGTCATGGAAAGAGGGGGATGAAAGCAATGGTTGATTTGAAAATGCTGGAGGAAAAGACTCCGATCTTGAAGGAGATCTGTAGTGAAAAAGAGGTGTTCTGGAAAAATCCGGACAAAACAGTTTGTGGGGAAGCAATGGAACAGATCGAACTTGGTATGGAAGATGTAGAAGATGCGGAGCGCAGACTGGAGCGTTTTTGCACCGTTCATTATGAAATGTTTCCCGGAAACAAAGGAGAAAAACGGAATCATTGAATCTGTTCTGACACCGGTTCCGAAGATGAAGGATTTGCTGAATGAGAAATACGACAGCAATCTGGAAGGAAACTTATTATTAAAGCAGGACAGCCATCTGGCAATCGCAGGTTCGATCAAGGCACGCATGGTATTTATGAGATTTTGAAGCACACAGAAGAACTTGCATTAGAGCATGGGATTTTGAGTCTGGAAGACAATTATGAGAAACTGGCGAGTGAAGAATGCAGAGAGAGTTTTTCAAAAAAAGTATACCATTCAGGTTGGTTCCACCGGAAACCTTGGACTGAGTATCGGAATCATGAGTGCGACAGTTGGCTATCAGGTGATCGTACACATGTCAGCAGATGCGAAACAGTGGAAAAAAAGACTTTGCTCAGAAGCCACGGGGTAACAGTAAAGGAATATGAGTCAGATTACAGTGAAGCGGTGAAAACGGACGTGCTTTATCTGATGCAGATCCGAACAGCTACTTTGTGGATGATGAAAATTCAAAAACACTCTTTCTTGGTTATGCAGTAGCGGCAAAACGTCTGCAAAAGCAGTTGGAAGAAAAGAATGTTGCAGTAGACGAGGAACATCCGCTCTTTGTATATATTCCCTGCGGAGTAGGCGGAGCACCGGGTGGTGTATGCTTTGGACTTAAGGCGCTGTTCGGAGATTATGTACACTGCTTTTCATAGAACCGACACAGGCACCGTGTATGTTAGTCGGAATGGCAACCGGACTGAACCAGGAGATTTCCCGTACAGGATATAGGGCTTACCGGACTTACCCATGCAGATGGGCTTGCCGTGGGACGTCCTTCTGGATTTGTAGGCAGAGTAATGAAGAATCTGCTTGGCATGAATTTACTATCCGCGATGGAAAATTACATGATTACATGAGAGACCTTCTCGGAACAGAGAACATTTTCCTTTGAGCCAAGTGCTTTGCTGCTTTGAAGGACCAATACAGATTGAAAGGAATGAATCTGCACGTAAATATTTACAGGAGAATCATCTTGAAGAAAATGAAAAATGCGACACACATTGCATGGGCAACAGGCGGAAGTCTCGTGCCGGAAGCAATTCGTGAAGAATACAAAAACACGTATCTGGAGAAATAAAAAGATGCGGCTGATTCATGAATGCCGATTCCTGGTATAAAAACTGAGGTCATTGTTCCATGATCAGGAAATGCTGACCTCAGCGTTTTTTGAAATATTTAATTGTTGCGCTATATGGAATAAAAGTTTTGCTCGCCATTGTTGTATAAATTTAAACTCACATTCCATATCAGGATTTCTTTAATTCTTCCCTATACAATTCGGTTATATATGCCGGACCATTGCACCACAGTTTTGTTTTCTCATCATACAGTGCTTTTTTCCTGTCTTTGAACATAGAAAATCTGTCAATACCTCTTTTCTGTCCTTGCCCGTCTCTTCTGCGATTTCTTCTGTCACCATAGCGATAAGAAGGTCGATTGTATAATCCAGTTTTTCTTTTTTGGAATTGTTACTTCAGCCATATCTTCTCACCTTTCACGAATTTCAGACACTCAATAGCGGATTCTGTTTTGAAGCAATATTGATCTTTTAATTTATTTGGCAACAACTGTTTAATACAAAAATCATCTGCTTCCTGATCACCTGCTGTTCCAAACGCCCCTGCAAGGTAGGCTGTAAGAGTTGCATTTGTCGCATCATCCGCAATCTTTCCTGCAATGATATCATACCTTGCCATTTCTTTGCAAAAATTCAGTAATATCTTCAAGCACAGCTTCATCACCTTCACAATGAAAAAAATCCCATAGCATTTTTTCTATATATCCAAGAACATCTGCTTCTTTAAACAAGTGGATAATCTGTTCAACAGGTAAATGCCACTCTTCTGAAGCAAGCCGGATTAATCTTGTTTGCATGAAAGTAATCTCTGTTTTCTCACTCATAATGAATCCTCCTTAATTTCTTTGGTCAATAATACTGAATTTTCTACTCTTATCAATAACCCCAAGTCATCAGATTCCATTCTCCGCCTTCACTCCCGTGCAAGCCACCATGACCAAGTGTATTCTTCGTTCGCCTCCCATGCACCGCCGCCTTTTTTCCGGCGAACGGAAACTACTTTTAAATGCAATACATTGCGTAAAGGCTTCTTTATTATCTTCCGTTCTTAAATCATTCATCCATTCAATGTTATCTGCATTGTTGCATTCTTCATCCGGCATATAAGAAAGGCTATGCAATTCACAGCCCTTAAACGAAGCGAACTGCTTTTTTATAATCTCAATGGCAGAATCTATTTCTTCTTTTTGAATAAACGGAAGATGCTCCATAATCAATTTCCACTTTTGATGTATCGCCGTTCTTTCCGCATCCGGCAAAGAGAAGAACCAGCACAATGCAAAGCATTACGGTTATAATCTTTTTCATAGTGAATACCTCCAAATACCGTTTTTTCGTTTTTCTGCGACTTCCCGATAAACGGGAAGTTAACCTCCTGTTACTCATCATCATCTGTAAATTCCATCATCTCATCAACGGTACAGTCCAGTTTCTTGCAGATTTTCTCAATTGTCTCCATTGATACATACTGGTTTTTTCCCCATCCTGGCAAGAATATTTCCGCTTATCCCGGTGAGATACTGCATCTCTATCCGCTGCATATTTTTATCTATGAGCATTTTCCATAATCTGTTATAACTTATGCCCATAAGCTATCTCCATATTTCTCATTCAAATATATTTTGATTTATCATGACCGTTGCTTCACAACTATCATGATCAATTCCTGCCGTTCACCAATCATGCAAGCATGTTGGCTCTCTTGCGCTCATTATATCACGATTTCGTTAGGTCGAATACCTGTAATTTTTGATATCTTCTGTAAAATGGAAAGAGGATACCCCGGCAAAGGGCATCCTCTCCAACCATTTATTCTGAATTAATCAAAAGGAATCTCACTATCTGGTGCTTCCATGAATCCATCCTTATCTGTTTTGATGTTTCCGACGAATCCGCTCAAGCACCGTTATCCTTTATGACACTGCCTGAACTGGCTGTTATACAGATGACTGTAGAAGTCGCCTTCTTCAGCAGTTCTTCATGGATTCCCCTGCTCAATGATCTTACCGTCTTTCATGACGAGGATCAGCGAAGCGTTGCGGATCGTGGACAGACGGTGGGCAACGACAAACTCGTTCTGCCCTTGCATCAGGTTGTCAAACGCCTCCTGAACCTGCAGTTCGGTACGGGTATCGATGCTTGAAGTCGCCTCGTCGAGGATCAGAATCGGCGGCAGACAGAGCATGACACGGTGATACAAAGAAGCTGTTTCTGCCCCCTGGCTGATGCTGTCTTCATGAGAACCGTGTCAAGTCCCCTTCGGCAGACGCGGATAAACTCCCAGCTTTTTGCCTCTTTGCTGCCCGGATGATTTCTTCATCCGTGGCATCCGGTTTTCCCGAAGCTGATATTTTCACGGACAGTACCGGATTTGATCCAGGTATCCTGAAGCACCATACCAAAGCAGCTGCGGAGCGCATGGCGGGACAGCTTTGGTCGATCGGCTTTCCGTCGATGCAGACCTTTCCGGCATCGACATCATAGAAGCGCATCAGCAGGTTGATGAGCGTCGTCTTTCCGCATCCGGTCGGGCCGACAATGGCAACACGCATGCCCGGCTGTACGTCAAGATTAAAGTTCTCGATCAGTTTTTTCTCTTTGTCATAACTGAATGCTACATTATCGATCGTCACATTTCCCGTCACGGTATCGATCGTTCCGGCCGGGTCTGCACTCTCTTCCTTTTCTTCCAGAAGAGCAAAGATACGGCCTGCGCAGGCAAGCGCGTTCTGCATCTCGGTGATAACGGAACTGATATCATTGAACGGTTTCATATACTGGTTTGCGTACGACAGCAGAACGGAAAGTCCGCCGACGGTCAGCGCGCCCCGGGATCATGAAAGCTCCCTACAAGGGCAACACCGGCATAGATCACGTTGTTGACAAAACGGGTGGACGGGTTCGTTAAGGAACTGTAAAACACGGCCTGCTGGCTGTATTTCTGCAGATCTTTGTTGATCTCTGCAAAACGCTTCGGAAGCTTTTTCCTCATAGCCGAACGCTTTGACTACTTTCTGGTTTCCGATCATTTCTCATCGATGAGTGCGGTCTGTTTTCCTCTCGTCTCACTCTGTTTCTGGAACATTTTGAACGAACGGCCGGAAATAAATTTTGCCACCAGGAAGCTGAGTGGTGTCAGAAGGATGACCATCAAAGTGATCCACACGTTCTTGGAAAACATGAAGATCAAGGTTACAACAACGGTCACAACGCCGGAAAATAACTGGGTAAATCCGAGCAGTAATCCGTCAGAAAGGATATCAGTATCGGCAATGATACGGCTCACAATATCGCCGGTGCTGTGCTGGTCCAGATAAGAAAGCGGAAGCTTCTGGATGTGGCGGATTGCCTTGGGATCGGATATCCTGTACAATATGATAGGTCATGCGGTTATTGACAAGGTTCATGATCCAGATTGCGGCTGAGCGATCACTACGAACAGAAGAATCTGCTTCAGATAGAGCCACATCTGGGTAAAGTCTACATTGTGGGCTGCTACGATCTCATCGATCGCATTACCGAAGAGAACCGGCACATAAAGCTGAAGAACCACTGATATTCCGGCAAGGATGATGCTGAGGATCAGGAGGATCCAGTATTTTCCGATATATTTAAAAAGCTTTTTTTCATTACACTGTCTTTTTTCATACCTACATCTCCCCTCTTTCATATTTTGCACGGTCTTCCGGGAACTGTGAGAAATAGATCTCACGATAAACTTCGCAGGATTTCATAAGTTCATCATGTACCGGATCCGGCGAGTTCTCCATTATCTAATACTAAAATCTTGTCTGCCTGGCGGATGCCTGCAACCCCTCTGGGATACCAGGAAGGTTGTTGTCTCTCCTTCCAGTCCTGCGAGGGCTTTCCGAAGTGCTTTGCGTCAGTTGCAAAATCAAAAGTGCGCTTAAGCTGTCGTCAGGATCAGGATTTCCGGCTTTTTCACAAGAGCGCGGGCAATGGTAAGACGTTGACGCTGTCCACCGGAAAGGTTCTTTCCGTTCTGCTCGAGCATGAAATCAAGCTGTCCGTCTTTTTTTCCTTCTACGACTTCTTTTGCCTGTGCAACTTTCAGTGCATCCCAGATCTCGGAGTCAGATGCATTTTCATTGCCCCATTTCATGTTATCGCGGATCTGCCTTTGAAAAAGGGACGAGCGTTGCTGTACGATTCCGACCTTGTCGTGGATTTCCTGATTGTGAGCTCTTTACATTGCGTCCATTCAGTTTAACGGTTCCGCAGGTTACATCATAGAAACGGGAGATCAGGCTGACCAGAGTGGATTTTCCGCATCCGGTACCACCGATGATACCGACTGTCTGCCCCTTTTTACAGAGAAACTGATATCAGAAAGGCTTGATGCACCGGCACCTGCATGGGTGAAGGATACCTTGTCGAATTCGACTTCATTTGCAGAAGGATCTGCCTTTGCAGCGCCGGGGTTTCGGATAATGCATGGTAGTCCTGATATCCAGGACACCGGCTACGGTCTGCACATGCCATCGCCTTTTGTTCAGTGTAATGATCAGGGGAAGCCAGCTTGATCAGCTCGACGATCATCTGTGCCATGTAGTTGTAAAGCGCGACAACCTGTCCCTGATGCATGGTTCCGAGATTGACCTGGAGTCCTGCTCTTGCGATCAGGATGACAGTTGCAATGTTGATCAACACGTAGGTAAATGGATTTAACAGGGCGGAAATTTTTCCGACAAATTCATTTAACCTGGTCAGTTCGGTGTTGCTCTTTTTCAAATTCATTTACCGACTCTTCTTCAGCGGCAAAATGCGCGGATCACGCGGACACCTGTCAGATTCTCACGGGTAAGTCCTGTGACGCGGTCCAGGGTGCCGCCTGCACTTTTTGAAAAAGAGGATGCTGACCAGCATAATGAAAATGACGCCGACAAAAAAGAGGGATCGCCACAACGAATACCAGCGCACATTTAAAGTTGATCGTAAATGCCATGATCATCGAACCGATTACGATAAACGGATTCCTCTCTTGGAAGAAGAAGACGAAGTCCCATGTTGATGCCGCTCTGACCTGGTTGATATCATCGGTCATCCGTGTGATCAGGGTGTCCGTACCGATCGTATCAAGTTCGGTAAAATGAAAAGCCCTGAATGTGGTCAAATACGGCCTGGTCTTTAAATTGGTTGCACAGCCGACACTCGCTCTTGCAGCAAAAATACTGTGTAAAAACTGCAAATTTTAAGACCGACTGCAGCTCCATGAGGATCAGCACCAGGAACATCTTTACGATGTAGCCGTGGTCATTGTTCGCAATACCAATATCAATGATCTTGGCGACAACCACCGGAACCAAAAGGTCAAATACGACTTCCAGCAGTTTGAATAATGGTGCAAGAATACTTTCCATCTTGTATTCTTTCAGATAAACCCAAAGTTTCTTCAAACACACTCACTCCTGTTCTTTACTTCTTAGTTTTTCTTGACCTACTCATTATAATGCGCTACCATCAATATGAATAATATTGTTTTTATGACAGCTTAATATAAAAAAGTATAACAATGTGAGGGTAAAAGGTATTTTTGACCTATTTTGATACCAGATTGCTACGTGCTTTGCACTTCGCAATCCTCAAAAACATTCGTAATCCGCTCATTTTTCTTTGAAAAAATGGCTACTTACTCATGTTTTTTGGCGGGTCAAGAGGTCAAAAATCCTCTTGCAAGCAAGCTTGCATCGGCTTTCTGACCTTTTGACCCTGGTATCATCATAACTAAACGGAGGGAAAAAGAAAATGGAAATCAGACAGCTGGAATATTTCCGGGAAATCGCGAATACGGGAAGCATCAATGAAGTATGAGAAAGCTCAATATGTCACAGCCGCCCCTCAGCTATCAGATCAGGCAGTTGGAAAATGAACTGAACGTGCAGCTGTTTGAGCGTACCCATAAAGGGGTGATCCTGACGGCGGCAGGTAAGCTTTTGTATGACCGTGCATGAGCCTTCTGGATTATGCCAGATCGACAGAGCTTGAGGTGTCCCAAACGGTAAAAAAAGGGTTCTGAGAATCGGGATCACGCCGACGACGGTCGGCACAGTCATGCCGTTTATCGCAGGGAATTTTCAAAGAAAATCCCGACGTGAATTTTGAGGTTCACGACGGGATCACGTATACGTTATATGATTATCTTCAGGAAGGGATCATCGATATTTCGGTTGTCCGCACGCCACTCCGGCTGGATGATGTGGAGTCCGCAGTCCTGCATTCGGAGCCGATGATCGCTGTCTCCAATCCGGAGATGCCTTCAGAAGGACGGAAATCGCTCATTCTTGAAGATTTAGTCCACAGACCGTTAATTCTCTACCGGCGCTAATGAAAAGCTGATTATGGATGCATTTCACGTGCAGAATCTGGTTCCGGAGGTGTTCTGCCTGTGTGATGATGCCAGGGGCGCTACCCTTTGGGTGAAGGAAGGGCTTGCCACGGCGATCTTCCCTGCAGTCCATGGAGCCGCTTTGCGAAGGGCTGACTTGTCAGGTGCTTGATGAACCGGATCTGGTGACGAAGATCCTTCTGATCTGGCAGAAGGGGCGGAAGCCGACGGCGGTAGTGCAGGGGATTTATGGATGTCTGTCTGAAATAATTTAAACCGTATCAAAAATAATAATCCTCAGTTTATTTTTGATACGGTAAGTGAATTGTAAGACGGATTCTCCATGTTCTGGCAGGTGGAAGCGATAAACATCAGTATGATCGATTTGCGAATTGTTTTTCGATTATACTGCTTTTTTCAAAAAGTCTGCCCCTATACCCATTTTCACTTCAAATGTCGTTCCGCTATGCTTATTTGTATAAACTTCAATCGTTCCCATCATGAACCCGCACAACTTCCCGCACCATCGCAAGTCCAAGCCCCCACACCTCCAAGTTCCCGGCTTCTTGACTTATCTACCCGGAAGAACGGTTCAAAAATCTGCTCTCTGAAATGCTTCATCAATTCCATTCCCAGTATCCGCAACTGTCAGGACAACTTCATTCTTCTCTCCTTCGCCGATACTGTAACGGTTCCATCTACCCGATTATATTTAATCGCATTTTCCACAAAGATTATATAGCATCCTGTAAATCAGAATATCACTTCCTGTCAAAAACTGTTCACAATTCTTCATCAGCTCTTTGTTCCATCTGTTCTTCCATCTGATGACTTCTGTATCAGTTCAACACTTCTTTTCCTGTGCCAGCGGTTCCAGATCTGTCAATACTTCCTCAATCAGGCTATGGATCTCAATTTGTCATTTCGCGCTACTGTCTGTAATTCGCTCATATCCAAAAGCGTTCGGACCAACTTGCCAAGACGTTCATTCTGCTCCGTTACCATCTGAATTTGTCTCTTCTGCCACTGTTTCGTACTCTCCGGATGTTCTGTTGTATGGTATAGATCCAGTTGTGCCTGGATTAATGCCAGTGGGGTACGTAACTCATGTGCTGCATTCCCTGTAAACTGACGCTGTGTCTCGAATGATTCTGAAAGTCGCAGGAGCATCTTATTATAAGATATGCGAAGTCTGTCCAACTCTGCAATTTTATTTTCTTCGATCGTATAATCTGTCAGATTCTGCGCCTGAACTTTTTCCACTGTTTCTGAAAATTCTCTGAGTGGTTTCAATGCCCGGCCACTGACAAAATAAGTTACTGCTCGCCAATCAGCGCTACAACACCAGTGATCAACAAACTTCTATTTCTATAATCTGATTTCGAATTATAAACCTTCGTGGCAAACTGCGCTGCAAAATCATCCCACTCATTATCCGGAATATCAATGTAGACTGCCTCCGGCGTAGTGCCCTGATCTGTGACGGTCTCCTGAAGCGTATCGATATAATAGACACCATTCTTATATAAGAAAAATGTCAGACATCCACACAATACTGTGATCAGCACGGTTGTAAGAATCGTCAGTCTCCACTGGAGCGATATTTTTCTCATGCTTTTCCATCTCCTATCTTATACCCCTCACCAATCTTATTCACGATGGGATCATAACCAAGTCCTGCTTTCAGTTTCTTTCTCAGAGAAGACATATGCACTCGGATCGAACCGCTGAAACTATCTACAGAAGAATCCCAAACATGCTCGATCAACTCTTCCTGACTGACCGGTCTTCCCTGATTCAAAAGAAGATACTCCAGAATTCCATTCTCTTTTCTTGTCAATGCAACCGGCTTATCTTTTGCATATGCAGTCCTTTTCTTTTGTATCAAAACGAAGACTGCCACATTCAAGACAGACATTTTTTCTGTACAAACTTTTTCTTCTTGTCAGGCTTCGCACACGGGCTTCCAGCTCTTGCAGATGAAATGGTTTTTCCATATAATCATTCGCCCCCCGCATCAAATCCCGTCAACCTTATCTGCAATCTGACTTCTCGCAGATAAGATCAATACTTTGTCTCTTCATTTTCTTTGCGAAGCTCCCGAAGAATATCCATTCCATCCATCCCCGGGAAGGTTAAGATCCAGCACGATCAGATCATACATTTCCGCATAAATCATATCCAGTGCCTGCTCTCCGTCATTACACGTGTCTACCTCATAACCTGCCTGATGCAGACTTTTTCGCAATCATATCACATAATTTCTTCTCATCTTCAACAACTAATAATCTCAATTTATTTTTCTCCATTTTCTTAACAGAAATTTTACACTCTCTATTGTATAATGCAAACATCGAAAGGTCAATAAACCGACTTTGAACATTGAAAGGAGTATTTTAATGAAATCTGAAAAAGTAACACAGATTTTTTTACTTGCAGCTGGTCTGGTATTTTTCCTTATCGGAATCTTCCGCGGAGAAGCTGCGGTTGTGCTTAGCAAGGCAATAAAAATTATGTATGGAGTGTGTCGGAATTGGATAAGAAAATGAAATCAAGCAAAAACTTTTTCTGGTTCGCTTCCGCGGATGGATTCAGGCAGCTGCAACGCTGCTGACCAACATTCATATCCCGAATCTATTCAAAGGGAAAATTTATCAGGGAAATGTAAAGACGATGTGCGTCCCGGGACTAAACTGTTACTCTTGTCCTGCCGCCACAGGCGCCTGTCCGATCGGAGCATTTCAGGCTGTAGTAGGATCCTCCAAATTTAAGTTCACTTACTACATCACTGGATTTTTCATCCTGTTAGGTGTTCTGTTAGGACGATTTATCTGCGGATTTCTCTGTCCGTTTGGATGGTTCCAGGATCTGCTGCATAAGATTCCGGGTAAGAAATTTTTCCACCGCAAAGCTGAAGCCTCTGCGGTATCTGAAATATGTGATTCTGGGTTGTCTTTGTTATACTGCTTCCGGCATTTGTAACCAATTCACTTGGTATGGGAGATCCTTTTCTTCTGTAAATACATTTGCCCGCAGGGGAGTACTTGAAGGCGCAATCCCACTGGCACTTGCCAACTCAGGGAATCCGTTCCGCGCTTGGACATGTATTTACTTTTAAATTCACGATCCTTGCGCTTTTTCATCATCCTGAGCATCTTGTTTTACCGTCCATTTTGTAAATGGATCTGCCCGCTGGGTGCTATTTACTCACTGTTTAACAAGGTATCTTTTCTTAAGATCCAGGTTGATCATGAGAAATGTGTTGGCTGCCAAAATGCAGCCGTGTCTGCAAGATGGATGTCAACGTAGTAGACACACCAAACCATCCGGAGTGTATCCGCTGCGGAGAATGTATGAAAGCCTGTCCGACTGACGCAATCTGCTATCATTATGGGTTTTCAAACAAGAAAAAGGCTGACAATGAATAAAACTAAAACAAACAAAATGTAATTTAAAGGAGATTTAAAATCATGAAAAACAAAACACTTAGAACAAACTCAATGAAATTAAAAAAAGGTAATTGCTGCATCCCTTGCCATTTCTGTACTTTTTGCGTTTACAGGCTGCGGAAATTCCTCCACAACAACCAATACAAAACAGGAATCTTCTTCCCACAACAGAAACGGGCAGCACTGACGAGCTGAACAAAAAACTGGACGACCTTTACCAGCAGGAAAACCAGCTTTTTGCTGATCACAAAGATGCATGGGACAAAGCCTTTGGTCTTATGAACAAGAACGCTGCCGGTGATGCCATGAGCGAAAACTATGCTGACGTTCTCGCAAGCACAGTGGAATCTAACAAAGACTCTTTCTCTGAAGAAGAATATGAAACTTTGAGCAAAGACATTGAAACAATTCGCGGTATCGAAGAAGAAATTGCAAAACTTGAGAAAGAGAGCGCTGCATCCGAATCCTCCGACAACGCTTCCTCTAAATCAGATGAGTCACAGGTGTATTCAAAGGTTTCAAAGGAAAAGATCTGGACGGCAATGATGGTAGACGACAGCCTTTTGCTAAAAAACAAAGTTACAGTTGTAAACTTCTGGTTCAGTGGTTGTAAAACCTTGCGTAGCAGAACTTCCTGAAACTGAACAAATTGGAACAAACACTTAAGGAAATGGGCGGAGAAGTAGTTGAATCAACATGAAACTCTGGATGACAATCAGGATGGAATAAGAAGCTAAAAAATCTTAGAAAAACAGGGGCTTCCTTTACCGTAATCTCACATTTGATTCGGGGAATTCTGAACTCGGAAAAATATGCTGAAATATTGTAGCTTTCCCAACTACTATCCTCGTTGATAGAAACGGAAATATTGTTGAGAGCCACATTTCATGGTATCGACGAGCAGAAAACTACGATAGTCTTATGAAGCAGATTCAGTCTGTTATTGATGACACTCCTGCATCTCTTCAAAATAATGACTTTGCTTTGTATCCATTGAAATAATGGTTTTGCTTTATATCCAAAAATCAGAATACTAGTTTTATTTTGTATCTATTGGAACATTGCGCCAAACACTTGCGTTCAGTATTTTCTAGTATAGAATAATTCCGTTAATTATTTAACATACAGTCGATAAAAACTAAAGAAATGAGGAAATACTGATGGTTGTGCTAATACCCCTGCCGAAGTCATCGACCTAAGTATCAAGGCATGTGAAAAATAAAACCTGCCTTCCACTTGGCAAGATGATTCTTCTCGGCATCATGGCTGGGCATTTATCGCATTCGGCGGAGCAACAAGCAGCACCGCTGCACACGCTGTAGAAAATGTCGGAGAATTTGCCAGAGCTCTCTTTGCAGGTACTATTTTCCCTGTAGGTCTGATGCTCATTGTCTTTCTCGGCGGAGAACTTTTTACCGGAAACTGTCTTATTATTATGGATGTTTTCGACAAGCGTGTAACTTGGGGAGGACTTTTCCGTGACTTGATTATTGTATTTTTCAGTAATCTGATTGGTGCTCTATGCGTTGACATTCTGATCGTATTCAGCGGAAACTTGAACTATTCGGGCGGTCTGCTCGGTGCTTACACAATTAAAGTTGCAGTCGGAAAAACTTGCTATTTCACCAGTTCAGGGAATCGCATCCGGAATCTTGTGTAATATCCTTGTTTGTCTTGCAGTCTTAATGGCTACTTCTGCAAAGAGATATTGCCGGAAAAGTATGGGCAATTTTCTTCTTCCCGATATGTGCATTTGTTGTTGGCGGTTTCGAACACTGCGTTGCAAACATGTTTTTATATTCCGGCTGGTATTATGGCAGCTGCTAACCCCGACTATGTTGCAAAGGCTAAAAGATGCTTACGGCATCACAGCTGAGCAGATTGCCACTCACACCACTAAACAGTCTGCATAATTTTATTCCTGTCACACTTGGAAATATGATTGGTGGAATGGTGTTTGTGGGATTGCCATTGTATTTGATTTATAAAAAAGAAGTGGAACTAAAGTTGCTGTTTAGTTCACTGAGTTGCTAGTTACTCACTAAATGGCAATACGTTTCTTTTACAAAAAAAATTGATATAAGAATTTTTGCTCAGATTCCATGAGCGGGAGACACATAAGAGCGTAGATTTTGTGGTAAGTAATGTATTGGCTCTGGTCAGAAGTAACTAGCAACGCAAAGGATATTGGGGAAGATATCTGAGATAATGGATTTTGGGGAATCTTTGAAGATGCAAAATTTTGATGAGGAGTATCTGTGAAGCATAGAAAGAGCAAATTGAGGATGCACATTTTTACCAGAGAGTATCCGCAAGGCATAGAAAAGTAAGATGTAGATGCAATTGTACATGACAGGCAGGCTGAAAAGTATCTGCAAAGTTTAAAGAAAAGTAAGTTACGGATACATCGGTCTCAAAAAGCATCTGCAACAGCGAATATTAAGCCAGTGCAGATACAACAGTTGCCACAAAGATATCTGCCAACACTGAATAAGCTAAATGTAGATACATAAGTCTCCAGCAAAAGGAGTCTTCTGTCACTTTACCTATTTCAATCACGGTACACCTCCTAACAAGAAAAGACTATGCAATCCAGCGAATTGGAGTCGGGTTTGCCTGACGAAGCTGAGTAGGAGTGCATAGTCTTTTTTCTTGCTTGAGGCTGTCGTGAACTAAATAAACCCTACCCTCCATAAAATCCAATGGATTCACCGGAACACCATCCTTTTGCACTTCAAAATACAAATTTGCTCCTTCCACCGAATAATACTTTGTAGGTTCACTCACATACCCAATCAGTTCTCCTGCTCCCACATAATCTCCAATCTGTAGCGGCACTTCCTTCAACTGTCCATAAACCGCTGTGTACCCATTTCCCATATCCAACGTTACCGTAACGCCAGTCTGGGCAGTCTGTTCGATATTACTTACAATCCCTGGTGCTGCTGCCCCAATCTCTTTCTCCAACTTGTCCGCCTATAATTATTGCCGGATTATATTTATATTGCTCCAGCGTTGGAAAATATACCGTCTGATCCATACTATAACCAATTAATGTTGCACCGCTTGCAGGCCATTCCAGAAGACTATTTTCATCAAACCAGACATTATACGTACTTGCTGATGTTTCTGTTTCCTGCAAAGCATCCTCATTATTATCTGCTGTATTCTCATTATTATCTGTCGCATTTTCATCTGTATCCTCTTCTGTATCAGATGTATTTGCTTTTTGTTCAGGCAGCACAATATCACTTGTTCCTACTGACTGACTTTTTTCTTCTGTCCCTTTTTTGTTTCCTCCCTGAGCATTTTTCACCTGCTGCTTTATTTTGTCCTCAGAATTGCGAAATGTATACGTACCAATACCTGCAATCACTGCAACAAAACAGATGACAACTGCAACTGCTGCATTTCTCTTTTCCAGAATGAAGCTTTCTCTTTATTATTCATATTCATCACCTCTGGCTATATTTTTTACCAGATAAATGAATTCTTATACCTATTTACTGATTTTATTCCATTGTCTGCTCCACAACTTCCGTCCCTTCATAAAAAAATACTGCAGAATTTCCCTATACGATTTTCCTTCTTTTGCCATCTGATTCGCTGTCCACTGGCTCATTCCCAAACCATGTCCATTACCGCTTGTTTTAATCTGTAATTCTCCTTTTACATCTTTTATAGAAAATGAACTCGATGGAAGTGACAGTGCTTCTCTAAATTGCTCTCCGCTACAAATGGTATTTCCTATTTTCATCTGCAACACATATCCGGCAGAATCATAAGCTTCTATTTTAAAATCCGAAAACTTATAGAGCTTATCTGCATCCTTTTCTTCCACCGCTTTCAAAAATGGCTGACATTTTTTCTGTACCTCACGATACGATATAGTCCGTACTTGTAGTTCATCCTCTGCCTCTTTATCTTCCGGGGCACTCTTTTGCCGTCAAATAAGGATATGCTTCTTGCCCTGTAACCTCCCTGATAACTTCTCGTCATTCCGTTACTAGACCGATGAAACGGAACATATGCATATGTCCCCTGATAATACACCCACTTGCTTTTTTGTTTCTTCCTCAGCTTGTATAAGCCTCTCATAATAAGAATCATTCTGAGCATTCATCTGCTTTTTTTTTTCTATTTCTTTCGTTGTTAAATATTGTTCCTCGAATACAGCTTCTCTTCCATTTTGTCTTGCATCCTCATTTATCTGATACAATTTTGTCCGCACAACAACGGCCTGCGCCTTTATAAATTCTCTTTCCGCCGAAACCGGTACTTCTGCTGATAGCACTCCTGTGAAATATTCATTCCAGGGAACTTCTATGATTTCTTCCTCGCCTTTTATATCTACCTGTTTTACTTTTACAAAATTTTGATTTTGATTCCATTTTGTTTTCATATCCGCCCCATGAATAAACACGGTCATAACATAAGGAAATAAAATAAGGATTATGAGGAAATATACCCAGAATTTTATTTTCCGTTGTATCTCTTCTTTTTTTCATCAGAACAGCCCTCCATATCATATGATATGAAGGGCTGTCCTAATATATTCCATATTTAAAGCTCTGTTATTTCATTGTCTGATGCGACCTCATCAGAATCGCCAGTATCGAATGATACTGTTTCATTTGCAATCGGCATTTCCTCTTGCGGTTCTTCTGTCTTTTGCTTTTCCTCTGTATCCTCTGTGGAATCTGCATCATGAGTCTCGTTATTGTTGCTCTGCTCGCGATTTCTCATCACAAAGAAGCAAATAGACTCATACAATGGTAAAAGTGCTCCGAGCACCGCATGTGCTACAGCCATATTTCCTGATGTCATATTGCAGTAAATCTGATAATTGACCATTACCCGCAAAGTCTTATAAAGGATCTTATATCCCAGACTTATAGCAAGTGCCAATATGAGCAGAATAATAAGAATTAAAATTCTTCCTGCACTTACATGCATTGTCATGCTAAATATTGCAAGCATTCCGCATAAACACATCACTCCATAGATGACCGAAACCACAACGCCGTACATAAGCGGAATGACTGCTAGCCAGATTCCTGTATCACGCATTGTTTTGTTCTTAAATGTGATATCTCCGCTCAATTTTCCCTGCAGATATATTCTAAAGAATGGAATAAATGCAAGCCATGCATACTCATATCCTCTATGCTTTGCAATTGTATATAATCCTATACCACGAAGGATATAACTTGCAAGGGAAATAATCCCTATCAACAGCATTACAATGATATAAAATATCATGATTCCTATTCCGATTCCTGTAAATGGATCCTCTGCCGGTATGCTGTAGCTGTAACCATAAATATTATTATACATATAAATCGCCTCTTCTTTTATTCAGGCTGTCCAGACGGAACTGTTACTTTCTTCAATTTCAAAATATCTTTTTACATACTCTTCAATTGTACGGTCTGATGTAAATTTACCGCTGCATGCAGTATTTAACATTGCCATCTTTGACCATCTGTCCTGATCACGATATGCTTCTTCCACTCTCTTCTGAGCATCTGCATAAGATCTGAAGTCTTTCAGGATAAAGTATGTATCTGCTCTGTCTGTACACTGTGTGTATTCAGAAGTGAATTGTAAAGGTTCTTATACATCTCATGATCACCCTTTGCATATGTTCCATCCATCAGCTGATCAATAACACGTTTCAACTCCCAATCATTGAAATAAATATCTGTTGGGTTATATCCACCATTGTTTTCATAGTTGATAACTTCTTCTGAGCTCAATCCGAAGATAAATGCATTTTCAATACCAACTTCTTCTACGATTTCCACATTGGCCCCATCCATTGTTCCAAGTGTTGGTGCACCATTCA
>VOFJ01001247.1_pt1 | contig 19790 bp, 34 predicted proteins | sample 5384081 | NCBI WGS metagenome assembly VOFJ01 (sample SAMN12384729, study PRJNA508395) | human gut metagenome | isolation source: healthy gut I | host: Homo sapiens
ATAGTCACTGCCTGCTAGCCTTGCACATCTCAATGCGATGCTCCCAATAAAGCTTGTGGGATGCGAGTGTAATGCAACTCGGCAGCCTTCACCACAAACGGTTTTTCCATCCAACAAGAATGTGTTCTTGCCTGCTTCAAATTTGTGGGCAGTAGTTTGCGCTTCCGAATAATTAGAGGATACATAAAATAAAAAAATAAGAAAACAAATAAGTTCTTCATAAAAAGCAAGATAAATATTACAATAAACAAACACATATACTATCTTAAAATTGCCAGTTATATTTAATTCAATCATAGCATTCTTAGTCACACAAATATGGTTGTTGATTAGGGGATTTTTTAAGTTCAGCAACAGATATTCATCGTATACCAATAAATTTATTATCTTCAAAACATAATTAATCGACAACCCGCTACACTAGAATTAACAGAATTCAATTTTCCATATTCCTTCTTTCAATACTATTATACCTTTTTTGCTATTTTTCCCTTTCCGTTTATCCGGTACTTTTCAATCCCGTTAGGAATAATAAAATGCCCTTTTTGTTTTTCGAGGTATCTTCACTTCTACAACTATCACATTCAATTTATTTGTAAGACAAAGTTCTATTTTTCCCCCATTTAGTAGGAGTTATAGAATGAATCTCCCCAAAGCAATTACACACAGGGTTTTATGACAAATTCCTTAAATGCCGGTTTCATAGGAGAGATACCCGCAAAATAATGAGAAAGAATCGTTAAAGGACCTCCACTCCAAGCATGATTGTATGAACCACCGCCATAACCTTTATTACCGATTCCCCAACCTTCCCACAATGTTGTCAATTTACTTTCGACCATGTCATAATAACGTTTTTTCATTCGCTCTAAAAAGCATCCTCATAATACCCCATCATACACAAAAGCTTCAAGAACATACTTTTCCATGTAGGGACTGGCATGATATTGCAGCTTGAAAAAAAAAGGACGTATTACCGGATATGCACTTTCAGGCAAAAAATGCCCGTAATGACAGCCAATGCTTGTGAACGGTCATCTGGTTTACCTTTATAATGAGGGGAAATATAAAAGTTACCGTTCCAAAATTTTTTGTATGAAAAGCCCGTTTCAACCTCTCATTAACCTGACAAGCCCATCGGGGAATCTTCTTTTTCACCAAATAAATCGGCATCAAATGAAAACCTTCAACCAATGAATACCAAAGATTATACAATAAAAACAAGATCTTTTATTATCACCCCCAATCTCCCCAGGTCCATCCACCTTTACGAGGAATAACTAGTCCTTCTTCGTCAAGTTTCCATACATGAATATATTTCTTCGCATTAGGATAGACAGCTTTAATCGTATTTTTTGTCTCCAGTCCCCATATAATATGTCCAAAAACCATAATATCCGATACTGGCAAGCATCTGCATCGGCAACTCCTGATTCCAGTTACCGGCAGGAACCGGTGAGAAAAATCGTACTATCCGAACGTTGCCAGTTCATAAGTTCAAGGATAGCTTTACGTGTGAGCAAATGCGCATTCTGATCCAACGAATAGAAAGCCTCACCCAATTCATTAACAACATCCCCCACCATTGAGCACGTTCCCTATCCGGACAATCCATATAAGTATCTCTCATCGTGATATATAAAGTGCGTAACGACTTATCCCATAATTTATTATAAAACTTATCTTCACAGGAAAATGATCCAACAAACTCCGTATCATCCCCCGTCTCTCTGAATTTCAATTCCAGTACCTCTACATCTTTAGGAATTGTATACAAAACCTGATGACCATTCATCCACCCCCACGCTTCAAATTCCTGAATACCATTTTTAGTAATATATTCAGCATATACATTGGGAGTGCCGCCCCCACAATAATTATCAGTTCGAATATCAATTATTTCTCCGACTTTAGCTTTCAGTTTAATATAAGGATTCACTTGTGCATTATAAGGTAAATAAGCCACAAACAACGTATCAGATTTTCTTTCAACTTTCACATTATAATCTTTCAATCCATAATCTTTCCACATAGGAATAGGACGTTCTACCAATTGATTCCATCCTGATAGTTCCTTTTTTGATTACCTTGGCATCCTGCCATAATGCATCATCAAAATCCTTATCCCAGAAAGCCACTTCTTTTTGTGCATTAAAACCGATATTTGATTCCGGCAATCTATAATTGGGGTTTATACCGTTCGGGATATAAAATGACGGATGTATGCTCACCTTCCAACTATCATCACTTATATATCGTTGTTTACCAATCGTCAAATCTACAGAAACTCCTGCCGTCGGACTGTTTCTATGGCTAAACCCATCTTTCCCGAAATACCAAACTAAAAGTGCAATGGTGTTTCTCCCGGAAACCAAACCTTTTACATCCCGAAGAATATCACAGTAAGTGTCTTTCGGATTAGGACCTCTTTTCAAATTTCCTTCTCTAACGATTAATTCACCATTTATCCACAACCAATATTTTGAATCAGCAGCAATCTTCAGTAGATTATGCGACGCATCTTTCCCTACTGATATATCTTTTTCTGAAACATAGCCAGGAACCGGGAGTAACCTCAGCCGGATAAGTGATTATTTCATGCTTGAATTGTATGTATTCCAATTATGCCCAATAAAATACATACCATTTTTTTAATATATTCATTTATTATTATCTTAATACTTGATTTTACATCTCAAAAATATAATTGCCAGAACCAACGGAAACTACTATATAGTTCTCACCAGGTCTCTCAAGAATCCGGCATTCATCAACATTCTTCAAAGGTATACCACTTTCCGTAATTTCTTCAGCAGTTTTTGCTGGTAAATAAACAATCGCTTCGGAATTGGTAAAGGATTTGTACATACAACCGGATTTTATCAGATTTGCGTATCCAACGGCAAGAAATATCACCGTAAGGTGACACATAGATGTAGAAACCGAGTTAATCCCTACCGGCATTTGAGGCTTTATTTTTACCCTCTTAAAGCCGACTGATTCCGTTTGTTGGCTTATACCTCCCAAACCACTAAAGAACCATTCCATCAAATGCCCAAGCATACAATGATTATTCGATACGAATCCATATGCCTGCCAGGATTCCGTCAGCGCAGTGGCACCATAAGCCAGCTGCCATCCATATCCGGGTACATCATATTTTTGTATTCATTTTATAAATAATATCTGAATCTCCATTTGCCTCTAAGACTCTCAACAGATAACGATAGCCGATATCTCCAGATGTCAAGGCATAATTACGGTTCTGAATATCATCAACCAGGTTCTGAAATACAACTTCCCGATTATATTCTTCCACCAAGCCAAAATATAAAGAGATTGCGTTTGCCGTCTGACTATTGCGGTCATATTGCTTAGTCGCGGTATTGTAGAATTTTTCATTATAGGCTTTTCGGATACAAGCAGCTAATTGCGTAAAGCGTTCTTCATCCTTTTCCTCTCCAAGTAATTCTGCTATTTGAGACATTATCGTCGCATTGTAATAATACATACCAGTTGACGTCACCCCATTCGATGTCAACTGCGAATATCCCGGATGCTTAGGTCCCAGATCAAACCAATCACCCAAACCATAAGCAACAATATAATCATCCGCACGAGTCGATAAATATTCCAAATATCTCTTCATATATGGATAATAAGCAGATAACAGACTTTTTATCTCCATACCACTTGTAAATATACCAAGGTATAATAATAAATGCACTCCCCCATTCCGGAGAGAATTCTCAAATCCATCAGCAAATCGTACATACTCCGGAGCAATGGAGGGCACAATACCTTCCGGTGTCTGAGAATCTTTTATATCCCCCATTACTTTTACTGTACAAACCATTCAACTGATACCTGTACTGCATAGCATACTGCATAAGGTGAGCCACTTCAAGCCATCAAGTTTCTCCCGGTGAGGACAGTCTGTCAAAATACTTGCTAAGTTACTACGTACCGACCAGTCAATCAATTCATATATCTTATTAAACATCGGCAAAGAGCACGAAAAATCTCCTACTTCCGGAATTTGAATTTGTAGTATGCATCCCCGCCAATTCTATCAACTCAAGCTTTTTTCAGCACCAGATACTTCAACATACCTGAATCCATAATAAGTAAACTGCGGATGCCATTCTTCTACACCTTTTCCACTCAATGTGTAACTCCAAAAATAAAGGCCCGCCCGATGCCCGTTGATTGACCGTACTATCCTTCTCCAGAAGTTCTCCGGGCTTCATCGTTGCTTTATGCCCGCCATAACCTCTTACTTTCAAACGGACGATTCCTGAGAAGTTCTGTCCAAAATCAAAGATCCAATTTCCTTTCGAATTCTGATATTTCCGGACAACAGGAAGCTGATCACGTACAGTAAGCGGAGCAGAGGTTTGAACTTTCAGTTCCATCTCTGTTTTTGTAATAACCGGGGCTGTCCACAAATCATCATTAAACCCGCGGTTCATCCAAGAAGACTGATATTTTCTAGCATCATAATCCTCTCCTCCATAAATGCTCGAATAAGTTATCGGACTTTCACATACTTTCCAGTTCCGGTTCGTAACAACCAACTCGGAAGAACCATCTGTATACTTCAAAGACAAAACCAATTTTACTTTGGGAGCCCCAAAAGAAATCAATTGTTTGAAATAGCGCTCACGAGGTACATTATAAAAGCCGTTTCCCAATATAACTCCCAATACATTTCTCTTTTTTCAATAACGGTGTCACGTCAAAAAGTCAGATAAAGAGCCGTTTTTGCATAATTTGTCCATCCTGGGTCTAAAAAATGGTTCCCTACTTTCTCCCCCGTTTACATAGAAATCAAAATGTCCCAATCCCGAAATATTCACAATTGCTTCTTTTGACTTCTTTGTTTATAAAAGCAGGCTCTTTTTCGGAACATAGGCAATTTATATCCCCCCTACTTTCCGTCCACCAATCATCTTCCCAACCAACGGAGCATGTATTCCCGGATATAAATTTTTTCTCCGGATCATCCTTTCTAAAGCAATCCACTGGGCTTTTCCCCCAGTCACGTTCCTTCATCATCCCAGTCACAAACGATCCCTGCTTGCTCCATACGGACTCTTCGCCTGCTTCATTCCAAACTTTGACTTTCCAATAATATCTAGTCGCAGAATGAAAGGCTCCCTACCTTGAAAAGGAATAAGAACAGAATTTGAAGAAAAACACTTTCCTGAATCCCAGATAGTACCTTCGTCAGCCGCTAAGGCACCCTCAATATCTGTCACCAATATACGATAAGCAGATTGACGATAAGCACGTTGCTGTGATACAACCTTCCAACTAAAAACGCGGAGACTTATTTTCTATACCCAACGGTTCAACTTGTTGCTCACACATTATTTCATAAATGCTAAAATGCGAAACATTCTTTGAACAAACTGGCAAAACGATCAGTAATAAAAAGATATACAAAACATATATTATTTCTCATAAGTCACTATTTTAAAATTATCATTGCGTTTGCTTTCATCCATTCACCCAATAAATTACGGTGCTTTTCAAGAATCTTCCGATAATCCTTCGAATAAGCCAGATTTATTGTTTCACCAGGATCCGTCATCAAGTCAAACAATTGCTCGTTACGTTCACCAGATGAATATATAGTATATTTATAACGCCCGGTACGAATCATACGCCCTTTCCTTGTTCTGTCTTTCAAATGATCCGCCAATTCCGCCACAATAAAAATCACGCCACCGTTCTTCGGTTGGAAATATAGCCCGGCGCAAGCTCATTCCCGCAAAATTCGTCTTCGCTCTCACTTTGGCATAATCACAAAATGTCGGAACAAGGTCGGCTAAAGATACTAAATTAGAATTAACGGCTCCTCGCTGTAACTTTTCCGGCAATACCATAATCAAAGGGACTTTAACAGACTCTTCATAAAAACTAAGTTTCGCCGCCCATTCATGGGCAGCCATACCGTCACCATGATCTGAAGTGAATATAATAAGAGAATTTTCATACATTCCATTACGTTTCAAGGCTTCAACCACCTTCCCGACTTCCTTATCAACCAATTCCGTCAATCTATAATATGAATTTAAATAAGCCTGCCATTCTCTTTTTTAGAAAACAGGGACGATAACTGGACCTCATCACCATAAGAGTTAGACTTGGTGCGTTTGTCAATGACAAATTCCGGCTCATCTACATTTATAGTAAAATTTCCTGGCAATGGCGGTAAATAAGACAACGAATCAGGGTGTATCCCCCATCGGTTCCGGTAATTTATATTTGCCGAAAGGACTGAGATTCAACAAAGAATCCGACATTGTTTCCCAACCGACTTTACGGGGATACATACAAATATCGTGAGGATTGTGATAACTGACCGCCAAAAATAAGGGTTTCTCTCTTTTATCATAACTATCCAAGAACGAAACGACTGCGTCCGTCAATGGAGGATCTGTTTCCGCCCCAACAGCCAATGTTTGTTAGGTGCGTCCCAAAAAGGGAGTAATTCAAAACCATGCAAATATTTAACGCTGTCTTTTGAGCGCTGCGGATAGATTTCTGGAATATGCCATTTCCCTGCCCACACAGTCCGATAGCCATTCTCACCCAACAAGTCACCAACGGTTTGTATACCTTCTCTCAATTTTGAATTATCATTCCATTCAACTCCTGCTTCACGAGCCATTAGCCCTGTCACAATACTTGCACGTGAAGGTCCGGAAACAGGAGAGGTACAATAAACATTCGTAAAACGAATTCCATCATTAGCCAAAGCATCCATATTTGGAGTACATAGAAATGGATTACCCGCTGCACTCATAGCATTTACATTCTGCTGATCCGTAAAGATTAGAATAATATGCGGACGTTTCTGTGCAAAACTCAAGAACGGCAGTGCACAAAAAAGTAGACAAACAGAGTTTCGTTATATTTGGACGTTTCATTCTATCATACATTTTATTATTGTTTATACCTACTGAAATATTACAATTGTTACTGACTAAAAATCCTACGAATAGTGATTATACTCCCAATATTACAACTTTTTTATTATCAATCAGTTGCCTTTTTGCCGCATCTTGCCAAATCAGCGGATCTCTTCTATGTTTTAAGTCCTCATAAAAGCTTTTCTCATACGAACAAGTTCCACTTTATATTCTTTCGAATAAACTAGATTATTCAATTCCCAAGGATCACTTTCCAAATCATACAATTCATCCGTATCTGTAAGGTTCCATACATATTTCATACGCTTGTCACGTATCATACGTTGCACAAACAGACCAAATTGTTGGCCGATTTGTAATTACTGAACGCATATTTCCGCCATTCTCCTAACGATTCCTTTTTCCCTCAATCAAAAGGAAATAAGGATTCTCCTTGTGTTTTATAATCCAACTGATACATATCACAAAAACGTAGCAGCCATATCCAATTGATTATTGACAAATTGATCGACTATCCGATGTGGTACTCCGGGAATTTTCATTACCAAAGGTACATGCACTTCCTCTTCATACATAACATAGTGCTTATCCACCATATTATGCGAACCGGCAGCGTCTCCATGGTCAGTTGTATATACAATAAGTGTATTATCATACACTCCCATTTCTTTCAAAGCCTCAATAACCATACCCACAGCATCATCCAGTTGAGTTATATTGCCAAAATAACGCTGCAAATATCCTTGCCACATCTTCCAGTCAGAATCTTCCAACTCCCAATTATAGATCTGTTGTCTTTGGATATAAGGCTTATTCGACAAATTATCTTTGTAGTTTTAAGGCCATTCCTGTATCTTATTCTTATCATACATTTCTAGAAATTCACGAACAGGATAACATGGCAAATGCGGATCACTCGTATCAAAACGAATATGCCACTTTTTACCTTCGGACTGATATTTCTTTATCATTTCTATGACACGTTGTGCCAACCAATGTGTACGGGACTGCATTTTATCAACCGGATCATATCCTCCCATTACCCACCGGGAATCTTGCCATACATAATCCGGCAGATTATTTTTCTTACGCCAATTATTATAACTCCACTCCGGTATATAATCATCAAATCCAAAATCCTTCGGTGATTTCCGATCGCTGACATGCCATTTACCAACATATCCCATCTTAATATCTTTCTCTGATAATTTCTCGGTCCACGTCGGACCATTGAAAGGAGTGACAGGCAGCGTTATATCATAATTCCAAAGTCCCTTATGTTGTTCCGGTACCATTTTACCGGAAATCAAACTTTGACGAGCAGGACAACTTGTTGGTATACATGAATAGGGAATTGGTGAAAACAACTCCTTCTGAAGCCAATTTATCTATATTAGGAGTTTTCACGAGTCCCCTTTGAGAAAATCCTGTACAGTCATAACGATGTTGGTCTGCTTGAATAAAAAGTATATTCACATTCTCCAGTTTATTATCCTTTGCTTCCAGATTTTGAGAAGCGGTTAATAAACACAATCCCGGAAAGAAAAAAGTTATTTCTCATCTTTGATTCATTTTAACTCTAAAAGGTATGTTTGTTGCAGTTGTTTACTCATATAATATTTGCATTTTTACGGCAAATAATTCTAAAAGCAGGAGGGACAATTCCCTCCTACAACTAGTATTTATCGAGAAAATATAATTACTTACTCAAATTTGATCGGAATCATTCTACTATGATTGTAATCTCCGCCATTGGCTATATGAGTTACTCCTACACGGATATAATATGTCGTTCCTCTTTTTAAATCCAATCCACTCACTTCGTATGTAACTTCCGCTTCTTCTGAAGTCGCATGTTTTACTGCCTTTCTTTGAGTATTAGGCAAGTCCGCAAATATAAAATTCGGATATTCGTTCCACATCACAGAATAATAATTAAACTTATTCCCTAGATTTCCTCGTGCCTTGAAATGAACCACAAATTTCGTAGGATCATTCTTGTCATAATCAACATTAAAATCAAAAACTGAAATCCTGGGAGTCAGTTTATATTCCTTATTAAGAACACAACCATCCGTTATCGTTATTTCATCCTGAGCATTATCTATAATGGAAGCTCCGTTCTTACGAACATTCACACTGTATGTACCCGCAACTAAACGCGATAAATTAAAATGACCGTCAGATTTTGAAGTCACACTACCATTTGCTGCAACAACAGGTTCCAGAACCACATCAACATCCGCCAATCCCTCTCCTGTTACAGCATCCAACACGTACCCTTTTTAATATTCCTTGCTCAAAATCATTCATGTCATCACATGAATAACCAACTAACACACACACTAATATATATAAATAAATCTTTTTCATAATCATATTCTTTTATTTCCATTCTTCATTTTGTTCTAAGTTCGGATTCCTAAGCAACTCTTCTTTAGGCAAAGGAAGAAAATAAATTTTTCTAAAAACACAGGCTTGTTTGTTTTATCGTGACGCTGAACACGACGCGTATACGTATATGAAATCTCCTCACCGTTTATTTTTTTTGCGTATTTCCATTGCTGTTAACTGATTATTCAACTTCAAATGTGCCAATTTCCAACGTCGCAAATCCCAATAACGTTTGTCCTCAAAAGCCAATTCTATATATCTTTCATTTTGAACTAACGTTCTGAAATCATCCACAGATATATTTTCAGGTATTCCATAACGTTTATTTTCTCCCGGCAATATGCCAGCACGCTTGCGAATCAATTTTATTTGTTCTACCCCTTCCTCCGTTTCTCCTATTTCATTTGCAAACTTCAGCCAAGCCCAATAATACTTCGGCATATCGGAGTTCGACCCATTGTGTATAGCTTCCTTTTCCATATCCATAATCACCTTTCGTACCGTCCAAAGATTCATCTTTCATTTTTTCTCATATAATATCCTGTACTTGTCGCCGATTGATGAGAATCGATTCCATCAAAATTATACATAGGAGAATTAGGGTCGGTAGATTCAGAAACAAATGTGTATACTTTTTCTTTTCTTGGTCCATATGTATCTCCATTCCACACTACAGTCTCTCTTAGTCGAGGATCACGATAATCATACGGATTGGTTTCCGGATTACTCTTTACATACGGAGTGCCATCTTTCATAGGAAACGCATCGACTAACTCCTGCACCGGACAATTGGCTGTCGCATCGCCCACTGCTTGCGAACGCATCATATTACCAGCATCCCAACCGTGAGTAATGGTTCCCTTTTTATAATCTTTAAACCATATAATTTCTTTATTGTTTTCTCCTTTTTCTTTCCAAATGTCCGAGAACGTCGGATGCAAATCATAGACATCTAATCCAATCACATCTTTATAGGTGTCGTACGCATCTTCCCAATATTTCTTTTTCATTAGACGGATTAAACATCGGACTTGCCCTATACAATTGTATTCTTGCGCAATATGCGAGTGCAGCCCCTTTTGTTATTCTTCCCCAATTATCTCCACTGTATGTAACCGGTAATAAATCCGCAGCCTCTTTCAATTCTTTAATGATAAAAAGTGAAACTCTCGTCTGTAGTATTTCTTTTAGGGGATATAACAAACTCTCATCTGTTTCATCTTTATCTATGACTTGAGTTATGATGGGCACACCTCCATACACTTTTATCATCTCCCAATACAAATGAGCACGATAAAATCTCACCTCTCCGATAAAACGATCACGTTGCTCCTTCTGGGCTTGAGTAGCGTTAGCCGGCAAAATATAACGTTCTTCAATATTCTGCAAAAAACTCATTGGCTTTGCGTATGCCGCCATAATACCAATTTTGAAAAGGCACATCTGTACGATCCGCCCCAAAACGTACTCCATTAATAATATTCACCGCACGACCATTATATCCACTACGAGCTTCATCCGAAATAATCCCATTTTGAATAAGTGCAGATTGCTTAAACAAACCAGCCGGCATCAATTGGCATAAAACGAATTAACGTTCAATTCTATCATATTCGGATCACTCCATACATACGAATCATCAATAGCACCTAAAATTCTTTTTTATCCAAAACATCTTCGCAAGAAATAGCTAAAAAATGCGATTAAATAAAATATATATTTTTTTCATTGTATACTCATTTAAAAAGTTATGTTTACTCCCATGTTGAAAACCTTTTGCTGAGGATAATAATTCGGTCCTCCATCCTGTTTTTCCGGATCATAACCCGGCATGTGATCTATAGAGAATAAATTGCTTCCTCCAACATATATACGCAAACGGTCTACTCCCACTCTCGACAATATATCTTTTGATATGGAATATCCTAATTCCACATTCTTTAATCGGACATAGTTACCATTAATCAACCAAAATGTAGAAGATTTATTATTTGAAGGATGATCGGGTCCCCATGCTTTAGGATAACGTGCATCACGATTATCCGGAGTCCAACGATCTTCATACAAATACCTAGGCAAATTAGCATCTCCGTTAATAAACATTTGGGTAGCAAAACCACCTAACATCACATTCCTATTGGCAGCACCTTGGAACAAAGCACTAAAATCGAAACCTTTCCATGAAGCGTTCTGATAGATTCAAGCCAAACATTATTTCAGGCGTATTGCTATAGGGAGAAACAACTTTTTTATCGCGCTCGTCTATAATCCCATCGTTGTTTAAATCCGCATACTTCACATCACCAGCCGTCGGCTGAGTTCCTTTGAACCGAGGCCATGCAGCGGCTTCTTCGTCACTCTGAAATAATCCCAGTGCCACAAAACACGCCCGATACCCCATTGTCTTTCCTATCGGATTATTCCATGGTTCTGCTCCTGCCGCATAATCCTTTTCTACAACCTTATTTCTCGCCCAACTGACATTTCCACCTACATGATACCGAAAGTCTCCTATTTTATTATCATGTTTTACTTGCAGTTCAAACCCCTTAACTTTTTACAACCCCATAGTTTTCAGAAGGCAAAGTTGCACCAAAAGTTTGCGGCATTGACGCGTTCCTTGAACCTAAGATATCGTACGTACGTTTATAGAACACATCCGCTTCCACAGAAAGCAATCCTTTATAAATAGATGCATCCACCCCAAAATTGAATGTCGCTGTTTTTCCCAAGTCAAATCTACATTCGGAATACCACCACTGACTATCGATTTTATAGGAGTCTGATTAAAAATGTAAGCGTCACCAAACGAATAGTTAGTCAACCATTGCCAGCCTCCTACAGCGTCATTACCTAAAATGCCATACGAACCTCTGACTTTCAAATTATCCAAATTAGAAAACTTCTTCATGAAAGCTTCTTCCGATAACCGCCATCCCAAAGACACTGAAGGAAAAAATCCCCATCTACGATCCGGATGAAATTTTAATGAACCGTCATAACGAAAAGAAAAACTCCGCTAAGTATTTACCCTTATAATCATAGTTAAAACGACCTATAAAACCTTTACGAGCATCCTGAGAAGGATTTCCCCAATTTGATTGTTCTTCATCGTCTCCTCCTGCAAATAACTGGTCAATGGATGTAAAGGGAAATTGGTTCTGGAAAGCTCCCAACGTTGATCCTAGTGATTCAAATTGTTCATATACCAATAATCCGGAAACAGAATGCCCTTTTTTATTTTTTTATTATATGTCAGTGTCAAAGTGGATGTCATATTATGACCAATATACATTTCTTCTGAAGAGAAGTTTTACCAAATATGCGTTCATTGGCAACGCTACCGTCGTCTCCCTAACAAATAAAGAGAATAAGGTGTTAAAAATGACTTCGAATGATTCGCACCTCGTACGTAACTAAACAAAGCATTAAATTTTAAACCATCCACATAAGGAATTTTTATATCAAAACCCAGCTTTGCACGATAATTGTTCTTTTTATTTCTTTTTTTTATATCCGCTATCATCACGTTCTGCCAACGGATGTCTGCTACCCATATCATAGTAGCTACCGTCCGTGTTATATATTTTATCCATCGGACTCCGTCTGACAACATATTCAAAAAGTGAGGCGGAACTAACTTGTGGTTGTTCCAACGTGCTTTCCATCCTCCAAATCCAAACGGACATTTATATAATTATTAATCTTAGCATCAACATTGGCTCTCAAGTTATAACGTTTATAATCAATCCCATCATACATCCCTTCATCATGTAAATATCCTAAAGACATAAAATATTTAATCCGGTCACTCCCACCATTCACACTCATATTATATTTCTGATTCAATGAATGTTTTTAAAAGTTTCTCCAAACCAGTCGGATCCCTCTGTCTGCGCTCTTCTTATTTGTTCTTCATCGTAAAACAGATGTGCGTCCGAGGAGTTATTTATATCGTATCCCATATTAGTCTGCGCTTCATTCCATAGAGTTGCATACTCATAAGCATTGAGTAATTCTGGATAGGTAGGTGTGGAAATACCCAAATTTGTAGAAAAAGAGAATTTAGGTCTGCCATTCTCACCCCGTTTCGTCGTTACCAATATTACTCCATTAGCAGCACGAGAACCATATACTGCCGCCGATGCATCTTTCAAAACAGAAATATTTTCTATTTCATCAATATTAATCGCATCAAAACTTCTTTATCCACCTGAATTCCATCTACAACATATAACACAGGCGCATCGTTCCAAGATGATTTTCCACGAATCAACACCGATGCTCCTTGCCCCGGAAATCCATTTGCTGCCATTGAAATCACACCAGGTAACCGACCTGCCAACAAAGTAGAAGTATTGCTGGCATGAGTTTCTGCAATATCTTGAGAGGAAACTGTAGATACAGAACCGGTCAAGTTTACCTTCTTCTGTGTACCATAACCTACCACTACCACTTCTTCAAGCAGTTTTGTATCTTCCTCTAAAACTATCTTAATATTTTTCCCTTCTCTCACCTTAACTGTCTGAGACTGATAACCAACATAAGAAACATCAATCATCGCATTATCCGATGATACGGACAAATTAAAGTCTCCTCCAATATCAGTTACAGTTCCCCCGAGCCGTTTTTTTTCTTTAACAGTTGCTCCCTATTACAGGTTCATCATTCCTATCAACAACTTTACCAACAACTTTCATTTGTTTATCTTGCTCGGGGTGATATTATGTCTGTTGACAAGATTATCTTCTTATCCAACACAGAAAATTTCACATCAGTACCGGCAAAAAACCTCTTTCAATACTTGAAAGATATTACTATTATTAGCAGATACAGAAACACGACGTTCCAAATTAACATGTTTATTGTTGAAAAAAAAAATCAAAATCGGATTGAGATTCTATTTCCTTCAATATTTCCCCTACTGTTTGATTACGCACATCAATGCTTATCATTGCTTGCTGTGCATATGCTTCAGTAGCCCATGTGATACTGACAGAACAAATGAGGCAAATAATAAATAGTTTCATAGATAGTGGAATTTTGTTTTAAGGTAATCCAAAACGAGTTTATCATCCGTAATAATTGGATGCTACAATAATTTTGCATAATTTTGTAATGACTTAAAGTTAATAAAAAGTATATCTAAGCTTGTCGCCAAACAAGCGGTAGAAAGATTTACTTATTTTTCATACGGGAAATACGCCAATATTTTCCCGTATGTTTTTCTTTTTAAGGAGCTCTCTATTTTTCATATTATTCATTTTTTAAGGTTTGTAAATCAATAAATCTCTATTCTGCTCTTCTCATCTTTTTATATCAGCAGAATCTATGTATTGCCAACGAATTCGGGATGAGATTTTAAAATATTCCAATATTCTTTCTAAACGCTGATGGGTAAATGTTCCGGTAAATGAGTATTTTTTCAAACGTTCATTCTTTATTATAAATTCTACGTTATATCGTTTCTCCAACATTCGCAAAGGCTTTCTTCTAAAGGGGTGTCTTTGAAAATGATTTTCCCCTCTGTCCAAGCTATTTCCGACTCACCGGAGGTGGCATAAAAAGCTGCACTTTACTGTCTCTTGTATCATAGACCGCCTTCTGTCCGGGATCCATCAGCACTTTTTTTCGAGCCATTGTCAGATGAATAAATAAAACCTATCTTTCCTTCAACCAATGTTGCTGCAATCCGGTCTTCTTTTTTCATAAGCCTCTACATTAAAATGAGTTCCCAGTACTTCGATCTGTGATTGGTGGGAAGTAGAAACTATAAACTTCTTTTCCGGGTTCTTGGCTACTTCAAAATAAGCCTCTCCCTGCAATGTTACATTTCTCGTGTCGCTATCGAAGCGTGAGGGATAACTCAAGGTAGATTCGAATTCAGGAAAACCAATGTGCCATCGGGCAATGTCAGAGAAGTCATCATTCCGGGATTTGTTTTCACTTCCATCATTTGTGCCAATTCCTGTTCGCTTCCTCCCCAATGTTGTACCATCAGAGTAACGAGAAGTGGAATGAACAGCACTGCTGCCGCACGTTGCGCCCATTCCCACCATGTCGTTTTCCTTTGTCTGTTACCTGTCATTCTACTTTTTCACCTTTGTCAATGCTTTCTCTGTGTCAACTTTCGTCATGATGTGAACGGTATCTGTAGCAAGATAAAGAGCATGTATCTGTTTGGCCATCCGCCGGTTTTCTTCCGACTCATCCATCCACATCTCAACCTGCAGACGCTCTTCTTCCGTTGCCAGTCCCTCACAATAACGGGGAAGCAATTCTTCTATTGTATTTTTTATCAGTCTTATCCATATTCGTATTTTATTGCCTTTTACTATAAGACAAGAGAGACTTGTGGAATTCCTAAACCAAATCTCATTTTTTTTCAGAAAATCTTTGTTTTCTTATAAAAAGCTATATTTGCAGTGAAATATCAAACTAATACATGAAAGAAGTTCACCTGTCAGAAAAGCAATTTCCTATTATCTGCTATACAGCGAGGCGACCAAAAAGCATTTGATGCACTGTTTCGAGGTATTATCCGGCACTGTGTGCTTATGGTCATCGTTTTGTAGATCTGGAAGATGCGGAAGAAATTGTGCAGGACTCTCTTTTATGGATTTGGGAAAACAGAGAAAATCTGATTATCGAAAACTTCACTTAGTTCATACCTCTTTAAAATGATATACCGCAAAAGGCTCTGAACAAGCTTGCACATATTGATGCCACCCAACGTGCCGACACTCGATTTTATGAAGAGATGCAGGAGATGCTGCAAGATACGGATCTTTATCAAGTTGAAGAGTTGACACAACGCATCAAGGATGCCATCGCCACATTGCCGGAAAGTTATCGGGAAAGCTTTTTTGTGATGCATAGGTTCCGGGATATGAGTTATAAAGAAATAGCGGAAATTCTGGGAATATCTCCCAAAACAGTAGATTACCGTATTCAACAAGCATTAAAAGCAACTACGCGTAGATTTAAAGGATTATCTGCCATTATTACTACCGATTCTATTTCCTTAAAACCAACCATCTATTTTCTTATCTATTACTATCTGTCTATTAAAGTACTAATAGATAACTTCCGTTGTATTAGAGGTAAACTTGCATTCCCCTACTGCCAAACTTCTTTTTTGGCTACGAGAAAACTATAACTACTATAATTGCAAAGCTTCATTTATACAACTGCAAGTTCCGGTTATATAAATGCAACTTGCAATTATACAATCAGAACTTGCGTTTATAGTTTCTTCTTGGTCAAAGACAACTTATCCAATAAGGGAAAGGAAGTTTGCAATAAGAGTATAGCAACTTATCTACTGATAGATTGGAAAGAAGTAAAGCATTAATTCTGCCGATAAGGTAAGGTAAACCAGAAAGTAGATCCTTTGTTCTCTTTCGACTCCACTCCTATTTTCCCTCCCAAGCGGTCTACAATCGTATGGCAGATAGAAAGCCCCAGTCCGGTACCTTGCACAAAGGAATTGTACTTCACAAACCGTTCGAAGACATGAATACACTGTTCAGAAGACATTCCACAGCCTGTATCCGACACATAAAAAAATAAATCGTTTCAGGATCAAGCAAACGATATCCCATACGGATAGTACCCACCTCTGTAAATTTGATGGCGTTAACTGCAAAATTGGCAAGCAAGGCTGAATCAAACGGTTCTTATCCGTATACAATGTACATTGGGACAGTCTCTCCGCAAATGTGAAAGTCACATTATTGTGCCGAAGACGTAGCTGCATACTTTGCTCGATTTCTTCAAGCGTCTGGTTCACATCAATCAAGGCAGGATAGAAATCGAATGTACCGGCTTCTATCTTCGACAAATCCAGAATATCATTAATCAACTGGAGCAACAAATCCGTATTTGTTCCAATGAGTTCTACATATTCGGACATTTCTTCACGGTTTTCTACATGAGGAAGCATATTGAGAATCCTACGATGGCATTCAGCGGGGTACGTATCTCGTGGCTCATGTTGGCAAGGAATGCGGATTTCAATTGATTTACTTGTTCCGCTTTTCCATTGCTTCATGCAGGCGACTATATGCTTTCCGAAAGAATGCTGATATAATATATGATAGCAACAATCAAAATCAACAAAAGAATGAACAGGAAAGTATTTGAATGTAATACTGTTGAAAAAAAAGTCTTGGGCTCATTGACATAAACCGCATCGTCTGGATAGCGGGAAGAAGGTATATTGTAGGATTTCAACACTTGATAGCAGAGATTGGCACTTCCTTCTCCTCCCGCCCCACCGGGAATATCACGCCTGTTCTCCATCCAAGACACGACCAAGTATTTCCAGCAAAGATTTACAGAACGATTCCGTCGAAACGTAATATCCTCCTGCAAAAGTATTATTCGACAAGTCTTCGGGAGAAAGTAAAAACAATGGAGATGGAGTAAAATTGACAATCACTTCCTGAATATGATCAAAAAAGATAGTTATTATCATTTTTGTTATGCGACTCAAAACCAAGAATAATAAATGATTCCCGTATTCGGTTTATAACAACGTAAAGTATCCAACAACATTTCTGTAGATAATTGAGTGGTGGAAATAAATCCAGATTCAAGTCCGGGAAGTTCTTCTTCTACAGCCTTCCTTTACATCTCCCGCGAGTTTCTTCACTGATATAACCTATCGTCGGAGATAAACGCCAGACGTTCCATATCAGGTATCAGTTTATAAATTAAATCGATTGTCTCCTTTTTACATAATAATATTGCTTCAAGATAGTTATATTATATCCCGCCTCCATTCATCGCCGGAAACTGTATTGGCTTCCGTCAACGGGGCATGAGATAATAAGACCTCAAGAGAAGCAGGTAAATGGTCGCGGGCATTTGTCACGATTACCGGAACTTCTTTCCATACATCATCAAAATAATTCGCGGCAAACAATCCATCCCGGATCTCCAATCATCACGATAGCAGTGGGGAGGTTTCCGGATACTTCTGACGCAATGGGTGACTACGGCATTCGCCTCCATCTCATTCACCAGAGCAGGTACGGAAAGCGATTCCGCCTTCACAGAAATTCTTTTTGTTTCTGAAGAGCATCATGAAGACACCAATAAAAAGTTTTTAGCCCAAGGCAGATTGAAATTAATCGAGTTTAAAAACCAGTACTTCTTTATTTGTATTTTCGGTTCGGGCTGACGCAGGTGATAAGAACCCTTCAATAAAAAAGGAATAATCCAAGGAGGAATGGAATGATCCGTAACGATTGTTTCATTTGTGGTATTCTATAAATAGCGGAAGCAAAGATAGTATTAATTTCTTTAGTGCAAAAAAAGGCATCCCAAAACGAATTGAGATGCCCTTTTATTATATAAAATTAAGTATCAAAGGATTATGATTTCTTCAAAGCCGCAATACTTTCTTTCAAAGAATTAATGATGCTTCTGCATCGGCTTGCTTCTTGCGTTCCAGTTCAAGAACGGCGGCAGGAGCATTATTGACGAATTTCGTTGCTAAGTTTCTTCATCACTCCCCTGCAAGAATCCTTCTTTATGCTTCAATTCGGCTTCCATACGGGCTATTTCGGCTTCCACGTCAATCATATTACCCAATGGCACGGCAAAATTCGGTCGTTCCTATCATGAAAGAAGAAGCACCTTCTGATTTGCTTTCTACCACTGTTACGGAAGACAGGTTACACATCTTGATAATCACCGGATTCAATTTCTCTACCGGATGAGTGCCTACAACCTGCAATTCGAGTTCTTCTTTCAGAGCAATGTTCTTCTGCAAACGGATGCTACGGACATTACTGATGATTTCCTTAGCTACTTCAAACTTGCCAGGAATTGTTCATTTGTCTCCGACCGGTTCAAACAGTTGAGTAACCATCAAACTTTCACCCGGTTCACGCTCACGCAGTTGTTGCCACAACTCTTCTGTAATAAATGGCATAAAAGGATGGAGCAGATGCAACAAGTTATCAAAGAGCTAAGAACCATACTATAAATTAAAGCCATTAACAGGCTGTCCATAAGCAGGTTTCACGATTTCCAACATGCCAAGAAGAGAATTCATCCCAGAACAGTTTGTAAACCAGCATCAACGCTTCGCTCAAACGATATTTGGAGAAGAGATCGGCACTTCAACAAGCTGCCGCATCCAGTCTTTGGTCAAACCACTGAACTGCCAGATGTGCATCGGTAGGAATCTCAATAGTACCTTTGGCATTTGTCCAGCCCTTAATCAGACGGAAAGCATTCCATATCTTGTTGCAGAAGTTACGTCCCTGTTCGCAAAAAGTGCGTCATCGAAAAGAATATCGTTTCCGGCAGGAGCAGAAAGCATCATACCCATACGTACCCATCGGCTCCGTATTTCTCGATCAACTCCAACGGTCGGGAGAATTACCGAGTGACTTGGACATTTTACGTCCCAGTTTATCACGAACGATCCCTGTGAAGTAC
>VOFJ01001070.1_pt1 | contig 19774 bp, 39 predicted proteins | sample 5384081 | NCBI WGS metagenome assembly VOFJ01 (sample SAMN12384729, study PRJNA508395) | human gut metagenome | isolation source: healthy gut I | host: Homo sapiens
TTCATTTCATCAGGGGTTTCAAGGTAATCAAACCATTTGGTTACGGCCGCAGTCGTATCGTTGGGTTTGAAAGCTTCTCCCGTGGAATGGAACCTTTTCGCCGTCCTTAACTTTGACATAAACGAAGTTGTTGGAGTCCTGCTCAACAAACACGAGGTCATTACCGTCACATCGGAAATGGTTCACTAGCCCATAGCCGCCGTGCCCATCATCGTTCAGGATAATGCTGTCTCCATTCTGTTCCCAAGAGCCAATTCCAATATAGCTGCTGGCCATTCCTTCGTAATAGGTGAAGGTGCCATCATTATAGAGGGTGATCGTAAAGTTGCCCATGAATCCTTCGCCTTCGTAGAGATAGGTTTTTCCTGCAACCGCATTATCAGCAGAAGAAACATCTCCTCCTGCACAGATTCTACTTAAATAATCTTGGAATTCCTCATCGGATACCACATATCGTTCTTCGTTCCACTCGATATCTACCATATCATTGTCGGAGAGAGAATAACCGTTTATCCGGATATATGTGCCATCCTCCAGGAGTGCGCTGATTTGATATCCCGGTGTGAATCCACCATATTCATCGCTCTTCTTCGTGTTCTTGACCCCGGCCAGCCGAGAACTCAACTCACTAATCTGTGCGGGATTCATTTCAATAGCCACCGCGTCATCCGCATTTCGCATATCAAAATGATTTGCGGAAACGATGGTGTGTGTTGCTTCATCGAATTGGAATCCCATCGGGTTGGTCAAAAAACACACCGCAACGACCACGCAGGCGATAACTGCCAGAACGACGATCCAGAAAGCAGGCTTCTTGTAGTTCATCACAGACTTCACACGCTCCTTTACACCGACCTCACCAAAAGCGAGAGGGCAAGCGGCGATCACACGGCGATTTACACTACAGGCCACAAGTGCCTGAGTGTAATCGGCTCTCTGCTCGTTGCCAAGTTCCTTGATGACCTTTTCATCACAGGCAAACTCAATGTCACGGCAAAGAAAGTACATAAGCCAACCACATCAGAGGATTGAACCAATGAATCGTCAGCAGGAGAAAACCAAGGGGCTTCCACAAATGGTCTTTACGGCGAATGTGTGCCTGCTCATGGGCAACAACGTGCTCCAGATCCTGACCGTTCATGTTGAACGGGAGATAGATTCTCGGTTTGATAATGCCCAGGACAAACGGAGAACTTACATTCTCACTCTGGAAAATGTTGTCCTTGTAGCGAACAGCGGTATCCACTTTACGACATAGGCGCCAATAACTAACTGCGGTATACAAAGAGAAGGGCGCCGACACCAATCAACCAGATAATATTCAAAATCGGAATCCAAATCTGAAGCGGATTTGCACTCGTCAATACATGCTGTGGTGGGGCAAATGAGGATAGAACAGGATTGACCACACTATTGATCGCCGGAACACCGCTGTCTATTGTGGGTTTGGCCGCCATTTCAATATCCAACGGAATTGTTTCTGAACTTGGGATAAGGCTTTTAATGCGCTCTCAAAAAAGAGAGCGGGCAAATCAATCTGACAGCCACGATACCCCAAAGCAGAACATTGACCCACTTGGGAGCTTTCTTCAAGACAAACCGGAGCAGCAGCACAGCCAGGACAAGCCAGCTTGCTGATATGCTCATGTTTATAATTTTCAAAAAACAGGTCGTTCATTATTTGCCTCCTCTCCGGATGCGGTCGATCATGCGCTGTACCTCATCAAGCTCCTCCTCAAAAATATTCTGATGCTTGGTAAAAGCAGCGATAAAGGCAGGCAGAGAACCCTCGAATTTCTTCTCAACCAGTTCATCGATCTCACACGCCTGGGCTTCATCTTTGGAAACGAGAGAAGTAACAGTGCCATTGTCGTTCTTCAGCACACCATTCTCTCCCAGACGCTTGATAACGGTATAAGTCGTAGTCTTTTTCCATCCGAGTTGATCCTGGCACAGCTTTTACAAGCTCGACAGCAGTAACCGGCTCATGCTCCCACATAATCAAACAAAAACGATATTCACTTTCGTGAATCTTCGGAATTTCCATATTCATAGCCTCCTTGTCTACACGATTAGACTTCAATTATAGTCTACCACATTAGACAGCCAAAATCAATAGAGTTCACAGAAAAGATACAAAAAAATTGCCCGCAGAATTTCTCCCACGGGCAAAGTGTTGGTTAGCTATCAAGCGGTTTGTATTCAGTTACAGTTTTCAAATAGGTTTCGGGATCACTGTTCAGTATCAAGTCTGCATCTCCAATCGGATCATTGTAGATCAGATAGTCCAATTCTGACCGCTGATACATATTATCGGCAACCTCATTCTCCACGGCGATGGTATCAATGGCAATCATGCTGCCATTTGCAAATTTTAGTTCCACACAAGCATTATCCATGTTGAACTCACAAGAAATCAATCTATCCATAAGCAACCTCCATTATATAGGATATTAAATCATCCCAAAATATTTGAATGCTTCTCGGATCGCTTTCTCTTTTTCCGGTGGGCACTGTGGCTGTCTGGAATCCTCGGATTTCGGCAGATTATAGTTTCTTACCTACCTCAATCCCACATTTCCGCTTAATCTGTGAGATATACAAGTTAGATACCTTTAATCCGCTATGTTCCAGTACATACTCTTTGATCTGCGGATAGGTTGCCCCATCCTGAAACTCCGACATATCCATATCTTCCAAAGGGAACTCAACCCGAATATTTTTCGAGTCGACCTCACCCTTGGAAAGCAAGACAACCGTCTCAACATGAAACGTCGAAGGAAACATATCGACACAACAGACCTTTTTCACTTCATATCCTCTCGCCTGTAAAACTTCCAGATCTCTTGCCAGACTGGTCGGCTTGCAGGAAATATAAACCATTTGAGGCACATTGTAACGGATGATTTTTTCCAAAGCTTTTGGATTGATTCCGTCCCTTGGTGGATCAAGTACAATATAATCCGGTTTTTCCTTTTCTTCAATGCTGTCAATGACTTTGAAGCACATCCCCTGCGATAAATTCGCAGTTATGTAAACCATTTAACTGTGCATTCTCGTTTTGGCGCGCTTCCACCGCTTCCTCAATGATCTCCACACCGATCACTTTTTGGCTACCGGAGAAAGCATCTGTGCGATCGTTCCGGTTCCGGAATACAGATCGAATACAATTTTACCATGCTCCGCAATATCTGCGTCTGTTCCGCTTGGAAGTGCATCTCCGATAAACTCTCTGGCAGTCTGATATAGCACCTCTGCACCCAGGGGAATTTGTCTGGAAAAAGAAAATGGTGTGATCTTAAAGCGAAGCCCTAACAATTCCTCGTAAAAAGAAATCCTGTCCATATAAAACATCCGTGCCTTCATTCGTCACGGTATCTGCCACATTGTCATTTCTCGTATGCAGAATACCTGTCATGATACCTTTGTAATCTGCTGTAAGAAGAGCAGCTTTCCAGCCCTCTAATAATTCCTCTTCCGTTCCTGCAAATGCGTTTTCCTGTGTATTGTTCAACGTACTTTCAACTTCATCCATCTGTGCTCCGGCAATTCCCGGAAAATCCGTCTGCGTTGTAGTCACCAGATCTACTAATATTTCCCCTGTTTTGACTGCCTTACGGACAAGCAGATGTCTTAAATATCCGGTGTGACGCAGTTTATGGTAATAGGTGATATTTTGTTCACGAAAATAAGCAAGTGTGACAGACAGGATCTTTCTGAAATCCTCATCCACGATCTGGCAGTTTTCCACCGTCACAATATCATAAAAGCTTCCACGCTTATGCATTCCAAGTGCTAACCGGTCCATCCTTAAATTCATCCCCAAAGGAAAATTCCATTTTATTGCGGTATCCGGTCTGCCTTGGACTTTCCTTGATTCCCAGAAACTGGTAATCCCGGTTTTCCTGATCGATCACATCATCCATTAATTTTTTTACCTGTTCTGCTTTCATCTCAAGCTGCCTGTCGTATGGAAGTGTCTGATAAGTACATCCTCCACATTCCCCGGCATGGACACATCCTGTTTTGTCCCCTTCCAGCGGTGACTTTTCCAATACCTCTAAAAGTCTGCCCCTCTGCTTTTTCCCTTGCGGATTTTATTGATGGAAGCAGACACTTTCTGTCCCGGTATCGTATTTTTTACAATAACCTGTCTGCCATCCTCTGTTCTGATAATTCCCTTATTTGGAAAGTCTACGCGCTCGATCACGCCTTCTATGATTTGTCCTTTTTTCATAAATTCCTCGCATTTTTTTATTTCATCAACTATAAAATTGTCCATGATTCCATTGACATTTTATTAACTTCACAGTTTTCTATTTCTTTTATCTGTTACACAAGAAAAAAAGGGCTGCATCCCAGCCCTCCAGATTATTTTTATTCTTCTTCTTTTTTTCTCTGCTGGTTTTGCCGCTTTTTTTCTTCTTCGTCCTCTTCATCTTCGAAGAAATCGTCATCATAATCATCGTCAAAGTCGTCATCAAAATCTTCCAGATAATCTGGTTGTAAAGAAACGATATACACCATATACTGTTGCCGCAACAGCTGCAATAATACCGATGATTGCAAAAAAATCCATACAACCTTTGATGTTTTCTTTTCTTCTGCTTCTTTTTTTGTTTAATAATTCATTCAACTTTGTCATATTGATCAGCTCCTCTTTTCTTATTGAGTAAGTCGTTTAACTTTGTCGCATTGATGAAATCTTCCACCTTGTTCATAGTGTTCCGCTCCTTCTCTAATTTATACTTTTTAGGATATGCAAAAACCTAAACGCAATACACACCAGAAAAAAATCTACGTGCACCGCTCATTGCTTACGCTCATTATATCATATCCTTTACTTTTTCGAATATAAAAAATTTACATTTTTCAAAAAATTTTATATATTTTTTAGAGTTTCGGATACACAAACGTCCCTGCTTACAAATAGAATCAGATACGCTTTAATTTTGCAAAAGAGGCAAACATTTTTTCACACCATATCCTTCGAAATCCACGGTCACCTCGTAATCTCTTCCGCCATCCATGATGTTTTTCACAACTCCTCTGCCAAACTTGATATGCGATACGGTGTCCCCGACACCATAGTCAAGCTCTGACTTTACAACACCCTTTGTGACAAGTGCCTTTGCCTGCATGCTCTGTCGGAAGGCATGCTGGCGCAGTGTTGTTCTTTTTTCGGTCTTGCTGTTGTCTGGTTCTGTAAAAAAAGATGGGAAACTGCTCTCTTTTCCAAAAGAAGATTCTCTTGCAGATGCCGGCTTTCTCAGTTCACTTTCCAACAGTTCAGACGGAATCTCCCGAACAAACCGCGATACTTTATTATATTGCGTTTCGCCACGAATCATACGTTGTCTTGCACAGGTAATTGTAAGTTCTTCTTTGGCTCTTGTGATCCCCACATAAGCCAGGCGTCGCTCCTCTTCGAGATCCTCAGAAGAACTGTCCGAAGTGATGGACATATAACTTGGGAACAATCCATCCTCCATTCCGGCAAGGTAAACTTTCGGGAACTCCAGACCTTTTGCACTATGTAATGTCATTAAAACAACATAATCACTGCCATCATCGAGACTGTCGATGTCTGCAACCAGTGCCACTTCCTCTAAAAAACCACTGAGTGTCGGATGTTCCTCGCCTTCCTCGTAAGCAACCACTTTGCTGATCAACTCATCGATATTCTCAATACGCGCCTTTGCCTCTTCGGTATCTTCCGCTTCCAATTCTTTCACATATCCGGTTTCGTCTATAATCTCCTGCAAAAGTTCAGAAACGCTGATAATCTCTACTTTACTGCGCATCACCTGAATAAAATTCACAAATGGCTTGATCTTTGCAGCACTCTTGCCGAGTGTCGGGATATCGTCTGCCATTTTCAATGCATTATAAAACTGATGTCTGCCGCAGCCGCATAATCTGCCACACGGTTTAAGGTTGTTGCACCGATTCCACGTTTTGGCACATTAATGATTCTGCGGACAGCAAGATCATCTCTTGCATTATCGATCGTTTTCAAATAGGCAAGCAGGTCTTTGATCTCTTTTCTTGCATAGAAGTTCACGCCGCCGACAATCTTATATGGAATATTGGATACGATAAATTTTTCCTCAAAAGACGGGACTGTGCGTTTGTGCGGTAGAGAACAGCGCAGTCACCGTAATGATATCTGCCGTCCTTCACACAGGCATTGATATCCTTTGCGACATACTCTGCCTCTTCATAGCCTGTCTCAAACTGCTTGAAACCGATCTTTTTTCCCCCTCTTCATTGTCTGTCCAGAGTGTCTTTCTTTTTCGTCCCATATTGTTGGAGATCACTCCGTTTGCGGCATTTAAAATATTCTGTGTAGAACGGTAATTCTGTTCCAGTTTTATCGTCACTGCCTCCGGAAAATGTTTTTCAAAGTTCAGGATATTATAAATATTCGCACCGCGGAACTTATAGATAGACTGGTCGTCATCACCAACGACACACAGGTTCTTATACTTTCTCGCAAGAATACCCCTGATCAGTTCAAACTGTGCCGTATTCGTATCCTGATACTCGTCCACCATAATATAGCGAAAGCGTTCCTGATAGTAGTCTAACACCTGGGCATCCGTTTTAAACAATTCAACCGTCTTTACGATCAGATCATCAAAATCAAGTGCATTATTCCGCCGCAGTGCATCCTGATACTCTCTGTAGATCTCAGCCTGTTTCCGTTTCGCAAAATCCCCGGAAGCAGCCGCCCGGAGAAAATTCCTGTGGATCTACCAGTTCATCTTTTGCCTTGGAAATCGCAGCAAGCAGACTCCGCTCTTTGTAAATCTTGGTATCCACATTCAGACGCTTACAGATATCCTTCATCAGTGTTTTCTGGTCATCGGAATCATAAATTGTGAAATTAGTGTCAAACCCGATGCGGTCAATATGACGTCTTAAAACGCGCACACAGGTAGAATGGAACGTTGATACCCAGATGCTCTCAGAGCCATATCCCACAAGCTGGTCGATCCTCTCACGCATCTCACCTGCTTTGCTTTGTTCGTAAAGGTGATCGCCATAATATTGTATGGATTCACGCCCTTTTCTTCGATCAGATAAGCGGTTCGATGTGTCAGAACCCTCGTTTTTCCGGAACCTGCACCCGCCAAGATCAGAACCGGTCCCTCCGTGTGAAATACCGCTTTCTCTCTGCTGTTCGTTCAATGTATCATAAATGCTCATAGACATCTCCATTTCCGTTGTTGTTTGTAATATTCAATCCCTTTTTTATTACAATATCATATTCCCATCTATTGTAACACATTATCCCTGCTTATGAACAGTAAAATCGAACATATTTTCTTTTTTAATAATAAAAAATAACCGTCCTTTGCGTCAGAAAAAAATCTACGACCGTCCACATTCAAATTCATACAATTAAATTCAATTGTATCTTGTCATCTAGTTTTCAATACTATATAATCTGATGTAGAGAATACGATTGAACCAGTAAGAGTAAAAGCAGGTAAAAAAATGAAATACAAAACAATTTTTAAGTGATATATTAGATGAATTTAACAAAATCGACTATGTAAAAACCGGAAGATATCCCAAATATCGATCTTTACATGGATCAGGTGACAACATTTATGGATTCCCAGCTTGCCACATCCAAGCGGCATGCGGATGACAAGATCCTGACCAAGACCATGATCAACAATTACGCGAAGAATAATCTGCTTCCTCCACCTGAAAAAAAAAAAAATATTCCAAAGAACATGTGCTGACTTTGATCTTTATCTACTATTTCAAAAATATCCTAGGCATCAGCGACATCCAGAGCATCTTAAATCCGATCACGGGCAGATATTTTGGAAAAGGCAGCTCCGAGATGAGTCTTGAGGATATCTATAAAGAAGTGTTCGGTCTGGAGCATCAGGAAACCTTAAATATCATGAAAGACCTTGCAAAGAAGTTTAACACCTCCATGAAAACTTTTGAGGGCATGGAAGGTGAGGATGCAGAGCTTTTACGGACATTCAGTTTTATCTGCATGTTAAGCTATGATGTCTACCTGAAAAAACAATTATCGAGCGCATTGTCGATCAGATTGCACGAAGAAAAAGATCCTTCCAAAAAAGAAAAATAAAACCCGGTGCTGAATGGAACACTGTCTATACCAGACATGATCCGTGCAGCTCCGGGTTTTTTCTTTTTTTCCGGGTTTTTCTATTCTGTTTTACGCTTCGTTTGTCTCTGATGCAGCCATTCTGGCAAATACCATGTCATATCCGTCATTCCCATAATTCAAAGAACGGTTTACACGGCTGATGGTCGCTGTGGAAGCACCTGTTTTCTCTGCAATATCAAGATATGTTTTCTGGTCGCGCAAAGCATCTTGGCAACCTCAAATCGCTGTGATAAGGAAAGCAGTTCATTCACAGTGCAGACATCTTCAAAAAAGTATAACATTCTTCTCTGTTTTCCAGGCTTAAAATCGCATCAAAAAAGATGGTCTACTGCCTCGGTCCTTAGTTTCTTGCTCATTTTACCTTCTCCTTCTCATAAATCAAAATGATATCATCTTTTACTATAATCAGAAACTTCCAATCTACGCACATTTTATCATAGTAAAGTTTTTAAAGTAAATATCTGTTTTACACACTAAAGTGTTACAGATGCAAATTCTATAATAGTCGAATCCAGTCGAAAAAGCAACACTTATTTTCATATTAACTATAACTTTAATTTATACCTGACGGCATCCTGTTATTCTCCCAGAAAAACAGCCAGAAAAGCGGTCAGACGCTCCATCTCCTGCTGGGTTCCGATGCTGATACGCAGATAATTGCTAATTCTCGGCTTTGAAAAATAACGCACGAAAATGTTATGCTCCCGGAGTGCTTCAAATATTTCTTTTGCAGGAACTCTTTCATGTGTTGCAAAAAATAAAGTTGCTCATGGAGTCCCCAAAGGAAAATCCAAGTTTTTTTTCAGTTCGCACTTCGTCCATTCCCTTGTAGCGATGACTTTCGCACACAGGTTTCCTCAAAATACTCCCCTGTCCCTGATTGCCTGCACACCAAGTACAAGCGCTGTCTGATTGAGCGTGTAGGAATTGAAAGAATACTTCACGTCATTGATATAACGGATCAGCTTCGCATTTCCCATCGCGAAGCCAAGCCGCATACCTGCCAGGGAACGCGATTTTGAAAAGGTCTGTACCACGAGAAGATTGTCATATTTTTTCAATCAGTGGCAGCGCCGACACCCCTCCAAAATCAATATACGCCTCGTCCACCACAACGATCACATTGCGGTTGTGTGCAATGATATCCTCGATCTCTGAAAGCGGCATCAGGATTCCGGTCGGTGCATTCGGATTTGGGAACACCACGCCGCCGTTTTCCCCATAATAATCCTCTTTTCTGATCTGAAAATCATCATCTAACGCTTTTGTCTCAAATGGGATTCGAAGCATATCTGCCCACACATCATAAAAAGAATAGGTGATATCCGGAAACAGGATCGGCTTTTTTTGCTGTTAAAAACGTCATAAATATCATGGCAAGCACATCATCAGAACCGACACCGGTAAATACCTGACTGCTCCTGATCCCGTAATAATCTGCGATCGCATCAACTAACACTTTGCAGGTCGGTTCCGGATAAAGCCGCAGCTTGTCTGTTTCAAAGTTCTTCAGTGCCTCTACCACTCCCGGTGCGGGCGGATATGGATTTTCGTTGGTATTCAATTTGATCATGTCCGGCTGGTTTGGCTGTTCTCCCGGAACATACGGTTCCACCGTTCTTACATACTCTTCCCAGTTACTCATAAATTTTACGCTCTCCACTCTCTCAATTTTCCTGATATATTTCACAAATTCATTACAATCTGCTCATTTCCGAGTCATTTCATTCAGTATACAATCCGTAATCTTCTGCCAGTTTTTCAAACGCAGTCAGGGCATTTTTACCGTCTCATGGGAAACACAGTAAGCAAGACGGACATAGCCTGCACATCCGAATGCGCCGGCCCTTTACCATGATGATATTGTATTTTTTACCTGCTGCAACAAATTTTTCTTCGTCTGCTTCCGGAGATTTTACCCACATATAAAAAGCACCTTCCGGTTTGATGCAATGGAAACCGAGCTTTTTGCAGTCCCTCGTATAACATCTTTCTGTTTTCATCATAAAATGCCAGATTGGTTTTCTCATCCAGACATTTTGCTACCGCTTTCTGAAGCAAAAGACGGTGCATTTACAAAACCAAGGGTACGGTTGGATACAACAATGCCGTCAATGACCTGATCTGCATTTTTCCACCTCATCCGGAACAACCACATATCCGATACGCTCACCCGGAAGGGAAAGAGACTTGCTGAAGGAATAACCTACAATCGTATTCCTATAGTATTTCGTCAGGAAATCCTCCTGATTTCCATCGTCGTAGACAAGTTCACGGTAAGGCTCATCGGAAATCAGATAAATTTCGTGTCCAATCTCTTTTTCCTTCTTTTCCAGAATCTCAGCCATCTTTTTTTCATGGTTTCTTCATGATAGATCACACCGGTCGGATTGTTTGGCGTGTTCACGATCACTGCCTTGGTCTTTTCATTGACCGCTTTTTTCCAAAGCAGCCAGATCCGGCTGGAATGTTTCAAAATCCGGCGCTACCTCCACGACTGCCGCATCAAAATTGGCCGCATAACTCTTGTACTCTCCGAAATATGGGGCGAACACGATCACCTCGTCACCCGGATCTAAGATCGTTTTAAAAATAATGTTCAATCCTCCCGCTGCTCCCCACTGTCATCACAATATTATGGGAAGTAAATGCAGTTCCAAAACGCTTGTTTAAGTTCTCTGCAACCGCCTGACGAACATCCGGGTAACCGGCGTTGTCCATATATCCATGTAAAACCAGCGGATCGGTCTCATCCACCAGTTGCTTAATTGCCTCGTTCAATCTTTGCCGGAGCCGGTGTTGCAGGATTCCCCAATGAAAAATCATACACGTTCTCTCTTCCCACCCTGGCGGCAAGTTCATTTCCCTCTACAAACATTGCACGGATTGCAGAACTTCCCTGCAATGCCTTCTGTATTTTCTGTGAAATCATATTCTCTTTCCTCACTGTTTTCTTACTCTCGAATGTTTTTCCTGCTGTCTGCACCATATATGTACAGATCTACGGAACAATTATTACTTTACAACAATACTGTATGAAAGTAAATAGACAAAAAAAGAAAACTGCCACTGGACATTTTTTTCCTTACGGATACTGCCCGGACAGTTTTCTCTTCTATTTAAAAATACTCCCCTGTTTTTTTATGCATTAACGGTATCTACAAACTTACGGAATGCCTTTCTGCCTTCCTCTGTGCACTTGTAAACACCTGCGTCCAATAAAACTTCCTTGAACACAAGACCGATTTCTGTCTGAATGATCTCATGTAATTTTTCCGGTGTAATCTCACCTTCCAGACCACTTCCTGCTGTAAATCCATACTTAGGCAGAAATTCCTCCACCCCAGTCTGCATGTTTTGCAAGTACTTCATCCTCACGGATTTCTGCGCCGTCTAAGATTGCCTGTTCTAATGCTGCCATCTCGTCTTTTTAATCTGGCTGGAAGCACTGCAAGTCCCATAACCTCGATCAGACCAATGTTTTTTTTTGATATGATGAAGTTTTGCATGTGGATGGTAAACACCCAGCGGATACTCATCCGTCGTGATGTTATTGCGGAGTACAAGATCTAACTCATAATCATTGCCGCGTTTTCTTGCAATAGGAGTGATCGTGTTGTGCGGTTCTCCGTCCGTCTCGGCATAAATAAAGGCATCTTCATCCGTATAACCTCTCCATGCAAGTAAAATCTTATCTGCAAGCTCGATCAGGCGCTCTTTTTGTGGTGCGCTGATACGGATCACGGACATTGGCCATTTTACGATTCCGGCTTTCACATCCTCAAATTCCTTGAAGACCAGCTCTTTTTCCACCGGTGCCTTTGCCATGGCGAACTCATAATGACCGCCCTGGAAATGATCGTGGCTCAAAATAGATCCACCAACGATCGGAAGGTCAGCATTCGATCCGACAAAGTAATGTGGGAACTGCTCTACAAAATCCAACAGTTTTCCAAAGGTTGCTTTCTCGATTTTCATCGGTGTATGCTCTGCGTTAAAAACGATACAGTGTTCATTGTAGTAAACATATGGTGAATACTGGAAAAACCAGTCACTGTGGTTGATCGTTACCGGAATGATCCTGTGGTTCTGTCTTGCCGGATGGTTCACACGTCCTGCATATCCCTCGTTTTCTTTGCACAGAAGGCATTTTGGATAACCGCTCTGTTTTGCAAGCTTGGCTGCTGCGATCGCCTTCGGATCTTTTTCCGGTTTGGAGAGATTGATGGTGATATCCAATGTTCCAAACTCGGTATCTGCAGTCCATTTCTGGTCTTTTTTTGATACGATATCTACGAATGTAGTTTGTATCCCTGCTTAATTTGTAAAAATAATCGGTTGCTTCCTTTGGACTGATCTGCTAGAGTGCCTGGAATTTTTTTTTTGATCACTTCGCTTGGTCTCGGCACAAGCATACTCATGATCTTTGTATCAAATAAATCTCTGTATGTGATCGTATCCTCCGGCATCAGTCCATCTTCTCTTTGCATAATCGAGCATCTCATTTAAGATGCCTTCCAATGCTTTGCCTCTGCGCTCTCCTGTGTCATCGGAGTTCTCTTTGCATAGGCTGCTGCCACTTCATCGTCTAATTCATCCAGATGAAAAAGTTCTAACAGGCGGTTAATGGTAAATCTCCTGTCTTCCGGCTCCACCAGTCCGGTCACAAGACCATATTCTGTCAATTCTAAAATTCTTTCCTGAATCATTGTGTTATCCTCTTTATTTAAGAATTATTTAGATAATTGCGAAACTCTGATTTAGGTTGTAACAATTGTGAAGAATTAACAAAATTTTCGAAGACACGCTTCCGCTACGTGTCGCTCGCAACGGTACTAAGAACTCATCTCCTGTATTTCAATTCTGATAAATCAGAATGAAATACAGAATCTGACTTCTAAGAACCGGCGGCTCCCCCAGTGTCTTCTCAAGCTTTTGTCAATTTTTCACAATTTAAATCTACTTATTTATGAGTTTCGCAATTATCTATAAGAATTATTAATCCAATTTTACTGGAACCGTCACCGATCTCAACTACATAGAAATCAGCAGCGTAACCGATTTTATCTTTGTAAGCAAAGACCTACTTTTTTCAATAAAGGAATCCACTGCCTCATCCTTTACGATGCTGACGGTACATCCACCGAATCCTGCACCTGTCATGCGGGGAACCGATCACTCCGTCTACTTTCCATGCCTCTTCCACCAATGTGTCAAGCTCGATACCGGTTACTTCGTAATCATCACGAAGGGAAACATGGGAGGCGTTCATTAACTCACCAAACAGAGCAACATCGTTATTCTTTAATGCTTCCACTGCCTTGATGGTTCTCTGATTTCTCATAAACCGCATGTTTTGCACGTTTTACCCTGACAGGATCTTTGATCGCATCTTTGTACTGTTCAGACTGTTCCTCCGTGAGTTCACCAAGGGATTCAATTTTAACAACTTTCTGAAGTTCTGCCAGCGCAGTCTCGCACTCACTTCTTCTCTCATTGTATTTGGAATCTCCAAGTCCACGTTTTTTTGTTGCTGCAGGAGATCACGATCTTTTGCATTTTCCAGCTTGATCGGTGCATACTCATATTTTAAAGTTGCTGTATCCAGGAAAATCGCATGATCAGCTTTTTCCCATGGCAATCGCAAACTGATCCATGATACCACAATTTCCGCCGTTGAATTTATTTTCAGAGAACTGGCCGATCAGTGCAAGATCCTGATTTGTCACGTCGAATCCAAACATATCTTTTAAAATATATCCGGTCAGAACTTCAACGGATGCAGAAGAAGAAAGTCCTGAGCCGTTTGGAATATTGCCAAATAAAACAAGATCCATACCCTGCTCTACTTTCATGCCCTTCTCGCCGAACGCCCACATCACACCCTTCGGGTAGTTCGTCCAGTCAGCTTCTTTTTCCGGTTTTAAACCTTCTACTGAGGACTCGATCACACCGAGCTGCTCAAAATTCATGGAATAGAAACGAAGTTTCTTATCATCTCTTTTCTTGCCACACCATATGTACCAATAGTGAGTGCACAAAGGGAAAACGTGTCCTCCGTTGTAATCGGTATGCTCACCGATCATATTCACACGTCCCGGTGCGAAATAAACTCCGATCTCTCCCTCATCCCCAAATAATTCTTTTAAATTTTGCTAATACATCTTCCCAGATCATAAAATCCTCCTTGTTTTGCGAAGCAAAATCCGAACCCTTGTGAGGAGAGGATTTAGCCTCTTTTGTTTTGCGCTTCTGCGCATCTTCCGTTTCCTGTTACTATTACATTATCATGTTCGTTTTTACATTGCAACCAATTGACGGCAGACTGCGTAACAATAAAAAAGAAAGATGCAACATTTTTACATGTTACATCTTTCTTGGGAATGTGTCACGGAAGCTGTCCGTCTTTTTCCACATTCTGCTTAAACAAAGCCAGAACCTGCTCCGTGATAATGTTCCGGATTTCTCTGTTTGGCATTGCAAGTCTAAATCTTTTTGTATCAACTCTGCCTTTATGTGTAAGATATCCCGCCATGAAAAGTGTACTCCAAAGGTTATCCATGGATGCATACAGTTCATTATAAGTCAGATCCTCACGTATATCTTTTTCTACGATTTCACCATTTACAAGTCTCTCTAAGTCTGTTTTTGCCAGCCCCTTTTTCGCTCCTGCACTTTCTATAAAATGTTTCAGCACATCGTTTCCACTGGTATTGTATCCAATAATTCTCCGGTGGAAGCATCGGATTCCTTCTGTGTGCATCGCAATAATTAATGACATCCACGGGCAATAAACATCTGCATTTCCAAAGCGGTATCCGTCATACCACTCTTTTTTACCGTTTCATAGTGTGTATCCTGACCGTAATAATGAAGCATTTCTTTTCACTTCATCATCGACAAATCCAAACGTCTCATCATACTCTTCATCAAGGATTGAATTTGTCTTAAAATTGTTCAGTCCTGTAAAAATGCTCTCCTTTGCCACACGCAGACAGCCTGTTAAAACTGCAAATTTCAAACTACTGTTTGTCTTTAACACGTTTTCAAATAAATTTCTGACAAGTAAAACCATCTGGTCATAGTAACCATTCTCGTTTGCCTTGGCAAGAGGTACATCATACTCATCAATGAGTACAATCACTTTTTCTCATAATACTTTTCCAGTAATGCAGTCAGCGTTTTCATACTGTATACAAGTGTGTCCTCGCCCATATCTCCTGTAACAAGTGACATATATTCTGCCTTGTCTATGTCATCTAACCTATTTCCACTCATGATGATCCGGTGCATTTTCGCTTCTTCCATCACAATCCGTTTCAACAGGTGCGTGCATTTTCGTAACTGTCTGCATTTACCCCTTTTAAACTGATTGATATGACCGGATACTTTCCCATATATGCATCACATAAAGCCTTATTCTTAGAAATATATAATCCTTCAAACAGCGACTGATCTGTACCGATTTCAAAAAACATTTGAGCATACTCATATTCAATGTCTTACCAAACCGACGTGGACGCGTGAACAGATTGACCTCTCCCCAGTTATTTAAAAAGGCGCTCGATCAGACCGGTTTTATCAACATAATAAAAATCTTCTCTGCGGATTTTTTCAAAATTTTCAATTCCAACAGGTAATTTTATAAATTCTGCCATAGCTGCCCTCTCAAACTATTTTTTTGCAATTTCTACTTAAGTATAACAAATCTATCGCATAAATGGTAACGTTAAATGTAACTGTATGATAGGCGATGAACTGCTCTTTATTTGGAATATAAGAAACATAGCGCGAAGCAAAGATATTGTTAGGCAAACCGCCGAGAGCATATCTTAATGCGTTCTGTTTTCTATATGCGTAAAGATATTCCTGTGCTTTTTGCAGTGAAACATTCAACTTTTTTTGAAGTCTTGCTAAAATATCCTCCTCGGAAAGTCCAAAGTCATTCCCCATTTCAATAATACCTTTTGCCTCTCCTTCATTCCATGTTTCCTGAAATACACTGACCATACCTTTCTCTCCTTCCCCAATCAATTCATTATAATCAATTTTTCCATTCATAGTGCCTGCTACTGTCATAATAACAGCTTTGTCTACCTTATGTTTTCTTGTATAATCTATTGCTTTTTCTTTTTTTCCATCTGTTCTTCCACTTCTGCTTAAAAAGAATTTCAAGCAGATTAAATAAATCCTGATTATTTACATTATGCAATACCAGATTATTTTTCCGGCTTCCACCAGATGTATTTTATAATCATTCACAAATGTTTCCATTGCTTTTGGAATATTTAGCATCCCATGCAAAGATACTGCTCCATCCCACGGCTTCTCACCATAATAGATAACGATTGTAATAACAGGAATAAATTTATCTGTTTTCTTCATTCCCGACAGATATTCATCTTCTGTTAATCCTTTTTCTTTTTTTACGCTTTGCCGCATTGTCATCATACTGCTTTTTGTATGTACTATAATCATATCCCATCACTCTTAACGGCATTGCATAATGGATACATTCCTGTCCCTCCAATCCAAGTATAACAAATTCAGCATCATAAGTGGTAGATTTTTTTCTGATTTTAACGTTATCTCTTGTCGCCACAATACTCTGTATATACTCCTTGTGTTCTAATACCAAAAGATTCATCTGTATCTAAATCTTCTAATTCTTCCGGTCTGATAACCGTTTTTCCATCAAACAGAACCGCATTAAAAAATATCTGCAAACTGTTCGTTATTCCGCCAGTAATTCTTTTTACTACAGTATCTGCTTTCAATACTTTTTTTTCCCATATATAATTGCTCCTTCCTATATACCTGATATTTCAGGAAAATAGTTTCGTCGCTTTTTGCACTTGCAGTTTTAACTGGATTTTTATGCAGACCTTGCACCCTCAATTTGATAAAAAAGATTTCCTTATTACCATAACTTGTATCGAAAAAATTGTCAATTTGTTTTTGACATAACATAAATATAGAAAAACAGCCCCTTTTTCACAGAGACTGTCCTTCTTGTAATTTTATTTTCTTATCACTTTATTCCACATCAACCTTCACCTTCGGTAAATGCCAGATATCATCCACATATTCCTGAATCGTTCTGTCGGATGAGAACTTGCCGGAATGTGCAGTGTTTAAGATAGCGCTCTTTGCCCAGGCGCTCCTGTTCTTGTAATACTCCATGATCTTCTTCTGCGCTTCTGCATAAGAACGGAAGTCTGCAAGAATGAAGTAAGTATCCGCGTACTGTGTACTGTGTGTATTCAGCAGTGAATTGTACAGGTCACGGAAAAGTTCGGAGTCGTTCGGTGAGTAGAATCCGTTCACTAACTGTGTCAGAACTTTGCGGATATCCTGATCCGTGTTGAAAATCTGCATCGGATCATAATCACGGTTATGCTCATGTGCGATCACTTCGTCAGAACTCATACCGAAAATAAACATATTATCCGGTCCGACTTCCTCGTACATCTCGACATTCGCACCATCCATCGTTCCAAGTGTCAGGGCGCCGTTTAACATGAACTTCATATTACCGGTACCGGATGCCTCTTTACTTGCAGTCGAAATCTGCTCGCTGACATCTGCTGCTGCAAAAATCCACTCTGCATTGGAAACTTTGTAGTCCTCGATAAATACCACTTTGATCTTATTATTGATACTCTTATCATTGTTGATCACTTCTCCAACGCTGTTGATCAGTTTAATGGTAAGTTTTGCATTTTTATAGACCGGCTGCTGCCTTTGCACCGAAGATGAATGTTCTAGGGAAAAATTCCATATCCGGATGCTCTTTGATCTCATTATAGAGATACATAACATGCAGAAGGATATTCAACAGCTGACGTTTGTACTCATGAAGACGTTTTTCACCTGTACATCAAAGATGGAATCTCGGATCAACATCAATTCCATTGTGCTCTTTGATATATTTTGCAAGGCGCACTTTTATTCTGGTGCTTGATCTCCAGAAACTCCTGCTGTGCTTTTTATATCATCTGCATAAGGCGCAAGTTTCCTGATCTGGGAAAGGTCTGTGATCCAGCCTTCTCCCACATGTGCTGTCACCCAGTCAGCCAGCAGCGGGTTCGCATGTGCTAAGAAACGTCTCTGTGTGATACCATTGGTTTTGTTATTGAACTTCTGCGGCATCATCTCATAGAAATCTTTTTAACTGCTCTTTTTTCAAAATCTCTGTGTGCAGTCTTGCAACACCGTTGACAGAATAACCTGCAACGATCGCAAGATGCGCCATTTTTACCTGACCATCATATAAAATTGCCATTTTTGCAATTTTATCATTGTTGCCCGGATACTGCTCCTGGATCTGTAAAACAAAACGGCGGTTGATCTCTTCCACGATCTGATATACACGCGGAAGCAGTCTCTGGAAAATCTCGATAGGCCATTTTTCAAGAGCCTCAGCCATAATGGTAAGGTTGGTATAAGCAACACAGTGGGTTGTGATATCCCACGCATCCTCCCAGCTTAAGCCTTCCTCATCCAGCAAAATACGCATTAACTCTGCCACTGCAACCGTCGGATGTGTATCATTCATCTGGAATACTGCTTTCTCAGGCAGCTGATGGATATCCTCATGATGCTTTTTGAATCTTGCGATCGCACGCTGTAAACTTGCAGATACGAAGAAATACTGCTGTTTTAAACGAAGTTCTTTTCCCTGAATATGATTGTCATTCGGATAAAGGACTTCCACCAGGTTACGTGCAAGGTTTTTCCTGCTCTACCGCTTTGTTATAATCTCCTTTATCAAAGGAATCTAACTGGAAACCTTCCTTAGGCTCTGCATCCCAGATCATCAGCGTATTTACCATATGATTATCATATCCTACGATCGGCATATCGTATGGGATCGCCATAACGGACTGATAGCCTTCATGGATAAATCTGGTGTTGCCATTTCCCATGTCTTCGGTACGGACATAGCCGCCGAATTTGATCTCGTAGGAATACTCGGTCTGCGAAGTTCGAATGGGTAGCCATTCTTTAACCAGTTATCCGGTACCTCTCCCTGAAAACCATCCGAAATCTGCTGTTTGAACATACCATAACGGTAACGGATACCGCGACCGTAAGTGCGTATCCGAGTGTTGCCAGTGATTCCATAAAGCATCTTTGCAAGACGTCCAAGACCACCGTTTCCGAGTGCAGGATCCGGCTCCTGATCTTCGATCACGTCAAGATTCAGTCCGATTTCTTCCAGAGCTTCTTTCACTTCTTTTTGTAAGCTTTTAAATTGATCAGGTTATTTCCAAGCGCACGGCCCATCAGAAATTCCATTGACATATAATAGACAATCTTTGGATCCTGATCGTCAAATGCCTGCTGGGTTGCCAGCCAGTCATCGATCACAACGTCTTTTACGACGTAGGATACCGCCTGGAAAATCTCCTGCTGGCTTGCTTCTTTTTAACTGTTTGCGATACATATGACGGACTGTCTCTGTTACATCATTGATAAATTTTTTCTTATTGAAGACTCTGCTGTTTTAGACATTTCCTTACTCTCCTTTTTTTTACACCTAAAAGAACGGTTTTCCCCATTAATATTCCATTCTTTCTCGTATCCATCCACACTGCCAGCTACAACATC
>VOFJ01001173.1_pt1 | contig 19774 bp, 31 predicted proteins | sample 5384081 | NCBI WGS metagenome assembly VOFJ01 (sample SAMN12384729, study PRJNA508395) | human gut metagenome | isolation source: healthy gut I | host: Homo sapiens
CGTATTGCCCATCCCCGATTTTTCCCTGTCATTTCTCTCTCATTTATGTTAAGATTGATGTACAGCCAATGTGGCAGAATGGAGGATTTTTATGAGTACCGGAAATCAGGAATATATACGAGACATGAACCGCGCCCTTGTTCTCGAGGCAATCGCCAACCATCCGCCGCTTTCCCCGCGCAGATCTGGCGAAAATGCTGCATCTGACAAAAGCAACCGTATCCACCATCGTCCAGGAACTGCTCGACCGCCAGCTCGTCATAGAACTCGGCAGCGCCGAAAAAAACTTCCATGGGTCGAAAACCGATTCTGCTTACTTTTAATAATCGCTGCGGTTCCATCATCGCCGTCGATCTCGGCGTAAAAAAGATCACCATTCTCACCGGAGATCTGAAGGGAAAATCATGTACTGTAAAAGAATACCCGATTGATCCATCCCTCTCCCGGAGGAATACCTGATTTCCCTCCTCCACAAAAACCAAACTGACCTCCCCAAGACCCCCGTGCGGCCTCGTCGGAATCTCCATCGGAGTCTACGGCGTCGTCTGCGACGACCTCGTTTTATTCACACCCTACTACGATCTAAAACACTCCAACCTGAAAAACTACCTCGAAGAAGAATTTCAGGTCCCTGTCATCGTAGAAAATGAAGCCAACCTCTCCGTCATCGGCGAAGCCGCCTGCGCAGAGCACTTTAAAAATATGATCTTCCTGAACATCCACGAAGGCGTCGGCATGGGAATCCTCATTGACGGCGAACTCTACACCGGCCAGAACGGCTACGCCGGCGAATTCGGCCACACCATCTCTTCCCCGATGGCCGGCCCTGCCCCTGCGGCAACCACGGCTGCCTCGAACAGTACATCTCGAAGCCGCCGTCCTGAACGATTTCGCCGCCGCTGAAGGCCTAGAAAACGTCTCCGTCGAACGCTTCATCCAGTATTACCAGGAAGGCAGCCCCAACGCCCGCAAAGTAATGCAGGATTTCACCCACTACATCGGAATCAGCCTGAACACGGTTCTCCACACCTTCAACCCGGACGTCATCGTCATCAACAGCCTTTCACCAACTACATCCCGGGTCTGATCGACGAAATCACCTCCGGAATCCAGAACCGCCTCCGCTGGTACCTCCACGTCCTCCCGGCTCACCTGCAGGATGTTCCCTGTCCCTCATGGGGCGGAATCAGCCTCTGCTCCCCCGAAACTTCCTCGGAATTTCCACCTTAAGCTGCTGGACCTGTAACCTATAGCAAGACCCGAAAATAATGCAAAAAAGGCAGTGCTGCAGAGCGCGAATTGCAAGGAACAGATTTGAAGGCGTACCGGGGTACGACGAAAATCTGTGACGCAGTAATTCACGCTCTGCGGTGCTGAATTTTTTGCATTATTTGGGATTGCTATAGAAAACATGAATTGCGAACACAACTTTCAGAAATAAGTCCCCTGTTCAGAGTCCCATCTCGATTCCGCTGCGCTGCATCTTGATGTGGCTTCTCGCCATAATGAAATTCCAGAAAAAAGTGCTCATTCATGCAAGCATGATTCGCAATTTGTTCTGAAATTTCGCATGGCTCTGAATAGTCACAATTTGTTCATGATTTTTACAACATGAACACGCTTTCAACATAATTTACCCGTATACTAAAAGCATAAATAATGAATGCCAACATTATTTACACAATTTTCTTTTTCATATTGCCGATTAGAAAATCGGCTCTCCTTCCTTTAAAAATAAAAATGAAAAAAGCACTGTTTCGCCAACGGTGCTTTTTTTCATGCCCTTTCCCCCGCTTTTCCACCGCTGCCATGCGCATCACGCAAGGGCGGACGAGCGGCGGCGAGGCGTCCCCTCTATTTTTACACAATTCATCCGTCAACCGCGCAAACTCCTGTAAAATTCAATGCCTCCCCACGAATCGTAAGCGGCCAGCCGCAGGCTGTGATTGCAGCCTCAATCTCCTCTTTCGAAAAATGCAGCAGCTCCGAATTTTTTCAGTCCGTTCGCCAGCGTCTTCCGTCTCTGATTAAACGACGCCCGAATAATGGAGAACATCAACTTCTCATCCTTCGTCTCCACCGGCATCACCTCATGACGCGTCAACCGGATCACCGCACTTCCAACCTTCGGCCGCGGCATAAAACAGTTCGGCGGCACATTCGCCACAATATACGGCTCCGCATAATACTGCACCGCCAGCGACAGCGCCCCGTAATCCTTCGATCCCGGCCCCGTCTGCATCCGGTCCGCAACCTCCTTCTGAACCATAACCGTAATCGAATCCACCGGCACATGATTCTCAAATAATCCCATAATAATCGGCGTCGTAATATAATACGGAAGATTCGCCACAACCTTGATCGGCCGTCCGTTGTTCTTCTCCTTCGCCAGCGCCGCCAGATCCACCTTCAAAACATCATTGTTGATAACCTCAACATTATCATAATCCGACAGCGTATCCTCCAGAATCGGGATCAGATTCTTGTCAATTTCCACCGCACACACACTCCGCGCAGCATACGCAAGATACTGCGTCAGCGTACCGATACCAGGTCCGATTTCCACAACAAAATCGTCCGGTCCGATACCTGCAGCGGCTACAATCTTATCCAGCACATGTGGATCGATCAGAAAATTCTGACCATACTTTTTCTGAAATACAAAGCCGTACTTCTGCAGTACGGCTATTGTATTCTGCGGCTCCCCCCGAGCCACGGTTTTACTTTCTCCATAAATTCTCCATGTATTTAGAACTCAAAGTCTTTCTCGTAAAGAATCACGCGGTCGTCCGCATCGGTATGCTTTCTGGACATGCGTCTTTCCGAATTTACGGGTTCCCTTTTTCTGCATGGGCGATGGCACGATCCACCATATCTTTGACCTGTGAAATCGTCATCGGCTCGCCCTCCTTCTGATTGTTGCCAATCTGTGTATACAGAGCAAGCACACCCATCTCGTCCATCTTGTATCCATTCTCACGCGCATACGTGCGGGCAAACGTAACCAGCTCGTCGTTCGTGAAAACAGGAATCGAAATGACCGTCTCAAACTTCTTCGCAAAATCAGGGTAATTCCGCAGAAGACCTCTCATGCTGACCTTCTCATCCTCGATGATCAGAACCAGACTGTCGGTACGGAAATCCATTGCCTGCGACAGCTTCTCGATCGTCTCCGGGTACATCAGACCGGCACGCTCGATCAGGAGGAAACCTCCCGCCAGCTTTGAAACAATCTGCGCACAGTCCTTTTTTTGTTCAGAACAGATGCATCCAGACGGGCCATCTTCGTTGCCGGAAGTTTTAAGTCAGCACAGATTGCACGGACGAGATCCTCCGACAGCTTCGTTTTTCCAGTACCGTATCCGCCCATAATGGCAATGTTTCCATGACGGGAAGTACGGTCGCCTGCGTAATGATAAACACCATGCATTGCATCCAGAATCTGGATATCCATGCCTGGAACTTTCGCAAAGTAAGTAAACAGCGCTTTCTGCTCATCACTCAGCTTATCCGGCTGGGTGTCGTTCAGGATGCGGAGTCTTGCCTCCTCCGGCGTCTCCTCGCGGAGCACCTCTTCAATCGATTTCGCAACAGTTCCTTCCGGAATGTTGTCGCGGATCAGCTGAACGGTGGCATCCGTTGTTTTTTCGATGCTCATGTTGATCGTCGCATCGGATACGCGCTCACGCTTTGGCTCGGTCGGAACTTCGATTTCGATTTCCTCCGGGGGTAATCTCGATCGGCTGGGTTCCTGCCGGCTCAAACGGATCGGCTGGCTCAGTCTCGGCCGGGGTTTCCGGCTCTGTTTCGCTTTCCGGCTCATCAGCAGGTTCTGCTTCCGCAGTTTCCGGCTCGTCCGGCAGTTCGATTTCCGATGCTTTTTCAGCTTCCTGCACTTCTGCGTTCAGCGCTGCCTGAAGCTCACTAAAATCGATGGTCGGCCGTGTCTCCTCTGCCGGTTTCAGATCCGGGATGACAACCGTTGCATCCATGGACGGCGTCTCCGCCGGTTCTACGGTTTCCTCAATTTCGGCTTTCCGCCTGAGCCTTCTCGGCTGCTTCTGTTTCAGCTTCCACTGCTGGTTCTGTAACTTCTGCTTCTTCGATTTCAGCCTCGGCTGCCGGTTCTATAATCTCTTCGATCTCAGCTTCATCCATCGGCTCTGCAGCTTCTTCGGTTTCAGCTTCTTCCGCCGGTTCTGTGATCTCTTCGGTTTCCGCTTCATCTGCCGGTTCTGCTGCTTCTTCCGGCTCAGCTTCCGCCTGCGGCTCCTCTGCCGCTTCCCGTGCCTCTGCCTCGGACTCCGGATCCATCGGCTGCTCTGCGGTTTCGGCTTCTGCTGCCGGTTCCACTGGCTCTTCTGCTTCTTCCTCCGCAACTTCCTCCGACAGGTTTGCTGCGGTCTCCTGGAACAGTGCTTCAAGGTCCGGCTCTTCGTATTTCTTCTCCGGCTTCGGTGCTTTCGGCATTACCGGCTCGGCTTTTTCCTTCGGTTTTGGCCGCGGTCTTGTCTTGATCGTCGTGTTGGCATCCGGGGATACCTCTACGTTTACATCAAGCTGCTCCGGCTCCAGATCTTTTACTTCGTACTGTACCGGCTCTTCGCTTGTCTCTTCCTCGACTGCCGTCTCTTCCTGTTTCTTTCCGCGGAAGGAGAAGACATCGCGGATGCTCTTTGCAAGTTCTGCGTGAAGATCGATCGTATTTCAAAGGTACGTCGGCGTGCTGTCTGCATACGCCTGCTCTTCCGGAATCTCCTCGATCGGCTCCTCTGTCTGCTGCAGTACTTCGTACGCCTGCACCTGCTCTGCATCTGCCTCGGCCTGCTGTGTTTTCTCATATGCTTCGTACGGCGAACCGGCTTCTTTTTCTTCTTCACCGGCCACATACTGGCTCATCACACCGCCGTTTACCGGTTTTACTTCCGGCGTCTCTGCCGGCTCTTTCGTCGCAGCAATTTCATCGGCTCCCGCTCCCTCCGGCTAACCGCACTTCAAGTTGCTTCCGGATCCTCGGCCGGCTCTTCATTCTTTTTTGTAGTCAAAACGATGCCCGTATTTGATCTGCTGGGACGGTGACAGCGGCTCGTACTTCATTTTCAGATCCATTGCCTTTGTCACATATTTGCCCTCGCTGAACCACAGGATCAGCTCATCACAGGCATCGATGCATTTCTGCGTCTCTCCGGCTTTGCTGTAAAAAGGTTTGCCAGTTCATATGCCCATCTCTCGGTAAATTCCCGCTCTTTGTATTCCTCCAGAAGGGAAATCTGCTCCTCAAGCGGCGCTTTCTGTCCTCTTAAAATCTTGTATTTCAGCAGATACCGGGAATTATCGTGACGTGCGACTGCTTCAAACTCGTTGTAAAAGTCAATCGCCTCATCAAAGTCTTTCATTTTTACGGAGACCTCTACCAGGCGGTACAGAATGCCCTTTCCGATGGAGGAACGGTCATACGCCATCAGCAGAATCTTCTTCGCCTCCGGATATCGTTTGTTCGCCCTCATAGACATCCGCTACCATGCCGAGCGTGCGCAGACTCTTGACACGCCGCCAGTCAACGGCTTCTACAACTGCAAGTGCCCCCTCATAGTCCTCTTTTTTTTACCAGACTGTTCAGCTCTTCCAGCCGGCTTTGATATTCAGCTTTATCCAATCTTTTCACCTCAATACATTTCAGATTGTTTTAGTTCATAGACACGAACAGTGTACCACACTCCCCGTAGAATGTCAAAAGAATGCCTGTTTTGCAGGCATTTTTCGGAATACAAATCCTTCCAGCGGGCATCAAAAAAGAACACCCGCCCCTCCGGTTTTTCCCGGAAAAGCAGGTGTCCCCTAACTACTTATATTTGATTCCGATTACTTTCTGACAGTAATCTTGTCCAGATGCCAGATATCATCTACATACTGCTGGATGGTACGGTCGGATGTGAATTTGCCGCTGTGTGCGGTATTCAGGATCGCGCTTCTTGCCCATGCAGAAGTATTTCTGTATTTTATCCTCAACAAGCTCCTGTGCTGCCGCATAGGACTTGAAGTCTGCCAGGGTAAAGTACATATCCGGGCGTGGAGCATTCTTCGGTGTGAGCAGGGAGTCATACAGATCACGGAACATCATGGTGTCGCCGTTTGAGTATCTTCCGCTGATCAGATCCATCACTACGTTGTGGATGTCCTGATCGTGGATGAAGTAGCTCATCGGATCGTAGGTGTAGTTGTTCTCATATTCGATAACCTGATCTGCGGAAAGCCCGAAGATGAAGGCGTTCTCTTTTCCAACTTTCTCAACGATCTCTACGTTTGCACCGTCCATGGTTCCAAGAGTCAGGGCACCGTTCAGCATGAACTTCATGTTACCGGTACCGGAAGCCTCTTTACTTGCGGTAGAAATCTGCTCGGAAACATCGGCAGCTGCAAAGATCAGCTCTGCGTTGCTGACACGATAATCCTCGATAAATACGACTTTGATCTTTCCTTTGATGGTCGGATCGTTGTTGATACAACATCCCCAACGGAATTGATCAGTTTGATGATCGCTTTTGCACGCTCATATCCTGCGGAAGCTTTTGCTCCAAAGATGAAGGTTCTTGGGTAGAACGGCATATCCGGGTTCTTTTTTTCAGACGGTCATACAGATACATTACATGAAGAATGTTCATTAACTGACGTTTGTACTCATGCAGACGTTTAATCTGAATATCAAAGATGGAGTTCGGATCTACTTCAATGCCGTTATGCTCTTTGATGTATTTTGCCAGGCGAACTTTATTTTTGTATTTAATGTCCATAAATTCCTTCTGTGCCTCTTCGTCATCTGCAAACTTCAGCGATTTTTTGATCTTCGGAAGATCGGTAATCCAGCCATTCCGGCATACTCAGTTACCCAGTCAGCCAGAAGCGGGTTTCCGTGAAGCAGGAAAACGTCTCTGTGTGATACCGTTTGTCTTATTGTTGAACTTCTCCGGCATCATTTCGTAGAAGTCTTTTAAGGTCCTGTTTTTTCAGGATCTCGGTATGAAGCTTTGCAACACCGTTGACAGAATATCCGCCTACGATAGCCAGGCGAGCCATATGAACCTGTCCGTCGTAGATCACTGCCATCTGGCGGACTTTCTCTTCATCACCCGGGTACTGCTCTCTTACCTCAAGGATCAGGAAGCGGCGGTTGATCTCTTCTACGATCTGATAGATACGCGGAAGAAGTCTGGAGAACAGGTCAACCGGCCATTTTTCAAGTGCCTCTGCCATAATCGTATGGTTGGTGTATGCGCAGGTCTTTGTCGTAATCTCCCATGCCTCATCCCAGCCAAGGCCTTTCATCCATCAGAATTCGCATCAGCTCCGGAACAGCTACGGTCGGGTGGGTATCATTCAGCTGGAAGGTAACCTTCTCATACAGCTTCGTAATATCATCGTGCTGTTTTTATATTTTGCAACTGCTCTCTGTACGCTTGCAGAAATAAAGAAATACTGCTGTTTCAGAGACGCAAGCTCTTTTCCTTCGTAATGGTTATCGTTCGGGTACAGAACCTCTACGATGGTCTTTGCAAGGTTTTCCTGCTCAACAGCTTTGTGGTAATCACCCTTGTCGAAGGAATCCAATGAGAAGTCCTGAATAGCCTCTGCATCCCAGATAGTCAGAGTATTTACAACGTCGTTGTCATATCCTACGATCGGCATGTCGTAAGGAATTGCATTGACAGACTGGTAATCCTTCTGCACAAAGTTTACGCGTCCGGTAGCCTCATCGTACTCCTGCGCCACATATCCGCCGAATTTTACCTCTTTTTGCATATTCCGGACGTTTCAGCTCGAATGGATAGCCGTTTTTCAGCCAGTTATCGGGAACCTCTACCTGATAACCGTCGCGGATCTGCTGTTTGAACATACCGTATTGTAACGGATACCGCAGCCGTACGCCGGATATCCAAGAGTAGCCAGAGAATCCAGAAAGCATGCTGCCAAACGGCCAAGACCGCCGTTTCCAAGAGCCGGGATCTCCTCTCCTGATCCTCCAGAAGGTTCAGGTTCAGTCCCATTTCCTCGAGAGCTTCCTGTACCTGTTTATATGCAGTCAGGTTGATCAGGTTATTTCCAAGTGCACGGCCCATCAGGAACTCCATGGACATGTAGTACAGAATCTTCGGATCCTGTTCTTCCATTGCCTTCTGGGTTTTCAGCCAGTTATCAATAATAACATCTTTTACTGCATAGCAGACTGCCTGAAAATTTCCTGCTGGGAAGCATCTTCCAGGTTCTTTCTGTACAGCATTTTTACATTTTTTTTCACACTGTTCTTAAAAGTTTCTTTTTGAACTCGGCGTTTAACATCTGCGTCCTCCTTAATAGCAGTCTGCGAGCGGAGAGCTTGTTTTTCTCCCCCGCTCGCAGGCCAATTTCATATTAATGATCGTCGTGAAAAACACATCCAAAAATAATCTTAGATACGTTCTACTGCCATGGTAACCTTTTTCGGAGTTGATATTCCACTCCTTCTCATAGCCCTTTGTCTCCGGTCACGATATCTTCTGCCAGAACTTCAGATTTAATTTCATCACCATGGTTTTTCATGATGTCTACAATCTTATCGTTGTCTTTTGCGTATACACGGATCTTGTCCATAACCTCAAAGCCTGCCTCTTTACGCATAGTCTGGATTTTGCTTACCAGCTCACGTACGAAGCCTTCTTCGATCAGTTCCGGAGTCAGATTGGTATCCAGAACAACAGTGATTGTATGGTCGGATTCGGAAACATAGCCTTCCATCTGTGCCATGTCGATCAGCAAATCCTCCTCTAATAATACAATTTCCTGTCCATCGATGTCAAGTTTAAGTTCGCCGGTGCTCTTCAGCTCTGCCATTGCCTTGTTTCCATCGAGCTCGGACAGTACGGTTTTGATCTTGTTCAGGAGTTTTCCGTATTTCGGTCCTACGGTACGCATCTGCGGTTTGAAGCTGTAGCTGATGAAATCTGCGATGTCATCTTTGAATACAACTTCTTTGACATTCAGCTCGTCCTCGATGATCTCTTTGTAGAATTCGGAAAGCTGGAACTCGCTCTTAACATACATCGTTCCGATCGGCTGACGGTTCTTGATATTGGCGGTGTTTCTTGCGGCACGTCCCATAACGACGATCTCCAGCAGGTCGGCCATATCCTCTTCCATCTTCGGATCGATCCAGTTCTCATGTACCTCCGGGAAGTCACACAGGTGGATACTTTCCGGTGCACTTGCATCGATGCTCTTTACGAGGTTCTGATAAATATCCTCTGTCATAAACGGGATCATCGGGGCTGCTGCTTTTTGCAACGGTCACCAGTGCGGTGTACAGAGTCATGTAAGCATTGATCTTATCCTGCTCCATGCCTTTTGCCCAGAAACGCTCACGGGGCTTCTTCGTACATACCAGTTACTCATATCGTCCACGAAGGACTGCAGTGCTTTTGCTGCTTCCGGAATCCGGTAATTTGCCAGATTGTCGTCTACAGCCTTTTACAGTGGATTCCAGACGGGACAGCAGCCATTTATCCATAACAGCCAGCTTGTCATACTCCAGACTGTATATTTTTGTTGCATCGAAGTTGTCGATGTTTGCATACAGCACAAAGAAGGCGTAGGTGTTCCACAGGGTACCCATGAATTTTCTCTGTCCTTCCCGACAACGGCCTTTTTGCGTGGAAGCGGTTCGGCAGCCACGGGGCAGAGTTGATGTAGAAATACCAGCGGATCGCGTCGGCACCGTAGGTCTCCAGCGCCTCAAAGGGATCGACCGCGTTGCCCTTGGATTTACTCATCTTCTGGCCATTCTCATCCTGTACCAGACCAAGAACGATAACGTTTTTCGTATGGTGCTTTGTTGAACAGCAGGGTGGAAATTGCAAGCAGGGAGTAGAACCATCCACGTGTCTGGTCTACAGCCTCGGAAATAAACTGTGCCGGGAACTGTTTCTCAGAAGGTTTCTTTGTTCTCGAAGGGATAGTGATGCTGCGCGAAGGGCATGGAGCCGGAATCGAACCAGCAGTCAATGACCTCCGGCACACGGTGCATCTCTTTACCGCATTTCGGGCACTTAATGGTCACTGCGTCGATGTATGGGCGATGAAGCTCGATGTCATCCGGGCAGTTGTCGGCTTTTTCTTTCAGCTCTTCGATGCTGCCGATGCAGTCCTGATGGCCGCATTCACACTGCCATACCGGAAGCGGAGTTCCCCAGTAACGGTTTCTGAAAGTCCCCAATCCTGCACATTCTCCAGCCAATCTCCAAAACGGCCCTTACCAATACTCTCCGGAATCCAGTTGATGGTATTGTTGTTGCGGATCAGATCCTCTCTTTACTGCAGTCATGCGGATGAACCAGGTCTCACGTGCGTAGTAGATCAGCGGAGTATCGCATCTCCAGCAGTGGGGATAGCTGTGCTCGAACAGCGGCGCATCAAACAGAAGATCCTTGTCCTCGAGTGCCTGCAGAACGGCCATATCTGCTTTCTTACAGAAAGTGCCTGCCCACGGAGTTTTCCTCTGTCATCTCACCTTTTCGTTTACTAACTGTACGAATGGAAGATCGTATCTGTGGCCGACCTTGGAGTCGTCCTCACCAAATGCAGGGGCGATATGAACAACACCGGTACCATCGGTCAGTGTTACGTAGGTATCGCAGACTACATAGTATGCTTTTTGTTTCCGATTCTCTTCTCAGCGTACGGGAACAGCGGCTCGTACTCTTTGAACTCGAGATCTTTGCCCTGATAATGCTCCAGAACCTCGGCGCCTTCTCCAAGAACGGTATCTACCAGAGCGGCTGCCATATAATAGGTATATCCTTTGCTTGTTACTTTTTACGTAATCCTCATCCGGGTTGACGCAGAGTGCAACGTTGGACGGAAGGGTCCACGGTGTGGTGGTCCATGCCAGGATATAGGCGTCCTCGCCTTTTTACTTTAAAGCGGACAACGGCAGAACGTTCTTTGACATCTTTGTATCCCTGTGCTACTTCGTGGGAAGAAAGCGGGGTACCGCAGCGCGGGCAGTAAGGAACGATTTTGTGTCCTTCGTACAGAAGACCTTTCTTCCAGATCTCTTTTAATGCCCACCACTCGGACTCGATGTAGTCGTTATGGTACGTAACGTATGGGTTTTTCATATCAGCCCAGAAGCCAACGGTATGGGGGAGAAGTCTTCCCACATTCCCTCGTATTTCCATACGCTTTCTTTACACTGCTCGATAAATGGCTCTACGCCGTATTTTTTTCGATCTGGTCTTTTTCCGTCCAGACCGAGCTTTTTCTCAACTTCCAGCTCTACCGGCAGGCCGTGGGTATCCCAGCCTGCTTTTCTCGGTACCTGATAGCCTTTCATAGTACGGTATCTCGGAATCATATCCTTGATAACACGGGTCTCTACGTGGCCGATGTGCGGTTTTCCGTTTGCGGTCGGCGGTCCGTCATAGAATACGTAGGACGGATTTCCTTCACGCACTTTCATACTTTTCTCGAAGATCTGATTGTCTTCCCAGAACTTCTCAACCTGTTTTCTCTCTCGACAAAGTTCATGTCGGTTGAAACTTTCTTGTAAATGCTTGTACCTCCTGAAACTTAAGTTTCTCGTTTGATTTGTTCGCGTAAAATAAGAAAAAGCTCCCGCCCTGTAATAGGACGAAAGCTGTACTTATCGTAACCACCTGTTACATACTATCATATGCATTTCCTGTAACGGGGAACGGCCGGCAACTTCTTACCACTGCTCTCCGGCTTTCTATATTTTATGCGCCGGGTACGCAGATTCAGAACTGCAACTTGGAAGTGATGTTCACCTGCCGCTACTTGTACCGGACTCCCACCATCCCCGGCTCGCTTTCCACAGACCGTTCACGCGCAGACTACTGTCTTCGTCATCGTTTTTCATGCCTTATTATAACTAGGGGCTGTGAGCGTTGTCAAGAGCGGAAAGCATATTTTATCGGTTCTTTTCCGCGATTTTACGGGATTTTCGGGGATGTGCGTTGCTATTTGGACATGGGGATGGTAAAATCATGGTATCTTATAAGGAAACGGAAGTGAAAGTTTGAAAGTTGCAATTGCAATTGATTCATTTAAAGGAAGTCTCTCATCTCTTCAGGCCGGGAATGCTGCTGCGCAAGGGATTCACAGGGTGGATCCAGATGTTAAAACGGTTGTGCGGACACTGGCGGACGGAGGAGAAGGGACGGTACAGGCTCTGACGGAAGGACTCGGCGGACAGTTTGTGTCCGTTCCTGTGACGGGGCCGGCACAAAAGACAGTTTCGTGTACGTATGGCGTAATAGAACAGGCACAGACAGCTGTTATTGAGATGTCCGGTGCAGCTGGAATTACGCTTGTTTCGGATACGGAGCGAAATCCGTTGTATACAACGACATACGGTGTCGGTGAAGTAATCCAGGATGCGGTTCTGCGTGGCTGCCGCCATTTTATTATCGGAATCGGCGGAAGTGCCACGAATGACGGCGGTATTGGTATGCTGCAGGCACTCGGTTTCGGACTGCTCGATGCAGAAGGAAAACAGGTTCCTTTTGGTGCCGTCGGGCTGGAATCTCTTACCGCGATTACGACAGATCACGTTCTGCCGGAACTTTCGGAATGCACCTTCCGTATTGCCTGCGATGTAACGAATCCGCTCTGTGGTTCCAACGGCTGCAGCGCCGTTTTCGGACCGCAGAAGGGCGCGGATGCTGTCATGATCAAACGTATGGACACATCGCTTGCCTCCTACGCCGCGCTCTGCCGGAAAACATTCCCGAACGGCGACGCGGAAATTCCCGGAACAGGTGCTGCGGGCGGACTTGGATTTGCTTTTCAGACGTTTCTTTCTGCTTCGCTGGAACCCGGCATTCAGATCGTACTGGACGAAACCCGGCTTCGTGATGATGTAAAAGATGCTGATCTTGTTATCACCGGCGAAGGACGGCTCGACGGACAAACCGTGATGGGAAAAGCGCCGATCGGAGTTGCAAAAACTTTCAAAAGAATACGGCAAACCTGTCCTTGCGTTCTCCGGCTGTGTCACAAAGGATGCATCTGCATGCAACGCCGCCGGAATTGATGCATTTTTCCCGATTCTGCGAAGCGTCGTTTCACTCGAAGAAGCTATGGATGTGAAAAATGCGGCAGAAAATATGACCGATACGGTAGAACAGGCTTTTCGGCTATTTTTTTGCTTCAGTAAAGCGGATATTCGCAATCCGCTTCCAGCTGTTTCGTTCCTGTCCACTGAAATCCGTGGCGGTTGTAAAAACGCAATGGCACGCGTGTTTTTCTCCAATGCCCATAGATGGTCTGCGTCAATTTCCCATCAACACTTTCTTCCCCGAAACGCAAATCCATAATGCCTGATCCGCTCCTTTGTGATTCCTCTGGCAAGCAATTCTGTGTCATACTGTTTTTTTCTGAATCTGACGAAGTGCATGTTCCACCGTCTCTTCCAGCGACTTTTCTTTTGATGTATTCTGAAACCTTGAATTCCATCACGATCGCGTCCAGGTTTTCTTTCAATGGCTCCATTACTACGTCATACCGTCCAAATCCACTTTCTCTGTTGGATGTGATTCTGTATTTTCCGGCCAGATCGACAATCAGCCCAAGGACAAATCCATGGTAAAATCTTTCTGGTTCGAGTTCCTCTGACGGTTTTCCACCCGTGTCGAAACTGCTGAAGGTCTGAAGTGCTACCTGATTCATAAAAACAGTTATTCTTTCTAATGGATACAAAATCCTGGTTTCCAATGGAAATTACTGATTTCATGGGTCTGCTCCCTCCTAAATCCTTTACCACCGACGGGCTTGCAAAAAAAAATTTATTTCTGTTTCTTATTTTATCATATTTCTCTGGCAGAACAAAGATCATTCCCTGTCCGAAGCAATTATTTTCCATTGGATATTATGGTTTGACAGATGTCACAAACTATGCTTTCCCTGTCCTGCTCCGCCGTTATTCTGGTTTCATGCAGAACAAGGTGACAAAAAATTCTCCGATTTTACAATAGGCTCACTGGTGATATCATAAGAATCAATAATCATTCTGTTTTCTCCCATAAATTTTAATTGTCTTTACCAAAAGTCCCATATCCGCCACCCTTACTGCGCAGATATGAGACTTCCGTTTTTTATTTTTGCATTGTCTCAATAACACATTCGTGTTTCTTCGTTTTCCTATTATAATTAATTCCTACAAGCAGCAAATTCCCCTGATACTCTTTTAACACATTCCCATACTGTTTTTCTTTGATCTGCTCTATCGCTCCAACTGCACTTTTGTCCCATTTCAGTTCAATCACAATCGCCGGCTTATCCAGATGGCACGGTCTTGGGATCATGCATACATCGGCAAATCCTTTTTTCCTGCCGGCAGTTCCCGAATCATAGTATAGTATTCCCTTGCAAAATAAAAGGCGAGCTGAATCGTACAACTCAGGGAATTTTCATCGTTATATTGAAGAATAGAAATTTCCTCATATGCGCTTTTTTCCACTCCGGCTGCGACGGCATCTGCATCCATTGCCCATAAAGATTCCAGTAATTTGCGGGAAGATTCCACAGAATCTGCTACACCATGCCAATTCATTGTGCTGATTGCATTGACATATTCCCGGGAAACTTCTTTATTGGGAATGCTCACGGTTTCATTTATGCTGTTGTAGGTCAGATAACCGAGGTGCACCAGCAGAGTTAACACATCATCTTTCGTCGCAAACGTGGTCATATCGTTGCTGAATGTTCCGATATGAATCGGAACTGCTTCACCAGCAAGCATTCGAACCACAGAATCTTTCAGGCCATCCATATCCATTTGAATATAAATTTTTAAGGCCTCATACGTTTCCGTCTGGTTCCAATAGGTTCCGAATTTGTGGCGCAGCATGGCTTCTACAACGGATTTTGGGCTGTACATAGAATAAATTTCGTCTCCCGTCTGCCGATGCGCAATCAGCTGATAACCATCGTACCACGTTTTTTGGCTTCTTCAAAACTCATCTCATATTTCTTACAGAGAGCCGATACCTCCCTCTCCGTGAAACCAAAATATTCCGCCAGATCGCCGGGATCTGTCATGGAATACTCGGTAAACATATTTAATGCGGAATGAGATCCATATTTCTTGATCGGAAGAATTCCCGTCATGTAGGCCAGTGCAACATAATCTTTATCTTTTAGCCATGCACGAAGAAAATCCAGATATTTTTTCTGTGCATCTTTATCCTGTTTATATTCCCGAAACAGACAGTCCCACTCATCAATCAGAATGACAAAAGGGCATCTGGTATATGAAAATACATCTTTCATTACCTGGATCAGATTCTTTTCATCCCGAAAACGCACTTCCGGATAAGTTTCCTCAAAATCTGCTGCAAGATAATTTTTCAACATTTCCAGCATTTCTTCCATTGTTCCTGACATGCTTAAAAAATTCCTGCATATTAATTTTGATAACATCGTACTGATTCAGATTTTCTTTATAGGACTTGTCTTCACGGATTGCAAGATTCTGAAAAAGTTCTTCTGTATTTTTTCGCTTCGATCATAATACGCAGCAAGCATATTGGCGGCCATTGATTTACCAAATCTCCTTGGACGGCTCACACAGAGATGTATCTCTGTTCTGTACAAAGAACTTCGTTTGTCTTTGCAATTAATTCACTTTTGTCTACATATATTTTTAGAGCGAAACTTTCCACAAAACGAAAAATTTCCCGGATTCAGATAACTTCCCATGCAAAATCCCTCCCGTCAAAATTTTATATGTTTCATTATACTTGATTCCTCTGACTATCACAAGAACAGGATTTTCCCTGCTTGTTTTGTCCTTTTTTATAATTGCTAAGCTGTTCCGCCACTGAATCTTCCTCCATTATCATCTATCCTCTGCAATAACCGCCCATGAAGCATCTCACAATCAGAAAACATTTATTTTGTGTATGGTTCTGTGTCTTTTCCATCATATATAAACACTTTCATATCTGTATTTTTATCAACGTCAGCATGGATGCCGGCCATATATTCTTTATCTGTAACATTCCTGAAAACGAAATCCCGCTTTCTCCAGCACATGTCGGCTTCTGGTGTTCTTTCTGATCGCATCGGCATTTACCGCAGACATTCCCAGTTCATGAAAGGCAAAATTTACTACCAGACATTCCGCCTGTGTTCCTTCACAACATCAATGCCGAATTCGGCACGATATTCTTCTGGATAGGAAAGTAAATAATCGGACTCACTATGTGTTACTACATACAAATCCGACATCTCGACCCATCTTCATACAGAACATTTCGTATCATGCAATCCTGCCCATTTTTTTCAAAATTATGTTTTCTTTATATTTCATTTTACCGTCCCTCTATCCTCATGTTTTTTGCTATCTGCAGCGCCAGAAACAGCTTATCCAGATCGTGGTTAGCGGCAGATAATCCATCCGTTTCATAGTTTCCTTCGATCAGCACATCTCCCGCAACAAGAAAAAATCATACAGTTCAAATCCATAAAAATCACAGATCGCCTGAACACCTGCAAGCTCCATTTCCACGGCAATGCATCCTTCTTCTTTTCGTTTGTTTACAAGATTTACCGTCTCCCGAAGCATACTGTCTGTCGTCCATACTCTTCCCTGCACATAAGGCAGATTTCTCTCTTTGAAAAATTCCGCCAGTTTGTCCGTGTTTTTTATTTTTATGTAGTCCTGCGGTTCTGCAAAATAATAGGACAGTCCTTCTCCCCGGTATGTCTCCGTCGGGAGAATAAACTTTCCATCGGTTGCTTCTTTTTCCAGACTGCCGCACGAGCCAAACATGATAAAAGTGGATGCACCTGTCAAATGGTTGACTTCGGCAATCGTTCCGGCTGCAAGAGTGGAACCAATTGGTGTCAGGTAGAAAGCAATCGTTTCTCCCTCATATGGCAGAGTCCAAACCGGTATATTTCCATTGCATGCTCTTACTTCTGCAATCTGTCGGCATGGGAATTTTTCAAGCATGTATTCATATATTACTTTTGAAAAAATTACCATACATTTTTTTTACCAGATGCTGCTTCTCCCCATAAAAATTCTCCAGCTTTACGATAGGCTCACTGGTGATATCATAAGAATCAATAATCATTCTGTTTCCTCCATAAATTTTATTTGTCTTTACCAAAAAGTCCCATATCCACCACCCTTACTGCGCAGACATGAGACTTCCGTTTTTATTTTTGCATTACTTCAATAACACATTCATGTTTCTTCGTTTTTTATTATAATTGATACCGGCAAGCATTCGAACCACAGAATCTTTCAGGCCATCCATATCCATTTGAATATAAATTTTTAAGGCCTCATACGTTTCCGTCTGGTTCCAATAGGTTCCGAATTTGTGGCGCAGCATGGCTTCTACCACAGATTTCGGGCTATACATGGAATAAATTTCGTCTCCAGTCTGCCGATGCGCAATCAACTGATAACCATCGTACCACGTTTTTGCTTCTTCAAAACTCATCTCATATTTTTCACAGAGGGCAGATATCTCCTGCTCTGTGAAGCCAAAATATTCCGCCAGATCACCGGGATCTGTCATGGAATACTCGGTAAACATATTTAGTGCAGAATGAGAACCATTTTTGTTTGTGAACTTTTCTTTTTTCAGACTTCTCAGCAATACCTTTCGATTTATACATGCGTATTCCACAGTATTTCCATGCTTCTGAATTATTTTCATTAAATCATCAGCCTGCATCCAAACGGTTGCTGTATTATCATTTGGATGAACACCAATTTTATTTCCGACAAATTCCACGTCCATGAAGACTTGAACTCTGTGTTCAGCATCGTTTAGAATACCAAGCGGCGTAACGGCACCGGGTATCAGTTTCATAATATCAAATAATTCCTCCGCAGATGCAAAAGAAAGTGCACGCAGACCACGTTGCCTGCGAAACGCTTTCAAATCTACTCGCTTGTTCCCTTTCATCGTTATCAAATAATAATTACGTTTTTTATCGTCGCGAACAAATAAATTTTTAGCGCCCCACTCTGGATACGGCAAATCAACAGCATCTGCTTCTTCCATATTGAAAACCGCCTTATGTTCCGTAATTTCATACGCTATATTTTGCCTTTTTAAATAATGATATATCTCTATCTTATCCATACTCTTTTTATCTCTGTAAACTGAAATTGAAAATATGTGTGATTGCTCTTAATCTGTGGTAATCGGCAATCCATTCATTGCCATTTGCGCCAAATCCGCAAACCTCAAATCGTATATTAGCATATTGATCTTTCGTTTTTATTTTTTACGAACATACTCCTTTATTTTTCATACTTTTCAATCCGGCATTCATGTTCTTTTGTTTTTTCATTGTAGTTAATTCCCACCAGCAAAAGCTCCCCTGCATAGCATGCAACAGACTCCGGATATTTTCTGTCTCTGATCTGATCTAATGCTGCTCTGACACTTTTGTCCCATTTCAGTTCCACAACAAGCGCCGGGTAATAATTCTGAAACTCCGGCTTTGGAATAAACACAAAGTCTGCAAATCCACGACCCGCGGGAAATTCGCGGATTGGTTTGAAATAGTATTGCATGGAACTCAAATAGGCAATGGACAGAACACTGCTGAGTAAGTTTTCATTGTTATACTGAATCACAGAAGTATATTCCATGTGAATTTTTTCAATTTCTTTTTGCTACTGCGTTTCCATTCATCTGAATTGTATCTTTCAGAAGCTGCTCTGATTCTTTTTGAAATACAATCAACTCATTCCATTTTTCCTTTTCGTTGCCAGAATCAATTCCTGACGGATTTCCTCATTCGGAATAAAAGCAGTTCTAAATGTCCGGTCATAGGCCAGATATCCAAGGTGAATCAGATACGTCAGCACATCGTCTTTATTGGCGAAGCTAACGGTATCGTTCTGAAAAGAGGTAACATCAACCGGAACATGATCTCCTGAAAGCATTTCGATTACGGCACTTTTCAGGCCATCAAAATCCATATTGATTAGCGGAACAATCGCCTCATAGGATGCGGTTCCGGACCAGTAGCTCTGGAATTCGCCTTCGAGCATCAGGTTCACAACGGCATTTGGATTGTATACATGATATTTCCCAATCTGATAACCGTCGTACCATCGTTTGACTTCTTCAAACCTCTGACCATATACTTCACATAGTTTTTGAACTTCTGTTTCTGTAAAACCTACATATGGTGCAATCGGCCCGGCATGTAGCATCGAATAATCTTTGAAATTGTTCAGCGCCGACTGTGTCTTTTTCTTTTTTACAGGCAAAATACCTGTCAGATATGCCAATTGAATATATTTTGTCGGCTCCGTCCCTTTGAACATCGCCCGCAAGAAAATTGATATATTCTTCCTGTGTTTTGAGATCCGCCGCCTCGTCACGAATCAGAACATCCCATTCGTCTATAATCACAATAAATTTTGTTCCGGATGCCGCGTTGATCCGCGACAGCGCCTCCGGCAGTGACCGGATTTCTTCTGGGAAGTATATGGGGATAATATTCTTTTTAACTCCGAAATCGTTTTTTCTGAGATATAGGAAACAATCCGCTCCGGTCCGCCTGCCGGTTCCATACACCATTGATATCCCAGTGGAGCACATCATACTGATTCAGATGTTTTTCAAAATCCTTTGCCCTGCTGATTTCCAGCCCGGAAAACATTTTTTCGAACTGCAGCCCTTGCTGTAATACGCGGTGAGCATGTTTGTTGTAATTGATTTTTCCAAACCGCCGCGGGCGG
>VOFJ01001125.1_pt1 | contig 19772 bp, 23 predicted proteins | sample 5384081 | NCBI WGS metagenome assembly VOFJ01 (sample SAMN12384729, study PRJNA508395) | human gut metagenome | isolation source: healthy gut I | host: Homo sapiens
TAAGTATGGAAATAGCAATCTATTTCGCAGATTGGATAAGGACAATATTACCAGTCAATCTACTGTTTCTATTGTTATTGGTACAGGTAATATATGTCGTGATAAGATGGTATGTGAAAGGCTGGCGGGAAACAAGGGGATATTACTAAAACATACTATACCATGCCTAAAACTGTTAAACAATAAATCGGCATAATTGGTCATTTCATGATGCAAGATAAAAAAGACTGATTATGTCGATATACAGATTCTGTGAATGAATGAAAGTGGATAACTTGTTTTGTCCGAGCAAGGGAACTATAATGTTTTGGTAGAAGTAAAAAAGACAACCATTTGGTTGAGAAAAAAAGATGCAGAAAAACCTATTGACGGAAGAATAAAAAATCAAGGAGTAATCATGATAGAAAACAAGATAATATTGATTGAAGATGATAAAGAAATAAGAGGAATGATAAACGATTATTTATCAGGAGAATTTGAAGTGACAGCTTTTAATGATGGTATGTCAGCTATCCAGAAAATTACAAGCTATGATGAATATGCGCTTGCGCTTATTGATCTTATGTTACCGGATATAAGCGGGATGGAGATTATTAAGATAATTCGTAAAGTCAGCAAGATACCAATTATTATTATTACTGCTAAAGACAATGATATAGACAAATCATTAGGATTGAATTTGGGTGCTGATGATTATGTGGTAAAACCTTTTTCACTCATTGAGCTTACTGCTAGAATAAAGGCTAACATCAGACGAGCAAGAACCTACCAGGCGTTACCGAATAATTCAATTATCAAAATTAAAGATATAGAAATCGACCCTCATAGTCACATGGTTCAGCGCAAAGGAGTAACCATAGATTTAACGCCAATTGAATTTCAAATTTTATACATTTTAGCAAGCCATCCGGGGCAGGCTTATTCAAAGGAAAGGCTATATGAACTGATTTGGAAAGAACCATATTTTGGAAATGAAAATGTGTTGAATACACACATCAATCGTCTTCGCTTGAAATTGAAGAGCAATGCAGAAGACAGTACAGCCTATGTTAAAACTTTATGGGGCATTGGATATAAGATGGAGGAGAAATAGATGATGATTTTATTTGTGGTTCTTTCATTTGTTATGGTTTTTATATTGATCTGGCAACAGATACAGCATAAAAAATTAGTACGAGAAATTGATTATATTACAAGTAGGCTTGATACTATTTCTGTCATTTCTGAAAATGGCTTTGTACTTATACCTACAGATAATGATAGTATCAAGAAATTAAGCGCTGCACTTAATAAGCTGCTTCAGGATTTTTATACAAAAAAGTCACAATTTGAGCAGAGTAAACAGGCAATGGCGAAAGTCCTTACAAACATCTCTCACGACATCCGAACTCCACTCACTGTTCTAAAAGGAAATAGTGAAATGCTTTCCAATATAACAAACACTTACTCTGCATCTGAAAATGTTCATGCTATGGCTGTTAAAATAGACCAAAAGGCTGATGATTTAATCTCAACAATTAACGACTATTTTACAATGTCTAAAATAACTTCTGGAGATTTTTCTATTAAAATGAAAAAGGAAAATATATCAAGGATTTGCCAAGACACAATTTTGGACTACTATGACCTTCTTGAACAGAAACAATTTGAAGTCAATATTCAGATACCGGATACACCGATTTTTGCCTATACAGATAACGAGGCGTTACAACGCATTTTAAAAAATCTGATAGACAATGCCATCCGACATGGTGGTGATGGTAAGTATATTTCTTTAAGGCTCACCACATCAAATGGAAAAAACATTATTGAAATAGAAGATCGAGGAGATGGGATATCACCACAGCAGCAAAAACAGATCTTTGAAAGGAATTATACAACAGCCCGAAAAACTTCCGGCAGTGGTTTGGGGCTTTCAATTTCAAAATGTCTTGCTGAACAAATTGGGGCAGACTTAGAAGTTTATAGTGTACAAAATGAGCAAACTATTTTCTCAATCATCTTGAAAAAGTTAGAAAATCGTTAGATTTATGACAGAGAAAAGAGAAGTCCATTTTGTATAATGGCAGCTATAAAGGAGGCACACAAAATGGATTATATTATGGAAACCGTAGGTTTGCGAAAAGCCTACAAAGATAATATTGTTGTAGACGATGTAAATATGCATATATCTAAAGGGGCAATATATGGCTTTGTTGGTCCAAACGGCGCAGGAAAAAGCACGGTTATGAAAATGATTTTGAGTCTTATCCAGCCAGATGCTGGAGAGGTTCAGCTTTTAGGCGAAAAAGTTACCAGTCACAGTTATGAAATATTCAAAAAGGTTGGTTCTATTATTGAGAATCCATACTTTTACGATAAAATGACTGCCAGACAAAACTTAGAGCTGCACTGTGAGTATATGGGATTTCCCAACAAGGAACGAATCGATGAGGTTTTGCATTTGGTGGACTTGCAGAATGTCGAGAAAAAACAAGTTTGTCATTACTCGTTGGGTATGAAACAACGACTTGCTATTGCAAGAGCTATTCTGGCAAAGCCAGAATTTTTGATTTTAGACGAACCGATCAATGCTTTAGACCCTGAGGGTATTCGTGAAATGCGAACCCTTTTTCAACGGCTAAATCAAGAAGATGGAACAACTATTTTTATATCCAGCCACATTCTATCCGAAGTGGATCTTCTTGCTGATACGATTGGAATTATTCAACACGGAAAACTCTTAACAGAATTACCTATCGAAGAAATCCATAAGCATCAAACAGATTATATCAGCTTGCAGGTTGACGATGTGACTCGTGTTGCTGCACTGCTTGAAAACATGAGAATCACGAATTTTAGTGTATTAGATAAAGAATTTATCCACATTTATGATTCTGATATTTCAGGTAAAGCTCTGTCAAAAGCCATCATTGAGAACGGGATTGGTTTGGAGAGCATGGGACGCAAGCAAGACACACTGGAAGATTTCTTTTTCCAGCTTACAGAGGAGGAAAAAATGAGATGACACATTTGATCAAACTGGAACTGAAAAAATTTGGTATTGCACAAAATATTATCTTTATGTTTGCCGCAATTCTTTTCAGCATCCTTTTCATTACAATATCTTTATGGGATAGCATGACAGACCCCAAACAGGTCAAAGACACATTTGAAAGCACATACCTTGTCATTGGCTTATTGATGTCATTCATTTTTCTTGTGTACTCGTCGGTCTTAACGGCAAAGCTGGTTATTGGAGAATATAATCATCGAACAATTACGATTATGTTTTCTTATCCTTTAAACAGAATAAAATTGATTGCCAGCAAATTAACTATAATCATGGTTTATACAGCGATTTCAATGACGATTGGATATATCTGTTGTAGCAGTTATATTATATTTGCGGATAAATCCTTTAATATGCTGGAGGGAACATTTCAACCATCAATGCTCCGAACATGGATACCAATGGCAATAACCACTGTGATTATATGTATGGTGCTGTCTCTGTGGTCATTTATTATTGGCATGATCAGAAAATCTGTTCCTGCAACAATCGTTACTTCTTTGATTGTTATTGTGTTACGGCAAGTTATTATCACCAAAAACACAACCAATCAGGAGTCCATAATGCAAGTTATCTTAGTTGCTATTGTTACCGTCATTGCTACACTACTTATCTTTAAAAGAAAAGTGCCTGAACTATATTGATTATTTCTATTTTTACAAATGGTAAAAGAAAAAGCCGTCGCAAAGCAGATTCAATTTCATGTATTTATATAACGGCGGCTTTGATTTTTAAAGTCAATGTTTTTAGTGATTACACAAACAGATGACAACTTACATGTATGTGGTAGCTGATGTAAGTTTGGATTATTTTAAAAGATTTCCAATGAATCTTCCGCATCTACCCACATCTGCATATTCCCATCCAGATATAATCGTACATATTCAAGCGGTTCATCAATTGCAAGTGCATTTAATGCACAATCTGAGCCAGGCGTAGTTTTTAAATTCTTTTCTGCTTCCCAACAGTCAATGCGGAGCATATAGCTCGCAGAGGTATAAACATCAACACTATTACGTTGTGGATTGTATTCTGCAAATATTGTTCTCATTGTATCAAATCTCCTTATCATTCAATCAATCATTTTTTACAAAAATCAGAAGCGTTTCAATCAGTTCACCATGTCATTTTCATTTTGTGCTATAATGTGTTATCAGTTTTTTTGCCCTTGTATTTGCCCTTATCAGAGTTCGTAAACACTGGTGGGACGATATAACACAAGGGAAACAATAAGGGAAAGCTCACCTGCGCCAAACTTAGTGTTTTCAAAGGCTTGAGAGATATTTGATAATAAAATATAACAATTATTAAATCCCTTGGAATACATGAAATCTCAATTCCAGTTTGTCGAACTGTAAAACCGCCCCCGGCGTGACCAGCAGGTCACGCCGGGGGCGTTCCTGTTGTCTGCGGATGCCGCGTCATTTCGGCCGCGCGCTGGATGCGGCCACCGGCGAACCGGACTATGAAATGCTGTGGCGGCGGGAATAGGGACTCTGGCTTGCTGCTCCGACGGGAGCGCGCAGAATCGGAAGTTACCTCTATTCAGGCATACAAGCTCTTGACAATAAAGCTCCTATATAGTATGTTTTTAATAAACTACTATATAGGAGCTTTTGTATGAAAACAAATGGCGGATTTCTTGTCACCAAAATAAAACAACTTGGAGATCGGATTTTTGAGAAGATTCTCAGCGAAAAGAATATTGATGCGTTCAATGGAGCCCAGGGGCGTATTCTTTATGTGCTGTGGCAGGAGGATGGAATCTCGATCCGGTCACTCTCGGTCAAATGCGGATTAGCGATAACATCTCTTACGACGATGCTGGAAAGAATGGAACATCAAGGGCTGATAAGACGCATTCAGTCTGAAACGGACAAAAGGAAAACACTCCTGTTTCTGACCGAGAAAGCACATGCCTTAAAGGGCGAGTACGATTCTGTATCTGATGAGATGGGCAGCATTTACTACAAGGGTTTTTCAGAGGAAGAAATTACCCGGTTTGAGGAATGCCTCGACCGCATCAGAAAGAATCTTGAGGAGTGGCAGAAGTCATGAGTATTTGTATCAAGGATCAGATTCAGAACATGAATCTCGTCATCGGCTGCACAGTGGGGTGTGCATATTGCTATGCCCGCAGCAATGTGAAGCGCTGGCATATGATCGATGACTTCACTGACCCTGAATTCTTTCCGGGCAAGCTCAGGATGATGGAAAAGAAACGTCCGCAGAACTTTCTTCTTACCGGCATGAGCGATCTGTCCGGATGGAAGCCGGAATGGAGAGACGAGGTATTTGCAAAGATCCGTGAAAATCCACAGCATCAGTTCCTGTTCCTGACCAAGCGCCCCGATCTGCTGGATTTTGATACCGATCTGGAAAATGCATGGTTTGGCGTTACGGTGACGAGGAAAGCGAACTGTGGCGTATCGACGCCCTTCGGAAAAATGTCAGAGCAAAACATTACCATGTTACCTTTGAGCCGTTATTCGACGATCCCGGTACAGTTGACCTTTCCGGAATCAACTGGATCGTTGTCGGCACTATGACCGGGGCTCAGAGCAGGAAGGTTCATACGGAGCCGGAATGGGCATGGTCTCTGACGGATCAGGCACACGCACTCGGCATTCCGGTGTTTATGAAGGAAGACCTTGTCCCTATCATGGGGGATGAAAATATGATTCAGGAAATGCCGGAGGAATTCAACAAAGTGTTGGAGGTGCAGAGATCATGGCAGAAGTAATCGATGGAATCCTTATTCGTGAGGTGGAAACAAAGAACATCATGACCAAGTCCAGTCTGCCGGTAGGCGGTTACTCGGTCAATCCTTATGTAGGCTGTACACATGCCTGCAAGTATTGCTATGCTTCTTTTATGAAGCGCTTTACCGGACACACGGAGGAATGGGGCACTTTCTTGATGTGAAGCATTGGCCGGAAATTAAAAATCCGAAGAAATATGCCGGACAGCGTGTGGTCATCGGTTCTGTGACAGATGGCTACAATCCACAGGAGGAGCAATTCGGGAATACCAGAAAACTTCTGGAGCAGCTGATCGGCAGTGACGCAGATATTCTGATCTGCACAAAGTCTGATCTTGTGGTACGGGATATTGATCTGCTGAAGAAGCTTGGACGAGTAACCGTTTCATGGTCGATCAACACACTGGATGAAAATTTCAAGAACGATATGGACTCTGCTTCGAGCATTGAGCGGCGCATCGCTGCTATGAAGCAGGTATATGACGCAGGGATCCGTACAGTCTGTTTCGTATCTCCGGTATTCCCCGGCATCACGGATTTTGAAGCGATCTTTGAGCGGGTAAAGGATCAGTGTGATCTGTTCTGGCTCGAAAACCTCAATCTTCGGGGCGGCTTCAAAAAAGACGATCCTGGATTATATCGCCGGAAAATATCCTGACCTTGTACCGCTTTACGATGAGATCTATAACAAGCATAACCGCAGCTGCTTTGAAGCGCTTGAAGTAAAAGCTGAGGAAATGGCTAAGAAGTATGATTGTCCCTTTGTGGATAATGAAATGCCTTATGGCAGAGTCCCGCAGGGACATCCGGTGATCGTGGATTATTTCTATCATGAGGAAATCCGAGGGACAGAGAATACCGGAAAAAGAAATCGCTGACTTCCGGTTTTCCGAACCGCGAAACCGCCCCCGGCGTGACCTGCTGGTCACGCCGGGGGCGTTGCTGTTATCTGTTTCTGCCGCGTCATTTCAGCCGCGCGCGCTGCGCCGCACAGTAGGCGCGCACGTCGAACGCCTCCGGCACGCTGTCGCGCCGGAGATACAGCGGGTGGTGCGGGTGCCCGGCCTTGGGAGCGCGCGCCGAACGTCAGCCACTGCGCGTGGTACTCCTCGCCGATGGCGAGCATTTCCTCGAGCGCGTCGAACAGGTACGGCCGCTTTTCGATCAGTGTGCCCCACGCGGCCCACACGGCCGGGCGGTTGCCGGGTGCGTACTGCCCGAGCACGTAGCGGAACGCCGCCATGTTCTGCTCGTGCAGCGCGCGGTTGAAGGCGGTGTCCATGGCGTTCGGGTCGGTCGCGCGCTGGGGGTAGACGTTGAACATCGTGAAGCTGTCGTAGCCGTTGCCGAGGGCGATGCGCTCGACGCTCTTGAGCGTGTTGTCGAGATCGCCCGGCTGCGCGGTCGACGGGTTGATGCCGATGCAGATGAGCGGATTTTCGCCCCGCGTGCCGAGGATGTAACGGTATTCGGTGTAGTACGGCGGCACGTACAGCCAGCGCGCGGCGTCATAGTCGTCGTGCTCGGTGCAGTGGAGCGCGTCGTCAAAGGTCAGCAGCGCGCACGTCTGGCTCGCGCCCTTGGGAATGTGCATTGGGTGTCCCTCCGATCGGTCTGCTCAGTCCCGACGGGCGGGAACGGCTTGGAATAGGCGGTCTTGGCGCTCACGCCGGGCAGACGGCCGATGCGCCCCGCGAGCGCGGAGATCACATCCTGCGGCGCGTCGAGCACGACGCTGATGATGTTCACGCCCTTGGCGCGGTAGGGCAGCCCCATGCGCCCGATGATGTACTGCCCCGTATCGTGCAGCAGGGCGTTGAGCTGCGCTGTGCTCTCGCTGTTTTCCACGATGATGCCGATCAGCGCCACGCGCGTTTCCATGCGCGCTCACCTCGCTTTCCTTTTCCCCCCATTGTACGCGAAAACAGGCGGGAACGCAATGCATACCCGCCTTTGACTGTCAAAAAGTATTACTTTTTGACAAAGGGGCTGCAGTCTGACGGCAGCGCCGCTCAGCGCTTATAAAATTCCTTGGAGTTATCGAGCACCTGACACTCGGCGTTGGGATAGAGCACGACCTTTTTCGGCGTGCCGTCGTCGAGGATGCGCAGGGCATCGTCCCACGTGCGCACATATTCCGCGCCTGAGTGCTCGTCGATGTACCACGGGTCGCGCATGCCCTTGACGGTATGCTCGGCAAACACGACGGCGTGCGCCATGTTCCTGCCCTTCGTGTAGCAGCCCGACCACATCATGCCGCCGGGGGCGGAGTGGCCCCACTTGTCGTACAGGAAGTGCACGCACGGGCCGAACGGGGAGTTGGCCGCGAGCACGAACGAGCCGCCGTCCTTGAGCGAGGCGATGACCTCGGGCGTGTAGGCGCAGTTGGCCTCGGCGGGCTTGAAGTAGTTGTTGGCGATGACGATGTCACAATCCGGCACGAACTTCGCCGCGTAGTGCCCGGCGGCATAGGCGGCCGCCTGCCGCTCCTCGGTCTCGAAATCTCCGGCGAAGAGGTTGCAGATCTCGGCGTGGCCGTTGAGGATGGCGTCGACCTTGAAGTCCAGCCCCATCATGCGCGCGGCCTGCTCGGCGTCGCTGCGCATGAGCGTGTGGGGGTTGCCCATGTTGAACTCCGTCGTCGTCGTGAAGCTGTGGTTGCGCATGATCGTGCGCAGCGAGCTCACGCCCGGCAGAATGCACTTTGCGCCGCCGCTGAAGCCGTAGTAGCTGTGCGCCATGGTCGTGCCGATGGCGATCTTGTAGTCGGCGGACATGACGTCGGCATTGATCTCCACGGGCACATTGTTGCTCGTGTTGCCGACAAAGACGTGGTTAAAGAACAGGTTGTGGTTGTGCACCTCGTAGTTCTCGACGAGCTCCTCGCCGAGCTTGCGCACGAACTCCGTGCGGTACATGACGCCGTGGGTGCCGAGCGCGATGATGAACCAGATGTTCTCGTCCGGGACGCCGGCGGCGTGCAGCTCCGCGATGACGGCGCGGGCGATGGGCTCGCACGGCGTGGGGCGGGTGATGTCGTCGATGATGATGACGGCGCTCTTTTTCCCGGCGGCGCCCTCGCTGATGGGCTTGGTGCCGATGGCGGCGTGGAGCTTTTCGCGGATCTGCGCCTCGGTCAGCGCCGGGGTGTCATAGCCGTGGATCCTGGAGATGTGTACGTCCCAGTTATCCGGGAACGTGACCGGGATCGGCTGGTCGCCGTAGTTGCTGTTGGCGGGCAGTTGGAATGTTTTCATAGTTTCGCCTCCTGTGCGCGGCGCTTTTTCCCGTCCTCCTCATTCTGCTCGATCAGGCACTCGCGGTATGCACCCGTCAGCGCCAGATGCTCATACACGGCGGCGGCCGCCGCGTCCTCGTCCCGGTCGCGCAGTGCCTGACAGATGGCCATGTGCCCGGCGCGGGTGAGGTCGTTTTCGTTGCGCCGCCATGTTGCCTCCAGCACGCGCTCGCGGTAGATGTCCATCAGGGACGCCAGCGTCGTGTAGATATATTTGATGAGGGCGTTGTGCGACATGCGCATGAGCGCGTTGTGAAACCGGGAGTCGAGTATGGCCTGCTGTTTGATCGGCGGCTCACTATAATCGTAGTCGGCCAGCGCGCACAGACGCGCGATCTCGTCGTCGCTCGCGGTGCGGATGATGTCGCGGCAGACGTCCGTCTCGAGCACGTTGCGCAGGTCGAGCACATTTTCGAGCGTGCCGTTGCTCAGCGCGAACAGCGCGCACAGCGGCCGGTTGATCGACTGCTCCGGCGTGTTCGTGATGTACGAGCCGCTGCCCTGAATGCTCTGCACGATGCCCATGGCCTCCAGACTCTTGATGGCCTCACGCACGCAGGTGCGGCTGACCTCGAATTTGGTCGCAAGGCACAGCTCCGTCGGCAGCTTGTCGCCCTTCTGCAGCTCTCCGCGGCTGATCTTCTCGAGCACGTCGTCCACGATCTTCTTGTAGTTGATGCTGGTTTCCGGTTTCATTTGACACCTCACTGAGCAATGTCCACAAATTCTGCGTCGATTTTTTGAGAATTGTGTTCATTTACAAAGAAAAAAAGGAATGGTATGATTGAACCAATCGAATGTGTCAGACAAATTCAAGGGGGTCCTAACGGACCTTTCCTTATTCTCCAGAAATTTGTCTGACAATTAGTGGGTAACTTGTGATCTGTGTCTACCTTAGCACAATCTTTTTTTTGTGTCAAGGATTTGTCAGACAAATATCGATTCGGATACGGACTTCACACAGCCGCCTGCGGCAGAGCGAGCGAGGTGAGCGAACGAGAGAACTGGAGCAGCATTCCCCCAGCGACTACAAAGAGAACTGAGAATTTGGAATGAAACTGTATTAGAGGAGAGAAAGAAATATGTCCAACACGAGCAATGCATCGAAAAACGTTCGGCGCTTCCTGCTGCTGTTCGCGCTCGGGATCGCCTACGGCTTTATGTACGTCATGCCGTACATGAAGTCCAGCTTCTACGATCAGATGATCGCCGCCATGGGCTGCACGAACGCCCAGCTCGGCTCCCTGATGACGGCCTACTGCATCTGCTGCACGGTCTCTTATCTGCCGGGCGGCTGGATCGGCGACAAATTCAACCCCAAGCCCGTCCTGCTGATCTCCATCTTCGGGCAGGCAGCGCTGAGCTTCCTGTTCATGTTCACTTATAAGAGTTATGCCATGGCGGTCATCATCTGGCTGCTCATGGGTCTGACGGGCGGCTTCGCCTTCTGGCCGGCCATCATGAAGGGCATCCGTCTCACGGGCACCGACGAGGAGCAGGGCCGTATGTACGGCATCTTCGAGGCGCTCAACGGCTTCGCGTCCCTGCTGCTGAGCTTCATCATGATCGGCGTCATGGCCGTCGTCGGCGGCAGCGACCTGATCACCGGCTTCAAGAGCGCGCTGGCGTTCATGGGCGGCCTGTCGATCGTGTCCGGCATTCTTGTCGCCATCCTCATGCCGAAGGACGCAGCCTACGGTGTGAGCGAGGAAGAAAAGCAGAAGAAGATCACCTTCAAGGACTATGTGTCCGCGTTTAAGATCCCCGGCGTGTGGATCATGGCCATTCTCGTCTGGTGCTACGTGACCATCTCGGCCGTTGCCAGCTACCTCACCCCCTACAGCACGGGCGTGCTCGGCATGTCCGCAACGCTGGCTGCCACCATCGGTACCTTCCGTACCTACGGCTGCCGCCTGATCGGCGGCCCGCTCGGCGGCTATCTGGCCGACAAGACGTTCAAGTCCGTCTCCAAGGAGCAGTTGCTCGGTCAGGTTGCCTGCCTTGTGACGGTCGGCATTTTCCTGGTCCTGCCCGGCGGCACGAGCGGCGGCCTGCTGGTGGTGCTGCTGCTTCTGGTCGGCATCGCGATGTTCCTGTGCAAGGGCACATACTTCTCCATCCAGCCCGAGATGGGCATCCCGACGACGGTCTCCGCGACGGCGGTCGCCATCGCGACGTTTGTCGGCTACATCCCGGATATGTTCGTGCACACCATGTTCGGCAACTGGATCGACGCCTACGGCGACGCGGGCTATACGCGCATCCTCATCTACGGCGTCGGCACGGCGGCGCTGGGCGTGATTGCGGCCGTCTGCGCCATCTCGCAGTCCAAGAAGGTCGCAAAGCGCAAAGCAGCCGAGCAGGCTGCGTGATCCGCGCATATTACAAGGAGGCTTATCCACATGAGCAAGATCAAGATCAACACCGTCCGCTGCAAGGGCTGTGGCTACTGCGTGAACGACTGCCCGCGCAAGGCGCTGTCGTTCTCCGGACACATCAATGACAAGGGCTATGACACCGTTCAGGTCGACGACTCCCTGTGCGTCGCCTGCGGCACGTGCTACCGCGTGTGCCCCGACAGTGTCTTTGAGATTCTGGAATAAGAGGTACAAACATGAGCAAACAACTGATGAAGGGCAATGAGGCCCTGGCAGAAGCGGCGCTGCGCGCCGGCTGCCGGTTTTACAGCGGCTATCCCATCACCCCGCAGACCGAGATCCTCGAGTATCTGGCCAAGCGCATGGATGAGGTCGGCGGCACGTTCGTGCAGACCGAGTCCGAGCTCGCGGGCATCAACATGCTCCTCGGCGCGGCGGCTGCCGGCGCGCGCGCGCTGACCAGCTCCGCAGGCCCCGGCTTCTCGCTGAATCAGGAGGGCATCTCCTATCTGGTCGCGGCGGATCTTCCGGCGGTCATCATCAACGTCATGCGCATCGGCACCGGTCTCGGCGACATCGCGCAGGGACAGGGCGACTACTGGCAGATGACCCGCGGCGGCGGCCACGGCGACTACCGCACGATCGTGCTGGCGCCGGCTTCCGTGCAGGAAAACTGCGACATGATGTCCACCGCCTTCGAGCTGGCGGAGAAGTACCGCCACCCCGTGCTGGTCGCGTCCGACGCCGCCATCGGCCAGATGGTCGAGGGCGTCGAGCTCAAGGACTTCGTCGAGCACGACATCGACCAGTTTGACTGGGCGATCCGCGGCTGCAAGGCGGGCGCCGCGCCCCGCAAGGTGCAGAACGTCTACTACACCAACCCGCAGTATCCCGAGTTCCTGCGCAGCAAGTATGCGCAGATGGAGCAGACCGAGCAGCGCTGGGAGTCCTACCAGGCGGAGGACGCCGACGTGGTGCTCGTGGCCTACGGCATCAGCTCCCGCATCTCGAAGGAAGCGGTGAACATGGCGCGCGCCGAGGGCTTCAAGCTCGGCCTGATCCGCCCGATCACGCTCTGGCCGTACCCGGTCAAGGCGTTTGAGACCTGCAAGAACGCCAAGGCGTTCATGACGGTCGAGATCAACATCCTCGGCCAGATGGTCGACGATGTCAAGCTGGCTGTGGAAAACAAGTATCCGGTCGGCTTCTATGGCACGTTCTTTGGTCTGCCGGAACCGGAAGAGATCGTCGCGCAGGCCAAGGCCATGCTGGAAAAGGAGGAGAAATAAATGAAACTCAAAGCTCCCGAAACTGTCTTTTCCTCCGCCGGCTTCTGCCCCGGCTGCGGCCACGGCCTGGCCACGCGCCTGATCGGCGAGGTCTCCGAGGAACTCGGCATCCAGGAAAAAATGCTGGCAGTCGTGGACGTTGCCTGCTGCTCGTTCAACATTGACTACTGGCGCTACGATACGATCATGGCGGCGCACGGCCGCGACATTCCGACGGCCGTCGGCGTCAAGCACATCCGCCCCGCCAACCCGGTCTTTGCGTACCTGGGCGACGGCGCTGCCTACTCCATCGGCATGGCGGAGACGGTGCACGCCGCGCTGCGCAACGACAACATCTGCGTGTTCGTCGTCAACAACAGCGTCTTCGGCATGACCGGCGGCCAGATGGCCCCGACCACCCTGCCGCACCAGAAGACTGCGACCTCCCCGAAGGGCAAGGATCCCGCCCGCTACGGTACGCTCAACGTCGTCGACGTGCTCGGCAAGATGGACATTGCCTATCTGGCACGCGGTGAACTGGTTGGCCCCGCCGGCATGAACAACTGCAAAAAGCTTATCCGCAAGGCGTTTGAGCACCAGCTCAACGGCGACGGCTTCTGCCTCGTCGAGCTGCTCAGCCCCTGCCCGACCAACCTGAACATGCCGCCGGTGAAGGCCCGCGAGCATGTGCACACGGAGATGACCAAGTACTTCCCGGTCGGCGAATACATTGACAAGAAGGGTGGCGATCAGGCATGATGGTAGAGATGATTTGTGCAGGATTCGGCGGTCAGGGCGTTCTGACCACCGGTCTGATCCTGGCTGAGGCCGGCATGAAGCTCGGCATGAACGTGCTGTGGTATCCGTCCTACGGCTCAGAGATGCGCGGCGGCACGGCCAACTGCACCGTGAAGTTCTCCGACAAGGAGATCGCCAGCCCCTGCGCCAAGAAGATCGACATTCTCATGGGCATGAACGCGCCGGCGATCGACAAGTTTGAGAGCAGCCTCCGCCCCGGCGGACTGCTGCTGGTCAACAGCTCGCTCGTGCATGAGCGCGAATACCGCGACGACATCCGCGTCGTCAAGGTCCCGATGACCGAGATCGCGGCGGAGCACGAGAACCCGAAGGGCGCAAACATCGTCATGATGGGCGCCATGGCGGCCAATTCCGACCTCTTCACCGAGGACGATCTGGAGCGCCTGATCAATGAGTTCTTCGAAAAGAAGGGCAAGATCAACCCCAAAAACAGTCTCTGCTTCCGCGCCGGCACGCAGATCCACTAAAAACCGGCGGTCTCCACGGGTTTCTGCTCATTATCATCCGTAATCAGCATCGGGGCGCTGCGGCGCAGCGCCCCGGAGATCCCGCTTTGGAGGTGTAAAGTTTTTGAACGTTTTAGACGTCGTCATCATTCTGGCATATTTTGTCGGCATGATCGCGCTCGGTCTGATCGCGAACAAAAAGCAGACCGGCGTGGACGATTATTATCTCGGCGGACGCGCCATGGGTGCGCTGAAGATCGGCGCGCTCTGGATGGCCGGCTGGATCGGCGGCTCATCCGTCATCGGCACGTCGTCCAACAGCTATTCCATGGGCATCACCGGCATCTGGTACGTCGGTGAGATCGCCATCGGCTGCGTGCTGTTCGCACTCGTCATGGCCGAGCCTGTCAAGCGTGTGAGCGAGGTGCTGCAGAACATCACCTTCCCGGAGATGATCCGCGCGCGCTACGACCAGAAAAACAGCACCATGGCCAGCATCACGACCATCCTTGCGATGATCGGCTACACGGCGGCGCAGTTTGTTGCCGGCGCCTCGATCCTCAATGTCCTCACGGGCTGGGATCTCGGGCTGTGCTATGTCCTTGCGGCCGTGGTCATCGTGTTTTATGTCTCGACGGGCGGCCTGCTCGCCGTGACGTATACCGACATCGTGCAGATGGCGCTGCTGCTGCTCGGCGTGGTGTTTCTGGCGGTTCCGCTGGTCGGCAGCATGCTGCACAAAAACGGCATGAGCCTTGCCGCCGACCTGCCGGCGAGCTTCTTTGACCTCGGCGCGTGGGGCTGGCCGACGATCGCCGCACTGGGCCTGTCCACGGTCATGTCGTTTTTCACGAGCATGGACAGCTACACCCGCTGCATCGCGGCCAAGGACGCCAGGACCGCCCGCACCGGCACGATCTATGCGGCCGTGCTCGTGCTCATCATCGCCGGGGCGAGCACCTTCCTCGGTATGGCCGGAAAGCTCATCCTGCCCGATCTCGCGTCGTCGAACAATGTCATTGCGGCGCTCGTGGTCGAGCTCTTCCCGCACGGGCTCAAGGGCCTTGTGCTCATCGGTGTGCTCAGTGCCATCATGTCCACGGCGGATATCTCGGTGCTCACGGGCTCTGCCAGCCTGACGAAGGACATTTACCAGCGCTATTTCCATCCCGAGGCGTCGGAAAAGACCCTGATGCGCGTCGGCCTTGCCGCGTCGCTGTTTGTGGGTGTGCTCGGCGCGGTGTTCGGGTGGTTCACGCAGGATATCATGAACATCCTGCTCATCACGTTTACCATCAACTCGGCGGGGCTGTTCCTGCCGACGATCGGCGCGTTCTTCTGGAAGAAGTCGTGCTCTGCGGGCGCGTTCGCGTCCATGCTCTCGGCGACGATCATCGCCATTGTCTGGTTCATCGGCGGCAAGGTCAGCGCGCTGCCGCTGTTCTCGATCGATGCGCTCTGGCCGAGCTTCGGCGTTTCGGCCGTGCTGTATGTTGTCATCTGTCTGACGCACCGCCAGACCCCGGAGGAGCAGGAGCAGGCCGAGCGATTCTACGCCGCGCGCTGAGCGGTATGACCCCCATCCCAAGATAGGAGTTTACGTCACTATGGAGCAAAAGAAGAAGATGCCCCTCGAGGGGATTCGCGTTGTGGAGCTGGCGACGGTCGTCGCCGCCCCGACCGCGTCGCGCGTGCTGTGCGCGTTCGGCGCGGAAGTCATCAAAGTAGAAACCAGGATCGGCGACGAGATGCGCCGCGCCGGTGAGTTCGAGATGGTCGTGTGCGAGGACGATAAAAACCCGCTGTTCACCATCCAGAACAGCGGCAAGCGCCTGACGAGCATCGATCTGAAAAATCCGGACGGCAAGGCGGCCATGCTCAGGCTGCTCGAGACGGCCGACGTGTTCCTCACGAACGTCCGCCTGCCGTCGCTGGGCCGTCTGGGTCTCGATTACGAGACGCTGCACGCAGCCTACCCCGGCCTCGTGTACGCGCACTTCTCCGGCTTCGGCCCCAAGGGCCCCGATGCCGCCAAGCCCGGCTTTGACAGTACGGCGTTCTGGCTGCGCAGCGGCCCGATGGCCGACTGGCAGGCGCCCGGCTCGTTCCCGTTCACGCCCACCTATGCTTTCGGCGACATGGCCACGAGCTCGGCCTTCCTGTCGGGCATCCTCATGGCGCTCATCGGCAAAAAGAGCACCGGCATGGGCACGTTTGTGAGCACGTCGCTGTTCGCCAGCGGCATCTGGTGCAACGCCATCGGCGTCGTGTCGCACCAGCCGCAGTTCGGCGGCGACCGTCCGAACGACCCCCTGCGCCCGTCCGACCCGTTCTGCCACTTCTACCAGTGCAGCGACGGGAAGTGGATCGGCGTGTTCGACAACGAATACCGCCGCGAGCTGCCGAAGTTTGCAAACCTCTTCGGCATGCCGGAGCTGGTCGACGATCCCCGCGCCGCCAGTCTGGAGGCGCTGCACGAGACCGACTTTGTCGTCGAGGTCGTCACGCGGCTCAACGCCATTTTCAAGACGAAGCCCGTCGCCGAGTGGGAAGCCTTCCTCTCGGAAAACAACGTCTCCTGCGAGCGTATGCGCTCCATCCGCGATGTGAGCACCGACGAGCAGGCCATCGCCAACGGCTACGTGCGCAAGGTCGCCTTCAAGGATGACCTCGAGGTCATGATGCCGTGCCCGCCGATGCAGTTCTCGGAGTACGCCATGCGCCCCTACACGTCCGCCGGCCGCCTCGGCGCCGATACGGACAGCATCTTCCACGACCTCGGATATACCGACACGGAGATCGCCGCTATGAAGGACAGCGGCGCCATTCAGTAATGAAAAAGGAGAACTTATTATGAAAATCGTTCTGGCCGAAGTACCTTATACCAAAGACAGAGACATCAGCATCGAGCGTTCCTGCCTCCCCGAGGGTGCGGAGCTGGCGATCGCTGTGTTCGACGAGCACGCCGAGAACAACGATGCGTTTTACGCCGAGATCAAGGACGCCGACATCATCATCGACGGCTACGTCCACTTCGGCAAAAAGGAGATCGACGCCATGGATCACTGCAAGGTCATCTCCTTCCAGTCCACGGGCTACAACGAGGCCGACCTCGACTATGCGCGCGAGAAGGGCATCGCTGTCTGCTCCATCCTCGACTACTGCACGCAGGAGACTGCCGAGAGCGCCATGGCGCTCATGCTCAACCTCCAGCGCGGCATCCGTCAGTATGACCGCAGCGTCCAGCAGGACCACGTCTGGGACTATCAGGTCGTGCCGGGTCTCAAGCGCATCGCCGGTCAGGTCATGGGCATCGCCGGTCTCGGCCGCATCGGCCAGTCCGTCGCGCGCAAGGCGCTGGCGTTCGACATGGAGGTCATCGCCTACGACCCGTTCCTGCCGCCCGCCATTGCCGAGAACCTCGGTGTCAAGCTTGTCGATTTCGACACCCTGCTCGCCGAGTCCGACGTGCTGAGCCTGCACATGAACCTCACCGACGAGAACTACCATATGTTCAACAAGGAAGCGTTCATGAAGTGCAAAAAGCACCCCATCATCGTCAACGAGGGCCGCGGTCCGCTGATCTGCGACGAGGATCTCGTCTGGGCGCTCGATAACGGCTACATCCGCGGCGCCGCGCTCGACATGGTCGAGAGCGAGGACCCCGATCTGGATACCTGCCCGCTCGTCGGCCGCGACGACGTGCTGCTCACGCCGCACAGCGGTTATTACTCCGACACGTCCAACTACCTCGTGGCAAAGCTCTCGATGGACAACGCCCTGTACTACGTCAACGGCGAGTACGACAAGGTCAAGGCCATCCGCAACGGCGTCAACGCCTGATCACCGCCTCCGTTTCCGCCGGGCTGCATTCTGAACTTACCTATCAATTACCAAGGCATGAATTTTCTGCCCTTCTTTCATTCTGTTTTTGCGATCTCAACCAATCTCCTCACTTACCGTACTTACCGTCAGCCCGGAGGAACTGCATATCCCCGTGTCCGCGTCCGGCCGTCTCCGGCGCGGACACGGCTCTGCGCGAACACAGCGCCGGATGCCTGCGGGCGTCCGGCGCTTTTTGCGGTTGACAGTGCCCCGTAAGCACAGTAGAATAAAATAGGCGGGACAGGCCCGCCGGGAATGAGAAAGAAATCAGACTTCGGAGGTGTTTCCTATGGAACCTGCAAAAGTATATTTTTCCGATCTGCGCACGGACGAGATCAGCACGCTCGAAAAGCTGCGCCGGCTCATGAAGGCCGCCGGCTTTGAGCAGATCGATTTCAAGGACAAGTACGTCGCCGTCAAGCTCCACTTCGGTGAGCCGGGCAACATGGCCTATCTGCGCCCGAACTGGGCGCGCGTCGTGTGCGACTATGTGCGCGCGCTCGGCGGCAAGCCGTTTCTCACCGACTGCAACACGCTCTATGTCGGCGGCCGCGCCAACGCGCTCGACCATCTCGACAGCGCCATGCTCAACGGCTATTCGCCCGATGACCACCGGCGCCCATGTGCATCATTGCCGACGGGCTGCAAGGGCGGGGACTATGACCTCGTGCCCATCCGCGGCGGCAAGTATCTGCGCGCGGCGAAGATCGGCCGCGCCATCATGGACGCCGACATCTTCATCTCGCTCACGCATGCCAAGGGCCACCCCGGCCGCCGGCTTCGGCGGCGCGCTCAAGAACATCGGCATGGGCTGCGGCTCGCGCGCGGGCAAGATGGCCATGCATGCGCCGACGGCAAGCCGTATGTCGAACAGACCTGTGCATCGGCTGCGGCAAGTGCTCGAAATCTGCGCGCACAACGGCCCGCACATCGCGGAAAAAAGTGCCCATCCGAAGTATAAGTGCACCGGCTGTGCCCGCTGCATCAGCGGTCTGCCCGATGCACGCCATCCACCCGGACTTCGGCATCGCCAACGAGGCTGCTCAACTGCAAGATCGCCGAGTATGCCAAGGCCGTCGTCGACGGCCGGCCGTCGTTCCACATCGCGCTCGCGCTCGACGTGTCGCCCAGCTGCGACTGTGAGGCGTTCAACGACGTGCCGATCGTGCCGAACGTGGGCATGTTCGCATCCTTCGACCCCGTGGCGCTCGACACGGCCTGCGCGGACATGATCAATGCCCAGCCGGCCAACCCGAACAGCGCCATCGCACATGAGCACGAGCACGACCACGACCACCCGCACGACCACTTCACGTTCGCGCACCCGGACACCGACTGGCGCGCCGCCGTCGAGCACGGCGAGGCCATCGGCCTCGGCACGACGCACTACGAGCTCATCGAGGTCTGATCGGAAATAACGAAAAGGCTCCCCCGGAATTCCGGGGGAGCCTTTTTTGTCATATGTATTCTCTTTGGGTGATCCGTTTTATGATCGCCCGAGCCAGAAGTCCGGCGACGCCTGTCTTTTTTGCAACATGCTTCCTGCCGTGCAGATAGAGTGCCTTGACCTCGATGCCCGCTATATCCTCCGCGGTGAGCGGATCATCGCCGAGAACGACGAAATCGGCGATCATACCGGGTGCAAGCGTGCCGCGTTTATTCTCCTCATGGCTCATATACGCGGGATTTGCCGTTATCATGCGCAGCGCGTCGAGACGCGATATGCGCTCGTCCGGGTTGGGATGATTTACGGAGCACGCCATACCGTACAGGGGCTTTGGACGCGTGCACGGTCCGTCGGAGCCGTCGCCTACGACAAGTCCGAGGCGGTGCATCGTTCCCAGCGCGTTCAGTCTGTCAGTGCG
>VOFJ01002984.1_pt1 | contig 19761 bp, 44 predicted proteins | sample 5384081 | NCBI WGS metagenome assembly VOFJ01 (sample SAMN12384729, study PRJNA508395) | human gut metagenome | isolation source: healthy gut I | host: Homo sapiens
GAATGAAAGTTAGAGGAAAAAGCATGCCAACGGAAATAAAACAAGCCAATATGCTGAAAGAAATAATAAGTAATCGAAAATTAATATGGGACTTGTCAAAGAATGATTTTAAAACCAGATTTGCAGGATCCTATCTGGGAATTATCTGGGCTTTTTGTCCAGCCGATTGTAACAGTATTGGTATATTGGTTTGTATTTGAAAAGGGAATGCATGCAAGCGGTATTAATCTCAGATCAGGAATTACAGCACCTTTTGTTTTGTGGCTGATAGCAGGACTTGTACCGTGGTTTTTTCTTTCAGGAGGTGCTCAGTGGGGGAACAAATGCGCTGATGGAGTATAGCTATCTGGTAAAAAGGTAGTATTCCAGATTGATATCTTACCAATTATTAAATTGATATCAGCTTTGTTTGTGCATTTGTTTTTTATTGCATTTACAATTATTTTATATGCGTGTTATGGGTATTATCCGGATTTGTATACATTGCAAATGTTATATTATACCTTTGCGATGATGATCCTTTTATTAGGACTGATATATGCAACATCTGCAATAGTAGTATTTTTCAAAGATCTTGGACAGATCATTAACATTATTTTGCAGATAGGTGTCTGGATGACACCAATTATGTGGAATATTGATGGGATGGAATTGAATCCGATTCTGATTACAATTTTAAAGTTAAATCCAATGTATTATATTGTGGCAGGATATAGGGATTCTTTGATCAATAAGGCTGGATTTTGGGAACAACCAGGCATGACAATTTATTATTGGATTCTTACAATTGTATTATTCATAATCGGGACAAAAATATTCAAAAAATTAAAAAGCCACATTTTGCAGATGTGTTATAGAAAGGTAACTGCATGGATAACATCGCAATTTCAGTAGAACATGTAAAAAAAAAAATATATAAATTATATGACAGAAACCGGGATCGCTTGAAAGATGCATTAGGATTTTCAAAAAAACCACTTGGAAAAAGAGCATTACGCATTGAATGATGTATCTTTTCAGGTTGGTCAGGGAGAGACAGTTGGCATTATTGGAACAAATGGTTCAGGAAAATCTACAATTTTAAAGATCATCACTGGAGTTTTGAATCAACCGATGGGGAAGTCAAAGTAAATGGGCGTATTTCTGCGTTGCTGGAACTTGGCGCCGGATTTAATATGGAATACACGGGAATTGAAAATATATATATGAACGGCACCATGATCGGTTTTACCAAAGAAGAGATAGATGAAAAAGCTGCAGGATATTTTTAGATTTTGCGGATATTGGTGATTTTGTATATCAGCCGGTGAAGACTTATTCCAGCGGTATGTTTGTACGTCTTGCATTTGCAGTGGCTATCAATATTGATCCAGAGATCCTGATTGTGGATGAGGCACTTTCAGTTGGAGACGTATTTTTCCAGGCAAAATGTTATCACAAATTTGAAGAATTTAAGAAAATGGGAAAGACCATTCTTTTTGTTAGCCATGATCTGGGGAGCATTTTGGAAAATACTGTGACAGAGTTGTCCTTTTGAATAAAGGCGTAAAGCTTGCAGAGGGTAAACCAAAGGATATGATTGATCTGTACAAAAAGGTAATGGCAGAATCAAAGATGGAAGATATTCCGAAAAAAAGAAAACGGTCATGCAAGCAATAGAAGGAGTTGCATGGAAAGAATCCATGATTTTAAATCCGGATAAGCAGGAATATGGAGATAAAAAGGCAGAGATTATTGACTTTGGAATTTTCGATGCAACAGGAAAGATTACGAATACTGTTTCTAAATTTGAAGAGTGTGTTTTGAAATTAAAGGTACAGTTTCATGAGGATGTGTTAAATCCAATTTTTGCATTTACAATCCGGGATTTAAAGGGAACAGATCTTACCGGAACCAATTCACTTATTGAAGGGTTAGAGCCTGGGCTGATAGAGGCAGGGACCATACTTACAGTATCATTCAGACAAAAATTGCCATTTCAAAAAAGGACAGTATCTGCTACAAGTTAGGATGTACAGGATATAATGGTGACGAATTAGAAGTTCATCACAGATTATATGATATATGTTGTATACAGGTTTTATCTAAAAAAAAGTTACTGTTGGATATTTTGATTTGAACTCTATAGTAAGTTGTAATGAAGAGTAGGCTATGGGAAGGCGAACAGCGAGTAAAATCAGCGATGACAGGAATCGCTGTATATAAAAAAGGAGCATTATGGGAAGAACACAGAAGCTTGCAAAAGCAATTATAAAAAGAGGGAGTAAGAAATCCTCAGAAAATAAAAAAAAAAGGATTAAAAGTTTTAAAAAATCAGGAGGCCGGAAATCTTTAAACAGCGTTTATCTGCCAGTGTAAATTATGAACCTGGATACGGCAGAGTGAAGAAAAAAAAATTAAAAAAATTATGGTGGAGAGATTCTTTTTTTTTTCCATTGTAATGCCTGTATATAATGTAGAAATTAAGTGGCTTGATAAGGCGATTGAATCTATAGAAAAGCAGAAATTACAAAAAACTGGGAGATTTGCATTGCAGATGACTGTTCTACAAAGCAGGAGGTAAGAGAGCACTTATCTGCAATGAAAAATAGCCGGATTAAAATTAAAATTATTAGAAAAAATCAGGGGATTTCAGGAGCAACCAATGCAAAGCCAGCTGCTTGCATCCGGAGAGTATATCCTTCTTATGGATAATGATGATGAGCTTGCACCGTCTGCATTACATGAATTTTATCAGAAGAAAAAAAAGAAGGTTCTGATATCATATACAGCGATATGGATATTATTGATGCGAAAGGAAAAACGAGAGATCCATTATGTAAACCTGACTGGTCTCCCAGATCTTTTTCCTGAGCCAGATGTATTTAGGACATTTGATTGGATTCAAGAAGTCCTTATTTGAAAAAAAGTGGGTGGATTTCGCGGTGAGTTCAACGGAAGCCAGGATTATGATCTGTTACTTCGAATGACAGAGATGACGGACAAGATTGGACATGTCCCTGAGATACTTTATCATTGGAGAGATCTTCCGAGCTCCACAGCGCCAACCCGGAGTCAAAGCCATATGCACAGACAGCAGGACTTAATGCGATTCAGGAACATTTAGACCGTGTTTATGGCAAAGGAGCGAGCGACTGCAAATGAGACAGAGAATTTGTTTGTCTATGATGTGAGATATCACATGAATGAGGAACCGAAGGTTTCCATTATTATTCCGATTAAAGATCATGCAGATTTGTTAAAGGCTGCAATTGACAGTATTTATGCGAAGACAACTTATAAAAATTTTGAAATTATTATTTTAAATAACAATTCTGAGAAGGAAGAGACTTTTTAGTTATCTGAAGAAGGTGGAAGAAGAACATGACAATGTCATCGTGAAAGATGCGGCGTTTGAGTTTAACTGGTCAAGGCTTAATAATTATGGAATGAAGTTCGCAACCGGAGATGTCTATGTATGTTTGAATAATGATGTGGAAGTTATTGAAGCGGAATGGCTTACAAAGACTGGTAGAGAAAGCTATACGAAAAGATGTTGGTGTTGTCGGTGGATTGCTTTTATATGAAGATAATACGATCCAGCATGCAGGAGTAGTTATTGGAATGGGTGGCTGGGCTGATCATGTATTCAAGGGAATGAAACCGCAAAGACTATGGATCGCCATTTGTGTCACCGATGGTAACAAGAAATGTTTCGGCGGTAACGGGAGCCTGTCTTGCAGTTTCGAAGGCGACAATTGAGAAAATCGGTGGATTTGATGAGAAATTCATTGTATGTGGAAGCGATATTGAACTTGCACTTCGTGCAAACCAGCATGGACTCGTGAATATCTACGATCCAAATGTTCGTCTGTATCATTATGAATCTAAGAGCAGGGATGCAAGTAAAATCCCACAGATTGACTTTGATTTGTCGGATCAGATGTATAAGACCTACCGGAAAAACGGAGATCCATATTATAATAGAAATCTTGATTATTATTGTTGTCAGCCCAAAATTTGTGCCGCGGTGCAAAGAGACTGTCAAAGAGCAGGAGGAAAAAATGCTTCTGAAGAGAAAAAGAGAAACCGGACTTCCACAATTGGATACGAATGTATATGAAATTACACCATACACTTTCCGTAAGATAGAATATCCGAACCGCAGAATGAACCTTCTGGTTCCGTCTATCAATGCAGAGCATGTCTTTGGTGGAATCTCAACTGCACTGAAGTTTTTCGATACTTTAGTGAAAGCATTAGGCTATGATGCACGTATTATTTTAGTAGACGCAGAGCCAGACAAAGCGACCATTAAAAAAAATATTCCGATGAGTATACATTTGTAAAAAGCAGAAGATGATTCTCTCGTTGCAAAACAGATTATTCCATACAGCAATCGTTTTAACCGCAGTATTCCAGTGTCAGAGAATGACTATTTCTTATTTACTGGCTGGTGGACAGCGTATTGTTGTCAGGATGCTTATGTTGGATTTGAAAATACATTTGGAATCAAACCAAAATATTTTTCTCTATTTTATTCAGGATTATGAGCCAGGATTTTACTCCTGGTCTACGAAGTACCTGCTTGCAGATTCTACCTACAAAAAGTGATTATCCAACAATTGCAATTTTTAACAGTATGTTGTTGAAAGAATTCTTCGATGAAAATCATTACCATTTTACGCATAGCTTTGCATTTGATCCTGTCTTAAATGATGGATTAAGAAAAGCGTTAGAGCAAATGCCTGCACAGGTTGATAAGAAAAAACAGATTCTTGTTTATGGACGTCCAGGTACGGAGCGTAATGCATTTAACCTTGTAGTAGCGGCTCTGAAAAATGGGTGATGATGCAGCCGGATATTGAGGAATGGGAGATTCTTTCGGCAGGGGGAGATGCACCGTTCAATTCCGCTTGGAAACGGCAAAGAGCTTGTCTCCGTTGGAAAGCTTACAATTGAAGAATATGCGCGGACTTTGCAGGAAACTTACGCAGGAATTTCACTGATGTGTTCACCACATCCAAGTTATCCGCCACTTGAGATGTCGGTATTTGATGTAAAGACGATCACGAATACTTATGCGAATAAAGATCTTAAGGATTTCAATGATAACATGGTATCACTGGATAATATCAGTCCAATGAACATTGCAACACATCTGACTGAAATCTGTAAAGCTTACAGACCGCAGGTAGAACATGTGACAGCGAATCCATTATATGTAAAAAATGAGCATGTATTTGATTTTATAAAGGATATCAAGGAGATTCTTGGGTAAAAAAATAATAGTTGTAGATAACTATAGAAAAGAGGTTCTATGACAGAGCAGATTGGAAAAGTAACGTTAGATTATACATTTTATAATGGACAGGATCAATATAGTGACGGGGGACATCGAGAATGATCTGTTACAGCTTATTATGGAAGAACCAGACGTAGAGAAGATACTTGCAGAAGATGACCGGTGGCCAGTGTTATATCATTTTTCACCTGTCAGACAAAATATATTGGAGTGGTAATCCTTTTTAAAAAAGATGCATCTGTACTTGAAATTGGGGCAGGATGTGGAGCTATCAGTGGAGTACTTTGCAGAAATGCAAAGCATGTGACAAGTGTAGATCTTTCTAAACGCAGATCATTAATTAATGCAAACCGTAATAAAAAGAATACGATAATCTTACAATTATGGTTGGAAATTTCAATGATGTTGTTTTGAAAGAAAAGTATGATTATATTACATTGATCGGAGTATTGGAATATGCCGGTTATTACACGGATGATGAACATCCATTTGAAGCCTTTTAAAAAATAAAAAAAATCAGTGGATATTTGAAAGAAGATGGAAAACTGCTGATTGCTATTGAAAATAAATTTGATTGAAATATTGGGCAGGCTCCAGAGAAGACCATACTGGAAAATTTTTTGATGGTTTGAAGGTTATATTGATACAGATAGTAAAGTGAGAACTTTTAGTAAAGAGGCGTTAAAGAAAATAATTACAGATGCTGGATATGGGAAAAAGCAGAATTTTTTATTATCCGTTTCCGGATTATAAATTCCCTGTACAGATTTTTTTCTGATGAGTACCTTCCACGAGAAGATGATCTTAATATAGGTTTAGATACTTTCGATAATACAAGAATGATGCTTTTTAACGAAAAACAGAGTCTATGCAAATCTTTTAAAAAAAAAAAATTTGAATTTTTGCAAATTCGTTCTTTATAGAAGTTACAAAATAGTGTGAGGTGATATCTTGAAGAAAATTTACTCAAAAATTACAAAAAGAGAGAAGAAAACAGTTTCAGATAGAAACCTGCATAATGAAGGATGGGGAACAGAGACTGGTTGTAAAAAAGAGCATTGGCAAAAAAGACGGAGTAGCACATATCAGGAAGATGTCTGATTATTATGAAAAAAATAAGGATGAAGGTATCCTGTGTCCATCCAAACTGATTTCAGAAAACGAGATCGCTTTTGAATTTTTTTTAACCGGGGAGAGTCTTTGCAATACAATGTTGGGAGGCTCTTGAGGATAAAGACGAAGTAAGATTTCTTTCTTTGCTTCGAATGTATGATGGAATCATAAGAAGCAATGTTAATATAGAAAGAAGAACATTTATGCCGGATGCACAATTTGTACAGGTGTTTGGCGAAGTTTCTTTCCCAGATGAGATGGAATGTGGAAAAAGAAATGAATATCGATATGAGCTTTGATAATATCATAAAAGATCAGACTGACAGCAAATATAAAATTATTGATTATGAATGGGTATTTTCATTTCCAATTCCAGTGAAATTTGTAATATACCGTGCGGTGTCTGCTTTTTTTATACCAGAAATGGCAGTGCTATGAAAGATATCATGACAATCAATGAAATTTATGATTGCTTTGATATTACGGAAGAAGAAATTGTTATATTTGAAAATATGAATGAAGCATTTAATCAATATGTATATGGTGGGGAAAAATGGCTATAACGCAAGCCTTATTGCTTACAAAAAAAGAAGTATACGATGTGAAAAAACTGCTTCCGGAGGAAAACTTATTCTTACAGGTGTTCTTAAATGATGGAACAAACTATCTTGAAGACAAGGCAATTACAAATCATATCATAGGACAGAATGTAAAATTGAATATTCCGATTGAATTCACACAGGATGTATCAGAAATACGATTGGATCCATTAAATGTTTCATGTGTTTTGCAAAATCTCAAAGGTGCAAATTGTGACAAAAAGATAACAATGAATATGAAATTGAACATTATCGGCACAATGCCATCATAACAAAAAGATCATGATTTTATATTTGCATCGGAAGATCCGCAGATCATATTTGAAAATCAATGGGAAAATAATGTCAGAGAGATCAAAATTGCATTTAGAATCAGGGAAGCAGGGTTGCAGGACAATCCGATACTCAGTGCACTTAGTGAGTTAAAATGTCATATGAACAAAGTAGAAAACGAACTGGAGTATATTAAGGGGACGAAAGTATATAAAACTTTATTAGAACGCAAAAGTCGATAAAGTGTTAGGAGAAAATGAATGAAAAATGCAAAGAGGAATATTGCTGGTAATTTATTTGTTTTTTTTAGTACCATTGTTAGCAGGTGCATTTATTGATGCAAAGCGGCAGGTGTAAAAAAGGAGAAATATATCAAGCACATATGCAAATGGATTTGTTGCTATGCTTGGAATATTTTGGGGTGTTGCGGTACTTTTTTTTATATCGTGGCTGTACATTAGAAAACTTAGTATGGTTTGGATGCTTGCGACGATTACGATATGCGTGGCATCCATATTAGCAAATAAAAAAAGCAATATATGGATGTTTTTAAACATAAAAGAAAATCAGAAAATGGACACAAGACCGTAAAAATTGCCATGGTAGTATCCATAATAGCAATATTGTTTTCTGTAGTTTGTGTAAAAACCACAGATGGAGCAGACAGTACAAACAGTAATGACATCAATTGATACCAATTCTGCATATATATATCAACCATATACTGGCGAGCAGTATCCTGCCACGCAGATGGAAAAGATATTTTCACCTTATGAGATGCTATATGCGGTCAATGCATGGGTTTCCGGATTACATCCGGCATTGCTGATAAAGGTAATACTTCCATTATTCATTTTACCATTTTTTATGTGCTGTTATTGGGAAATTGGAAAGTTCTTTTTAAGCAGGAAAAAATGCAGGCAGTATTTTTTAATAATTGTAGAAATTATCTATTATGTACCAATATATACAGCGGTAGAAACTCCGGTGACAGGCATATTCGAAGCTGTTGGAATGGTAGTGTAATGTTGGAATCCGCATTCTTCCATATGCGTTTTTACAAGTGATGCGTATGTTAAATTTCATGTATGGAGGAGAAAAAAATAAAGTATCCGATTGTGTAAAACATCCGGTTATGATGCAGGCAGTATTATTTATTATTTTATATCCGGCGGCACAATTGTTACATCACAAAGGCTGGTTTTATGTGTTCCTGATGATGTTGCTGATGATTCTTTGTCTGGTTTGTAAGGAAGGGGTATAAATATGTCCGGGTTGTGGGAAGACATTAAAAATGCATATTTTTCTTACAATGGGATGGGAACAAATGTTTTTTTTCCTTTTTTGTTGCAATATTTTATTTCTTGATTATAAATAAAAAAAGACAAAGAAATTTGTTAATATATGAGATTTTTGGTATACTTTTTCTGATGACGCCGGGAATTGCAAATGGCATACTAAATATGAGCGGTCAGAACACAGATCATTGGATGGTCTATGGAATACTAAATATAGTAGCTGTTGTTGGAGTTGTAATGACAGACTATCTGATAAACATACCCACTAAGAAAGAAAAAAATAATTGTCATAGTGATATATATTTTACTGCTCCAGGCAGGGATGGGATTAAATTATACGTCGCAAAGATTTGGAATTTATCACGAATAGTTATAAAATATCAAATGAAGTCATGGAGATCGCTGAACAGTTGGAATTTGTAGAAAAACCAAGAGTTCTTGCACCGGAACAGGTGGCAGGCGAGCTTCGTGAATATGATACCAGATTTGCAGTTATTTATGGTGAAGGTTTATCTTTTACACAGGAGAATCTGGAACAGCCGCAGATGGAAACAGATTCCTATGGTCTGCAATTGTCTGGTTATTAATTCTGATTATGACAATATTGAATTTTTTAATAGCATTGGATTTAGTAAAATTTATAATACAGAACATTATGAAGTATATGCAAAATAATTTATAGAGAAAAGTGGCGGACTTATGAAAAACTTAGATAAAACATTATGGATCAAGAGAATATTTATGGTGCTGATGGATATTTGCATTGTAATATTGACAAGCATCACGGCATTGATTGTAAGATTTGAATTTAGTCTTTCGGCTGTACCAAAGTATTATATTGGTGTTGTATGGAGTTCATTGCCGGCAACGTTAGTGATCGCGATTATTGTATTTTATGTATTTCGTTTGTATAGCAGCCTTTGGGTATATGCAGGGGTAAACCGAATTATTGTATCTTGCGCAGCATGTATTGTAGATACGCTACTCAATACAGTGACGATTCTTCTGAATTACAGAGATCAGGAGTATCCGCGCCTAGAAGCTGGTATTTCATTTACGGAACACTATTATTGGCATTTATGTTTATCAGCCGCTATTCCTACCGTGCAGTCAGAACTTTTTTGAAAAAAAGTGGATGAGAAGAATCTTAAGAGAGTGCTTGTAGTAGGTGCCGGAGAAGCAGGAAATTCAATTATCAAGGAAATTTCCGGCAGTCGTTTTGTAAACATGCATATTGTAGGTTTTGTGGATGATGATAAAAGCAAAATCGGAAAATATATGCATGGCGTCAAAGTGCTTGGAGATAGAAATGATATCATGGAAATTGCAAAAGAATATCTTGTAGATGAGATCATTATTGCAATTCCGACAGCGAGTGCAAAAGAGACAAAGGCAATTTTAGATATTTGTAAACAGACCGGCTGTGAATTAAAACGTTTTACCTGGTATGTATCAGTTGGTAAATGGGGATGTCAGTATCAGCAAATTAAAAGATGTTGATGTAAATGATCTTTTGGGACGTGATCCGATCACGGTTGATCTTGATTCCATTATGGGATATGTTTCTGATAAGGTAGTTATGGTTACAGGTGGAGGTGGTTCGATCGGCAGCGAGTTATGCCGCCAGATTGCATCACACAATCCAAAAAACAGTTAGTGATCGTTGATATTTATGAAAATACTACATACGATATTCAGCAGGAATTAAAGAGAAATTATCCTGAACTCGATCTGGTTGTATTGATTGCTTCCGTAAGAAATACAAAGCGCATGGATCTGATTTTTGATAAATATCGTCCGGAGATCGTATATCATGCGGCAGCGCATAAACATGTACCGTTGATGGAAGACAGCCCGAATGAAGCAGTAAAAAATAATGTTTTAGGAACTTGGAAAGTGGTTCAGGCCGCAGATAAATACAATGTAAAACGTTTTTTTGTCATGATCTCTACAGATAAGGCAGTAAACCCAACGAATATTATGGGCGCTACCAAGAGAATCTGTGAGATGATTATTCAGACATACAATAATCGTTCTAAGACAGAATATGTAGCGGTTCGATTTGGTAATGTACTTGGAAGCAACGGAAGTGTGATTCCGTTATTCAAGAAGCAGATTGAGGCAGGCGGACCGGTTACCGTTACGCACCCGGATATTATCCGTTATTTTATGACAATACCGGAAGCAGTATCTCTTGTGTTACAGGCAGGAGCCTATGCAAAGGGGGAGAAATCTTTGTCCTGGATATGGGAGAACCGGTCAAGATCGTAGACCTTGCGAGAAACCTGATACTTCTTTCGGGACATAAACCCGACGAGGATATCAGATCGTATTTACAGGATTAAGACCAGGCGAAAAAAACTGTATGAAGAGATGCTCATGAAAGAAGAAGGCATGCAGGAAACAGCCAACAAATTAATTCATATTGGTAAACCGATTCAGATGGATGAAGAGAAGTTTTTAAAACAGTTAGAAGAGATCAAAGAGCATGTGGTAGAAGAACCGGATGATATACGGGAATGGGTGCGGCGTATGGTTCCGACATACTCTATTCAGAATCGGTAGAACCAGAAAACAGGGTATATAATATGGAAAAAAATTTGGGGAAGTCATCTTAATTCTTGTACTTGCAGGAATGGGATTTATTTTGCAGCTTGATAGGAAAAAGGAAAATGGAACAGATAAAACAAATTCTAAAAAAATAAAAAAAATATATCTTAGAGATTTTATTGCAATTATTGTAATATTTTTTCCTATCGTTATTTGTAGAACAGGTATTATTACAGTGGAATTCGTTTAAAAACGAAAAATATGAGCAGACTTTTCAGGTGAGCGAAGTACAAAAAAGGCAGAGAATAAAGATGGAGAGACAACGTATGATTTTTTTTGTTTGATGGAAGATATGTGAGCTCTATCTATTTGATTTATCAAAGCAAAACGGATATCAGCTCCAGAATGGAAGTGACATTCTATGATGGGTATGGACAAAAAAGAAGTGATGGAACTGGAAGATACTGCATCGTTTTTGCTTGGAAAATCTGCAGTATGGGTAGATCAGAAAGTTGACAGCCTGAAATTTACAGTGGAAAACAAAGATGCGGATAAGTTAAATTCAATAATATTTGTAAATCACACGGTATTTTCCTGGGCAAAGTTTCTGCTTGTATTTTCAGTATTGTTGCTAAGTTACTTATTTGTTTCTCATTGTACTTTTTTTGGAAAAAGACCCGAATGGATGTACGCAATGGTATCAGTTGCATTAGGAACGGTGATTATCTTATCAGCACATCATTCATTTGATTCATGGGATGAACAGATTCATTATAATATAGCATATACAGACTCCTGGGTATGGAATTATATGGAGTACAGTGATGCTGTGATGTCAAATGTAGAAATGCGCGTACCAACAGGGGACACGTTAGAGGAAGAAAACAATGGATAGGAGAATGGCTTAATCAGGCAAATGATACCGTTGTATTATCATCACAAAAAAGGTAGATTTCTCAGATATGGACAAAGGGCTTATCTTCCACAGATATTAGGGCTTGGATTAGGAAGAACACTGGGATTGTCTTATGTAGCAACAGTATTTTTAGGAAAGTTTTTTAATTTACTGTTTTGTACAGCTGTCGTTACGTGTGCGATTCGTTTCAGCAAGTATGGAAAACGTACATTGATGTGTGTTGGGTTCTTCGCCGACAACGGTATTTTTTTTCGTCATTTACATATGATGCATTTGTGATAGCACTTTTAATGTTGGGCATAGCATTGTTTGTAACAGAGTACCTGAGTGAAGAAAAAAATTCAAACAAAACGGACGATGGTATCTATTCTTGCTATGGTTGTGGGATGCTTTTCAAAGGCGGTCTATATTCCATTTTTGGCATTATATTGGCTTATGCCGAAGGACAAGTTTTGTAGCAGGAGACAAAAAAAGAATCTGTTTAAAGCAGGAATCTTTGTCTTATTAATATTAATGTTTGCGTCCTTTATACTGCCGTTAATAGGTAATGTTACAAGCGGAGCAGAGGTAGGAGATTACCGTGGAGGAGATACGAGCCAGACAAGTCAGTTATCTATGATTTTGGGATATCCGTTGACGTATACAGGAGTTTTGTTGAAATCACTTGGAACAACGTTTGCATCTTATTTTATTGGTTCCAAAGTGCTTGCAAATTTTGCATACCGTGGAATCTATGATGGAATAGGATATTTTGTAGTACTGCTTACGATGTTGTTTACATTTGTGACGGATTTTGGAATGACAGAAAAAATATATGATGCACAGATAAAAAAGAAAAATATTCATGATGAAAATATGGAATGCAGTATTAATATTTGGAACAGCATGTCTGGTCTGGACGGCATTATATCTGGATTTTACACCGGTAGGATCAATGGTAATTAACGGAGTGTCGCCAAGATATTATTTGCCGCTGATCTTTCCACTGAGTCTCATTTTTATAAACCAAAAAGTGAGATGCAAAGCATGAAATTAGAGAATTATCAGAGTCTTATAGCGTTTTTAATGCTGATAGGTACAGGTATATCTATTTATTGTCTGATGCTTGCATAATTGCAGATACATGAAAGGAATCAAAAAAAAAGATGAGACAATTTACAATGTCACAGAAACTTTATATGGGAGTGAAAAGAATAATTGACATTCTTTTATCGGCGATGGCATTAATTCTGTTATCCTGGTTGTTTTTTGATTTTATGCATTGCGATTAAAATTGATAGTAGAGGATCAATCCTTTTTAAACAGAAAAGGGTTGGAATCCATAAGACACACTTTATGATCTACAAATTCAGAACTATGAGAATTGATACGCCAAAGGATATGCCAACCCATATGCTGGCTGATCCGGAACAGTATATTACAAGAGTAGGGAAATTTTTAAGAAAAAAGCAGTCTGGATGAATTGCCGCAGATCATCAATATCCTTATGGGAAAGATGAGTATTGTCGGACCAAGACCAGCTTTGTGGAATCAGTATGATTTGATCGAGGAACGTGATAAGTATGGTGCAAATGATGTAATGCCGGGACTGACCGGATGGGCGCAGATCAACGGACGTGATGAGTTGGAGATAGATGTAAAGGCAAAACTGGATGGTGAGTATGTGAAAAAATTTGGATTCATAATGGATCTGAAGTGCTTTTTTGGAACGATCACAGCAGTCTTGTCACACAAACGTGTTGTGGAAGGTGGAACCGGAGAAATGCATAAATAGCTAGTAGCGCGGATAAAAAAGACATGCTGGGTTATTCGAGGGAAAATAATGGGAAAACAGATTTTGATAACCGGAACCAACAGTTATGTTGGAACTTCATTCAAACAGTATATAGAGAAAAAAAAATGGAAACATGCCATTGGAAGACCGATGGCATGTTACATTTGTTTCTGTGAGAAATTCAGAATGGAAGAAAAATGGATTTTTCAAAAATATGATACGATCCTCCATGTGGCTGCAATTGTACATCAGAAAGAACAGCCGGAAATGGAGGCACTCTATTATGCAGTTAATACAAAATTGACAGAAGAACTTGCGGGATAAGGCAAAGGCTGAGCGGGTTCGTCAGTTCGTTTTTTTAAGTACGATGAGTGTTTATGGAATGACAATGGGACAGATTACAGAAGAAACAGAATGTACACCGATTACTTTTTATGGAAAAAGCAAGCTTGCCGCAGAACGGTACTTATGTGAGCAAAGAAGTGATACATTCAAAGTAGCAGTTATCAGACCTCAATGATTTATGGGAAAGCTTGTACCGGAAATTATGCTTCATTGGAGAAGCTGGCGGGCAAGATACCTGTTTTTCCGAGAGTGAGCAATGAGAGAAGCATGATATACATCGAGAATTTGTGCGAGTTCTTATATCGGATTATCAGAGGAGATGCAGATGGTATCTAGTGCCCACAAAACAGCCACCAATATGTGAATACATCAGATATGGTAGCACGAATCGCCGAAAGCTATGGAAGAAGTATATGGCTCGTTCCGGGATTCGAGTGGATCATCGGTAAGCTTGCCGGAAGAGTTAACATATTCTCAAAGGTTTTTGGCGCCTGACCTATGACCGGAAACTATCATTTCCGGAAGAGGTGGGAGAGTATGAAGTGGTGGATTTTCTGGAGAGTATAAAAAAATCTAAGGAGTCATTATGAAAAGAATAGGTAATGTGATTGTAACACTAATATTTTTTATTGTGCTGGCGTATAATGCGTACTATGCTCCATTGCCGGATATTAAGGTAAGTAATACAGAGACGGTTATCATTCCGGGAGTGGAAAAAGAATACACTTTTTTGTTTTTAACAGATATGCATATGGCTATTAAAACGAAACAAGATCTGGGTGCTTCTCTGGGTGATGCAGATGAAAGAATGAAGGCGTTTGTCAATGAGGAAGGAATACTTTCGTCTACACACAGTTTACAGAATGGATTGCATATGCCAACCGCTTGAAGCCGGAAGGTGTATTAATGTGTGGCGATATGATAGATTATTATTCGCAGGAAAATGTTGAATTTTTAGCTGACAATCTTCAGAAATTAAAAGTTCCTTATTTGTACGTGTTGGGAAATCATGAGATGTATTCACCGTGGAATGAAACGGTTGCAGAAGATGCGGAGATATATCATTTGTTCAGAGAGAATAACACAGCATTTCAAGCATGGGAATTTCCGGAGTTTACAATATGTGCAGTAGATAATCAATCATATCAGGTAGCACCTGAGGCACTGGATGCAATGCAAAAAGGAGATAGAAAAGGGTAAGCCAATTATTTTGCTGGCACATGTTCCATTTTACACATCACAGATAGAAACTTTTTAAAGGAAGCTTCTATTAATACATGGGGAGTGCCACTGATTATCGGTGAGGGAGCAAGAGATACTACAGAGGTTACAAGAGAATTCATGAAGATGGCATTTTTTCAGATGAAAGCCCTGTAGTGGCAGTTTTTACAGGGAGATAATCATTTTTATTATAAAGGAATGCTTACTGATAAAATAGAAGAATGCGTGATAGATCCAAGCTTTGCAGGAAACGGCACTATTATTAAAATTAAAGCGAAGGAGTAATAGTTTTAAAATATGAGTAAAATATCCGTATTGATGTCTGTTTATAAAAAAGAAAATCCAGAATATTTAAGAGCGTCCTTAGAGAGTATATTAGTTCAGACGAGGATATGCAGATGAAATTCTTCTGATCGAAGATGAACCTCTGACACAGGAATTATATCAGGTAGTGGCGGAGTATCAGAAAAATGTGATTATCTCCATGTGCATGCTATGGAACAGAATGTTCAGCTTGGCCGTGCACTGGCAAAAGGAGTGGAATTATGCCAATATGATGATCTGATCGCAAGAATGGATACAGATGATATTGCGATGCCGGATCGATTAGAGAAAGAGGGGGGCATATATGGAAAAGCACATCCTGAAGTGGATGTGGTAGGTGGTGCTATCCGGGAATTTAATGATGAAGGAACCATAGACCGCGTCAAGAATATGCCAAAGACTCAGGAAGAAATTTTAGAGTATGTGAAAGTGCGTAATCCTTTAAATCACATGACAGTTATGTATAGGAAAGATTCTATTTTAAAAGCGGGAAATTATAAACATTTTCCATTTCTGGAGGACTATTCTCTATGGAGCAGGATGTTGTCACAGGGATATCAGTTCCGAAACATGGAAGATATACTTGTCCGGGCGAGAACAAGCATGGGATTAGTAAAGCGAAGAAGTGGATGGGCTTATTACAAGGATTTTCAAAAACTTAGAAAACAGCAAAGACGAGTTAGGAATTACAAATACATTTGAATATATAAAGGCGCAGGTTGGAACTTTTGTCGTACTCATGATGCCGGGGTGGATGAAGGAGTACTCTTATAAGAGATTTTTTGCGCAAATCTGAATAACTAAGAAAAAAAAATTCATAGAAAAATTCTTTTGTGTAAAGAAAATTATGCTATAAATGCTTAAAGGGTAAGGCATAAATGGAGGAAAAAATCATGCGTGAAGCCCATGTGCTGGAGATCATTGGAAAACGCCCGGTGGGCGGTGTCGGGACAGTGATGCTCAATTATCAGAGACATATGAATATGGAACGTGTCCAGATGGATTATCTGATCTTCGGAGAGCAGGAAGAGACATTTGATAAAGAAGTGAAAAAACTTGGCTCAAGAGTTTATACTTATCCGGCATTGTCCGGCAGACAGATGAGACAGACAAAGAAATATTTTGAACAGTTTTTTTTCAGAACATCACAGTGAATATGATATTGTTCATCTCCATGCACCCTACATTGCATTTTTTTATGCCTGCCGGTTCTTTGCAAAGTATGGAATCAGTCATCGAATTGTACATAGCCATGCAACTGTATATGCGGAGAGTAAAGGAAAAGCGGTGCGGAATAGAATGCTTTGGAGCATATCTCAAAAGTACATTACCGATCGGATCGGATGCTCGCAGGCAAGCAGGAGCGTTCCTTTTGGCAAAAAAGATTATACTGTGTTAAAAAATGCGATCTGCTGTGATGAATATGCCTATAACGAAACAGCAAGAAATGAAATCAGAACACAGTATCAGGCAAAAGATAAGCTTGTTATTGGAAATGTAGGCCGGTTCAGTCAGCAGAAAACCAGATGTATCTGGTAGATATTTTTCGGAGATACGAAAAATCCACAAAGACAGTGTATTATGGCTGGTGGGAGATGGCGAACTTCGACCACAGATTGTGGAGAAAAATAAAACAACTTGGGTTGATAAATTCAGTAAAAAATATTTGGAATGGTGGATAACACAGGAGAGTTATATCAGGCAATGGATGTCATGGTCATGCCATCTTTATTCGAAGGGTCGCCAATGACTGGTGTAGAAGCACAGGCATGCGGTCTGCCATGTGTTTTCTGATACGATCACCAGAGAAGTGGATGTGATGGGCAGTCCATTCCTGTCGCTGGAGGAAAGTAAGGCAGAATGGGCGAAGACAGCGGTAAGAGCGGCAGGACGCTATAAAGACAACGGAAAGGCAAGACGAAGTTTTGGAAAAGAGCTTGCAGAACATGGATTTGATATCCGTGTGGAGGCGGAACGATTAGAAAGAAATGTATGTTGGAATGATGTGAGACATACAGAATATAAAAGGCATAAATATGAGGAAATAATATATGACAAAGAAAAATGTTTCAGATTTCCAGAATATTGATGGTAGTGCTTACGATTGGTGTGTGCCTGACTTTATTGTTAGATGGACGTGTCATGATATTGGATAAGCATATCTACCTTAGATGTATGTTGGAATTTGCCAGCTTGACATTATTTTTAATAATTTCCAGATTATATGAAGCAAAAAGAAAGATATTTAGCACAGGATATTTATTCCTGATGATCAATGCTTTTATAAACGGAACCATATGTCCCTGCTATTACACGGACAGCCGTTTGCTCAGAGATGAGCGGGATAATTATTATATGCCCAATGATCATTTCATGATTTATATGAAGGTGTATTTTATATTAATGTCTATTATTCTGGTTTATTTGTTGTGTTTAAAAGCATACAACTAATGAGATAAAAAGGTATGATTTTATAGAATATAAGGACACAGATGATTTTGCTATACTTGCAGGCAGTGTTCTGTTGGCACTTCCGGTCATGGAAATGACAGGGACAAGTGGCGTTATGTTAATGACACCGGTTTTTGTGTTATTTCTTTGGCAGACTGATGTATTCGAAATTCAGTTTATCTCAGAGTATATTTTGCTTTATTGGATTGTTGCTTGGAATATATGGAATTTATCGGATTTTTAGATCAGAGATATCTGGTAATTCAGTATGCAATGCCAGTAATATTAGTGTTCTTAGTGTTTGTAGCAGTGAATGATGATAGAAGAAAAGGAAAGAAAGTTGTTCCTTTAATGATACTTTGGAATTATTGCAGTCTTTGCTTTATGGTATGCTGTCTGAAATTGTAAAGTTAAATCGATATTGGAATGGAAATTATAATCTATTATATGAATTGACAAATTTCAGAGTTACATTGATTTTGGTGCTAATCAGTTTTATCGAATTTTTTGGTATCTGGACAGAACTAGGCGGTAATATTATAGATTTTGTCCATAAAAATGGATTCTTCTATGGTATTACCTATGTGAAATTTCTGGCACCGTATTTTGGATTTGAATATGTTAGTCTGCCTGCCATATCAGCAAAGGTACATTCAGGCATCTTATGCACAGCCCGGCTTGATTGCAGAAGGATATGCAAATTTTGGAATTATTGGATCGGTTGTAAATATGTTGATTCCATTTCTGCTGGCAGAGTACTTTTTAAATTTATTTTTAAAAAAACGGGATGGATTGTCAATTTGTCTGATGACAATTCCGTTTGTGAAGATACTTTTGGATGGAGGAACTATTAATTCCATTATTGTGGGGATTGGAATTTGTATTTTACCATTTAGTATTTATTTACTGTTGAAAATTTTTAATATAAATGTAAAGACTGTTGAAAATATCAGAATCAGAGCATTTAGGAAGAAAAAGAGACAACTGCAAGGACGGAAGAGCAATGGAGAAAATAACAGTAATCGTTCCAGTATATAATGTAGCATCTTTTTCTGGAACGGGCATTAAAAAGCATAACATGTCAGACATACACGAATCTGCAGATTCTGTTAATTGATGACGGCTCAACGGATGAAAGCGGAAAAATCTGTGATGACTGGGTGAAAAAAAAGATAGCAGAATACAGTGTGTCCATCAGGAGAATGCAGGTGTATCTGTTGCGAGAAATCATGGACTGGATCTTGCAGTTGGGGGAGTACATCATGTTTATAGATGCCGATGACTGGGTAGAACCTGAAATGATAGAAAGTTTGCATGAACTGATTCTTAAGCATCAGGCAGGTGTAAGTGCCTGCAGATATGTGGAGTCTCATCAGACAGAATTTCTGAGCAGGGATGAAAAAAAAAGATGGACAGGTTACCATTGCGGAAGGTCAGGTGGAAGCAGGAATTCAGCTATTGTTACCATGGTCTGTATATTGTAAATTATATAGAGCAGATTTATTACATAATATTCGATTAAAGAAATACAAAATAGCGGAAGACCTGTTGTTTAATACAGACATTATCTGTGAAGGTAAGCTCGATAAAGTAGTGTTTATCGATATTCCGTA
>VOFJ01001464.1_pt1 | contig 19756 bp, 31 predicted proteins | sample 5384081 | NCBI WGS metagenome assembly VOFJ01 (sample SAMN12384729, study PRJNA508395) | human gut metagenome | isolation source: healthy gut I | host: Homo sapiens
CGTATTGCCCATTTACCAGAGCACGACGTTCAAGTACGAGACCAGCGAACAAATGGCAAAATTGTTTGATCTGGAAGAAGCCGGATTCTTTTATACACGCCTCCAGAACCCCACCAATGAGGCGGTTGCCAGAAAAATTGCCGAACTGGAAGGCGGCGTGGCCGCCATTCTGACGTCTTCCGGCCAGGCGGCTTCCTTCTTTGCCGTTTTCAATATTTGCGAGGCTGGGGATCATATCGTCAGTGCTTCGGCGATTTACGGGGGCACATACAACCTCTTTGCCGTCACATTCCGGAAAATGGGCATTGAAGTTACTTTCGTGGACCAGGACGCTCCGGCGGAGGAAATCGCCAAAGCGTTCCGCCCCAATACGAAAGCTTTCTTTGCGGAGACTATTTCCAATCCCACGCTTTGCGTGCTGGATATCCGTAAAATGGCGGACATTGCCCATGCGCACGGCGTTCCCCTCATTGTGGACAATACCTTTGCCACACCCATTAATTGCCGTCCTTTTGAATGGGGTGCGGATATCGTCACCCACTCCACCACCAAGTACATGGACGGCCATGCCGCCGCCGTGGGCGGCGTGATTGTGGACAGCGGCAACTTTGACTGGGAAGCGCACAAGGATCAATTCCCGGGTTTGACGGAACCGGATCCCTCCTATCACGGGCTCTCCTACAGCAAAAGCTTCGGCAAGGGAGCCTATATTACCAAGGCGACCGTCCAGCTCATGCGAGATCTGGGTTCCATCCAGTCTCCGCAGAATGCCTTTTGCTCAACTTAAGAGTTACGCATTGCTTAGATTATCTGAAAAAGAAGATTCCATCGTATTTCTGGATGAGACAGTGCGCACAATCGAGCGTGGACAGTCCACAGAAACCGAGTTTTCCGAGAGTATGAAACAACGTCTGGAAAAAGGATACATTCTTCCGGGACAGATGCGCGAACTTTTTCCTGCAAAGAAATACTTGCCCAAATAAATCAGAGACGATGTGTGGCAATGGTTGCACTGGATATGAAGTGTAACCAGTTAAACATCAAAGACCGCATCGCAATCGAAAGCCGTACTGTGAATCCTTACAACAACAGTTTTGAGCTTCTTGTGAAAGACCTGAAGCGCTATAAGAAAAACGGATACCGCATGATCTTACTATCGAGTTCGAGAACCCGTGCAAAACGTCTTGCGGAAGATCTGATGAACGAGGAGCTTCCAGCATTTTACTCGGAAGACTTTGACCGTGTGTTAAGTCCGGGAGAGATCATGACAGGATATGGCAAGGTGAAAAAAAGGGTATGAGTATCCGGCAGTCAAGTTCGTTGTGATTTCTGAGAGTGATATTTTTGATTCGGAAAAGAAGAAAAAGAAACGGCACCGCATGTATGAGGGTGAGAAAATCGCCAGTTTTACTGATCTGAATATCGGTGACTATGTCGTGCATGAAAATCATGGACTTGGAATTTACCGCGGTATTGAAAAAATCGAAGTAGACAAGACCGTGAAGGATTATATCAAGATTGAGTATGCCGGAGGTGGAAATCTCTATATTCTGGCGACACAGCTGGAACTGATCCAGAAATATGCCGGTGCGGACGCTAAAAAGCCGAAATTAAATAAACTTGGTGGACAGGAATGGAATAAGACCAAGACGAAAGTCCGCGGAGCGGTCAAAGAGATTGCAGGAGATCTGGTGCGTTTATACGCAGTGCGGCAGAGTGAGCACGGTTTTGCCTATATCGGATACTGTCTGGCAGCGCGAGTTTGAGGAGATGTTCCCATTCGAGGAGACGGAAGATCAGGGACCTTTGCGATCGAGGCAACAGAAAAAAGATATGGAGAGCACGAAGATCATGGATCGTCTGATCTGCGGAGATGTAGGATATGGCAAGACTGAAATTGCGATAAGAGCAGCTTTTAAGGCAGTGCAGGAAGGAAAACAGGTTGCATTTTTTGGTGCCAACAACCATTTTGGCGCAAAGCAGATTACAACAATTTTGTACAGCGCATGAAGGATTTTCCGGTAAATATCGATCTGCTCTGCCGTTTTCGTTCTGCAGGTGAGCAGAAAAAGACATTAGAAAAACTGAAAAAAGGTCAGGTGGATATCATTATTGGTACACACCGTCTTTTTATCGAAAGATGTGGTGTTCAAAGATCTTGGACTTCTGATGATCGACGAGGAACAGCGTTTTGGTGTCACTCACAAGGAAAAGATTAAGCAGTTAAAAAATAACATTGATGTGCTCACTTTAACCGCGACACCAATCCCAAGAACACTTCATATGAGTTTGATCGGAATCCGCGACATGAGTGTGTTGGAAGAACCGCCGATGGATCGGATTCCGATCCAGACTTATGTGATGGAATATAATGAGGAGCTTGTGCGGGAGGCAATATCCAGAGAGCTGGCGCGTGGCGGACAGGCGTATTATGTATACAATCGCGTGAAAGAGATCGCGGATGTGGCAACGAAGATCGCAGAGCTTGTGCCGGGAGGCGAATGTCGCCTATGCGCATGGACAGATGAAAGAGACCGAACTGGAAAATATCATGTACAAGTTTATCAATGGAGAGATCGACGTGCTTGTGTCGACGACGATCATTGAGACAGGACTCGATATTTCCAATGTCAACACCATGATCATCCATGATGCGGACAACATGGGGCTGTCACAGATCTATCAGCTTCGCGGACGCGTGGGACGCTCAAACCGGACAGCGTATGCGTTTTTAATGTATAAGCGCGATAAGATGTTAAAAGAAGTCGCAGAGAAACGTCTCGCCGCGATCAAAGAGTACACGGAGCTCGGCAGTGGTTTTAAAATTGCCATGCGAGACCTTGAGATCCGTGGCGCAGGAAATCTGCTCGGCGCAGAGCAGCACGGGCATATGGAGGCGGTCGGCTATGACCTCTACTGCAAGATGTTAAACGAGGCAGTCAAAGAGGCGAAGGGTATGAAGCAGGAGGAAAGCTTTGACGCCACGATCGACATTGACATCGATGCCTATATTCCGATGGGGTACATCCCAAATGAGGTGCAAAAACTCGATATCTACAAACGTATTGCAGACATCCAGACGGATGAGGAGACGGAGGAGATGTTAGAGGAGCTGATCGACCGTTTCGGTGATCCGCCAAAACCGGTGGAAAATCTGCTTTACATTGCAAAAAATAAAGTCATTGGCGCATGAAGTTTATATGACAGAGATTTCGCAAAAAGCCGATACCGTGAAGTTCACGCTTTACGGGAAGGCGAAACTTGATGTGGCAAAAATCCCTGAGTTTATCGCGTCTTATGGCAATAACCTGAAATTTACCATGGATGCCAAAGCACCGTATTTTACTTATTTTTTGAAGAAAAATTCAGGGAAAAAGAATGTGGATGCCAGAGCTGTGATAGAAGATTTTTTAGATGGTGTGAGGGAAAACTTAAAGATTGCGCAGGACTCTGTGAAAAAAGAGTGAAAAAATCTTGCGGCACCGGTAAAAAAAAAAAAAAAAAAAAAAAAGCACTATAATAGGAAAAGTGACTATCCATGTATTAAAATCGAGTGGATACATTTAGGAGGCTAAATCCTCTGCTCCCGCAGGGCAGTCGCATTTTTGCTCCGCAAAACAAGGAGGATTTATGAAGGCGAAGAGATTTACAACACTGCTCGTAAGCGGTGTTTTTAGCAAAGATCTATGTTAGTGGGATGTGGCGGCATAAATAAAAAATGCAACCGTTGCAACCTTAGATGGACAGGAAATTAAGTTAGGGAGTAGCTAATTTTGCGAGCGCGTCTGCAAAGCAGGCGGAGGCAGATGATTTTTACAGAGCTTATTTTGGAGACGATGTGTGGTCATCCGATCTGTATAACAATGGAACAACCATGGAAGATAACACGAAGAACAGTGTCATCGAGATGATTGAAAATTTATATATTTTACAGAATCATATGGCAGATTATAACGTGACATTGACAGATGATGAGACTGCAAAAATCGCAGAGGTAGCGCCCAGTTTATGGCAGACAATGATGATAAAGCAATCAATGCACTCGGAGCAACAGAAGATATTGTGAAGGAATACCTTACCTTAGTGACAGTTCAGAGTAAAATGCGTGCAAGCAATCGTTGCAGATGCAGACACGAATGTCAGTGATGCAGATGCCAACACAAGTGCATATAGTTATGTCAATGTATCGAAAACCAGTTACAAGGATGCAGACGGAAATACACAGGAATATACAGATGATGAGAAAGCAGAACTTGCAGATACAGTTCAGAAATTCCATGATGCAAAGAAGCAGACACGACACTTGATACAGCCGCAGATGAGTATGGATATACGGTGAGTACAGGTACATTTTCATCAGATAACACCACATTGGATGAAGAAGTGTTGAACGCATTAGAGGGACTTAAGAGTGAAGGGGAGCTCTCTGACGTAGTGGAGACAGATAATTATTATTATGTGCTCCGCCTTGACGAGATCACAGATGCAGATGCCACAGAGGAACACAGACAGGAGATCATCAGCCAGCGTCAGAGCGATTTATATAATGAAGTCCTTCAGGGCTGGAAAGATGAAGCAGAGTGGGTATTAAAAGATAAAGTGTGGGATAAAGTTACATTTGATAACTTATTCACAACAACCGTAGAATCAACAGAGACAACAGAGACTACCGAAAGCAAAGACAACAGACAATGCAGTGACAGAGAATACAGAGGCAGTGGAAGGCACAGAATCTGTACAATAATAGAAAAAAAGAGACAGGATAATCAGAGGAAGCATACAGCTTTGGAGATTATCCTGTTTTTTACTTTACACAGATGTGTAGCCGCACAGTTGTGCTTGTGCAAAGGGAACGTTTATGTTATTCTAAAAAAGATGTGTATCAGTAGTTGAGACGTGCAGACATAGCGGAAAACCGAAGTGTACATGCACTGCGGAAGAAAGAATAATAAGAGGAATCTTGCAAAGCAATGAAAAAAGATAATATAGTACTGATCGGAATGCCCTGGAGTGGGAAAAAGCACCGCAGGTGTCATTCTTGCGAAAGTTTTAGGATATGAATTTGTAGATGCAGATCTTGTGATCCAGAAAGAAGAAAGCAAGCTTTTAAAGGAGATCATTGAGGAAATTGGAACAGACGGTTTTATCGCAGTGGAGAACCGAGTGAACAGCTCGCTTGAGGTCGACCATTCGATCATTGCCACAGGCGGAAGTGTTGTCTATGGAAAAGAAGCGATGGAACATTTGAAAAGCATAGGAACTGTGGTTTATTTACAGCTCCCATTTGAGGAGTTAAACAGAAGACTGAGCGACATCAAAGGCCGTGGTGTTGTTTTTAAAAGATGGACAGACTTTAAAAGATCTGTATGAGGAACGTGTTCCGTTATATGAAAAAATATGCGGATATCACGGTAAACGAATATGGTCTGAATGTGGAGCAGACCATTGATAAAATTTTGAGTTTGAGGAATGAAAAGAAATGCAAAAAATAAAGTTGACAAAAAAAAAAGTAATCATAGAACTATTTGTGATAGCAGGTTTATTTTTGGTTTTACTGTTTTTTGCAGTTTCGCAGAAAGTCGCGATCGGACAGAAATACCAGCAGGTTTATTTTAATGGAGAACTTGTTGGAAATGTCGCAAATCATGTATCCGTAGATGATGCGGTGCATGAGGTACGCCGTGAACTTGCAAAGCAGAGAGTGATGAACCTCTCTGCATGGATTATGAATATTCTTCCAGCAAAGCCAATCATTGGTTCACTTCTTTAATGACGGAAGATGCATTAAAAGAAGCCTTGAAGGAGAAAATGAAAGTATCAGAAATTGAAACACAGGTGAGGCCTACACAGTAGCAATTGAAGGCTATCGCGGAAATTTCAAAAAAAGTATGGACGAAGTGACGGAATTTTTGAATACGGTCAAAAAATGAGGCTGATACGGAAGGACAGTATACAACACAGATTTCCAAAGAAGCCGGACATATCAGTGGTATTTATACAGCACAGCTGACAGAAGTTGATCCGAAAGAGAATACAGAGGTGACACCGGAGGTGACGCTTGCAGATCAGGTGTCTGCCGGAGCCAATGGGGCATTTACCTATCAGATGGAATACGCAATGGCAAATCCAAGGGATGACAGTTACGAGACGGGAACCATTGGAATGGAATTTATAGAGCGTGTCGAAGTGTATGAGAAGTACATTTCCGGGGATGCACTGTCGGATGTGGAAACACAGGTAGAAGAAGTCACAAAAGAAAAAGAAACGAATAAAATATATGTAGTAGAGAGTGGTGATGTACTTTCTGTTATCGCGATGGATCATGATACAACAGTAGCCAATATCATGGCATTGAACGGATTTGACAATGCAGAGGTAAGGATTTATCCGGGACAGGAGATCATCATTGCAGTGCCGGAACCGGATTTAAGCCTTCGCATTAAAAAAAGGTGAAGTCTATGAAGAGGATTATAACGCAGAGCCGACCATCATAAAAAATGATGAATGGTATACGACAAAACAGGTGGTACACCAGGAAGGCACGACCGGACACAGAGAGCGTAATGACATTGTCACCTATGAAAATGGAATTGAGGTTGCGAGGGAGCTTGCGCATCAGACGATCATGGTGGAATCGACACCGGCAATCATTGAGCAGGGAACAATCACGCCGCCAACGTATATCAAACCATTGGCAGGTGGGCATTTCACATCAGGATTCGGACGCCGCTGGGGAAGAATGCACAAGGGCGTTGACTGGGGATGCCCGGTCGGAACAACCGTTTATGCATCCAGTGCAGGAACTGTTGTCAGTGCCGGTTACAGCAAAGGATATGGCAATAATGTTGTCATCAGCCATCCGGATGGCAGAATGACACGATATGCACATAACAGTAAATTACTGGTATCAGCAGGTCAGTGGGTAGAACAGGGACAGAGCATTGCCTTAAGCGGAAGTACCGGAAGATCTACTGGCTACCACATGTTGTTCATTTTGAGATTTATATCAATGGAGTTGCAGTAAATCCATTGAATTATATTGGTCAGTAATGATATAATAAGCGGAAGAAAGAACCGCTTGACAAAAGATATAATGGTTACTATAATAATGTGTTTGTATGCAACCATTCGATAAGTCTGTAAGTTGATGGCAGACTGGACGAAAATGTTCATAGAGGTGTGATATGGAACAATATGTAATTAAAGGTGGAAATCCTTTGGTTGGAGAAGTTGAGATTGGCGGAGCAAAAAATGCGGCACTGGCAATCCTTTCTGCGCAGCCGTAATGACGGATGAAACTGTTACGATAGAGAATCTCCCAAACGTGAGAGATATTAATGTATTATTAAACGCAATTCAGGAAATTGGAGCAAAAGTCGACCGAATCGACGCTCACACTGTTAAGATCAATGGATCATTTATCCGTGATTTTAATGTTGACAATGAATATATCAGAAAAAATCAGAGCATCTTATTATCTGATCGGTGCTTTGTTAGGGAAAATATAAAAAGAGCAGAAGTGGCACTTCCGGGTGGATGTAATATCGGAAGCCGTCCAATCGATCTGCATTTAAAGGGATTCAGTGCATTAGGCGCCAATGTTGATATTAAACATGGGCTTGTTCTTGCATCCGCAGAAAAAGCTGACAGGAACCCATATTTATCTGGATAAAGTATCTGTCGGAGCAACCATTAACATTATGATGGCAGCTTCTATGGCAGAGGGAAAAACAATTATTGAGAACGCAAAGGCAAAAGAGCCGCATGTGGTGGATGTTGCGAACTTCTTAAACAGCATGGGTGCGCAGATCCGTGGTGCTGGTACGGATGTAATCCGGATTGTCGGTGTGGAAAAACTCCACAAGACAGAGTATTCTATTATCCCGGATCAGATTGAGGCAGGAACCTTTTATGTTTGCAGCGGCTGCAACAAAAGGAGATGTCACCGTAAAGAATGTCATTCCAAAGCATTTGGAGGCAACTACAGCAAAACTTTTTAGAAATTGGATGTGAAGTGGAAGAATTTGACGATGCAGTGCGTGTTGTGGCTTCAAACCGCTTCATCATACACAGGTGACAACACTTCCATACCCGGGATTCCCAACAGATATGCAGCCACAGATGGCAGTTGTTCTTGGAATTTCTGAGGGCACCAGTACAGTGACAGAGAGCATATTTTCGAGAATCGTTTCAAGTATGTAGATGAATTGACACGTATGGGTGCCAATATTAAGGTTGAGAGCAATATTGCGATCATCAATGGAACGGAAAAATATACCGGGGCAAGAGTGAATGCTCCCGATCTTCGCGCCGGAGCGGCACTTGTAATCGCAGGTCTTGCGGCAGAAGGAATTACAGTTGTAGATGATATTTACTATATTGAACGTGGATATGAAGAATTTGAGGCAAAACTGGCGTCTCTGGGTGCGGTTATCGAGAAAGTGAGTACAGAAAAAAGAAATTCAGAAATTCACACTCAAGGTTTCTTAAACCGGAGTTTAACGGACGTAGTGTCGCAGATTTTGTGGTGCTTTCATAGGTGGTGAAGGGCAGATATAAGCGTCCTCTTATAAGTCATTACTTATATGTTGATTAAAAAGAAAAATCGTACAGACGAAATATTATGTTTCTGTTCGCTAGACATTCCGATGGGCTTCTGAACAACAATCATGTTCAGCAAAAGGCTTCCATGATTGTTAGAATCCCATCTCCATAGCTCACGAAGAAAATAATATTTGTTTGTACGATTTTTCTTTCGATTTACACTGTGAATGCCTTGTGAGAGGACGCTTATACATGCCCGGTCAACGTTATGAATCGCACCACAGAATCTGCAATTTACGTTATGAAACTCTGGTTAGGGGAGGAGTGTCTATGGGGAATGACAAAAATCAAACAGTAGGGAGAGAACTTATTTATGGATCGTTTTACAGATGCATTGGAACAAAGAAATCTGGAAGAATTAAGAAAATGTCCCAAGGCAGACTTGCACAATCATTTTTTGTGCTTGGCGGAAATAGAAGGTTTCTCTATCAGGTAACTGGTAAAAAATTGAACCATTAGATCATCCTTTGGCATCCATGGCGGAGATGGATCAATGGAGTCAAAAATATATCGGTCAGTATTTTAACAGCACCGAGATGAGAAAACTTTTAATTAGGGCGACATTTCAACAAGCCAGAGAAGATGGAGTAACTGTGCTTGAAATTGGTGAGGATGTCTGGGGGTTAAATGAATTTTTTCATAATGACATTGATGAGCTGGTGAATGCTTTTACAAGTGCTCAAAGAGAAATCGCTCCCGAGATAGAATTAAGGCTTCAGATTGGGTTATCAAGGCATTGTCCGATCAGTTATCTAGAAGATTGTTTGTCTTATTTTTGGGGAAATAAAAATTTTTATTCTATTGATCTGTATGGCGATGAATTGGCACAGCCGATTGAAAATTTTAAAGGAATTTACCGAAGGGCAAAAAAAAAAGAAGGATTACGCCTGAAAGCACCCATGTTGGAGAATGGGGAACCGCGAAAGACATCAGAACGGCAGTAGAAGAATTAGAACTTGACGAGGTTCAACATGGAATAGCGGCAGCTGATGACGAATCAGTAATCCGCTTTTTGGCTGAGAATAAAATCAGATTAAATATTACGCCAACGAGCAACGTTTTACTGGGAAGGGTTGCGGATATGGCGGAGCATCCGATTGGTAAACTGTATCGTAGTGGTGTCGATGTCACTATAAATTCCGATGACGTATTAATCTTTGATTCAGACGTATCAAAAAGAATATCTACGGCTTTATGAGGCACAGTGTTTGACGGCAGAAGAATTAGATAACATAAGAAAAAATGGACTGAAACCAGAGTTTAACTAGCGCAGTGTCGCAGAGTTTGTGGTGCTTTCTTTAGTGGATGAAGGGCAGATATAAGCGGCATTTCACAAGTCATTTTTATATGTTGATTAGAAAGAAAAACCGTACAGACGAAATATTATGTTTCTATTCGCTGGACATTCCGATGGGCTTCTGAACAACAATCATGTTCAGCAAGAGCTTCCATGATTGTTAGAATCCCATCTTCATAGCTCACGAAGAAAAATAATATTTGTCTGCACAGTTTTTCTTTTCATTTACACGGTGAATGACTTGTGAAATGCCGCTTATACATGCCCTGCCAACTCTATGAATTGCACCACAAAATCTGCCATTTAGGTTATCGAACTCTGGTTATAGGATGAGTGCCTATTTGGTAGGGACAAATTCAATAATAAAATACGCCTCTTTTATTTGCGTTGAAGGATGACTATTAGTAACATCAATACGAACAGATTCAATTGTCATTTTATTCAATTCCAAACGTTTTTGCAGGAATATCGATTCCTACCATTTTTTCCGAAAGCCAACGCACATTTGACAAAATTATATGGTATTGACGTAATTATATTGCCAGTTATAATATATCCTTCTTCAACTGGTTTGCGCAAATTGTCATCCCATCCCACCCATTTCAGTTAAATCACTTTCTGAAAAACCTTCTTCGAAAAGCTCTTCTTTATTGATCCCTGCCATGAATGGTTTTCCATTAAGTAATCCTGCTTTGACAAGTAACAGGGGAGCAATAGAAATAGCTGCGATTGTCTTTTTTTCTCAAACTTTTGATGAAATCTACTATTCTTTCATTTTCAATAGTTTTCTCTAATATCCATTGCCCCAGGCAATATCAAGCTATCATATGCATCTAAGTCAAGATTATCAATAGTATCATCCGGAAATATAGACAACCCATCTTCACTTCTAATTGCCTGTTTTGTAATTCCGAAAACTGTAATAGGTTTTTCAGCGAGTGCCAATATTTCAAGTGCAACACTGATTTCAAAATTGCAAAATGAATCATATAACAATATAGCAGTTTTTTTTTCATATCAATTGTCTCCTCACATTTTTCGATTTGCAAAATTCATTAATATCATGATTCATTCTATCATAACCATACCCACAATTCTACTTCGCTCTATTTAAATTAATTAAAAAAAAGTTGTCATCAAGTTATTTTGGGGATTCCGATCGATTTATACATTTTGTCAATTACCCTATAGGCATTCCTCCTATAACCGGAATTCCATAACGTAAATTGCAGATTTTGTGGTGCGGTTCATAAGGTTGATTGGGCATGTATAAGAGTCCTCTCACAAGGCATTCGTAACGTAAATAAAAAAAGAAAAACGGTATAAACAAATATTATTTTCTTCGTGAGCTATGAAGATGGGATTCTAACAATCATGGAAGCCTTTGCTGAACATGATTGTTGTTCAGAAGCCCATCGTAATGTTCAGCGAACAGAAACATAATATTTGTTTATACCGTTTTTCTTTTCATAAACTTATAAAATCACGACTTGTGAGAGGACGCTTATATTTGCCCAATTTACACTGTGAACCGCACCACAGAATCTGCCAATTTACGTTATGGAACTCACGGTTAGGGGAGGGGTGTCTATGGGGAAGGGTAAAAATCAATCTGCATTCTTAAAGTAAATTAATTATAACTTCTGTAAATCAATTTTAATAGAATGAAGTAGGATTGTAAGTGTAATTATGGTAGAATGATGATATTAATGAAGTTGATAAATCGAAAAGTTGTCGAACTGACACATTAGAAAGGATTATATATGAGTGAGTTGATTAAGGCTGACAATGAATATAAGGGAGTGGATTGCCGGAATATCCACTGATTTTAGAAAAAGCCAAATTAGGGCTTCTATGAAGATAAATGATGAGATGCTAAGATTTTATTGGAAACTTGGTAAGGGCATTTCATCTATGAGTGAACAATTCGGATATGGAATGGGCTTCTATAAAACGGTGAGTGACGATTTGAAATCCATTTTTCCAGATGTGAAATCATTTTCTCCAACTAATTTGAAATATATGAGATACTTTTATGAGATGTATCCTGACGCAGTGATTTGTCCTCAGGTTGAGGACGAATTGATTACAGAGATGCAAATCGTCCTCAAGTTGGGGATGATTTACAAATCATTTTTAAAATTCCATGGGGACATAACAAAATAATACTTGATAAATGCAAAGGAAATTCTGCAAAGGCATTGTTTTTATATCAGAAAAACTATTGAAAACAATTGGTCAAGAGATGTTTTATTAAACTTTTTAGGAACGGACTTGTATGAACACCAGGGCAAAGCAATAACTAACTTTTCTAATACACTTCCGATTGAACAGAGCGATTTAGCACAAGCAATTACAAAGGATCCATATAATTTTGATTTTTTTGACTTTGCGTGAGCGGTATGATGAAAAAGGAACTAAAGGATGCGCTTATAGAGAAAGTTAATAATTTCCTTATGGAGTTAGGTACAGGCTTTGCTTATATGGGGAGAGAAGTGAGAATTGAGGTAGGAGATACTGAAAAATTTATAGACATGTTATTTTACAATACGCAAAGGCATTGCTATGTTGTTGTAGAAATAAAGACAGGAAAATTTTGATTCTTCTTACGCAGGTCAATTGGGAACTTATGTTGTAGCTGTTAATCATCAGATGAAAACAGAAGCTGATAACCCTACTTTGGGACTTCTGATTTGTAAAGATATGGATAAAGTAGAAGCCCAGTATGCATTAGAATCTACTAGCCAGCCACTTGGTATTTCTAGTTATGAATTATCAAAACTTATACCAGAAGAGTTCAAAGGTAGTATGCCTACCATTGAAGAAATTGAAGCTGAATTAAATGAATAACTTCTTATTTTACTAAATAAAAGGTGATAGAAAGATGTGCAGTTATAAAGAGATAAATGAATGGTTTAAATGGAAAAAATACTCCCGTAAAAAGATAGAAAACTTCAATCAGTTGAGGAAAAATTCAATGATTACACAAAAAATATGTGGTGGCGACAATGAGACAGATGTTTTTGTATAATATCTTGTATCTATATGCAATAGGCCTTTATATAAAAAAACAAGAAGTGAGCCTAATATGGAGTATTTTGTAAGTAACCGAATTCAATCAGGAAGGCAATATCTTCATAGTTTAAAATATATTAATAGTCATAGAGATCCGGATATTGATAAAATGCTTAAATCCTTTGGCGGCTGTGTATTTTTCCTATGGTAATTTAACTGTTATGTGGCCGGGAGGAAATACATTAAAAGGAAGTGGAAATAACGGTTATTATGATAACCCAGATATTTTTTTTTTAGAAAGTATAAGGAGTGGTTTTTAGTACTAAAAGGCAAAGAATATGCTTTTTGAATGTGTTTGTTAAAAAAGAATAGAAGATGAGAAATTTGAATCTTTGAAGACTTTTGTAGATTCATTTAAAGATTTGAGTGAATTTGCGAAGTATATAAATGAGATTGTTAAAATTATTAATAATAGGACTGAAAAAAATAGAACAATATTTAAAAAGTAAAACTATAAATTCAGACTATAACAATAATTAATAAATTGAAGTTTTATCTATATAAAGAGCCAGATAACTTCCCAATTCGAGGAGGTGAACACTTTGGATATTGAGAAAACCAAATCATATTACAATCAAATAAGAAGTGAAGATTTATGTGATTGTGATTATTGTAAAAAAACAATATTCATGAAGTCAAAGAGCTTATCCTACCTCTTTTATAGACACTTCATAACCGTGAGTTCCATAACGTAAATTGCAGATTCTGTGGTGCAATACATAGCGTAAATTGGGCAAATATAAGCGTCCTCTCACAAGTCATTCGTAACGTAAATGAAAGAAAAACGGTACAGACAAATATGATTTCCTTTGTGAGCCATGGAGACAAGACTCTTCCGAGGCTTGTCGGAATGCCCGGCGAGCAGGAACATCATATTTCGTCTGTACCGTTTTTCTTTTCATAAACCTATAAGATCATGACTTGTGTGAGGACGCTTATATCTGCCCTTCAAACCCTGAGAAAGCACTGCAGAATCTGCGGCACTACGTCCGTTAAACTCCGGTTATAACACCGATTGGATGTGAAGGTCAGGCTGAGTCGAAAGATCAATGCAGCTTCCATCCATCAGCTGGATGATCGGTTTTGATAAGCGGTTACGGTTTAGCATTACAATATTAGCGACTCTTCCGTCATTGAGGAGAACACGATTATTCTGATAAGTGCCTGCAATGTGGGACAGGAATGTCAGAATAAATTTTGGATTATATTTGGAAAGACCATCATGTTCAAAATTGTTAATTACCTGGAAGACACAGAGCGGTGCGCGGTATGAGCGCGCAGCGGTCATGGCATCGTATACGTCTGCGATGGAAACAATTGCCGCATATTCATCAATATCGGATTGAGACAAACCGGTTGGATAACCACTGCCGTCACTTCTCTCGTGATGGCAGAGAACTGCTTTTTTCACGTGAGAGTTCTAATGGGAGTGATTTTAATATGTCATAACCAAATTTTGGATGCTGTTTTACAAGGGCAAATTCCTCATCGGTATATTTTCCAGGCTTATTGAGAACTTCGGCAGGAATTTTTAATTTTCCAATATCATGTAAGGCGCCTGCTAAGGTCAGTGTGTCTAATTCTTCGGGTGAAAACTTTAACCAGCGTCCAAGTCTGCGGCTGATCAGAGAGACATTCAGTGAATGTGCATAGACCGAATCCTCTACGGAGCGCATATTGTGAAGCATATCAAAAGTTCTAAGGATGTTTTGCAGGAATAATATAATTCCTTCGTATCAGACAGAAGCTGTTCATAATTTAAAGACTTATGATAGATGACACAATCTTCCAGAACCGTGCGGTAAGTGGCGATTACTCTGGAATAGGAAATCTGAAAATTCTGGAATTCTTTAGAGCAGACAACCTTCTGCGAATAAGAAGGTGCCTGGGCTTCCGGTTTTTACAACATGGGAAGGAACTTCGACTTGTTCCTCTTTTTTTTGTGGCAGGAATTGGATCTTCTGTGACCGATACCTGCGGGATCGCATAAAATTTAATGCGGGAAAATGAGACGATCCGTGAGAGAAACTCCATTTTCAACGATCAACTGACCGCCTTTGGTACGGACTTCTCCAGCAGTTACCATCCCTGGTACTAATTCATCCGTTGGATAATATTTTGTCATTTGCATACCCCAATCTATACATTTTATTATAAAATAGTATAAGATTGCACAAAATGAAAGTCAATAGATACTGCTGGCAGAAATTCCCATAAAATATAGTTTTTTAGAAAGAACAAATAGTAGTATACATTCCACATGGTTTGTATATCATTTTGAAAAACTCTTGACAGAGAGGCGGTTAGATAGTATTGTATAGCATGTGAGATTTGAAACAGTTTATGTTTCAGTCTGTGTAAACAGATTTGAAAATTCAATATTGTATAAGATGTAATTAGAAAGAGATTTTTAATTACGGAAAATTTTCTTATTCAGAGTGATGGAGATACATAGGATCTATGAAGTCACGGCAACCCTCTACGGAAGGTGCCGTTAGAAAACAGGAAGGTGCCAACTATATCTGAGCGAGTAATCGAACAATAAGAGGATTTTTTTATTATCTTAATTTTAATCCACTTATTTGCAGTAAGTGGTTTTTTATTGGAAAAATATTGGTCACACAGTATGAAAGGAGCAACAGATAATTAATGGAGAAATTATTATTTACATCAGAATCAGTAACTGAGGGACATCCGGATAAGCTCTGCGATGCAGTATCAGATGCCATCCTTGATGCATGCATACAGCAGGACCCGATGAGCCGTGTCGCATGTGAGACAGCAAGCTGTACAGGCTTCGTCCTGGTAACAGGAGAGATTACCACAAAGGCAAAGCTGGATATTCCTGCAATCGTCAGAAAAACAGCACTTGAGATCGGATATGATGACGGAAAGAAGGGACTCGACGGAAACTCATGTGCAGTAATGGTTTCAATCGACAAGCAGTCTGCTGATATCGCCATGGGAGTTGACAAGGCACTCGAGGCAAAAGAGGGCGACCTTTACAGACAGATGACCTTGACACCGGAGCCGGAGATCAGGGAATGATGTTTGGATATGCTACAAATGAGACTGAGGAGTACATGCCATACCCAATCGCACTCGCTCACAAGCTTGCATTCCAGCTCACAAAGGTTAGAAAAGACGGCACACTTACATACCTTCGTCCGGACGGAAAGACACAGGTTTCAGTTGAGTATGATGAGGCAGGAAAGCCGGTAAGACTTGAGGCAGTTGTACTTTCAACACAGCACGACGAGGATGTTACCCAGGAGCAGATCCATGAGGACATCAAGAAATATGTATTTGACCCAATCCTTCCAAAGGATATGATTGATGCTGAGACAAAGTTCTTCATCAATCCTACAGGACGTTTCGTAATAGGTGGACCACACGGAGATGCAGGTCTCACCGGTCGTAAGATTATCGTAGACACCTACGGTGGATATGCACGTCACGGCGGCGGAGCTTTCTCAGGAAAAGGACTGTACAAAGGTAGACCGTTTCAGCAGCATACGCAGCACGTTACGTAGCAAAGAACATTGTAGCAGCAGGTCTTGCAGAAAAATGTGAGATTCAGTTGTCTTACGCAATCGGTGTTGCACAGCCAACCTCTATCATGGTAGATACTTTTGGAACAGGAAAACTTTCTGATGAAAAACTGGTTGAGATCGTTCGTGAGAACTTTGATCTCCGCCCGGCAGGAATCATCAAAATGCTTGACTTAAGAAGACCAATTTACCGTGGAACAGCAGCTTACGGACATTTCGGACGTACAGACTTAAATCTTCCGTGGGAAGCAACAGATAAGGCGGAAGCATTAAAGAAAAATATTTATAATCAGCGTTGAGCAGATTAATTTATGAAAAGTTTAGAATCTTTTTCGGAAAATGTCATAGGATTTCGGACGGTTCATGCTATAATAGGTCATAGGGTTTATCCTTGTGGCCTATTTTGTTTCTATGGATACAAAAGTGGGTGAACAAGGGTAGAAACATAAACATTCATAGAAGGAAAGCGTATGAAGTTTAAGAATAAGATTATTATTTCATTCTGCATCATTATATTTGTACCGATTTTCCTTGCAACACTGGTTTTGTTCAGTATGCAAAGACATTCAGATGCGGGCGATCGAGCAGACCTATGGTGTCGAAGGGGACGGATACAGTTATTTTTCCAATTCTGTCCAGCTTCTGAGCCGGTTTACAAGAGAAATCTATCGGGAAGTATACAAGGTGGCAGACAACCAGCCGGAGAAACTGGAGGATGGAGCATACCTTGAGAAGATCAACCAGCAGTTGGAAGAAAAAGCGTCCTATCTCATCGTTCGGAAAGGACAGGAGCTGGTATATATAGGAAAAAGCGCAGGGACATCGCTTTTGACGGAGCTTCCGGAGTATGGAAGTGCCGATGGCAATGCGGATTCCGGGACATACATGGATGGTGAGGAGCAGGCACTGGTAAAACAGATTGATTTTGTTTATCCGGATGGTGCAAAAAGGGCAGCATTTTTATCGTGACCAGATTAGAGGAGATGGTTCCTGAATTAAAAAAAGTCTTCTGATCGATATTATGGTTTCCATTGTGCTGATCCTTGTTCTGACAGCATGTATGCTGACGGTATGGATTTATACCAGCCTGATCAATCCAATCAAAAAATTGCAGGGCTGCCGCACAGAATATTGAGGAGGGCAATCTTGATTTTACGATCGAGGCAGAGAGCAGGGATGAGATCGGGGAACTCTGCACAAGTTTTGAAGAGATGCGGCAGAGGCTGAAAGACAATGCCGAAGAGAAAATCAATAGCGAGAAAGAAAATAAAATGTTGATCAGCAACATTGCACACGATCTGAAAACGCCGATCACTGCGGTAAAAAGGATATGCGGAAGGATTGATGGACGGTGTTGCGGATACCCCGGAAAAACGGGATAAGTATATCCGGACAATTTATAATAAAGCAAATGAGATGGATACGCTTATCAATGAGCTGACGCTCTATGCGAAGATCGATACGAATCGTATACCGTACAATTTTGCCAAAATCAATGTTGGTGAATACTTCAATGACTGCATTGAGGAGATCGGACTCGATCTCGAGGCGAAAAACATCGGACTGGCATATTTTAATTATACGGATGGATCGACACAGATCATTGCGGACCCGGAACAGCTTCGCGTGAGTGATCCACAATATTATTGGAAATTCCATTAAATATCTCGATAAGCAGAGAGGGCTTATCAATATCCGGATCAAGGATGTCGGTGATTTTATCCAGGTCGAGATTGAGGATAACGGCAGAGGAATTGCGGCGGCGGATCTGCCATACATTTTTTGATCGTTTTACCGGGCGGACGCTTCGAGAAATTCCGCAACCGGTGGCAGTGGAATCGGATTGTCAATTGTGAAGAAGATTATTGAAGACCACGGCGGTAAGATCTGGGCGACAAGCAAGGAGTCCATCGGAACCGTGATGTATTTTGTATTACGAAAATATCAGGAGGTTGCCATATGAGCAGAGTATTAATAGTTGAAGATGAAGAAGCGATCGCAGATCTTGAAAAAGATTATCTGGAATTGAGCGGATTTTACCGTAGAGATCGAGAATAACGGAACAGCAGGATTGAAAAAGAGCATTGTCCGAGGAATTTGACATGTTCATTTTAGATCTTATGCTTCCGGGAACGGATGGATTTGAAATCTGCAAAAAGATCCGTGAGGAAAAAAAATACACCAATTCTTATGGTTTCAGCCAAAAAAAGATGATATTGACAAGATCGGGGCTGGGACTTGGTGCGGACGATTACATCACAAAACCATTTTCTCCAAGTGAGCTGGTAGCGCGGGTGAAGGCACATCTCGCCCGATATGAGCGCCTGATCGGGAAGCAGTGAGGCAAAAATGATATCATTGAGATCCGTGGTATCCGCATTGACAAGACTGCACGCCGTGTCTGGGTGAACGACGAGGAAAAACAGTTTACAACAAAAGAATTTGATCTTCTTACCTTTTTGGCAGAAAATCCAAACCATGTGTTTACAAAGGAAGAATTGTTCCGGGAAATCTGGGATATGGAATCCGTCGGAGATATTGCAACAGTTACCGTGCATATCAAAGAAGATCCGCGAAAAGATCGAGATGAATACCACCAAACCGCAGTATATAGAAACAATCTGGGGGTTGGGTACAGATTTAATTATAAAACAAGCTTAATGTGTTTTGTGGCACATTGCTTCTTGTTTTATAAAGGCTTTCTCGCCTTGATTTTCGTAAATTCTATAATTTCTTTTTTTGTCTTCATCAGATATTTTATCAAAATAGAAAAAGTAATTCCCGTTCCAAATTTGTATTAAACATATATTTTTTTCTTATTAGAAGGATCATTAAAAAATTCAAGAAATTCTGATAAATCGGTGCTTGCCTGTGTTGGCGCAGGCGCATCGTAAGATTCCTCCCTGTCAATATCGATTGTCAGATGCAAAGCAGATCATCAACGGAAATATTATAAAAAGCCCTGCTAATTTGTAAAAGGCTTCCGCATCCGGTGTGCGTTTCCCGGTTTCATAATGGCTGTATGTCTGCCGTACAACACCCAATACCTCCGCAACATAATCCTGTGTGTAGTTATTGACTTTGCGCAATTCTTTTTAACTTCTGTGGAAGTAGTTTGTTTTTTTCATATAAATACCACCTTTGCTATTAGTATATTTTTTTATTTGTGCCTTAGATGTAGCAAGGTGTAGCATATCAGACAACAAAAGTTAAAATGTTAACGTTGATG
>VOFJ01000561.1_pt1 | contig 19754 bp, 17 predicted proteins | sample 5384081 | NCBI WGS metagenome assembly VOFJ01 (sample SAMN12384729, study PRJNA508395) | human gut metagenome | isolation source: healthy gut I | host: Homo sapiens
GGGTATGGTTCGGCGTGCAGATTGAAGTGTAGTGCAAGGGGTTGTCGGTAGCCATTTGCCTGGAACAGAAGCGGCTGAACTGCTCATACTGTGTAAAGAAGTCGCATTCAGGGAAAGAGCTGTCAAGACGTCCCACGCTGTCGAAGCAATCATAAGCGGCCATGAGATTATTGCCCGTATCGGCGATAGCCTTGATGTGGCGCGGTGCTATGTAGCCCGCCACACCTATCAGTGCAAAGTTCTTTCCTGCCATTGTCCTGTTAGTATTGTTTTAAGCTTGAACCAATTATTTTTCGAACGATGATTTTTCCGGTAAAATTTTGTGGAAAGCAGCATTTATCCTGTTTCTGGCCTCCTCGAACGAGGACACTTCGCCGTCATTCAGACATACCATCTTTTTCTTCTGATATTCTATTGTCTGTGTTATTTTATCTATATTTTTATCAGAGATACTAAAATAGGCTCCGTATCTATCTAAGTTCCTCGGGACAAAATCCCCTTTGGCCAGTTGCCAGTAGCGGAACAGCCATGAATTGACGTCGGCGATATTTCTAAAACGGGCAGCCGTAGAGCGAATGAGAATATCTCTATGATGTTCCCATACTTCTTCAAAAGTGGATTTGAGGAAAATTTGCGGTAAGTGATGATCGTAAAAACCCGTGAAATGTGGCCAAGGTAATAAAAAGAGGGTACGCATCAGTTTGGTTCCGGCCTGAAGGGAGAACCATTTCCAAAAATGCTTACGTAGCATTTCGTGTTTTTTAAATGAGGCATTTATGACACACAAATCATTCACCACGTTATGCGTAAACATTCCTCCGGGAGATAGCGTATTGAAGGCTGCCAAGTCGCATGGCAGTCCATCCCTGAAAAATAGTTCAGGTTTCACCTTATCAATCAGGAAGCAGTCATCATCGAATAAAACGAAATGCTCGGATAATTCGGGTATCCGGTGCAGGTTTAGTGTTATTGGCCGAGAGCTGAATGTAGGCAGATACTCGTTGGGGATATAGTCAGAATGTTTTACCCAATGCATCTTGGATGCGTTCGTGTTCAGCCAATCCGGTATCTGACCGCAGGTAATAAAATGTATTTTGTTTACCCATGGGGCAAACTTTTCCACGCCGCGAAACCAGTAACGCAGGTTATCCCAATTGCGGTAACGTATATAACGGGTGTCATCCGTATATTGACTTTTGGGCAGATATGAGCGAAATGCTTTTTGCCACATAGGTTCTTGGTCATCCACCCAGAGTATAACAAAATCTATTTTCTCCATTTTTCCGTTTTGTTATATCTTAATTTAATCTCTCACCGGCATTCAAGTAGATTGTTTATCAGTGCTATTTCTATTTTCACTCTTTCTTCCCAAGAAAGCCATGTAGAGATGGTCTTCTGGGCTTCCAACCCCAATCGGGCAAGCCTGTCTGGATTAGAAATTAAGGCTGTTATTGCGTCTTTTAGCTCTACATATGATTTTATTACTATCCCGTTCTCTCCATCTTTGATTAATTTACGGGTATCGCCACGATCTAATGCAATAACGCATTTCCCACAGCTCATTGCCTCATAAACCGGATTAGAAAGACTGCTGATGTTATTCATACTAATAAATATATCAGCAACACTTTGGTATCGGAACACATCTTTATGATAGATAGCGCCAATAAAACTGATACGTTGAGAAATTCCCAGGTCAGATGCCTTTGTTTCAAGCTCCTTACGTTTCAAGCCATCGCCGACAATCACTAATCGTATGTTTGGTAGCGTTTCTGATACTTCATGGAAAGCGTCTATGATTTTATCGACATTTTTAGAACTGACAAGCCGAGAGACAGATAGTAAAAGCTTTTCATTGTTTGGAGCAAGTTCTTTATATAAACGGTCGTCCCTTTCCAGAGTATCCGGCTTATCGATTCCATTACGAAGAAATGCTATTTTATCCGGAGATACACCTCTTTTTAACGCATACTCATACCCATTTGATCCATCATCTGTAATGATATAGAAGTCTGAAGGATACCAGAATGCGGACTTGCGCACTATATCTGGATGCCCGGGTGCGCTTGGCGTTCCAATACCGTAGAATTTCGAAACATATTTAGCCTTAAATATTTTTGCAAGTATGTATCCCACGAAAGCCAGATAATACGAGTGGCAGCATACCATAACTACATTCCTTCTTTTGGCTATTCGTATGGCATGGTAAATAAATAGTGGATAAATTATGGGGAAATAGAAAAGCAGCATATATAATCTTGTATACGCAAAACAGGTCTTTGTAAACGGGTCGGCTATTTTAACCACTGTTATTCCGGGTTCCGAATCCTCATGGCTTGCATAAGGGCTATTGGTTATATAGATATTATCATATCCACTTTCCACTAATCCCTTAAGTGGCAAATATGTGGAAACTCTACCTTTCCCTTTCCCCATATTCTGAATGGGAAACGGTGCAACATGTATGATGGTCTTTTTCATCGTGAGGTTTTTCTTAAAATATGAAAGATGACAATGATAGAGATGATATATTGAGCCGTAAGGGCGAGACTGTAAATGAGGATTGTGCCGTTGGCGGAGAAATTGTGGGTGTAGGCTACAAACAGGCTCAATACCACAATCGTGATACGCGACACCTCAAGCCGGAACACAAGCTTCTGCTGTTCGAACACATTGAATATGCCGTCGCTTATCGGGCTATAGACGAACCGGAAGATAAGATACAGACAAAGATAGCGGGCAAAAGAGCCGGATTGAGCCCATTCGGGGCCAAAGAAGGTCTGGAAAATCCAGGGACCGAAACATATGATAAGAGTAAACGGGACAATGCTGACCGCAAGCAGTTTGATGATTATGCTTACGGTGAGAGCTGCTATCCGTCTGCTGCATTCCCTCCCCATCGATGCGATTTCGCCGTAGAAAGCTCTTCCCACAGATGTGCATACAATAGCTACGGGAACCGACAACATAGTTATTGCCAGGCTTATCAGTCCGGTTGTACCGGTGCCGAAATGCCATGCAAAATAAAGAATGGGGATGCTGCCGGATGCATTCAGCAATAATTGGGACGGCACCCTGTATAACGGGAAGTTGACGTATCGTTTAAGTACAAAATGGATTTTTGGGGGTGTCACGGTGCATGCACCGGTTTTCAGTTTTTGCCAATATGTGCGTATGTACAGTGTGAGGCCTCCGCTTTCAGCCACGATGTTTCCAATCAGGAGGCCGGTCACATCGAAACGTAGCAGTCCGAGCGCAATCTTTGTCAACGCCCCGGTAGCATTCTGGGTAACCGTAACTTTTGCAATGGTTGAAAATCGCGGTATCGGGTGGCGTAATATGATAAAACCTCGGATGTGCCGTGAAAGAAAAATGCCAGAGGAATAAAATACCAGAACGCGTCGATGTCCTCCGAGGCGAAAAACGAGAGGATAGGGGAATGGAAGAACCCTAAAGAAACGCCGATGATTATGGTATTGCCGGCAAGGATAAGCAGGCATGCCGCCAATGCGTTGATGCCGATTTTTTCATTGGAAGGCAATGGGATGGCAAGAGTGTAGCGGAGCGTGCAGAAGGGATAGAAGAGAGCGCATAATGATGCAAAAACTGCGAGAAGTCCGAAGTCTGACGTTGTGTACAGCCGGGTGATGAATGGTGCCGCCACAAATCCGATGGCTCTGCCGATACCCTCTCCTGATATGAGTTTGAGGATATTCTTAAAAAGAGTATTTTCTGAATCGGATTTCATGGAAGCTTTGACTGTTTTCAACGGTTTGTGGGAGAGCAGTTTCGCTTAAGCCTGTCCTGATTCTCCTTGGTGCCCGTTCTCGCGTTGCAGGAAAGTCTTGATTGCATTGCATACATCAGTGATTTCCCCCAATGAAATGTAAGGATGTATCGGCAGGGATAGGACGGTGTCGCACAAGTTGTCGGCTACAGGATAGCCTGATTCGGGTTGCCCGGAGTTTCTGTAGGCCATCTGTCGATGCAACGGACACGGATAGTAGACCATCGACGGGATTCCTTGTCCTTTAAGGTATGCCTGCAACCCATTGCGTTCGGCGTTGCTGTTCAGCTTGATGGTGTATTGTGCCCAGCTCGACCGGAATCCGGCAGGAACAGCAGGTGTTTCTACGATGTCGGCCAGGCGGGTCGTATATTCTGCGGCGGCTTTGTTGATGGCGGCGAGTTCGTTGTCGAAGACTTTCAGTTTGACTTGCAGGATGGCAGCCTGAATGGTGTCAAGCCGCGAGTTCATCCCTATGCGTACATTCTCGTATTTTGACGCACCTTTTCCGTGCATACGGTATGAGCCTATCAGTGCGGCCCATTCATCATTGTCGGTGAAACAGGCGCCGCCGTCGCCGTAACATCCGAGCGGTTTGGCCGAAAAAACGAAGTGGTTGAAATGTCGCCGAACGAACAGCATCTTTTGCCGTCGACCGCACCACCGAATCCCTGGGCACCGTCCTCAAGTATGAGCAGATGGTGATTGTCGGCTATAGTGCGGATAGCAGGATAATTTGCGGGCAGCCCGAACAAGTCAACCGCCATTATGACTTTCGGCAGCAGTTCTCCTTCCCGAATCGTCGCTTGAATCTTGTTTTCAAGATCGGCAGGATTGATATTGAAGGTTTCGCGGTCAACGTCAACAAAAACCGGGGTGGCACCCACGGATGAGACGGCTTCTGCCGAGGCAAAGAATGTGAAATCCGGCACAAACACGGCATCGCCATGTCCGATGCCCCATGCTTTCAGGGCAAGCATCAATGCATCGGTGCCGCTGGCGCATGATACGCAATGACGTGTCCCCACATAATCGGCCAGCATCCTTTCAAGTTCCACCACGGCAGGCCCCATTACATAAACTCCCGAAGCCGCCACATCAAGGATTGCCCTGTCTATGCCGGCTTTCAGAGTGTGGTATTGCTGCTTTAAATCCTTGAATTGCATAATCAATGCAGTTTCTTCAGACGTTCTCCGTCATACATATAAGCGTGTCCGCAAAGGCACCGGAATGTTTCGTCGAGTTGCCGGCCGCATTCGCACACCCATCCTGTTTGCCTGGCCGGCACACCCGCCATGAGCGCATAGTCCATGACATCATTCGTCACCACAGCACCGGCAGCAATCAATGCGCTGCGGCCAATGGTGTGGCCGCAAATGATAGTGCAGTTTGCCCCGAGCGACGCACCCTCTTTGATTAGAGTCTTGACATATACACCGTGTGCAGGAAATTGAGCACGTGGAGTTGTTACGTTGGTAAACACGCATGACGGACCACAAAACACGTTGTCTTCAATTTCAACGCCCTCATATACGGATACATTGTTCTGAATACGCACTCCGTTGCCAATTTTGACATTGTTACCGACATAAACGTTCTGCCCCAAAGTGCAGTTACGACCTATCGAGGCTCCTGTCTGAACATGGCAGAAATGCCATATTTTCGTGCCGTCGCCTACGCTGACATTGTCATCTATGTAGCTTGACGGATGTACAAAATAGTTCGTGTCGTCCATGTCGGATAGTTAAAGCAGTTCAATATTGCTCCTGTCGGGAATGTCGCGGGTGGCATTGCGTGTGTCGAAAATTACCTTGGCATGGCGTTGGACAAATCTGTAATCGACGTTGGTGTGCGGTGTAGTGATTACCACAATGTCTACACTCCTGATGAGGTCGGCTGTCAGTTCATTCGCCCCTTTATATACTTTACCTTCGAGCTGTATTGTCGAGACATAAGGGTCGAAGAATAAAATGTCGGCACCATTCGTTTGCAACTTGTTGATGAGGCGGGTTGCAGGGGATTCGCGATAGTCATTTATATCCTGTTTGTAAGCAATTCCGAGTATAAGAACCCTTGAGCCTTTGAGCGGCTGGTGGAACCGGCGGTCAATGATATGCCCGATACGTTTCACACAATAGTCGGGCATAAAGTCGTTGACCTCAGTGGATGCCTCTCGTAGAAAACCGGAAGCCGTATGCGTTAGCCTTATAATTCAGGAAGCAGGGGTCGACCGGGATGCAGTGGCCGCCTATTCCGGGGCCGGGATAAAACGGGGCATAACCGAAAGGCTTGGTTTTTGATGCCTCGATTACCTCCCATATGTCAATGCCCATCTCATTGCAAAAGATGGCAAACTCGTTGATTAGTCCGATATTTACGTTGCGGTAAGCATTCTCCAGCATTTTGGCCATTTCCGCTACGGCGGGCGTAGAGGCACGGAACACTTTATGCTCCAGCACCGCTTCATACATGGCGGAGATAATCTCGCCTGCGTCTGCTCCCAGACCACCAACTACTTTGGGTATATTTTTTGTATTGTAAGTTGAATTGCCGGGGTCGATACGTTCCGGGGAGAATCCGAGATAGAAATCCTGACCGCATTTAAGGCCTGATGATTCGAGGATGGGTTTCACGAGCTCCTCGGTAGTGCCGGGATAAGAGGTCGATTCGAGAGTCACCATCATCCCCTTGTGGAGATGTTTTGCAATTGATTTCGCGGCAGCTTTAACATAACTCATGTCGGGATGTCGATCCGCATCCAGCGGAGTCTGAACGCAAATAGCCACTAAATCAACATTTTCAATATTACAGAAATCGGTTGTGGCGACAAGTCTGCCTTGTTCGAAGAGCTTTTTAAGGTCGGTGTCCGCAACATCCCCGATATAGTTGAGCCCATTATTGACCGAATCAACCTTCTCTTTCTTAACGTCAAAGCCTATGGTCTTGAATCCTGCTTTTGCGGTCTCAACTGCCAATGGCAATCCTACATAGCCGAGACCTACCACTCCAGCCACGATGTCACGATTGGCAATTTTCTTCGATATCGTTTCTTTAAAATTATCGTCAGGGTGAGTATGATTCATTCCACTTTAAAGATTTCCGAAGGTCAGGCTTGATGACGGAATCTCATAGACTGCCAAGTTCAACTTAATTTCTTTACAAAATTAATTGTTTTATTTTAAACTATCACAAATATTTCAGACTTTTTAAATGGGGGGGGTAATATATTGATATACAAGTATATACATAGTGTGCTTTCAAGCGCTCTCTTGTTCCGGCCTGCTACATGCTCTATAATTAAAAGGCTGTGCCATAAAAAAATACGGCACAGCCTTCATGGTTGTAAGTATTGGCGTTAGTCTGAGCTTATTTTCCGAGAAGATTGTTTACTTTGTCCTTGGCGTTGTTGACGGCATCGTTAGCAGCGTTTGAGGCCTTGTCGGCAGCGTCAGCAGCCTTATCTTTGGCAGCTTCGACTGCATCGTTGGCTTTCGCGGCAGCTGCGTTCTTTACGGAGTCAACAGCATTGGCGGTTGCCTCCTTGGCGGATTCAACAGATGCGCTGGCTACGGAATCGGCCTTTGCAGGGAACTTGTCGACCGCGGTTTTCACAGTCTCGAATACGCCGGCAAGTGCGGGCGCTTTTTTCTCCACAATGGGCTGGATATCGGCCAGATACTTCTTGGCTTCTTCAACTTTGCCTTCGTCAACAAGCTTGCGGGCATAGGCTTCAGCCTCCTGTACATAGGTGGCTATTGAATCGGGGTTGGTGCAGTTCTCGATTTTAGTCTTGAAATCGTTTGATTCGGCTTTGGCTTCTTTGTCGGCTTTTGAGCAAGAACCGAATGCGAGCGCTGCAACGGCAGCTGCTGCAAGTAAAATAGCTTTCATTTTAGTTGTTGTTAAATGTGTTGTAAGATTTCAGTCGGTTTCTTATAGCGCGCACCGCAGTGCGTCTTATGCAAGAACAACCGGTGTGGACATTTTGTTTGCAAAAAATTCTGTAGTATGGTTCGCAGGAATGACCGAAGCCGGCCTGCAGGCGCTGTGAACGTCAGGAAAAATCGAAATCGTCGCAGTCGGACAAGGAGATTCCGGCTCCGCGATAAGTGTCCCATGAGTGTTTTGTATCTGTTATGTCCTCAAAGGTGTAGAGCGAAGTTGGCAGATTGTTGAGGAAATACAGGTGCGTCATGTCGAGTTCGCGGGTGTAGCGGTCCTCGGCCACCTGCGTGGCGCGATGATTGCGGTAGATTACGAGGCGGTCCTTGGCTCGTGTAAGGGCCACGTAGAGGCATCTGCGGTCCTCTTCGATGGCGTTCTCTCCGTTGGCCACGGCTTTGGGCGACGGATACTGGTTGTAGTTCACATTCACGAGGTAGCAGTTCTTCGCTTCCAGCCCCTTGGCTGAGTGGATGGTGGTGAGCACAACGCAGTTTGTGGCATCTGATTCGTTCTTGACCGCGGTCGACAGCGACGGGTCGAGGATGTAGTCGGCAATGAATGCTGTCAGGCTTTCGGATGCTTCGCCTATTTTTTCGAGCAGAACCACATCGGGGCGGCGGCGTTCCCAGTCGTCGCGGTATTTTTGCCGGAGAATGGCCGTAAGACCTTTCAACGCTTCTGCAACAGCAAGATTCACCTCTACTTCAACTTTTTTGATGGCTGCGAGAGTGATGGCTGCCGACGGGTCGAGGACCGCGTTGCTGGTGAGCTCTTCAAGGCATTCGCCGAGGGTGTCTTTTTCGAGCACGCGGTCAATGATTTTGGCGGCTGTTATCTCGCCGATACGAGGGAAAAGGCACAGATACCGTTGCCATGCAAGCTCGTCGCGCGGATTGGCAACGATGCGTAGTGCTGCTACTATGTCGCGGATGTGTGCCGAAGCCATAAGGCTTGTGCCACCGTAGATTACATATGGAATCTGTGCTTCCACCAGACACGCCTCCACCGAGCGCAGCCCCCAGTTGGAGCGCGATAGAACCATATTGTCGGCATAGCTTGCCCCTTCTTCGCCCTGACTGTTCTTTATGCGCATCACAATGTCGCGGGCCTGGTTCCATTCTTCGTGGAAATGAGCCAGCACCGGCTTGATGCCGGCACCGCGTGAGGCCACAAGGTGCTTGTTGTAAACCAATGGCGAACGGTCGAGCAGCCAGTTCGACAGATCGAGAATCTCCTGGGTGGAGCGGTAGTTGGTGGTGAGCTTGAGCACTTTGGCATCCGGAACCACTTCGGTGAAGTGATGGATGGACTGGAAGTCGGCGCCTCGGAATCCGTAGATAGATTGTGCATCATCGCCCACGCAGAACAGGTTACACTGATTCCAGAACGATTCAAGAAGCAGGTACTGCAACGGGTTGGTGTCCTGCATCTCGTCGATGAGGATATGGTCGTACGCGCCGGCGATGAAGGCGGCTGCCGCCGGATTCTTTTTTCAGCCCCACAGCCACTTTGTGGAGAATATCGTCGTAGTCAAGGTAATGGCGCTCGCTCTTGAAGGCTATATATTTCTTGATTACATCCTGAAACACAGGAAGGCGTGTCAGAATCTTTTTTCGGGTGTCTTCATCCATCTGTCCGTTGAACAGCCGGCGCCCGAGGGCGGTGGACAGATTGCAGCGTGCATTGACCGCGTAGGAATAGACTTCGGCCAGCTGCTTGGCCTCGATGAAGTTGGATTTCTTGAAATGGCGTCCGCAAACCAGCCGGAACGCGCTTTCGCGGTCCTCCTCATCGATGACCGAGAATTTGCCGAAATTGAACACCGCCGGATTGCGCTCTATCATTTCCATGCACCATGAATGGAACGTCTGTCCGTGCAGCTGGCGCGCGTCCTGTGAGATGGACGACTGCAGGCGGTTGACAATCTCTTTTGCCGATTTGCGCGTGAACGACAGTATGAGCAGACGCGACGGCTGAACACCGGATTCGAGCAGGTGTCGGGCACGGGCTATTATGGTGCGGGTCTTTCCGGTACCGGCACCGGCCAGTACCAGCAGATTGCGGCCGCTGTAGGTGGCCGCGGCGCGCTGTTCGTCATTGAGAAAGGAGTCTGAGTTGTGTTCGGTTGCTTGCTTCATTATGGTCAGACGCTTGGTTGCATGAAAACTTCTATCTACAAATTTACGATTTTTACGCATATGAAGCTGTTAAAAATATGGATGCATTGTAGCCCGCACCTCAAATATTTTTCCGTATATTTGCCTTTGAATAGCACACATGTTAGGGCCTGCCAGTCGGCCTTGTTTTAAACCTGATTTTCAGAATTGACATAAATTGTTGATATGACGGAACATATTCACTATACCACAGCAGATTTGAAAAGCGATCTGCGTTATCTCACTCTGTTGTCGCGTTCGTTCCCTACCATAGCGGCCGCGAGCACCGAGGTGATCAATCTGGAGGCTATTCTTGACCTTCCGAAAGGTACCGAGCATTTTCTGACCGATATCCACGGTGAAAGTGAGGCGTTTCAGCATGTGCTTAAAAATGCCTCCGGAACGGTGAAGCGCAAGGTGACCGAAATTTTCGGAAACACACTGCGCGACCGCGACCTCAAGGAACTTTGCACCCTCATATATTATCCTCAGGAGAAGCTGCGCCTTGTAAAGCAGCAGGAACCGCAGATGACCGAATGGTATGAGATAATTCTCAACCGTCTGGTGAAAGTGGCACAGAACGTGTCGTCGAAATACACACGTTCAAAGGTGAACAAGGCGCTTCCGCCTGATTTCAGTTATATCATTCAGGAACTCCTGCATGAGACTGTGGCCGACGCCAACAAGCATGCGTATTTCAACCAGATCATATCTACCATCATAGCCACACGCCGTGCCGACGATTTCATTGTGGCCATGTGTGAGCTGATTCAGCGGCTTGCCATTGACAGCCTGCACATTGTGGGCGACATCTACGACCGCGGGCCGGGCGCACACATCATAATGGATACCATCTGCAATTATCATAACGTCGACATCCAGTGGGGCAACCACGACATACTCTGGATGGGAGCCTTTGCCGGCAACGACGCCTGCATTGCCAATGTGCTGCGGGTATCGCTTCGTTATGGCAACCTGGAGACACTTGAGGAAGGATATGGCATAAACATGCTTCCCCTTGCCACGTTTGCCATGGACACATACGGCTCGGCTGACGTCGGTCTTTATATGCCACGCCTGAAGTTCGCCAACAAGGCATACACAGACAAGGAGATTCAGGTGATGGCGCAGATGCACAAAGTGGTGAGTGTGATTCAATGGAAGCTCGAGGGGCAGATTGCAGAGCGGCGCCCTGAGTTCGGCATGACCGACCGCCGGCTGCTTCACAATATCGATTACGCTGAAGGCACCATCGAACTTGAAGGGAAAACATATCCGTTGCGCGACAATTATTTCCCCACTATCGACCCGTCAGATCCCTACAAGCTCACCGAAGCCGAGCAGACGCTGGTCGACGGTCTGCGCAATTCATTCGTAAACAGCGAGAAACTGCGCAAGCATATCAATTGTCTGCTGCACCACGGATCAATGTATCTCGCCCGCAACAACAATCTGATGTTTCATGCCTCTATGCCGCTGAACGCCGACGGTTCGTTCCGCAAGGTAGACATCGGTGGAGAGCAGCTGAGCGGTAAGGCTCTGTTCGACCGCCTTGACCAGCTTGTGCAAACGGCCTGCAGCCCTGAGGAGGGGCAGGACGCCGCGTGGGAGGTGGATTATATGTGGTATCTGTGGTGCGGTCCGGATTCGCCATTCTTCGACAAGTCGAAAATGGCCACATTCGAACGCTATCTCATTGAGGACAAGACTACCCATGAAGAGGTAAAAGGACATTATTATACGCTCCGTGACAATCCGGAGGTGTGCGATGCAATTCTGGCGGAATTCGGACTGCCGGCCGATGGCTCGCATATAATCAACGGACATGTTCCCGTAAAAATCAGGAAAGGGGAGAACCCGGTGAAGGCCGGCGGTAAACTTCTGGTGATTGACGGTGGCTTCTCCAAGGCATATCAGCCGGAAACAGGCATTGCCGGGTATACCCTGGTGTTTCACTCGCGGGGATTCCAGCTTGTGCAGCATGAGCCGTTTGAGTCAAGACAGAAAGCCATTGAGGAGGGGCAGGACATCATTTCCAACACGGTCCTTAGCCAGTTCAAGGCCCGGCGTCTCAAAGTCCGCGACACCGACAAGGGGCGGGAGCTTGCACAGCAGGTAACAGATCTTATGCGCCTGCTTGCGGCGTATCGTCGGGGGCTGATTAAAGAAAAATCCTGATACGCCCATTCTTTATGGCGTGTGATGTGCCTGCTGCATAGTCCGATACGGTCGGGGAGCTGATTGTGTGAAAAAAGTTTTAAAGAAGTACGGCTCTAAAATTTGGAAAATTCATAATATCTTCCTACCTTTGTATCCGCAAAACCGATGGTACCATGGCCGAGTGGTTAGGTAACGGTCTGCAAAACCGTCTACAGCGGTTCGATTCCGCTTGGTACCTCAGAATAAGCCCAGCCTGAAAAGGCTGGGCTTTTGTGTGTCTTGATGGAAGGCGTTGAGGGTTGATTAATTCCTATAATTCTTATAATTCCGGGTCAAGCCGAAAACCCGGTGCATTTGCTCGGCATAAGTATAGATGTAATCCTTTAAGTTGTAGGGACATGCCTTTGGCATGTGAATCAGTCGTGTGCTAATATCCAGGGAATCAAAGCTATTTCACATGCCAAAGGCATGTCCCTACAAGTTGTTGAAAGCATTGTCATATTGAGCTGTTAAATTTCTTGCACCGAAAATTCGTCTTGACCCATTAATTCCTATAATTCCTATAATTCCTGTAATTCTTATAATTCCTATAATTCTTATAATTCTTATAATTCCTATAATTCCTATACGGGATGGTACGGGGGATAGAAAAAACAGCGATGTGCCGGAAGGCGCATCGCTGTTTTTGTGGTGGTTAGTATGAATATCGGAGGGATTATTCGAACTCGATGAGAGGAGCGTCAGTGCCCACTACTTCGTCGACTTTCACGAATACGCGTTTAACCGTGAGGTCTTTGTCGGCTTCGAGGTCGTTCTCCATCTTCATGGCCTCGTAAACCATCATGCGCTGACCTTTCTTCACCTTGTCGCCGGCTTTACATCGATTTCGATGATTCGGCCGCCCATCGGTGCGCGGAACACACTGCCTGTGATAGGTTCCTCTGCTGCTGCTTCCTGAGCGGGGGCAGTTTCGGCGGCTTTGGGTTGTTCCTTGGGTTGCTTTGCGGCATACTCCTCGGCGCGACGGTTGCGCAGGAACTTATTGGCAACGTTGGGGAGAAGTTCGAGCAGGAGGTATTCCTCATCGTTCGATGCAAGTTTCACACCGCCGAGGTCTTCGACAACGGGATTCTCAGGTTTGCGGTATTTGCTTACGTCGTAGGGGCGCTCCTGAGCGTCGCCGGTGATCTGCTGGCGGAATGCCGGGTCGATGGGCGCGGGTGTGTGGCCATATTCACCTTTGACAAGCGAGATGAACTGGTTGGAGGTGTTGGTATAGTCGGGATTGCCTTTCTTGCGGTCGATGGCGAGGTTTACGGCCTGCGCACCTACAATCTGTGAAGTAGGGGTTACCAGGGGCACCAGACCTGCGTCGCGGCGCACCTTGGGGATGAGTTTCATTGCATCCTCCAGAAGGTCGGACGAGTTGAGAGCCTTGAGCTGGGCAACCATGTTCGAGTACATACCGCCCGGCACCTCGGCTTCCTTGACAAGGAGGTTGGGTTTGGGGAATTCGAAGTATGCCTCGATTGCGTGGCAGTTTTCCAGAAGAGTTTCCTCGTCGCCGGCTTTGGCTGCTGCGATGGCCTTGTCGAACAGAGCGTCCACTTCTGCGGGAAGTTTGTCGGTGAGTGGGTTGAAGTGTTTGGGGAAGTGATCCTTGTGCAGGTCTACATCGGCCAGATTGCGACGGATCTGCTCGAGACGGTCGCGGATTTCGCCGACTTTTTCCATGTTGGCCTCAACTTCGATGCCGAGTTTCTGGCAGAACACATAAACAAGCTCGATGGCAGGAGCTGCAGAGCCTTCGCCGAAGAACCAGATGTTGGTGTCGAGGATGTCAACACCGTTCAGGATGGCCATAAGTGAGGATGCGAGTCCGTAGCCGGGTGTGCAGTGAGTGTGGAAGTCAACAGGAACTTTCACTGCCTGTTTCAGCTTGCCGATGATGGATGCTGCGCGCAGCGGGCTTACGAGGCCCGCCATATCTTTGAGCGTGATAATCTTGGCGCCAAGGCGTTCCATCTCTTTCGCTTTCTCAACGAAGTATTCGTCGGTGAAAATCTTTTCAGGGACCGCAACTTCTTCTTTCTTGCCGAATAGTGAAGCGAAGAAGCCTTTTTTCTTGGGTGCAGCAGGAGTTTCGTCCTTGGGATCCACGGTGTAGCATACGGCTGCATCGGCTATGCCGCCCAGCTCGTTGATCATGCGGATGGATTCCTTAACGTTGTCGATGTCGTTGAGCGCATCGAAGATACGCATTACGTTCAGGCCGTTTTTGATGGCTTCCTTATAGAAGCCTTCGAGCACAGAATCGGGGTAGGGCACATAACCGAACAGGTTGCGGCCACGCGAAAGTGCCGACAGAAGAGATTTTCCTCCGATGGCTTCGCTTATGGTGCGGAGGCGCACCCAGGGCGATTCGTCAAGATAGCGCATCACGGAGTCGGGCACTGCGCCGCCCCAGACTTCCATGATGTAGAAGCCTGCATCTTTGTAGAAGGGGAGGAGCGAGTCGATGTCCTCCTGTTTCAAACGGGTTGCAAACAGACTCTGTTGACCGTCGCGCAGGGTGAGGTCTCTGATTTTAAGTTTTTTAGTTTCCATAAACTGAAAATAGTTGAATGGGTTCGGTTGGGAATGGTTAAAACCGGGATACTGAGATTGGCCGTTCCATACATTCCTTAATTCAATGCAAAATTAGTGATTTTTTTGAATTATACTAAGTTTGTGAAAGTTTTTTATTCCAGAGCGCTGATTATGACCTCAAAACAGCTTTTGCGCCGATTCGCGGGCTTTGTGCCGGTTACAGATTGTCAGTAGTTGCCCCCGGAACGCCGCAAGGCGGTGTACGTTTGTGCGCACATCGCCTTGCCTGTTGTTATGGTTGGTCTGACGTATGATATACAGTCAGATTATTCGTGATTTATTCAGTTGCCCGGCACGAAAATCACGATTCGGTTCCAGTTGTTTACGTCGTAGGGCTGTACGGCAGATCCTTCAGCTTCGATGGACAGACGGCCGGCATCGATGCTGTAGGTCTTGGTCAGGGTGTCGTAAACGGCCTGAGCGCGTTTCTGCGAGAGAGCTTTGTTGTATTCCGATGTACCGGTGTCTTTATCGGCGTAGCCTTGGATGAGCACGTTTACATCAGGATTGTCCTTGAGATACTGTGCGGTGTTGTAGACGTTGACCATCTCTTCGTCGGAAATCTTTGCGGAATTGATTTTGAACCGTACGGTCGACATCATCGGCGCTGCATTTGATTCCGGACATTCGGCAACAACTACTTCGGGGCAGGGGAGCTGAGCCTGTGCGGCAGCCAATGCGGCTGCAGTGGTGGCAAGCTCGCCACGGAGGGCATTCACCTGACCGTTGAGCGATTCGATGTATGCGCGGTCGCGGCAGGGGTTGTAAGCCTGATATTTCACGCCTCCGAAGTTGATGCTGAAACCGCCGGTGGCAGTGATGTGCACGTCAACAGGTTCGTCGTAGGCGGCGCCGTTGAAGTTATCGCCATAGAATGCCGCGCGGCCTTCAAGGAAGAAGTCAACGTAACGGCATAGACGGAAGCGCAACTGGATACCGGCCGATACGGGGAGGGTCCATTGGCGGGTTTTCAGCGCACCGCGACGGTGGTAGATATTGGTACCTTCCGATTCGATGTCCCATACATATGTACCTCCCAGACCGACAAACGGGATGACGCTTACAGGACGGTCGGCGTCCACGCCGCCCAGCGAGTTGCACATGTCCCACATGAAATCGAAGTTGAGGTTGGCCATCTTGGCTTTGCTGTAGGATACGTTGTCCCAGTGCATGGCGCCATAATATCCGCTGAAGCGGAAGCCGATGTAGGGTGAGAACCATTTACCCACGCCCAGATTGTAGGTTGCCGTGATGTGGCGTTTTGCATCGCCATTCTCCAGAGAGTTCTCTACGAGGGGAACCCCGATTCCGGCGCCTAACTGCAGGAACCAGTTGTCATGTTTGCCCACTGAATACTGGGTCTTGCAATTGTACGCGTCGTCAACGGTGAAGGTCTCTTCCTCTACGACGATTGTTTCCTGTGCATTGGCGGTGTTCGCAAACGTGAATGACATGCAACACAGTGCCAGTACGGATGCTAATTCGTGTCTCATTTCTTTTGGATTTAGTTGCAAAATAAATAACTTCATTCTCTCATAAAAGCGTTGACAGGTGAAGGCCTGATTATCCCCGTTTGAAGTGAATCTATCATAAGTGCGTGTCGTTAGTTGTCAAGTTGGGTGAATGGCTCTCATTCTGTGTGTTCACTTTTTGAAATCATAACATTCGCGGGGAGGGGTTGGTTCATTGCCAAAATATTGCCGAGCGACCGTTTGGAGCACCGGTGGGAGCATCGCGGTGGATGGTATGACGGATAATGAAAGAGATGCATTATAAAATCAAACGGCCGCTTCGTCGCGAAGTGGCCGTTTGATTTTACCTTAAATTTTTATAATACCTATTAACCTAACAAAAAACACGATTATTATCTAAAGTTCGGTCATGCAATTTTTAGAATTGATGCTGATGAAATAAAGTAAAATATAATCCTAACTCAATGCGATTTTACGTTAGAAGTGCGTACACTTGATATTTTTCCAATTTTAAAATCAACTAAATCCTTTTGTCTCAAATCCGGGAACGCAGTGATGAAATCACCAGAAATTCCGTTCTTGATTTGATGCAAAATTACTGCTGAAATTCACGTTTGTCAAGCACCCGGAAGCCCAATATTAAGCATATATAGATTTATATAGATAAATATAAATCATAAGACCCTGATTTATAGGGTGAATATTGTTTGGTTTCGGTATGGTGATATAGATGCATATATGGCTATATTTTGCCATAAAATAGCTGGTTTTAGCCTTACGGAATTCAAATCCCGGTGAGTATCTCAACCAGGCGCCGACGGTCTGCAACTTGTATCTCCTGATTGGTGTAGTCTATGATTCCGTCAGCCTTCATGGCATCGAGGGCGCTTATGAGCGACTGACGTTGCACTCCGAACACGGCATACATGTCGCGCTGGCGGCACTGCAGCACAATGTCTGTCCCATTGTTTTGTGTGAGGGCCACGATCCAATAGGCGATGCGCTTCTCAAGTGAACCCGATGCAAGCGCCATCACGCCGTCAACATTTAGCTGGGCGTTCATGGAAAGGATGTTCAGATAGTTGAACAGGAAAATGGAGTCGGAATTGATTATGTTCAGGAAATCCGGCTTGTTGATCTGCAATATCCCGACATTGTCAATGGCCGTAACCGAGCCGGGGTAGCGGGTGGTGCGTCCGAAAAAAAAGTCCGGGGCAATAAGGTCGGGCGCATTAAGTGTCTGTGATGCCTTGAATTTGTTGTCATGGCTTTCAATCGACATCCGGACACTGCCGGCAATTACCGAACGTATGTGTGTGCATTCGGCACCTTGCTCCACAATCATATCGCCGGGGGCATATTTGAGGAAGTGGAATTTGTTGTGTCCCACTATCTCCGATAATTTCTGTTGTGATACGCCGGCAAACAGTGGCAGCTGGCGCAAGGTTTCGTACATGCTTCCCATGATATGGCTATGTTTCGTTGTTGTTCTTTATTTATAACGCCTGTGTTTAGTGAAAGTTAACAATGAGGTGTTAAATCTTTCTATGTACGCTTGGCATTGTCGGGCCGATTGCCCGGGGCAAGCTTGCTCCGTTCATGCAGGTAAATCTGAATGGAGTTGATGGTGTTGTGCCATGCTACATAGGCTGCAGGCGCCACTGAGATCAGGGGATTCATATAGGTCAGCGCAAGCCATATGGCAAGTACGGTGTTCTTCTGACCCAGACTTTGCGCACCTGAAATGGCATCGCCGTGCCGTTTCCCTATGATTCGCCCTATGCCGAACTGCAATGCGCATACAATCAGCGACACGGCGCACAGGATAAGTATCTCAGGGACGCACGATGCCGGTTCTTTCAAAATGAAACTTACCGAGTTACCTACCACAATTATGAGAGAGAATGCCCATATGTAGAATGAAAGCCCCTGATGCTGGGCTATGGCGCGGTGGGTGGAGGGCGTAAAGCGTTCAAGCAGGAGCGCAACGGCAAGCGGCCCGAGAATCAGTGGCAGCACTGTGTAGCTTATGGTCCACATTGAGGTGAGGAACGAGTGTTCGGTGCCGGAGGCAGGGGCGTCCGTTGCAATCCATGTAAGGAGTGCGGGCGCCAGGAATGCCACGAATACATTGCTGAACAGCGAGTAGGTGGCCACATGTGAAACCTTGCCGCCGAGCATCCCTGTGATGACCGGTGCGGCGGTGGCCGTGGGGCAGAAGATGCATATGAATGCCCCCTGAGCTGCAATTGGATTGACGGGCAGCAACAGCAACCACGCTGCCAATGCTCCGGGAATCTGTACGGCGAGAAGCCACCAGATGTAACTGCCCACCTTGAATTCGCGTATGTTAAGGCGGCAATAGGTAATCAGGAGCATTATAAATATAAGATACTTCGACAGGAATGCCACCATCCCTATGTAGTTGTGGAGCAAGGTGCCGAGCAGCATGGCTATAGGAAGCATCCAGGGCTTCAGCTTCTGCCTTATGGCGTTCATACGGGTGTTCATCTTAGTTGTTGAAACGGTTACTTAGAGGGATACACAAACGGCGATGTGTCCGGTTGACAGACACATCGCCATGTATACGATTAGGGATTTATGTTCAAGCGAATTTGGAGAAGTCGGTGTTGCGCATGTCGCCGGAAGCGGCAAATTCGGTGTGGAATGCCATGGCGGCGTTGAGCGTAGCAGGCGTCTGTCCGCCCTTGCTGAGTTTGAGATACTCGCGCAGCAGCGGGCGGAAGTCGGGGTGCGCGCAATTGTTGATGATTTCGTTGGCCCGCTGTTCCGGATCCTTGGCACGCAGGTCGGCGATACCCTGGTCGGTGATGATTACATCCACTGAGTGCTCGCTGTGGTCGCAGTGCGATACCATCGGGACGATGTTGCTGATCATGCCGCCTTTGGTGACCGACGGGCACGAGAAGATGGAGATGTAGGCGTTGCGGCAGAAGTCGCCGGAGCCGCCGATGCCGTTCATCATTCGTGTGCCGAGCACGTGTGTGGAGTTGACACATCCGAAAATATCGGCCTCAAGTGCTGTGTTCATGGCAATTACGCCGAGACGACGGATGACTTCCGGATTGTTTGAGATTTCGGCCGGACGCATCATTATTTTGTCGTGGAAGAAATCGAGGTCGGCAAACAGCTGGGTTTCAACTTCATCGGAGAATGTCATGGAGCATGTGCTTGCGAATGTGCATTTGCCGGCACGCAGGAGCTCAAGCACGGAGTCCTGCACAACCTCGGTGTACATCATGAAGTTTGGCAGCTCCTTGTCAAGACACAGGTAGTGGAGAACGGCATTCGCCACATTGCCCACGCCGCTCTGGAGCGGGAGGAATTCTTTGGGGATGCGTCCCTTGCGGTATTCGTTGATAAGGAAGTTCACCACGTTCGAGCCGATACGTTCCGACACTTCATCCGGTTTGGTGAACGCTTTCACGCCGTCGAGCGAGTTTGTGCGGATTATGCCGCGCACTTTGGAGGGGTCAATCTGGAGCGTGGGGCGGCCGATGCGGTCGTTTGGAGCATAGATGGGGATTTCGCGGCGGTAAGGGGGATCCTGCGGGAGATATATGT
>VOFJ01003393.1_pt1 | contig 19750 bp, 37 predicted proteins | sample 5384081 | NCBI WGS metagenome assembly VOFJ01 (sample SAMN12384729, study PRJNA508395) | human gut metagenome | isolation source: healthy gut I | host: Homo sapiens
AGAGAGAAACAATTTGTAAACCGTCAGCTGAAGCAGACGGCAAATGAACTCTGTAATAGTTAAGTAACTCTGATTATGAAGGTTGTATAGGCGGGAATATGACACACCCCCTTCCCCCTCTCTAGGGGAGTCAAAGCAACCAGTTGATAGTTAAATAGCTCATATCTGATAATAATAGAAATATCTTCCCCACAAAAAAAACAGATGTACACATTATTATATAGAAACCAACAACGCCATCGCCAAATCAACAAATCCCGCCCCACACAGGTTGTATTTCTATCATATAATATGTATTCATATCACGCCATCCAATATATTTTAATCAAATACATTTTCATTTTAAGAGTATAAAATGACTCTTTTTACCGCCTTTTGAGAGTTTTACACCACCCAATGTGATACTTTCAGCAACTTTCTTGATTGTTTAACTTTTATTGTCAATGTATTTGATAATCATATCATTTTGTATCTATATTTGCAATGTCAACGAGAGACAAAAGGTTTTGATGAGGGTCTTAACCTTACAAATGTTCTTTCGAGTATAGGGTTTTAATTAGCATATAAAAAATTAGGGTCATGAAAAAGGGTAAAATTTTCACAAATTGTTTGTTTATTGTTTGGACACTGATTGCAGCAATTTTCTTTCACAAAGCTGTTCCGCTGATAGCGATTCTTCTTTCAGGTATTGACGAAGGCGTAGTGAAAACTGATTCTCAGAAGGCTCCTTTCTCTGTTGTACTGAAAGCTTATTCCGATAACAAAGATATTACTGTTAAGGGTGACGTAGACCAGACTACTCTGTTCGTTTTTTGATCAGAATGGTGACTACTACACACAAGTGTCTCTTGACAAAACTTATTTGTTACAGGCAAAAACGGTTGAGATCAGTTGTCCGGGTTCAAAACAGATCACAGTTGTTGCATGGGCAGGTCTTTCTTCCGATAGCGAAAATATCAGCGCCATGAGCAAAGCGAATATTATTTCTGACCTACAGGGGTTAGCCTGAAGCAGAACAACAACGGCGTTGCAGCCGCTTTACCGGGAGATTTATTCTACGGACAGGTTACTTTAAAGAGCACTTCCACCAAGGCGAGTGCTGAAACTTTTTAAAGATCGAACGCAAAGTGTCTTCTATTTCTCTGATCACAAAAAGGCGTTATTAAAGTCCTTGACTCCAGAGAAGGTAATTTTTATTATAAAGTAAAAGAAAACAAAAAGCTTCTTTTTGATCACAACGGTGAATTGACAGGTGAAGACATTGAATATATCATCCCCGCAACCATGGATGCAAAAAGGTAATGTTATTGCTGACAACACAGCTATTTTACCAGCTTCCGACGTGACTATAGAGCTTTACAAAGACGATAGCATGATCCTTTCTTCAAAAAATGTCAAAAATTCAGAGAAAGTGTCTGTAAACGAAGGAGAACAGTCAGAAATTACTTTTGACCTCTCAAAAAATAATTGCAATATTGTTGTAACAGACTGGGGGTACAGTTATTCAACATGTTACAATTGGTTAAAATTTGACCCTCAATTTTTTATATGCATAAAGGCGCACACGCGGAACTATCCGAATGTGCGCCGTTTTTTTCATATATGCGATTCTCCGTGATAGCTTTACCGCCCTTTATGATAGTAACACATGTGTTAATTTTCATAACATAAGCGTTGTTTTACAACGTCTACATTTATAGCATAGGCAAACAGATCACAACTGAGATGTTTACCACCCACACAATAAATCAAAACAAAGATTGACAGGTACACCTCTCACGTATGATAGAAATACACGTGCTACAAATACAACCAAACATAGTACATTTGTAGACACAATACAATTTGTGAAATTTTACCCTATACTCTGCTTGTGTGAACCCTTAATTCTGCAAGCAAACCTTAATTAATATAACCGTGAGGTTACATAATTAATAAGCCCGCATTCTCAAGTTGTTTATAAACGACAATCTGAGAATGCGGGCTTTTTTTATTCCGGTTTATGGACAAATTTGTCCGTATTCGGACACCCTCCCCATAAAGCGGACACTCATTTTCAACACAATAGGGTTTTGGCATATACATTGTTACTATAGAGACAGATAAACTGAGGATAATATGGAAATAATCAAACTGGAAGGTATAACAAAAAGTATACCGCACAACGGAAGTAGAAACCACTGCACTTGAAAATGTGAATCTCACAATCAGAAAAGGTGAGTTTCTTTCTATTATGGGGCCATCGGGATGCGGAAAGAGTACCCTGCTCAATCTAATGGGATTGCTGGATCTGCCGGATCAGGGAAAAATCCTGATCAACGAGACGGAAACCACACAGATGAAAGACGGAGAAATGGCTGAGTTCAGGAACAAAATGCTGGGATTCGTTTTTCAGAATTTTCACCTGATCAATTCACTGAATGTACTGGATAACGTAGAACTGCCCCTGCTCTACCGTAATTCAACGGCTAAAAGCCGACGGGAAGCTGCTGAAAAGTATTGGAGAAGGTAGGACTATCACACCGGATGAGACATTTACCTACACAGTTATCGGGTGGACAATGCCAGCGTGTAGCTTTGGCGCGGGCCATTGTCGGGAATCCGCAGATCATTCTGGCGGATGAGCCAACCGGAAACCTGGATAGCAAAATGGGTTCGGAGATTATGGAACTTCTGTTTCAGTTGAATGAGGATGGTACAACCATAGTAATGGTCACGCATGACGAGCATATTGCCGAGTCGACGCAACGCATTGTCCGTTTTTTCGACGGAAGACGAGTTGAATAATTTTATAAAGGAACCACTATGTACAGGATATATTTCAAACAGTCGCTGCTGATGCTGAAACAAAACAAGTTTATCAGCGCCATCGCAATCATAGGAACGGCACTTGCAATCATGATGATTATGACAATCATTGTGGCCGACGAAATAAAAGGCATCAGTTCAACACCGGAAATAAACAGGGGAGCGAACCTTACATATCAACTACCAGGTAAAAAAAAAAGACACGACAAAAAACAGCTGGCAAGCGGGCACTCTATCGTATGATGTCGTAAAAGATTACCTGTATCCGTTGAAAACTCCGCGCTATGTTTCGGCCGTTAATTCGGTAGATCCCAAACGCCCGTCCACACTGGTCAGCCAGGGAAGGGTCCAGCGAGATTATAAATGCAGGCCAAAAGGCTCACCGATGCCACTTACTGGAAAATATTTTCTTTTTCTTTTATAAAAAGGACGTCCGTTCAACGAAGGGGAATTTAATTCCGGAATATCCGTCGCTGTCGTTTCTGAAACGCTGGCAAAAAAGCATTCAAAGGAGAAACAGCACTCGGACAAACGATTCTGGTCAACTTCAAACCATACCGGATCATAGGAATCGTGAAGGATGTCGCCGGTATTCAAACGGGCTTACGGAGATCTATGGGTCCCCTATTCATCCCTGAAAAAAGAAAACCTATATTTCGATGTGGTTATAATGGCTGAAAAAACCAGTGATTTTGCGGCAATAACCGCAGAGGTGAAAATATGGAGAAAAAAATACAACAGAAAATGTACCCTGGACGCTTTTTATGAAAGGACCGCTGGACAACCAATTCTATCAGAAAGACATCTGGGGGAACAGCGTCGAGGATATTACGAAATCGATCACCATCAGAACAGGAAAATGATCTTCATCCTGCTGATACTTTTGCTGATACCGGCTATCAACCTCTCAGGACTGAGTCTTTCGCGCATGAAAAAACGGACGGAAGAAATCGGGATACGGAAAGCGTTCGGTGCAAAAAGATATACGATCCTGATACAGGTGCTTTTTGAAAATCTGATTACTTCGCTGATCGGCGGGGTGATCGGTCTGATCTTGTCGTACGTTGTAGTATTCCGGATGCGGGACTGGTTGCTCGATATTCCGTCCGGCAGTACGATACCGGTCAATACGCTGATTTCCATCCCGGTCCTGCTGGCGGTATTTGCCGTCTGCCTGGTCATCAACCTGCTTTCTGCGGGAATACCGGCCTACCGGGCTTCACGAATGAAAATTATTAATTCACTCAATCAAAATGATAACTGATTATGATACGCCACATACTGAAAATCATCTGGAACGAACGTAAAACGAATGCGTGGATCACCCTAGAGTATGTACTTGTATTCTGTGTACTCTGGTTTTGCGTCGATTATCTTTTTCTATATGGGAAAATGTTATTTTGAACCGAATGGTTTCGACATAGAACATACCTATCAGATCAATATGCAGAGAAAGCCGGCAGACAGTGCCGCATTCCCTACAGAAGACGGGCAGACGGAAGAGACGGACAAACAAGCGCTAGCTATGACTTTTCTGAATCGTGTAAACAACTATCCGGGAGTGGAAAGTGTGAGTTTTTCGAAATGGGGCGCTCCTTTTGCCTGGTCGAATTATATGAGCAGTTATTATATTAATGAAGACACAGCCAATATGGTAAACCCTACGGATGAGATGGGTCAGCGACAGTTTCTTCGATGTGTTCAAAATAAAAACACGGTCAAAAAACCTCAGCGATTGGGGGATCCGGGAACAAGAAAGATCGTGATCAGCCCCGGCCGGAACGGGGAGTTCGGTTCTTCGGAATATGCTGTACCGCTATCCGACGCAAAACAATTAACCGCCACCTATGACAAGGCGGTCTACACTATTATCGGAACTGCCGATAAAATGAAAGACGGTTATTTCGATTCTTTTTACAGCAATATGATACAACCGCTGGATAAAAAAAGAATATGACCTGGCGGATATGCAGATATATATCCGTGTAAGTCCGGAAGCCGACAAGGATTTTGCGGAACGGTTTACCCGGGAAATGCGTGACCAACTGATGCTGGGGCCTTATTTTTCTGGCTTCCGTCTTTTCATCGACGAAAAAATGCAAGAGAAATGAACTGGCCGACAGGCGACCTGAACGGGATATATGCCATCACAGCTTTTCTGATCCTGAATATATTCCTGGGGATTATCGGGGACATTCTGGTACCGGACGCAGACACGCCGGAGCGAAGTAGGCCTGCGGCTGGCACTCGGGGCAACCCGGCAGGGAGTAAAACGGATGATTTTCGGGGAGACATTGCTGATATTATTTATCGCCAGTGTGGTGGGTGTAAATATCTGCCTTAACATCAATCAGACGGAATTACTGGAATTGCTGGACATCCCTATCTCCAACAGAATGGAGGCAGGCATAGGAATGGAACAGGAGTTTATCAACTATGTATTGACTTTCGGTCTGTTGGCAACGATATCCCTGATAGCCGTATGGTACCCGGCCCGGCAAGCCGCAAAAGATTCCCCGGCAGAGGCTTTACGGGATGAATAAAATTTATAACTTTACAAAATACAGTTGACAACTATCAACAAAAAAAGACAAAAGTTATGATACTTATCTGTGACGATGATACAACGGTACGGACTTCGCTTACCCTGGTCCTGAAACGGGCCGGATATGAAGTGGCTACGGCAGCAAACCAGTCCAGCAGGAGGCCATTGATTTCGTGCGCCATACCTGTCCGCAATTGATATTGATGGATATGAATTATAGCAACACAACGACCGGGGAGGAAGGACTGGAACTGCTTGCCAAAGTACGGGTATTTTGCCCGGCAGTCCCGGTTATCCTGATCACGGCCTGGGGTTCCATCAACCTCGCTGTCCAGGGCATACGTGCCGGTGCTTTCGATTTTATCACGAAACCCTGGAACAACCTGGCTTTGCTGAAAACAATAGAAACAGCCATACAACTCAGGGACAGCGAAGAAAAAAATCCGGACCCGAAAAACGGGAAAAACGGAAAGAACGGACCGTTTTGACAAGATCATCGGCAGATCTCCTCTTCTGCAACAGGTTTTTAAATACGATCTCACGTATCAGCCAGACGAATGCCCCTGTGCTGATCACCGGCGAAAGCGGCAAGGTAAGGAACTGATTGCCGAAGCAATCCACGAAAACAGCAACCGGCAGGGCAAGCCGTTTGTCAAAGTCAATCTGGGAGGCATTTTCAGTCGCTGTTCGAAAGTGAAATGTTCGGCCATAAACAGGGTGCCCCTTCACCGACGCCCGCCACGACCGGACCGGACGGTTCGAACTGGCGGACAAAGGGACGATCTTTCTGGATGAGATCGGGGAACTGGATCTGGTTTTGCCAGGTAAAACTATTGAGAGTTTTACAAGACCAGACATTCGAACCGCTGGGCGAAAAGCAAGCCCAGGCAGGTGGATACCCGTATCATCTGTGCGACAAACAAGAATCTCCCGGAGATGGTGGCGCAAGGTACATTCCGCGAAGACCTGTTCTACCGGATCAACCTGATCACCATACAGATGCCGGCTTTACGCGAACGTCCCGAAGACATTCCCCCTGCTGGTTGAATATTTTGCCCGCAAACAGGCGGAACAGAACAATCTGCCTGAAGCGGAAATATCGCAGGAAGCATTCGGATATCTGAAAAAACTGCCTTTCCACGGAAATATCCGCGAACTGAAAAACCTGGTGGAACGGACAATTCTTATCTCAGGGAAAGGATGTCATCACAGATATTGATTTCAAACAGCAATATATTGGAAGTTCCTGCCAGCCAACCTGCCGGCGGAAACACGATCCTCTCTCCCTCGAAATGGTGGAAAGGAACATGATACAAAAAGCGGTCGAATTGTATGGTTGTAATCATTCCAGGATAGCTGCGGCATTGGGACTGAGCAGACAGACTTTATACCGCCGCCTCGAAAAAGTACGACATTAAACTCCCCGAATGAAATCGAAATGGATATTCTGGACGATCGCGGCCTTTATCGCTTGTATATCGAGCGGTATAGGGTTCGTTTTGTTCCGGAATGAACCGATTCCCTTTCTGGGTAATACAGTGCATTGCCATTTTATCGCTCCTGCTGGCTACCTTTATCTATCATAAACTGGTCAAGCCCTATCACATTCTGCTTAGCGGAATGCAATTACTCAAAGACCAGGATTTCTCAACCCCATTTACGTCTGGTCAAAAATAAAGATGCCAACGAACTGATTGGGATTTCCAACCGGATGATCTCACAGTTACGGAGTGAACGACTGGCAGTACGCGAAAAAAAACCAGTTCCTTGACCTGCTTATCCACGCATCGCCACAGGGGATTATCATTCTGAACTTTGATAAACAGATCGTAGAAGTAAACCCTTCGGGGTTGAAACTATTAAACATTTCCGATATTTCAGAAATCAAAGGGAAGACTTTCAACGATTCCACATTCGAACTGGCCCCCCGCTTTAGGGCAATTAAAGCAGGGCGACGATGATGGTCCGCAATTCGGTAAACAAAGTATACCGTTGTATCCGTTCGTCTTTTATCGACCAGATTCAACCATCCTTTCATATTGATTGAAGAGATCACACATGAACTGCTTAAAAATAGAGAAAGATTCATACGAACGCATCATCCGTATGATGTCTCACGAGGTGAATAATTCGGTCGGGGCGATCGTGGTTCCACGCTGAATGTTGTCGCCGATATTTTCAAGCAGGACGGGAGCAACAAATGGGAATATGTGTTGCCGGCTATCGAGGCCTCTTTTCGACCGTTGCGGGCATCTGGCCAGTTTTATCAGCAACCTGGCGCAGGTTATCCGCATTCCCGAACCGACTTTTTCCCCTGATCTCCTGAATGAGCAGGCCCGTTCGGTGTATTCACTGACCAGCATCGAATGCCGGCAAAGAAATATAGAATTGTCTTTATCCCTGACCGATAATGATCAATATATCCACGTAGACGGCATCCAGTTTGAACAGGTTCTGGTCAATATCATCAAAAATGCTTACGAGGCAATCGGGGAAAACGGCAGGATAAAAATCAGTACTCACCATTCCCCTTAGCCATTATTATAGAAGACAATGGTCCCGGAATAAGCGAGGAGGCCAAACAAAAACTTTTCACCCCCTTCTTCACCACCAAATCTTCCGGACAGGGGATCGGCCTGATGTTTGTCAGAGAGGTACTGACAAACCATCGATGCCGATTCAGCCTGTCGACAGAAGAGGGATATACGCGATTTAAAATATTCTTTTCCCACTGCCGATGGCATATATTCATAAAGCTATGACAGTCCTTTTAATTTGTACATTAATAAATAATCTTCCGGTTCCCCGTCTTCTGTTGCTCCATAAAGAGTGAAAGTTTCTTCGTCCACAGCAAAGTTACTCGGACACTTTCCTTCCAAATAATATCGGATTATTGGATTACCGTCCAAATCAAATACTTCAAGAAAAGTTCCCCTTAGTAAAATTTTCGCGATGTTTCTTCCATGATCTTCCCAAAAACATAGCATAGAAATAACGCTTACCTAAATATCCTCTAGTATAACTAATTTTGACATCATCATAATTATCTCCTGTAATATCAGTCGGATCATCATACTCAAATTTCACTCTTTTGACAAGGTTAAAGGCAGTATCCATAAAATCAATCTGCTTCTTATAACTGTAACAAAAAACAATATGGTTTTCACTGCATATACCTCACCTTTATCAGGATCTAACGAATAATCCAGTATGTTTGGATTTCTGTATGTCCATATCTTCCGTGGTAATGAATCCCCCCTAGCTAAAAGATACAGACTGGGAATAAGCATATACTTAGGATCTGCAATATATAAAGAATCATTAATAAAGGCTGCATCATAGAGGGCATTGTCATAAACCAGTTTCTGGGATTCTTTGAACACAGGTTGTCCGTTTCGATCTATATCGAAACGAATAACCTCATTTTTCCAAAATCACCGATAAGAATACCGGGGAGCTGCGTTTGAAATAATGACGGAGATATAAACTCTCCCGGCCCTTGTCCTTCTGTACCAAAAACCCATTTCAATTCATGGCTGGTAAGATCATATATATGAAATATACTATCATGCATCTTCCAATTTTTTAAAAATAAGAAAAGGAGACTTTATTTCTACCAGCATAGGATTGGTTATCCCCTGCAAAGGCATTAATTCCTGTGTCAATGTTTCTTCGAGGGGAAAAACCGGAACCAATCGAACTACATGAGGCTAATAAACAGCAACATAATACTAGAATAAAAAGGTAAACTCGCATAATCGCTATTTTTAAGACAAATATCATTCGTGTGCAAACGCCTCGTTGCTTTTTGCCAACGAAACCAAAACCTCCCATGGCACCCAGGTTCATGGAATCGAGCGCCGAACTGGGGACAATAATCATAGAGCCTTTTTTCTTTCAAGCCTTCAAACAACATATTCATTCCCCTGAGATGCAGGGGCTACCGGGTTATCCGTGTACTTTCGACTAGCCAGTTCAAACTTTTCGGCAATTTCAGTCTCGGCCGTTCCCAGGATGACGCGTGCTCTTCTTTCACGCTCGGCCTGTGCCTCTTTACTCATGGCGTCGGCCAGGTCCTGAGGTATGGCGATGTCGTTAATACCAACGGTTTGACAAGTGATTCCCCAGGGATTTGTATTCCGGTCCAGGACATGTTGCAGGTCTTCGGCTATTTTATCACGTTCCTGCAAGAGAGTGGATAATTCGTGTTTACCGATCGTGTCTCTTAAACCGGTCTGTGCAATATGTTCGATGGCTTTTTGATATTCCTGAACTTCCAAAGCAGCTTTTCAACGTCCCAAACCGTCCAGTACACAACAGCATCCACATTCACCGGTACCGTATCTTTGGTCAGGGTCTGCTCTGCTTTAAAAGCGCTTACCCTCACACGTTGGTCGATATAAGCAGAGACACTATCTATAATAGGAATAATCATGAATGGGCCAGGGCCTCTTAAACCTTTGAATTTACCCATTCGCAACACCACTGCCCGCTCCCACTGGTCGGCAATGCGGATAGAAGTAGCAAATAATCCGGAAAAGAGGATTAAGAGCACAAAGACCTGAACATTTACAATCTGTAAAACAGACAGAATGATCGATACAGAAATCAATACCAGCAATACTGTAAGAGAAATTGGATTAAACCATCCCTTGTTAATTACATTTGTTGTCATAACTATTATTTTTTAGAGGTTTCAATGTCTTTTAATTCCCGCATGACTTCATCCAGATTAAAGCCATAACTAAACGCTACGGAAGAAAACTGCATGCAAATCTCTTTCAGCTTATCTTCCCTTTCCTTTTCCGACACCACATTTTCTGTTTTGCTAATAAACGTTCCGGTTCCTTGCTGAGTTTCCAAAATATTCTTGATCTCCAATTCTTTATAAGCTTTGGATACCGTGTTTAGGTTTACCTTTAACTCTACGGCAAGTGCTCTGACCGTAGGAAGCTGTTCTCCCAACTTAAGTTGTCCGGATGCTATGCCAAATATGATCTGGTCGATAATCTGACGGTACACCGGTACGCCGCTGGAATAATCCAATAAAAAACTTAATCATATAGATGTATATTATATTATAGAAACATTGTACTATTATTATATGACAAAGATACAAGAAAAATCACTCCGCCAAACTTTTTAGCAATATTTTTTCAAAAAAGTACATTTCGCAGGATTTATCCGAATAATAGCTTAAATGGAGAGATAAGAAACAGAGGAGATACAAACAAAAAAAGGTTTACAATTTCTTGTAAACCTTGCAGTAGCGAGACCAGGATTGAACCGGGGACCTCATGATTATGAATCATGCGCTCTAACCAGCTGAGCTATCTCGCCATCATGTCGTCAACTTTTCTTATTGACGCTGCAAAAGTAGAGGTTTTTTTTATATTATGCACCACTTTTTGCGAAAAAAAATCTTTTATTTTTCAGGGCTTTCAGCTAAGGCGTTAAAAATTAGAAGCTTTTTTACTCTAATAATATTGGGAAATATGAATCTTTTGAGTAACTTGCTGCGCAAATAATTGTATGAAAGATGAAAAAAGAGAAATTTCATATCGAATACATTTTCGATAAAGTTTCACGACGAAGCTTATGGAATCACCTCACTACCCTCCAGGATTGTCTGCCTGGTTTGCTGATGACGTAACGATCAATGACAACACGTATGTTTTTAAATGGAACAAAGGATGAGCAGGAGGCAGAGGTTTTGTCGATAAAACCGGAAATTAGTATCCGTTACCGGTGGACAGATGAGGAAGATAATGTCTACTTCGAATTTTTAATTCACACGGTTGAACTTACCGGAGCAACTGCTCTTGAAATAACCGACTTTGCCGAGCCGGATGAAAAAGAAAGATTCAATCAATTTATGGGACTCGCAAGTCTATGAATTGAAACGTACACTCGGGATTTAGGTTGTTTTAGAGAATAATGTAATGTTCTTATCGTTTTTTCACTACTTTTGCGCCGTCAACCGGATAAGCAATGTTGAAAATAAAACGATTATATACATTTATGCTGCAGACTTTCCTGCCGTTGTTCTTGATGACCTTCGGCATCTGTCTGTTTATTGTGCTTATGCAGTTCCTGTGGAGGTACATTGACGACATGGTGGGAAAAGGGACTGGGGATTCCTGTGCTCGGCGAAATGTTTTTTTATGCTGCTTTATTCCTCCTCCCCATGGCTTTACCTTTGGCCATTTTGCTTGCATCTCTGATGACTTTCGGTAATCTGGGCGAACGCCTGGAATTGCTGGCGATGAAATCTGCCGGAGTATCGCTGATACATATCATGCGCCCGCTAATCATCACCATCAGTATTATAAGTATCGGGGCTTTCTTCTTCCAGAACTATGCCATGCCTGTCGTACAGGTGAAACTATATTCCCTTCTCTACTCCATGCGCCAGAAGTCGCCGGAGCTGGATATTCCGGAAGGTGTATTTTATGGGGAAATCACAGGATATAATGTATATGTAAAAAAAAAAACAATCAGACCGGATTGCTGAAAGATGTCATGATCTATGACTATTCGAAAGGTTTCAATAACGCACGTGTGATCCCTTGCAGAACTCCGGCAGACTGAAAACATCTGCGGACAAGCTGTTTCTGGTCTTATCCCTTTTTTAATGGGGAGTCGTTTGAAAACCTGTCCGAAGGCCAGACAGGCAGTAACAACCGGAAAACAGCTGTTCCCTACCGCAGGGGAGACATTCAGCACCAAAGATATTCTGATAGATTTCGATGCAAACTTCACCGCACGGATGAATCTTTTATGCAAAACCAATATATGGGTAAGCAACTGAAGGATTTACAGACTTCTATTGACTCCATGACCGTACGGCTCGACAGTATCAAGGCGATCAATTCCAAAAATGTGTATGACATGTCTTATAAAAAGACATTCTCCAAACCAAAAAGGGAATTATCCCAACAAGCAGAAATGGGAACCGGCAATACTGCAACAGTAAACGATACTGATTCCCTGACCAAAATATCAAACGAACCGGTCAAAATAATCAATTTCGACAGTTTGTATAAAGCCGAAAGCACCAAGCGGGCAAAGCCGCCTTATTGGTCCGTGCCAAATCAAACATTGAAAGTGTAAAGGCCGATTATTATTTCAAAGCTGCAACATTAGGAGACGAGGCTTACAAAGTACGCCGCCACCTGACTGAATGGCATAAGAAATTCACCTTATCCTTCGCTTGTATGGTTTTCTTCTTTATCGGTGCCCCACTGGGGAGCGATTATCCGTAAGGGAGGACTGGGAATGCCGGTCGTTATTTCCGTAATCCTGTTTATATTCTATTATATTATAGATAATATCGGATTTAAAATGGCACGCGACGGTATATGGGAAGCCTGGAAGGAATGTGGCTGAGTTCCGCTATTTTGGCACCACTAGGGATTTTCCTGACTTATAAGGCTGTTAATGACAGTGTTATATTGAATGCGGACACTTATCTGAATGCCATAAAGAATTTTTATAGGTAAACGGGCCGGACGTAAAGTGGAGAAAAAAGAGGTAATCATTTTTAATCCTGACTATGCAGCCATGTTGCCACGCCTGGATAAGCTGGCGGGAAAACTGTGCCGAATATCTCAAAAGCCATAAACGCTGGTTGAACTATTTCACTTTCTGGAAACAAGGCGGAAAGGATCATACGGCAGAACAGCTGGCTACAGAAATGGAAGGTATCATTGAAGAACTGGGTAACTCCGATCAGAATCTGGTACTGAACAAACTGATGGATTATCCGTTATCGGCGGATACAACCAACTGAATGCAAATATCAACGGAAAGATCGGACTGGCATTCGGAATATTTTTCCCGGTCGGGCTTCCGGTCTATTTGCTTTACATACCAGCGTAAATTATTACGCCATGATATACAAGTAGTACAAAAAACAAGCCGCGAATTGGAAGATATGATCCGGAACTTAGAAATTAAAAATTAAAACAGATATGAGTGAGATCAAATTAAACACCATCGAAGAAGCAATCGAAGATTTTCGTGAAGGTAAATTCCTGATCGTTGTTGACGACGAAGATCGTGAAAACGAAGGGGACTTCATTGTTGCTGCGGAAAAGATAACGCCCGAAAAAATAAATTTCATGATGACATACGGTCGTGGTGTATTATGCGCCCCGATCACCGAAGAACGTTGCCAGGAGCTGGACCTGGATATGCAGGTTGCCAGAAACACCTCTATGCTCGAGACACCGTTCACCGTAACTGTCGATAAACTGGGTGGCGGTTGCACGACCGGTGTATCCATGTTCGACCGTGCCGAAACGATCCGTGCACTGGCTGATACACAGACAAAGCCTTCTGACCTGGGACGTCCGGGACATGTGAACCCGCTGCGAGCCCGTTCACGCGGTGTACTCCGTCGTGCCGGTCAACCGAAGCAGCTGTCGACCTGGCCCGCCTGGCCGGCCTCTATCCTGCGGGGGCATTGATCGAGATCATCAATGAAGACGGAACAATGGCACGTCTGCCGCAATTAGTGGAAGTAGCTAAAAAAGTTCGATATCAAGATCATTTGTATTAAGGATCTGATTGCCTACCGCCTGAAAACAGAGTCCATTGTTGACAAAGGTGTAGAAGTCGATATGCCGACCCAGTACGGTCATTTCCACCTGATCCCTTTCCGACAGAAAAGTAACGGATTGGAGCATATCGCTCTGATAAAAGGCGATATATCCGGAGAGGAACCGGTATTGGTTCGCGTACATTCTTCTTGTGCAACCGGTGATATCTTCGGCTCCATGCGCTGCGAATGTGGCGAGCAGTTGCACAAAGCCATGCAAATGATTGAAAAAGAAGGACGCGGAGCTATCGTCTACCTGAACCAGGAAGGACGTGGCATCGGCCTGATGGATAAAATGAAAGCTTACAAACTTCAGGAAGAAGGATTGGATACGGTAGACGCCAACCTGCATTTGGGACACCAGGCTGATGAACGCGATTATGGCGTCGGAGCACAGATCCTGAAGCACATCGGCATTACCAAAATGCGCCTGATGACAAACAATCCGATCAAGCGTGTAGGCCTGGAAGCTTATGGTTTAACAATTGTGAAAAACGTTCCTATCGAAGTCGCTCCGAACAAATATAATGAATTTTATATGAAGAAAAAAAAAGGAGCGTATGGGACATGTTCTCCATAACATCAAATAATTAGCAATTTGTTGCAAAGAATCCGATTATTAATTACTTTTTGTCGCAACTATTTAAAATAACCTATACAAACAGCAGTGTTATGACACAAGTTTCAGATCGTTTTAGCAAGTTTATCGCCTTCCGCTACGTTGGCGATGTCTCAGAAGAGCAATGAGCTTAAAAGCACAAGGTATCGATGTTATCAACCTGAGTGTGGGAGAACCTGATTTCAACACACCTGATCACATCAAAGGAAGCAGCCAAGCAAGCGGTAGACGACAATTTCTCTCGCTACTCTCCGGGTTGGTTATCCGGCATTACGCAATGCTATCGTTACCAAGCTGAAGAATGAAAACGGGTTGGAATACGCAGCTACACAGATTTCCTGCGCGAACGGAGCTAAACAATCCGTTTGTAATACAATTCTGGTGTTGGTTAATCCCGGAGACGAAGTTATCATTCCGGCACCGTTCTGGGTCAGCTATCCGGAAATGGTAAAATTGGCCGAAGGTACACCAGTAATCGTTGCGGCCGGTATCGAACAGGATTTCAAAATCACTCCGGCACAGTTGGAAACGGCTATCACACCGAAGACAAAGGCGTTGATCCTCTGCTCCCCGTCTAACCCTACAGGCTCGGTCTATAGTGCAGAAGAATTGGCAGGCTTGGCCGAAGTCCTGAAAAAACATCCGGAAATCATCGTGATTGCAGACGAGATCTACGAACATATCAACTATATCGGCAAACATAACAGCATCGCTTCTGTCGACGGCATGAAAGACCGTACTGTCATTGTCAACGGTGTTTCCAAAGCCTATGCCAATGACCGGATGGCGTATCGGTTTCATTGCCGGACCGGAATGGATCGTAAAGGCAGTAAACAAATTGCAGGGACAATATACCTTCCGGACCATGCTCTGTATCCCAGAAAGCGGCAGAAGCTGCTTACACAGGTTCACAAGCACCGGTTGAAGAAATGCGTCCAGGCATTCGAACGCCGTCGTGACCTGATCGTTAATCTGGCTAAAGAATTCCGGGATTCGAAGTAAATCAGCCGGAAGGAGCTTTCTACCTGTTCCCCAAATGTAGCTATTACTTTGGCAAAACCGACGGTAAACAACACAATCAAAGATGCTGACGACCTGGCTATGTATCTGCTGGAAAAAGGCCCATGTAGCTTGCGTTGGCGGAACATCTTTCGGTGCCCCCGAATGCATCCGCATGAGTTACGCTACCAGCGATGAAAACATCGTGGAAGCTATCAAACGTATCAAAGAGGCTTTGGCTGCTTTAAAATAAACCTACGGATATAAACGGATTTCACAATTGTGAAATCCGTGTCTAAAAAACAGAAAAGGAGATGTTTTTTGAAAACATCTCCTTTTTTATTTCAAACTGCCGTAGCAAAATTATTCGGAACGCAAAGTAAAGCGTTTGAATGCAAGATCTGCAATTCAGGATCAGCTTCCTTCATTGTTTCTTTTACAGTCTTCTTGCCATCCATGATATCTTCCTGGTTCAGCAAGCAAACTTCTTTCAAGAATTTGCTAAGACGACCTTTAGCGATGTTCTGAATCATTTGTTCCGGTAAAATTAGCAGCTTTTTCAGCAGAGACAGTAGCAATGATTTCCTTTGCCTTGGCTACGTCTTCAGCCGTGATCCAGCCCTTAGCCATATTGCTTTCCATATGGTCTTCGCTATCTACATGTGAAGGGTTGATACCTGCCTTCTTCAAGGCAGCTTCAACAGCCTTCTGTACCTGTTCAGCTTTAGTCTTCTCGATAGCCACTTGGATTTCCTGTTCTTTTACAGATTCAGGAACACCGGCTTCATCGATAGCGATCGGGTTCATGGCTGCGATCTGCATAGCGATGTTGTGAGCAGCTTCTTCAGATTCCTTGTTGAACGCAGCGATCGTACACAACTGATTCTTACCCATGTGGTTATAAACAGTAGTGTAAGCGCCTTCCACTACGTTATAGCCGTCCAATTCCATCTTTTCGCCCGTGATACCGCTACGGTCAGTAACAGCGTCCTGTACAGTGCCTTTACCCATCGGCAAAGCCTTTACTTCGTCCAGAGTCTTGCACTTGTTAGCCACAGCAGCATCCAGGATAGCCTGAGTCAAAGCAATGAAATCTTCATTCTTAGCCACAAAGTCTGTTTCGCACTTCAAAGCGATGATAGCAGCGAATTCGCCATCTTTCTTTGCTAACACACAACCTTCTGCAGCGTCACGGTCTGAACGCTTAGCGGCGATAGCCTGTCCTTTTTTACGGATAATTTCCATTGCCTTTTCGATATCACCATCAGATTCGGTCAAAGCCTTCTTGCAGTCCATCATACCAGCTCCACTCATTTTGCGCAGCTTGGTAATATCAGCCATAGTTACAGCCATAATCTTATTTTCTTATTTATTAAATATTTACTTTATTAATTGACAATGGACAATTGACAATTGACAATTCAAGTCAAAAGCCAATTGCCCATCGTTTCATTTTATGTTTCTCTTAATTTTCAATTGTCAATTTTCAATTGTCAATTGAATTACTCTTCATCCTTAGCGTACTTGTCGGCAACTTTAGCATTCAAAGCTTCTTCGTCTTCCTTCTTAGTACGTTCTTTCTTTACAGCAGCTTTAGCTTTGCGTTCTCTTTTAGCGCCTTCGCCTTCACCTGCTGCTTCTGTATCGATCTTTTCAGCTTTGCGTTCCTGCAAACCTTCGTTCATAGCTTCGCAGATAGCGCCTAAGATAACTTCTACTGATTTAGTAGCGTCATCGTTAGCCGGAATCACGTAGTCGATATTGTTCGGGTCGGAGTTTGTATCAACCATACCGAATACAGGAATACCCAAGCGGTTAGCTTCACGAACTGCGATATGTTCTTTCATCACGTCAACAACGAACAAAGCTGACGGAAGACGAGTCAGGTCTACGATAGAACCTAATGTCTTTTCCAGCTTAGCACGCTGGCGAGTGATCTGAAGTTTTTCTCTTTTTGACAGGTTATCAAATGTACCGTCTTTTTTGTCATCTTATCGATAGTAGCCATCTTCTTGATAGCTTTACGGATAGTCGGGAAGTTGGTCAACATACCACCGGCCAGCGTTCGATAACGTAAGGCATACCTACTGAAGCAGCCTTATCAGCGACAACTTGTTTAGCTTGTTTTTTAGTAGCAACGAAAAGTACTTTCTTGCCTTGTTTTGCAAGGTTCTTCATTACTTCTGCTGCTTCGTCTACTTTAGCAACTGTTTTATATAAGTCAATGATATGAATACCATTACGCTCCATGAAGATATAAGGAGCCATTGCAGGGTTCCACTTTCTTTTTAAGTGTCCGAAGTGTACGCCAGCTTCTAATAACTGATCAAAATTAACTCTTGACATTGTTTTTCTCTTTAAATCGTTTACTTTCTTTTGTTTAACTCAATCATCAGGTAGTCCTCCTGTATGTCAGCATATAAAAAGAATCCTGATAATTTAGATACTAAACGCTTTGTACTTGTAAGAAACTCACAAATAAGATTAACGTTTACTGAACTGGAATCTCTTACGAGCTTTAGGACGTCCCGGTTTCTTACGTTCAACAGCACGCGGGTCACGAGTAACGAAACCTTCTGCACGAAGAGCGGATTTGTCTTCCGGATTGATCTTAACCAGTGCGCGAGCGATAGCCAAGCGAGCTGCCTCAGACTGTCCTTTGAAGCCACCTCCATCAGAGGTTGATCTTGATATCATATTGTTCTGCAACGTTCAGCTTTGCGAGCGGCTGCTTAACAATGAACTGAAGGATTGTAGAAGGAAAGTAATTAGCCAGATCACGTTTGTTGATAGTAATCTTTCCTGTACCTTCGCTTACGAATACGCGAGCAACTGCTGCCTTACGTCTTCCTATTGCATTTACTACTTCCATTGTGATTATTTATATGAGTTTATATCGATTAATTTAGGCTGCTGAGCTTCGTGTTTGTGCTCTGTTCCTGCATATACATACAGATTGTTCAACAGTTTAGCACCCAGACGGTTTTTAGGCAACATACCCTTTTACTACTTTTTCTGAACAGATGGCTGGCACCTTTCTTCATCAAGTCGTTAGGTGTGTACTCGATCTGTCCACCGGGATATCCGGTATATCTCAAATAAATACGATCGTTCCACTTATTACCTGTCAGAACGATTTTGTCTGCATTGATAATGATTACATTATCACCACAATCAACGTGCGGAGTAAAATTGGGTTTGTACTTACCACGCAAAAGCTTCGCTACCTTTTGCGCAAAGGCGTCCCAAAGTCTGTCCTTCGGCGTCAACAATGACCCACTCTTTGTTTACAGTTGCTTTGTTTGCAGAAATGGTCTTAAAACTTAAAGTATCCACTTGCTTAAAAAATTAATAAATTAATAACTCTAAAAAACAAAGCGCCTAGTTTTTCGCTATCATTATCACTACGGACACTTGACATAACAACGTGCTAAAAATTAAACTCTTAGTACAATTTGATAATATTCGGCTTGCAAAGGTACGGTTTTTCTTCGAAATACAAAAACATTTGTACATCTTTTTTCGCATCCAAACGATTATGAGCAGAAGATATACAACAAAAGGGAATAGCCGGAGAGTTATGCTTTTCCCCTAATTCCTATTTTAATTGAAAAAATTTACCGGCGGAAATAATACCCCAACGAGAATGTTACATTATTCTGATAAAGGGATGATTCGCCGTCGTGTTTGGTGGTACGGCGGTCGAGTGTTCCGCACAGGGCAGATACGGAGAAGAAGAAATTCGAATATTCTACCTGTAACCCAAGGTTTACCCCCAAGTCGAAAGTTTTTAAGATCGGCTTCGCCTGACTGTCCGAAAACGATATCGCTATCCACATTCTTAGTACGCATTTTTCCAAACAGAGAGAAATCGACAGCCGGACCGGCCATCACACTGAAATAAACATCGGTAAACTGAAAGGTATATACCAGATTTACAGGCACAAGAATAGAATAATAGTTACATTTTGTTTTCGGATAAGCTAAATCCGTACCGTCTCCTTCTGAGATTTTTGACAGGTAATTACCACCCTGATGCACAAAGCGACTTCCGGCTGAAGCGACAATCTTTTTATATAAAAGGTATCTGAGCCAGTCCCGCCACACTAAATCGAAACGGGCGCCCGATTGCAGTTATTTTCTGCACCGACAACCAAGCCCACAGCAATACGTAATA
>VOFJ01001746.1_pt1 | contig 19740 bp, 33 predicted proteins | sample 5384081 | NCBI WGS metagenome assembly VOFJ01 (sample SAMN12384729, study PRJNA508395) | human gut metagenome | isolation source: healthy gut I | host: Homo sapiens
AATTTGGGATGCTCTGTATCCGAATCTTTTCTGCCTTTCTCAAGATAAATACTGCGTGACAGCTCTTTAATGGTATCCATAGCCAGGTTCAAGGACTGTGTTTCCAGATCTTCAGAAGTAGGAAGTGACATTTCCAGCTCAAATTCCTGATATTCGCTCTGCAAATTCGTAAAAGCAGTCAGTTTCTCACCGTAAATTCCATCAATATCTTCTTTACTGGATTTCAGCTTTTCCTGCTGTGACTGCAAATACACTTTTTTTCTTCTTTAGCTTTACAAACTCCATATGCAGCTTTCTTCGTGCAGTAAGTGTATAAACCATTGCCACAACAGCAGCAATGATGCATACATCCATTCCTATTTTAGACATCTCATCAGTTAACTGAAATCTTCCAACAATACCAATAATTCCCACAATAACGGCCAGAATACCTGCTATCACCATTCCCAGATTCTTTTTTCTCTATAGTCTGCAGCTGTTCTTCAATCACAGTGGCTTCTTTCCCTGCTGCCGAATAGATTTTTGCCTGCGCCTGAACCACCTGCCCCTTCTGGTCCCGAAGTCCATCCAGGTCATTCTGCAGACTTTCCAGTTTCTCGCTCAGTTTTTCCTGTTCTCTCTGAACTGCTTTCCTGCCACGTTCTTTCTGGGTGAGATATCCCTTGCGCCACATCTTCAGCATCTGCTCCGTTCTTCCAAGATCCACCAGACCATCTCCGCTTTTGCTGAGAACAGCCAGTTTATTCTGTAGTTCCTTTGCCATTTCCCTGGAAGAACTACCGCTAAGTGATTCTACCATAACAGTATTGTCGAACAGGTTCTCACTAAATCCCCCAAGGATCCTCTCGAGGGGCTCCATTTTCCCCCATTTAAAATTTCTCTGGTATCTTCACAGAACAGCTCACAATTATGGATTCCTGCCCCTGTTTCCCGCGTCGGGCGGTAATCTTTTCCATTGTGCTGAAACCATATAGTTCCACCATATTTTTCCCGGGAAGCTTCAGTTCCTGCTTTTTCATAAATTCCATTCTTTTTCCTGCATTTCCTCAGGCACTCCAAAGAACATGCTCTTCACAAAGATAAACACAATGTTCATTTCTGTTTCTTTTTAGTCCATAGAGCACATTTACTCCAGAGGTCAGTTCTATGTCTTTTTCCCTGAAGCCCACCAAAATTATTTATTAATATGCGTTTAAAAATCATATAACCTTATTCCCTCGCACATACATCTCAATTTTACACTGCAATACATATTTTCTGTTACTATCTGCTTTGTGTCAGCTGGAATGTCTTGTCTCCAACAGTGCCTGCAAACCATAGTACAGGGCCTTATCTTCCACTGTATTTCTGTTTTTTTTCCATAAAAAGCAGATATAATCCCCTATCAAAGTTCCGGCATATTTTTTTGCAGTTCTTCCAGATCATAAGCAGGTCTGGTCTCATCCAGTACTTCTGTAATATTTCCAAAGGATTTCAGTTTTTCCGGAATCAAAAAAGCTCTGGTTTTTTTTCCCTTGAAGAATTACACGATATATATTCAGTCCGCCCTTTTTAAATATCTCATCCTTCAAAGCTTCTTCAATAGATAGCTGGGTGCTTTCTTCATTTACATTGAGAAGAAGCTGACTATAGGTTCGAATAGAAAACGGCACAAATCTGGTTTTCACTTTTCCATTTTCAATCCTTCCCTCAATGTAGCCATGTGCTCCCAGATCATTGCTTTCAATTGGCTCAAGAGCTCCGCTGTAAGCAGCCACATCTCTTATTACGTTCTGGGGAGTATGGAAATGACCCAATGCAATATAATCAAAACCTGCTCCCTGCAAGCGCAGCTGTATTTAATGGGCAATGGCTTTCATCACCGCCATGAGCTATAAGAATATGCACTCCATTATTTTTTTCACAGGGCGTACGCCATCATACAAGGGCTGTCTGATCTGTGAATGTTCATAGCTCATTCCATAAACATATACCTCGAATTGCGTATCTTTCACACAGGTGTTACCTTCTCTTCTGGAAAAAAAGTCACATTCGGTGCCCAGGTGAAAGTTCTGTAAAAAGAATTTTCTTTCAGATAATCCCTTTCTCCTGCCATTAAATATACCCTTGTTTCCGGTATTCCGGAAAATAACTCGTTTACTTCTTTCAATTCATATGGAAGTGGCTGACGATGGAACAAATCTCCGGCTATAAATAACAAATCCACCGGATTTTCGCGGATACCCGCAATAACCCGGCGGAATGTTTTCCCAGATTTCATTCTCCCGCTTGTCACTCCATGGGCAGCCTCTGTCGGGCACTGCACCAAGATGTACATCTGCAAGATGAATAAATCTCATTCTTTTTACCTCATTTTATAAATCGCAGTTGTTAACTGTTCTCGGAATGGAATTACGTCACGGATATTACCCATTCCTGTGAGATACATTACACAGCGCTCAAATCCAAGACCAAATCCTGAATGACGTGTGGAACCATATTTACGCAAATCAAGATAGAAGTCATAGTCTTCTTCCTTCAGCCCAAGCTCTTCCATACGAGCTTTCAACTTACCATAGTCATCCTCTCTCTGGCTTCCACCGATAATCTCACCAATTCCAGGAACCAGGCAGTCCATAGCTGCAACAGTCTTGCCATCCTCGTTTTTGCTTTCATATAGAATGCTTTAATTTCCTTTGGATAGTCTGTAACAAAAATAGGTTTCTTAAAAATCTGTTCTGTCAGATAACGCTCATGTTCTGTCTGCAGATCACATCCCCAGGATACTTTATAATCAAACTTGTCATTATTCTTCTCGAGAAGCTCAATTGCTTCTGTATAAGTAACACGACCGAACTCAGAGCTTGCCACATGGTTCAATCTGTCAAGAAGTCCTTTGTCGATAAAGGAATTGAAGAAGTTCATCTCCTCCGGAGCATTCTCAAGAACATATCCAATCACATATTTCAGCATCGCTTCTGCAAGATTCATGTTGTCTTCAAGATCAGCAAATGCACACTCAGGCTCGATCATCCAGAACTCAGCTGCATGACGTGTGGTGTTGGAGTTCTCTGCACGGAAAGTCGGTCCGAATGTATAAATATTACGGAATGCCTGTGCATAAGTCTCACCGTTCAGCTGACCACTTACTGTAAGATTAGTCTCTTTGCCGAAGAAATCCTGAGAGTAATCAATATTTCCCTTATCATCTGTAGGAATATTATTCAGATCCATCGTGGTAACCTGGAACATCTCACCGGCGCCCTCACAGTCACTGGCGGTAATCAGTGGTGTGTGGACATAAACAAAACCTCTCTCCTGAAAGAATTTGTGTATTGCATATGCACAGAGGGAACGTACACGGAAAACAGCCTGGAAGGTATTTGTTCTGGAACGAAGATGTGTGATCGTTCTTAAATACTCAAGGCTGTGGCGTTTCTTCTGAAGCGGATAATCTGGTGCAGATGTTCCCTCTACAGAAATCTCTGCAGCCTGGATCTCAAATGGCTGTTTTTGCCTGTTGGAGTCGCTACCAGAGTTCCCTTTACAATAATCGCTGCGCCTACATTCAGTTTGGAAATCTCAGCAAAATTGTCCATTGTATCATGGTAAACGATCTGAAGGGTCTCAAAATATGTTCCATCATGGAGAACAACAAATCCAAAAGGTCTTGGAATCACGAACGCTTCGTACCCAGCCGCCTACGGTGATTTCCTGATCCAGGTATTTATCCCGTTCTCTGTAAATCTCTTTTACTGTTGTAAGTTTCATAATTAGTTCCTCTTTCTCCTCATTTTTCCAAACACTCATTTCTCTATAGTATAGACTATTCCTCTTATTCGCGCAAGGATATTTTTCCAGGGAATAAAAAGAAGATCCTGTCTGTTAAGCTTCGACACTTTTGGACAAAGATCTTCTCTTCTGTAAGTATTTTTCCTATTGCAAAAAGTTGCCTCATTCTCAGTATTTCTCTGAACGTTTAATGCAATATAAGATAATCCAGACAATACTTAAAAATTCGTTTGTAAGTCTTGGTGGTGTAATGAAGTCCATCATCGTCTGGCAGGTCAACTCCAGTTCCACTAATATTGGTACCATATCCATTCTCCATCAGATAAGAATACGTATCAATATATTCGAAAGTGCTGCCAAGAGCACTACCCACAACAGAATTGAATTTGCGGATTACTTCTTCTTTTCGGATTGCATTCTTACCAAGATATTCGATTGTCTTACTGTTTACCGGATTCACCGACATAAAGAACAGCTTGCAGTTCTTTTTTCTGTAAGCTCTCAGCAATCTCCGATAATAAGAAATATAATCATACATATTTCCAGGATCGTTTACTCCCAGATTAAAAAATAACCGCAGTCGGTTTCAGAACGGAATAATTCTCTTCTGCAATAGAAAGAACCGTATTCATTCCCTCGAGACTTCAGCCATTCAAGGCCCTTTCCCTCTTCGTATACAAAATCAATATCACGCAGCAGATTCGACTCATAATACCCTGAATTTAAATTTTTGCAGCGTTCTCTGCATACGATTGGTACGGGAGTCTCCTACAAAAAATAATGTGATTGTACCCCCCCGGCTGCTGCCATTTCCAATCTTCCAGCTGCTTGCGGATTGCAGAAGCTCTGAAAGAGTCAGGTCTTCCTCAGCGGAACGGTTAAACACAACTGCATACAGCTTTATGTTGCTGTTTACTGTAATAGTATCACCAGCTTCATAACGCGGTGCTGTGCTTTTTCCCTAACTGGATATCCCATCCCATAAAGGTGTATCCGGATGCATTTCTTACAGACGGCAATGTATAAGAACTTCCAGATGCTACATTCTCTGTCTTGTAAACGGTTCCATCATTCTTGCACAAAGCCACCGTAAATGTTGTATCAGACTCGTAAACAGCATATAATTTTATATTTTTTTGATTCGAATCTTCTGTCCCTCTGTATACGCCGCTTGGGAAGCATTCTTTTAGTACTCCATCCAACTGCCTTATAGCCGCTTTTTGTGGAAGCTCTGGCAAGGTAAGATATCCGTTTTTTTGTAACAGCTTTGTTTAGTTTCTTAAATACTGTACTGGTGCTTCCGGTATTATCATAGAAATAAACTTTATATATACCAACTTTTTTACGCACCGCGTACAGATTTATATTCTTTTTTCAGACGTATTTTTTTCCCCGCGGCATATACCGCTTTGGTATCGTTTTTCTGAGTGGACCAGCCAAGATTTTTGTATCCGGTAATTGCAGGAACTGCCGGAAGCTTAATTTTTTCCCGGCACTTACCTTTATACGCAGCTTGGAATAAGATGTTTTTCCACTTTGATTCCAGAATCTGACAACTACGTTCTTAGTGGCCGCCTGTACAGACTGAACACCACTAATCCCAATTTTTCCATCATTTCTAAATGAAACTCCGAACAAAATCAACATTGTGGCCAACAGAACCCGGAAAATCCCTATTTTTTTCTTTTTGTTTTATTTTTCATAGGCACTCCTCTGCTTTTTAATGTCTCTCCTGCTTTCATCATCTGCACAGAAAATAAATAGTTCTTATTTCATCTTCTGTGCTGTCTTCAGTATAATCAAACGGACACATTCTTTCAACCCCAAAAAGATTGTCTTTATGATTTGGTTACAAATTTTCAATAAAACGCATAAATGCAGCTCTGCCCTCTCCTGTACATTTGTAAACACCAGCATCTTCCAGCACGTGAACAAACACATTTCCAACTTCTTTATGAAGAACCTCTTCAATATTGTCTTTATCAAGATGATCGTACTTCGGAAGGAATTCTTTTTACCCACTGCGCATGTTTTTTCAATCTTCTCATTAGAAGCAACATCCTTGCCATCCAGAATATATTCTTCCAAAAGCTCCAGTTCTTCTTTTTAGTCGCGCAGGGAGAACTGCCAAGCCCATAACCTCGATCAGACCGATGTTCTCCTTCTTGATATGATGCAGCTTTGCATGCGGATGATATACGCCAAGAGGATTTTCTTCTGTGGTAATATTGTTTCGCAGAGTCAGATCCAACTCATACATATCACCTTTTTTACGTGCGATCGGGTGATCGTATTATGAGGTTCACCATCCGTTTCTGCAAAAATGAATGCAGCCTCATCTGTATATCCTCTCCAAACCTCCAGCACATGAGTTGCCAGATCAATCAGGCGCTTCTCATCTTTATGACGGATACGAAGTACAGACAGCGGCCATTTTACAATACCAGCCTCCACATCCTCATAGCCCGGAATAGTTACATATTTCTCAATTTCAGCCTTCGCCATGGCAAAGGTATAATGCCCGCCCTGGAAATGATCGTGGCTGAGGATAGAACCTCCTACGATTGGAAGATCCGCATTGGAGCCAAGGAAATAATGTGGGAACAGCTTTACAAAATCAAACAGTTTAATGAATGCATTTCTCTCGATCTTCATTGGAGTATGCTGGCAATTAAATACAATACAATGCTCATTAGAATAAACATAAGGAGAGTACTGCATTCCCCACGGACCTGTCATTGATTGTGATCGGAATGATTCTGTGATTCTCTCTTGCAGGATGATTTGCGCGGCCTGCATATCCCTCATTTTCCGGACAGAGAAGACATTTCGGATAGCTGCTTGATTTGATAAGCTTTGCCGCAGCAATAGCTTTCGGATCTTTCTCTGGCTTAGAAAGGTTGATTGTAATATCAATTGCTCCATAAGGAGAATCCACAGTCCATTTCTGGTCTTTCTTTACACGATAACGACGAATATAATCACTGTCCTGGCTTAATTTATAGAAATAATCTGTTGCTTCTTCCGGAGATTTCTCATATTTTTCCCAGAAAGACTTCTGTACCTGAGCCGGGCGGGGCATAAGACAGTTCATTAATCTTGTATCAAACAGATCTCTGTAAACCACACTGTCCTGAATCAGACCACGTTCTACAGCTTCGTCTAACAGTTCTTTCAGAACTTCTTCCAGATTAATATCAGAATATTCCTCTGCCGGTTCTGTGTATTCATCTTTCTTTAAAAACATCAAGAAGAAGATTTGTTGTATAGTTTTTCTCACAGGCAGGAGTCAGCCCTGTCTCAATTCCATACTGTACCAGTTTTTTTAATACTTTCGCTTAGCATTTTTCTGTCCTTTCCTGTTGCTTTATTTTTTTAACAGTCTGTCCTCCACCACAGACAGACTGTTAACCACCACTTTGCTGCATCTTTCACATCCAGCATTTTTTGCATACATGTTCAATATCGGACTGTACCGGCTTTCCCAACAGCCACTTTAAAGCTTCAGTTTCTCAACATAACTTATAAAAATATTGCCGGCCTTTTCAAACAGCTCCGTACTGTCATTCATACCGTAAGGATAAGTTTCCCCTTTCTGCGGATCGTACAGATATGTGTTATATTCATCATATCCAATGATCACAACACTGGTATTATCCCCGGTCTTGGCAATTACCGGACGCTGGGCGCTGACCTCATATAAGACACTGTCTAATGTACAACCAGACAAATCAATGATAGTACCCTCATCCCCAAGAGCCTCCTGCAGTGCTGTAACATCCAGGGATGCACTCTTCATTGCTTCCGGCACATCCTCCAGATTAAGAGTCAGCTTTGTCTTCTTATTTCCACGCTCCCATACATACTGCTGAGCACGATTCAGCACAACACCAGTCTGATCATCTGCTCTTTGAAGCGCAAGTGCAGGATCTGTGAATGTACTGTCCAATCCTCCTTTTGCATAAACATAGTAAATATCTTCCTCAGGAATCTGCGTATCCAGAATAATACGGTCATCACCTATATTTTTCATTTTTGCATAAACAACTAACGGTTCCTGAATTTCAGGCGTTTCAGTGAGAGCCAGTCGTATCTGAGTTCCGGTTCTGGAATTTGTCACAAGTTCCACGGATACAGTATTGGTCGAGGCTTTGGAATTATTCAGAATATTATCCTTGCTTACTGCTTTGTATCCTTTTTTTGTCTTCTTGGACAACTGAAATTCCATCATAGTGTTTCCCATGGTAATATCAGTTACATACAATCCATCCCTGATGATATTCTTTTTTCAAAGTTCCATCAAATCCTTCAATACGGACCGTATGAATCCCCGTAGTCTCATGACCATTATCGTCTGCGATCACATCTCCATCAACTACGATTCCATAAACAAGATCTTCATTCATAAATCCATTCAGCACTAAAGACTGTCCTGAAGATGGTGCAAGACTCCTGGTTTCTAATGTTTCAAAATCTATTTCTTTTATATTTCCGGCGCTTTCACCTTCCTGAATGATCCATGCAGCATGTGCACCTGTATCCGAAACAGCAAAGTCATCTATTTTAATTCCTTCCTCAAGAACCTCACTGGTACCATCTGAAATGTTTATCTTATAAAGCTTATTTGCAAATAAAAGGTAAAGAGCATTTTCTGTACTGACATAGGATAATGTTCCAAGATCTTCTTTCAGGAATTCGTAGGATTCTGTAGACGGAATAAATACTTTTTCTTTCCACCACATTCTGATCATTGCTGTAATGATATACACAAACGCCACAGTATCCTTCCCGAACGCCTCTGTTCATATATCCATAAAGAACAAAGTCCACATCTCCGTTATCTTCCACACGGATGATCTTTTATATTATGCTGGTATCTGGAATCCCTGAAATCTCCATCCGTTTCTTTGCGAAAACTGAAAATTCTGGAAAATTTTCCATCATCAGGAGAATAAGACCATAAATCCCCTTCCTGAACGAAAGCAAGAACTCCTGCGTTTTTCATTCATCATATATTCCACATTTTTGTCTCTGACTCCAAGCAAAAGCCCCTTGTCGGAAATGCTGATGGAGCTTTCCTCAAATACCTGTGATGCACTTCGTTTAAAATCCAGAAGCATGATTCTGGTTTCAGTATAACGCATCCGGTAAAATTCTGTCACATCATAGATTTCCTGGTTTCCATTTTCATCCAGTGCCGCAATCTGATATTCAACAGAAAGACTGGCTGTGGTTTCATTAATATCCTTCACTACAGGAATTCCCTTTCTGTAAATCTGAGGGTTCAGATTGCCCCAGCTGATCTGGGCAAATGTAGAATTGATATTAATGTCTGTATAGTTGGTAGATGTACTGGATGTGTCTGATTCCAGGTAAGCAGTCAGATCCTCGGCGGACGCTTTATCCAGACATTTTTCATAAAAAGCTCGCAACAAACTTCACGTACTGAGCAGCATTCACATTGGATCTGGAAACTACTCTTGTATAGTAATAAGCTGTTCCCTTATTTGTCTCAAGAGATAATTGCAAAAAGAATACTCCTGATTCATCAAAAGATCACTGCTCAGCTTAATTGTTGTTGTCAGATAGCTGTCCTGTTTATCCAGACTTTTAATCTTACGGTTTTCCAGTACCTTACTGCCATCTGAAGTACGTATCTCATAGGAAAGGCTTTTCACCTTTGTATCATAGGCATTTATGACAAAGGACAGTTCCTTGGATGTATCAGCCAATAGGCGTCACACTGTCCCTGGTAAAATCAGACTGCATAGGCTGTGCATAACCATACATCCTGTTTGCATAATTTCCATCAAAATCAACCATTACCTCCGGAAAAACCGGATCATTCATATCAGAGCGGTCATCCGTAGTCTCACTATTCAGCAGGAACGAACTTCCTGCCACGCCGAGAACAAAAACAAACAGGAGAATCACTGCTCTGCGTAAAAATTTAATCATTCTTTCTCCTCTTAACTCTCTGATTGTACCTCCCCTTCACGGTACAGAAGTCTTTCCAGTGTAGGATTTATATGCAGTTCCTTCATAAGCTGCACTGTACTCTTCATATCTTTTTTGGTTTGCCTGTCTTTACAGCACGGATCAGCAAATTCTTGGGTGTATGCTCCATATCAATAAATTCCAGAATCTGAGTTTCGTATCCCATACTTTCCAGCAGATTGGCTCGAATTCCATCTGTCATCAAAGCAGCCATTCTCTCCTTAAGAATTCCATTATTTCAGTACAGGCTCCAACACTTCATTTTTTATCTGTCTATTTACCTCATGCTGACAGCAGGGTACAGACAAAATAACTTTCGCTCCCCATTCCACAGCCTTCGCAAGAGCATAATCTGTAGCTGTGTCACAGGCATGCAAAGGTTACTACCATATCAACAGAAGAAACACCTTCATAATCAGCAATATCTCCCTGATAAAAATGTAGTTTTTCATATCCATACTTTACTGCAAGATGATTACATTTTTCTATTACATCTGTTTTCAGATCCAGACCAATAATATTTACATCATAACCTTTCAGTTCTCTCAGATAGTAATACATGGCAAATGTAAGATAGGACTTTCCGCATCCAAAATCAAGAATGGTCACTTCCCGCTGTTGATCCAGTCTTGGAAGAATGTCCTGAATAAATTCCAGAAATCGATTGATCTGTCGGAACTTATCGTATTTTTTTGGGTAATAATCCTGCCTTCCTTATTCATAACACCAAGATCCAACAAGAAAGGGGACTGGAATATTTTCCTTAAGTATGTACTGCTTTACACGATTGTGGGCCAATATCTGCGTGCCCTTGCTGAAAGTCTTGTCCTTTCCGAAAGCCAGACCTTTTCCATTTTCGGGATGACGTCTGGTCTTTATGGTCATCTTTCCTTTTTTTGCTTACCAGAATAGTTCCATCCAGCGCCATCCCACTTGCCTGAAGCTGAGAAAAATCATGCTGCAGCCCCGCTTTTAAATATGAGATCAGTTCCTCTCTGGAATAATTTTTTATGGAGCACCTTCTGTCCCTACAGTTTTCAGAAGCCCGATAAACCACCTTCCCCGGATTTCTACCGGGCGTATTTTTACTTTGGATGGTCCGTCCCCTCTGCTGCTGCTTAGGATAGCTTGACACAGCTGTTCATTTATCTGTTCCTCTAAATATTCATCTATTGTTTTCATTTTTATTATAAATATTTTCTTTTTATATTCTGTAATCGTTACTGTTCACTCCGCTCACAGCAACCTCTAATTGTCATTTTGATGCGTCTTATCTGTAAAAATCTCCCCTGCATCTTCTTCGTCGGCATCTTCTTCGTGATATTTCATGAAAAAAAAGCACTTCTACCAGATCACCAAGAAGTCCATCAGACATTGCTTCCATATCAGCCTCTGATCTTACTTCATCCACGATCTTCCTTCCAAGGTGATACAACATAAACCTGTCAGGATATTCATCGTAAAGCCGGCTGCCTTCATAATCCTGAAGATCACATTCTTCTTCCACTTTTTCCTGTATCTTTCTGGCAGTGTCCGGATAGTAGGATTTCATCAGAAAAAATTCCTCTTCTTGTTCCTTTTCTCCCCGGTAGAGCAAGGGATTTGCATAGCTTGTGTAAAATGGATAAAAATCTTTATATATCATATCAGCAATTTCGATTCCTTTTCCATTTCACTCTCATTATATGCAAGCTTCCGTTTTTTTCGGTCAATTGCACCATTTTTCAAATACGCCGCCAAAGCGTGTTTGAAAAAGGCTTTCTGCAAGATGTACGTCACAATTTGTGGAAGATTTTGCCCGGATGATGGCGCCGTAGCGGGCTACGGCAACTGAATTCGGGAAAAAATATACCGCAAAGTGGGGCGTGCAGATTGCGGAATGATTTTTCAAATACGCGCCAGCATATTTAAAGTAAGCCTCACACTATGGTCAACAGCTGCTTTCTCAAATTCGCTGTAATCCATCTGCGCACTTCCATCAGCCTTATCAGAAATAGCACGGACAACCAGAAACGGAATTTCATTTAAGTATGCTGCCTGTCCAATGGCTGCACCTTCCATTTCAGTCGCATATGCTGAAAACTCTGATACAATTCGATTCTTAACATCCTGATCGCAGACAAACTGGTCTCCAGAAGCAATTCTTCCTTCAAATACCTGAATATCCGGATTTACTTCCTTACATACTTCTGCAGCAAGTCTGCGGAGATTATCATCTGCATTAAAGAAAAATACAGGCATTTGCGGAATCTGTCCCTTGCGGTATCCAAATCCGGTAGCATCCATATCATGCTGTACAACATCTGTGGAAAGAACAATATCACCAATATTAATATTTTTATTTAAGCTTCCTGCAATTCCTGTATTAATGATCGCATCTACTGAAAATACATCTGCCAGAATCTGAGCACAGATACCAGCATTTACCTTGCCAATTCCGGAACGCACTACAACAACCTTTTTTCCAGCAAGTATTCCCTCATAAAAATCCATGGAAGCTTTTTTTTTATAATTCGTACATCTTCCATTTTTTTCTTTTAAAATCGCAACTTCAACTTCCATTGCGCCAATAATACCAATTGTTTTCATTTAGCATTCTCCTCTGTTTTTGAAAGTTAACTGCTTCTTCATCTGACATTATACCAAAACTTCTTGCTATATCCAACTTAAATTTGGCATGGAAACTTATAATATCTTCTGCTATAATGAGAGAAGGTGCAAAGCTATTGCTGTTCATAACCGACCAGCGTTCCTGAGCTCCTGATTTTACATAACGATTGGAGGAAAAAACAATGGAATATAAAACAAAAGGTGTTTGTTCTATGGCAATTCAATATGATATTGATGATGAACAGAAAGTTCACAATGTGAAATTTATTGGTGGATGTTCTGGAAATACACAGGGAGTTGCCAAACTTGTAGAAGGTATGCCGGCGAAAGAAGTAATTGCACGCCTGGAGGGAATCCAGTGTGGACGCAGACCTACTTCATGCCCTGACCAGCTTGCCACTGCTTTAAAAGAAGCGATTTCATAATTACTTCCCCGGGATTTTTGTCCGGGGATTTTTTTCAGACTGTAACACTTACCCATCAGTTCTGTCCCATTTATCACATAAAGATTGGACATCCCTTGAAAACTTCTCCAGATCTTTGTTTGCACAGCCCTCGTTTTTGCGTATGACGGAAAGCAGTCTGTATCCAAGCGCAAGCAACTTTTTCGTATACCTTTGCAGCCTTTAGATGCTTTTTTTGTAACGCAGCAGGCTTCTGTATCTTAACGCCCTCTGCCTCGTACAGAAATTCGCCTTCAGCCAGATCAAATTCTGTTCCACTGAATGGCGCATATGCATCATAGTTCATCTCATCACGCAGTCTTGCAGCAAACAGTTCTGTCACAGTATCCTCGCCATGAGTAACAAACACTTTCTGAGGCTTTACTTCAAATGCTTTTATCCAGTCAACCAGACCATTTACATCTGCATGGCCACTGATTCCCGGCATACGGCAGATTTTTGCTGCAACGTGCACCGGTTCACCAACGAGTTTTATTTCCTGAGTTCCTTCCAAAAGGGCGCGTCCCGGAGTTCCAACAGCCTGATAGCCCACAAAAAAAGAATGGTGCTGTCCTCCCGCCACAGATTATGTTTCAGGTGATGTTTAATTCTTCCTGCATCACACATTCCACTGGCAGAAATAATCACCTTACAGTCATCATCGAAATTGATTGCTTTTGAGTCTTCACTTGTTACGGATATCTTCAAACCAGGAAAGCTAAGAGGATTGATTCCTTTTCGAATAAGTTCCAGAGCCTCGTCATCAAAACAATCATATTTATGAATACCGAAAATATTTGTTGCTTCATTTGCAAGAGGGCTATCTACAAACACTTTAAAATTATCATGCCCGTGAATAAGGCCTTCTGCTTTTTTATCTGTCTGATAAAATACAGCATCTCCTGCGTTCTTCCCACTGCAAAAGAGGGAATTACCACATTACCGCCCCGGTCAAAGGTCTCCTGAATGACATCTGCCAGAAGGCGCACATAATCTGGTCTCTCTCCGTGGCTCCGGTCTCCGTATGTAGATTCCATTACCACGTAGTCTGCTTTTCTAAAATAGGCAGGGTCTTTTTATAAGCGGCTGATTTTTGTTTCCTATATCTCCCGAAAATACAATTGTTTTTTCAACTCCAGCTTCACAGATATTCACCTCAATACTGCTTGATCCAAGAAGGTGACCCCTGCATCAATAAACTTTACTCTCAGCCCCTCGCCAAGAATTATTCCAGTCTCATATGGACAGCCTACAAAATTACGAATAACCCCTAATGCATCCTCCATGGTATAAGCTGGAACAAATTCAGGCTTCCCCGACGTTTTGCCTTGCGGTTACGCCATTCTGCCTCAAACATCTGGATATGGGCACTGTCACGGAGCATAATATCGCAAAAGATTACAGGTTGCCTCTGTGGCATATACAGGTCCTTTAAAGCCTTTTGCGTAAATAGCAGGAAGATTTCCGGAATGGTCCATGTGTGCATGTGTTAAAAAGCACAAAATCTAATTCTCCCGGAGGCACAGGAATGTCTTTATTTTCATAATAATCAGGTCCCTGTTCCATTCCACAGTCTACAAGAAACTTTTTTTTCCTGCTGCTTCCAGGTAATAGCAGCTCCCGGTAACTTCATGTGTTGCTCCAATAAAAGTGATCTTCATACAGATTCCCCCTTTTACCCGAACTCTTACTTATATTACATATATTTTTTCTGTTTTTTATGGCATAACATCTTCACTATTTATAATATGCTGAACAGAGCTGACAAATTTCGCTGAATCAGCCTGGCTTTGCCATACTTCCGGCAAAAGAATACCGATTGCAGCAAGAACTGCAATCCCTACTGCCTTTCCATATTTGTACCAGGGTTTTTATTTTCTTCTTTTTCAAACTGACGTAGCTTATCAGAAAATCCTGCAATAAAATCAATTTCCTCAGCTGAACTTTCTGTTGATTGAGCATCTTTTAAATTTTCCTCTTTGGACGCCTCGTTCCGGAATCCTGGAAACTTCACTATTTCAGCAGTCTTTGTATCATTATTCATAGCTTTTTGCAGAATTGGCCTCATTTATTTTATCTTCATCCAGTTTGCCTTCTGCTTTCATTTTCTTTAAAAACTGCTGATACGCCTCATCCAGTTCCTCATCCGAAATCTCAAAATCATTTGCAGCATTTCCAAGAAGACTTTCTTCTATCATTTTTGCTTCTTTGATCATTTCAGCTTCTAACAGACTGTCGGTTTTCTCCTATCTTTTTTTTTTTGTTCATTTTTTTTTCTCCCAGATTTTTTTCTTTTTCTTGACAATTCCCTTTTAGGGGTTCATATTTATTAAATAGGTCGCTATTCACAAAGTGAACTGTAACTATTAAACACTTATTCGAGGAGGATCCTATGAAGCATATTATCCTTACCGGTGGTGGTACTGCCGGACATGTTACACCTAATATTGCTCTGATTCCCGCTTTACAGGAAAAAGGTTATAAAATTTCTTACATCGGCTCCTACAATGGTATTGAAAAACAGCTTATTGAGGAGCTTGGTATTCCTTACTATGGAATTGCTTCCGGTAAATTAAGACGATATTTTGATTTGAAAAACTTTTCAGATCCATTTCGCGTTATAAAAGGCTATTTTCAGGCTAAAAAGTCTTATGAAAAAATTAAAGCCCGATGTAGTATTTTCCAAAGGCGGCTTCGTAACAGTACCAGTGGTAATTGCCGCAGGCAAACGCCACATTCCGGCAATCATTCATGAATCTGATATGACTCCGGGACTTGCTAATAAGCTTTGCCTTTCTTCCGCCGCAAAAGTCTGCTGTAACTTTCCAGAAACTGTAAATAATCTTCCAAAAGATAAGGCAGTTCTTACAGGTACTCCTATTCGTCAGGAGCTTCTCCATGGTAATAAAGAACACGCTCGCGCATATTGTGGTTTTACTTCAGATAAACCAGTTCTTTTGGTAATTGGCGGCAGTCTGGGTGCTGCTTCTGTAAACGAAAATGTACGAAAAATTCTTCCTGAACTGCTGAAAGAATTCCAGGTTATTCATATTTGTGGCAAAGGGGAAAAACGGATGAAAATATCCAGCTGACAGGTTATGTCCAATATGAATATGTTCAGGAACAGCTTCCTCGACATGTTTGCATTGGCAGATGTAGTAATCTCCCCGTGCAGGAGCTAATGCTATCTGTGAACTTGCCGCACTTTCAAAGCCACATCTCTTAATTCCATTGTCCGCAAAGGCAAGCCGCGGTGATCAGATTCTCAATGCCCGCTCCTTCGAGTGCCAGGGTTACAGTATGGTACTGGAGGAGGAAAAGATTACAGAAGCGTCTCTCTTAGAGGCAATCCGCAAACTCTATCAGGAACGTAATAAATATATTGCGGCTATGTCTGCAGGCAAAAACTTAAATTCTATTCAGCATATTGTGAATCTCATTGAAGAATGTATTCATTCCTGATTTTACACTGCATACCTCTGTTATTTAACAGAGGTATGCTTTTTAATTTTACTCTTTTTCCAGTCTTAAAATTTCTGCTAAAAAGCCATTTTCTGGCTCTAAGTACTCTGTTATTTACATTATTTCTTGTATAGCCAAATTGCGCGCTACTTCTTCAGTAGATACACCTTCCATTACAACTCGCATAAAAATCATATAGTTAATTAAATTTTTCCGTCGCCCAGGCCTTCAAATGCCATTGATAAATATTTCTGTTTTTCCAGCCCCAGTAATGCCGCTTCTGCGCTTTCTGTAGTACGATACTGCAATTCAGCCACATCATTGTCAAACATTACTTCCCGCTTTACATATGATTTTCTGGGGTAGTCCCTTCCTTTATTGGTTGTTTTCCATACCACCAATGCGTGAAACTTTTTCTTCGCTGGAAGCATCCAGTCTCTCTTTTTATTTCGTAAAAGTATGAAAATACCTCCTGTGTAACATCCTCGGCTGTAAAACGGCTTTGTACAATTCCATTTGCGATTTTAACAGAGACTTTATAATACCGTCTGTAAAATGTGTTAAATTCTTCGCTATTCATCTTGTGTACCCCGTTTTCTAGCAGCTTTTCAATTTCTCCAGGATTTCATTTTTCACCTCGTCTGTTAAAGTTCCAGGTTTCCAGGTAATTCCCACCTGATCTCCTTCATATCTCGGAATCAGATGCATATGAAAATGAAAAAACAGTCTGTCCTGCCGGTTCGCCATTATTTTTGTACAATGTTAAAACCATCGCACTTTAACGCCTCGGTCATTTTTGTGGCCATTTTCTTTGCCAGAATCATTGCTTTCGCAGCCATATCATCTGATATCTCATAGATATTAGCCGCATGCGCTTTCGGCAAGATCAAGGCATGTCCTTTACTTGCAGGACCCAGATCCAGAATTACTCTGAAGTCTTCATCTTCATACAATGTTGCTGATGGAATCTCTCCGTTTGCAATTTTGCAAAAAATACAATCACTCATAGTCTTATCCTCCCAAATAGAATATATAAATTATACGTCTGATAATAGCGAAAATCACATTTTTTTTTCCAAAATTTTTTTAAAAAATTTTTTGGAACAGTATTTTTATTTCTGTCGAATAATCTCGATTTTTTAAGTACGATTTTATTTGTCATTTGTCCACTTCAATGATACACTTCACTTGAGGTGAGCTTATGAAAAATAATTTAATCTTAAAACAAAAAACAGGATGAATTTCATCTGATACTATCACGATTTTCCCATGAGATACGCAATCCCATAGCACTTATTAACAGTGAGATTCAGATGATTGAAGACACACATCCTGAAGTTGTCTCATTTGATTACTGGAATGATATTACAGCTAATCTGAGTATACCAAAAGAATTGTTAAATAATCTTTCGGATTACAATAATGCCCATAAACTTGAACGGAAAAGAACTGCTTTTACTGCCTATCTTAAGGAAATTATTTCCAGTATCCAGCCCACTTACCAGTACCTGGGCATTACCTTAAAAACTGATATTTCGCCCTCACTGCCTGCCCTCTTTATTGATCCCGTTAAATTAAAGCAGGCTTTACTGAATCTGCTCAGAAATGCAGCAGAAGCAATTTCCAGTGCTGATGGAAAAGTGAAATTATGTGCTTTTTCCAGTGACCAAAGGGTACATATTGTCATAACTGACAATGGATGCGGCATACCGGAATCACAGCTGAATGAAATTTTCACTCCATTTGTAACATTCAAAGAGGGTGGAACCGGACTGGGGCTGGCAATCACCAGAGAGATCATCCAGGCTCACAGCGGAAACATTTATGCAGAAATTGAATCCGATGGGGAAACATCCTTCCACATTGTTCTGCCAGAAAAATTTCCCGGATGATAAAGAACTGCCGCCAGGATAAATCCACAAACCATGCCGCCAACATGGGCTGCATTATCTACACCAGTACTTGTAAAACCGAAATACAATGAGAATCCGGCCATAATCACCATCTGTCGTACGGAAATATCCTGAATTCTTCCATGATTTCGAATAACTACATAGAGCATTGCTCCCATTACTGCAAAAAAAACGGCACCAGAGGCACCAGCTGACACGGCGTAATCCGCTGATTTCATTTCCATAATAAAAAGAAAAAATATTTCCACCAAGACCGCCAAGAAGGTAAATTAAAATAAATTTAATCTTCCCTACAACCGGTTCCAGGCGCTGTCCCAGTACAAAAAAAAAGGACAAGCATATTATTGGCAATATGATAAATTCCAAAATGCAGAAACATACAGGTAAATAACCTGTATATCTCTCCATTTTCAAGAATCAGCGGTGGATAGGCGGCTCCACATTCAATCATGTGAGCAGTATTTTCTGATCCGCCGGTAAAATCAACAACAAAAATATCAATATATTCAGAAGTATAAAAAGAACCGTTATTGGTTCTTTTTTTTATTTCTTCCACGCCATCACCTCGATATTTTCAGTCTACTTTCAAGACTGTTTTTGTTACTTTCTGATAATAGAATAAGTATAGCACAATTTCTCTGATACCTCAACAGATCAGACCCGGTAAATTTATAAATCTGTTATTTTATTTCAGAAACACATACCTGGCCTGCGCAAAGTCTATCTGATCCCCGATCCTGAAGGCAATATTCCTCATCCCCTTTTAAAATTTTACCATTTACAGATGTTCCATTGCGTGAATTCAAACTGTAAGATAATATTCTCCCTCCCGTTTCCGTATCTTCGCATGTATCCGGCTTACTGTAGGAAGATCGATCACCGCATCCGCTGCATTCTCCATTTTCCCAATTACCGTAAGTTCATTCTGAAGATAGATCGTAGCAAGTTCACCAGGTTCACGGCTTACAAGAGTTGCCGGTCCAGTAACAATATTCGCAGATAACACCACTGTTTCGCCGCAATTTTTTGTGATATTGATATTTTTTTTTTTGGTGCAATACTTCTGCTGTATTTTGCATTGAAGTCGTATTTCTTTCAATGCTATCTTTAAAGTTCACCTTATCTTTTCCCGAGTCTTCACTCACTTTTTTTATTTTCTCTTTTTTTATTCTGTATTTCCAGATGTCCCTTTTTTCTCATGTCTGATGCAATTCTTATTCTTTATAACGGACACACCCCAGGTACACAACATTCCAATTACCATAATCCCAGCTGCCACTCCCAGAATAACCTGCATAGGATACCCTCGGCAGATACCCCAGTGTTTCTGCGGCCACAACCACCAGTGCAAAAAATCCAGCTGCTACACACCAAATCAAAAATCCTTTAGACGTACCCCCCAACATCTTTTTTCTTTTTTTCAGATAATTCTTCCTCCCAAAGCAACTCTTCCAGATGTTCTTCCTGAGGCTTTTCCTCTTTTGACTCCCCATAATTTTTTTCAAACAGATCAATTTTCTCACTGCCATCTGAATTACACCTTT
>VOFJ01002816.1_pt1 | contig 19735 bp, 21 predicted proteins | sample 5384081 | NCBI WGS metagenome assembly VOFJ01 (sample SAMN12384729, study PRJNA508395) | human gut metagenome | isolation source: healthy gut I | host: Homo sapiens
CATTGTACTTCGTTCCGGTTACGTATTGCTAATCGCCGATGACCAACAATTTTCCCGCGTAATGCCGTCGATGTGGGCGAACACATAGTCAAAGTATTCCACGGACGGCTTCGCCGCCCGCGGTCTCGGAGATGAACGCCTCCTCAGGGCGCGAGGGCGAGCCGCCCCAGCCACCCGCGCTGGACGGCTTCGACCGCGTTGGTGATGAGATGGATATGGTGTGTTTTCGCGCAGCTGGCAACGACCTCCGCGGCATGTGGCGGATAAGATAGGGTCGCATTGCTCAAAAAACTCGCCAGATTGGACGCGGTTGTATCGCTGTTGGATCGAGGCCGCGAATGCCCTCGGCGGCGAGAAGGCGTGAAAGCGCTCGGCTGCCGTCCTTTGTCAGCTCGCGGATCGAACCTTCCCATGTTGCGTTGTTGATGACGGCGGCGGTCAGCTCCTGTGAAAGGGCGAAGGCCGAGAGCGCGTCACACGGCGCAGGCTCATCGAGAGATCAAAGGAGCGTGTTGTCGGCGTCGAAGAGCGAATGGAATAACTTGTCATAGACGGGTCTCCTTTGATTTTTTGCCATGATACCACACTCTTTTTGCGTTTCGCAATCAAATTTCCCCTGCCGCGCGCATAGAGTAGGAGGAATGGAAAGGGGACGCCTATGGAAAAAAAACGATCGCCGTGCTCGGCGGGGACCGGCGCATGGCGCTGCTCGCGCGCGTCTGCTCGCGGAGGACGGCCATCCGGTGCGGACGTGGGGACTCGCCGCCTTCGGCATGGAGGACACGGCGCGTTGGAAGCGGCGCAAACCGACCGCGTCGTGCTGCCGATGCCTCTCGCGCGCGCGGGAAAAATCTCAACTGCACCTCTGCGGCGCTGCCGCTGTGCGGATTGTTCGCGCTGCTGCGTCGGAGCGCGCCTCTACGCCCGGCGGCGTGAGGCCGCCGACCGCGAAGGCCGCGGCGGAATTTGGCCTGACGCTGACCGACTACCTCTCGCGCGAGGCACGGCGGTGCCGCAAGCAGCGTGCCGACGGCGGAGGCGCCATCGAAGGCGATGGCCGCGACGGACGACGCTCTGCGGCACGCCGTGTCTGGTCATCGGCTTCGGGCGCATCGGCAAGCTGCTCGCCCACCGTCTGCTGGCGGGCTTTGGGCGCGGAAGGTCACGGTCCGCGCGGCTGGACGATCTCACGGATGAGCGCCTTCAGCTACTCCACACGAACCGTCTCGCCGGACGGCTCAGGGAGCTCGCATCGTCTTCAACACCCGTACCGAACATCGCGTGCTCACAGAGGAGCTGCTGTGGCGCAGTGCGTGCTTTCTCTCCAGCGAGAGCTATCCGCCAGCTTCGATACCGTGCGGCAGCGCGCGAGGCGCGGGCTGAAGCATCGCTGCTGGGACTCCCGGCAGGGGTGCCGGAGACCGGCGCGCCATCAAAGCGCATTGGAAAAAATATGGGGCATGAGAACCGAACGCATCGGATTTGCCCTCTGCGGCTCATTCTGCAATCACCCGAAAATTTTTGATTCTCCTTTGAGGAAATGGCGAGAGCTTTGAGATGGTCCCCATTCTCTCCGAAAACACGGCGCGGTACGACACCCGCTTCTGGGCTGGCCGACGATCTCATCGCGCGTGGCGCGCGCGGCGGGGCGTCCCGCCATCCGCACCATCGTGGAGGCCGAGCCGTTCGGTCCGCAAAAAACCTGGCCGATGTCCTCGTCATCGCGCCCTGTACGGCAACACCTCTTGCCAAGCTCGCCCACGGCATCACCGACGGGCCGGTGACGATGGCGGCAAAATCCCATCTGCGCAACGGCAAGCCCGTGGTCGTCGCGCTGGCGACGAACGACGGTCTGAGCGCGAGCGCGCCGAATCTCGCCGCGCTCCTCAACCGGAAGAACTACTACTTCGTTCCCTTCGGGCAGGATGACCCGCAGGGGAAGCCCACCTCGCTCATCGCTGACTTTTCACAGCTCGTGCCGACCGTCGATGCGGCACTGCGCGGCGTACAGCTCCAGCCGCTGCTGGTAAAATAGGCACAAAAAACGACCGCATGAGCGGTCGTTTTTTTCATTCCTGTAAAATGCTCAGATAGTCCGCGACGCTGCCGAGGACAAATGTCGGCTGCACCGCGCTGCCGGCGAGGTTCCGCCTCCTTCGTCTCGCCCGAGAGGACGAGCACCGTGTCGATACCCGCGTTCACGCCGCAGGCGATGTCGGTGTAGAGCCGGTCGCCGAGCAGCACCGTCTCCTCTGCGGAAAAGCCGCCGCGCGCCATCGCAAGGCGCGCCATATCGGGCCGCGGCTTGCCGATGACATAGGGCCGCCGTCCGGTCGCGCGGAAAAGCATCTCGCACACGCTGCCGCAGTCCGGCACAAAGCCGTACCACGTCGGGCAGACCCAGTCGGGATTGGTGGCAAGGTAGTCCGCGCCGCGGTTCAGGAGGATGCAGGCGTCCTCTAACTTCTGAAAGGTCAGCTCGGTGTCGAAGCCCATCACCAAGGCATCCACCGCCGCGTCGCGGTCGTCCGTCAGGCGCAGTCCCGCCTGCGTGAGCTGCCGCTTCATCGACTGTGTGCCGCAGACGTAGAGGAGCTTTTCCGCCATGCCCTGTGCGTACAGATGCGCGATGAGCGCGTCCACGCTCGTAAGGAAGTCGGAGATCTCCGTCTCCACGCCGAGGCGGCGCAGCTTCTCCACATAGCTCTCCGCTCCGCGGGAGGAGTTGTTCGTCAGAAAGCGGTACGTCCCGCCGCGCGAGCGGATCGCGCGCAGGAAGTCCGCCGCGCCGTCAAAGAGCCGTTCGTCCAGATAGAGCGTTCCGTCCAGATCGAGCAGGAAGAGCCGCTTGGCGCGGAGCCGTGCAAGGTCTGGCATGGCTCAGGCCTTCTTTTTGCCGTCGATGGCGATGAAGAAGAAGGAGCTGACAGCCAGCAGGAACGGATAGAACAGATTCGGAATGATCTCAAACGCGGAGACCTGATACCCCAGCTCGTGCGCCGCGGCGATGGCGACGAGCATCTGCGCGCCGTAGGGGATGATGCCCTGGAAGATGCAGGAGAAGGTATCGAGGATCGACGCCGCCTTGCGCGGTGTGATGCCGTATTCCTCGCTCATTTCCTTTGCGATGGGGTTCGCCATCACGATGGCGACGGTGTTGTTCGCGGTGGCGATGTCCATCGCGCCGACGAGCAGGCCCATGCCGATCTGTCCGCCGCGCTTGCCGCGGAACGCTTTTCTGATCCAGCCCAGCAGCGCCTCAAAGCCGCCGTACTCGCGGATGAGGGCGCAGATGGCGGAGACGAGGATGGCGACCATCGACGTTTCAAACATACCGGCGGCGCCGCTGCCCATGTTCTCCAGCAGCGCCTTGACCGCAAGCACACCCGTCTGTCCGGTCGCGCCGGTGGCAAGCACGATAACGGCCCCGGACACAATGCCGATGAGCAGCACCACGAACACGTTGATGCCGATGATGCCGCCGACGAGCACCAGCACATAGGGGATGATCTGGATCAGGTGATAGCCGGGGATCTCCGCCGGGACGACGTCGGCGTTCAGCGTCAGCACGAGGATGAGCACGAGCGTCGCAAGCGCCGCGGGCAGAGCGATGTGGAAGTTCTCGCGGAACTTATCCTTCATCGCGCAGCCCTGCCCGTTGCAGGCGGCGATGGTGGTGTCGGAAATGAAGCTCAGATTGTCGCCGAACATCGCTCCGCCCATGACCGAGCCGATGCACAGCGGCAGGGAATAGCCGCTTGCCGCGGCAATGGGGATGGCGATGGGCGTGATGAGCGTGATGGTGCCGACGCTCGTGCCCATGGCGGTGGAGACGAAGCAGCTGACGACGAACAGCACCGCCACGGCGAACCTGGACGGGATGATCGAGAGCATGAAATACGCCACGCTCTCCGCACTCGCGCGGCCCACCACGCCGACGAAGATACCGGCGGCAAGGAAGATGAGCAGCATCGTCACGATGTTCTTATCGCCGATGCCCTGTCCCATCAGCGTGAGCTTGTCGTCAAAGCTCAGCGCGCGGTTCTGGCAGCACGCCGCCAGCAGCGCGACAAGAAAGATGACTACAATAGGGATGGAATAAAAGCCCATCGGGATCTTGAGCACATACTCAAAGATAAGTCCCAGCCCCAGGTAAAGGAGCAGGAACTCAAGGATCGGCAGCAGCGCTGCGGGATTGGCTTTCTTCTGCATAGTGATTTTTTCCTTCCTGATTTTCTCTCTCGTATTCTTAACACGCCCGTGTGCGGAAACGGCGGCTCACTCCGCCCAGCGGAAGCTCTCGCGGCCCGCGCCGAGCTGAAAATGGTATTTGACGATGCCGAGGTCCACATGGCTGTAGCTGCCGCCCCGGCTCTCCGCCCGAACGGTGTCGTCCGGCAGGAGCGTGAAGCGGAAGCGCTGCTGGTTCATCGCCGTGGGCGCGAGCAGCGCCGCCTTGAGGCCGCGGCCGAACCACTCGGGCAGCGCGCGGTCGGCACGGTACACCTCGCGCATCGGACGGCTCTCGTGCGCCTCGCCCTGCTCGGCCCCATAGCCGAACGCGATCACACACACGAGCCGCTCATCCGGTGCGAGCACATAGCTCCTGCGCGCGACCGCTTTTGAAAAGGTCAGGCCCACCCAGCAGGTGTTGAGCCCCAGCGTCTGCGCGAGCAGCACAAGGCGTTCGCCGAACCAGCCGGCGCGCTCGTCAAGATCCTTTGCGCGTTTTCCGGCAAGCACGATGTAGTTGCACACGCCGCGGAATTTCCCGTAGTGCGCAAAAAAGCCGCGGAACGCCATCGGCTCATTCATCACGAGCTGGATGTGCAGTCCGCCCTCGGCGTTGCACGCGCGGATCTCCGCGCGCAGCGCGTTCACGATCGCCGGCTCGACCGGCTTTGTCAAATAGGTACGCACGCTGTGGCGTGCGGAGATCGCCTCCTGCACGGTCATGGAATTTCCCTCCTGTTCCCATATTCCGATCAATTGAATATTTATTGTATCACAGGAAATTTAGAAAGAACAGCCATATTTTGAACTTTTTTCAATTTTTTGCCTCTCGGGGACGAAAAAAGGAGGCCGCCGCGTCCGCGGCAGCCTCCTGCGTCAGTCTTGGGTTTTCGCCGCCGCCTTGACGGGCAGCATGAGCTGCATGGAAAAGATGCCGCCCCGTGCGCGGAACTCGCACAGTCCGCCGCGCCGCTCGGCGATCGTCTGGATGCTGTGGCAGCCGTAGCCATGCCCCGCGCGCTCGGAGACCGGCAGGCCGTCGCGCATGACAAGCCCCTCGGCACAGGGGTTTTGGATCTCCACGAGCAGCTTGCCCAGCCGCACGCCGCAGTAAAGCGTCACCCAGCGGTCCGCCTCCGGCTGATCGGACACGGCGCGCAGCGCGTTCTCCAGCGCATTGGAGAGCACGGCGCACAGCTCGGTGTCGGAGACCGACAGCTCGCGCGGGAGCTTCGCGTCCACCTCCAGCCGAACGCCCATGCGCTGCGCCTTTCCGGCGAAGGAGGAGCAGAGCAGATTCACCAGCTCGTTGTCGCAGTAGCGCTTTGGCGTGATGCGCTCAATATCCGAGCGCACCTTGCGGATATATTTCTCCGCCTGCTGCGGCTTTCCCGCCGCCAGAAAGCCGTCGATGGCGTTGAGATGGTGGCGCATATCGTGCTGATAGACGGCGGTCTGCACCTCGGATTCGTTGAGCATCGCGATACGCTCCTCCGACGAGGCGAGTCTTTGGGTCAATGCCGCCTGCTCCGCCTCGATCTCATGCTTCTCGCTCAAATTTCGATAAACGCTCAGCAAAAGGAAATAGAATACGAAAACCTCCAGTGACGGGAAATAGCGCACCAGCCAGCCGCCCGAGTCGATCAGCGAGGAAAAATCAACACCGAGCGCCGAGAACACGTAAAGGTAATACAGGAACGGCACAACGGAAAACTGCAGAAAGAGCCGATCGTCGCCGTATTTGATCAGATAGTTGAAGCCGCGCCGGAAAACAAACTGCGCAAGCAGCAAAATAAGCGCATAGGAAACCAGGTTGCTCACGAGCAGCATCCACTGGCTGTTGCCAAAATGCCGCATGACAACGCTGCTCACCACGATGGTCGGCGCAGTAAACGTGAAAGCCGAGAGGATCATGAACGCCATTTTGATCACGCTGCATTTTGTAATATACAAAAACAGCAGGAAAAACGGAAGGTGCATCGTCAGCCACATCGCATGGCTGATATACTCTGAGCCCATGCGCTCACGAAGCACATGGTTGAATACCGCCAAGGCCAGGATCACCAGCGGCACCAGCCATCGCTGCACCTTGGTCAGATCCCGGAAGTGGATATCCATCATGATCCACAAAAGCGCCCATACGAACAAAAGCAGCAGGGCCGGTGAAAATGTTGTAAGGCTCATCGTCTCACTCCTCCCTCTCCGCAAACAGCAGCTTCATATAGTCCTTTTGAAGCTGGGGGTATAACAGGCGTGAGACCGGCAGCTCGCGACCCGAAAAGGTGCGGAGCCCGGTGGGCGAAAGCTCCTCGATCTGCAGCATATTGACGATGTAGGAGCGGTGGATGCGCATGAATTCCGGCCGCGTGAGCAGGGCGTCCTCGTATTCCTTCATCGAGCCGACGACCTCGCGCACCTGCCCTTCGGCAAGGTTGAAGTAAAGGTGCTTGCCGTTGACCTCCACATAGGTGAGCTGCGAAAACGGCACGCGCACGATGATGCCGCCGGTGCGAAGCGTAAGCGCCTCCTGCGGGCGGCGCTCGCGCAGCTCCAGCCGGTCAAGGATGGGATAGAGCGTCTTGGTTCGAATGGGCTTGAGCAGATATTCCAGCGCCTTGACGCTGTAGCTGTCGTAGGCGAAGCCGGGGGACGAGGTGAGGAAGATGATGTCCGCCGCCTTGTCAAAGCCGCGGATCTCGCGCGCGGCATCCATGCCGTTCAGCCCTGGCATCATGATGTCGAGCAGGTACAGCGTGAAGCGCTCATGGCGCGCCGCGTCCAGCAGCTCCGCCGCGCTGCGGAAGCTCTTCACGCGCACGGGCGTGCCGCGATCCGTCTCCCACGCACCGAGTAGCTCCGTCAGGTCTTTGAGCTCCTCCGTCTGGTCGTCGCAGACTGCGATATACATTCCGCCGCCCCCTTTCCTCGCTTCCTTTTGCCTTATTGTAGCATGCCATTCTTTTTCTTTCCAGCATTATCTCACATTTCAAGCCGCAAATCCATACATTTCAAGTCGATATGGGTCCCTCCTGCCGGAGATTCCTGCTATACTGCAGAGAGCAAGCGATCCTCGTTTATCATTTCAATTACAGGAGGGAACCATGAAAAAGAAACTGCTCAGCGCGCTGCTCTGTCTCGTTCTGGCGCTCACCCTGCTGCCGACCGCGGCCCTCGCCGCGCCGACAAGGCTCAAGAGCGTCGACCTCGTCATCGACCTGCCGAAGGCGGGCGACCCCAACGAGATGGAGACCGAGGTCACCATCAAATCCATGAAGAGCGGCAACATCGACCTGCTCGCGAACGGCGCGGGCATCCTGTACACCGAGTGGCAGGGCGACGACGTCGAGACCGACGACGGCTATGCCTTCCGCGCCGGCACGACCTATCTCGTCAACATCAAGCTGGCCTTTGACACCACCAAGGGCTATTGCGCCAACTACAAAACGGTCGGCGGCGAAAATATCGTCGGCCCCGACACCTTCTCCGCCACCGTCAACGGCGTGCCCGCCACCATCCGCACCAGCGCCCAGTATTATCCCACCCTGCAGGTCAGCCTGACCCTTGAGGGCGAGCGCTATACCGAGCAGGAGAAAGAGGAGCTCAACGCCGATCTGACGCGGAAAACAGAGCTTCTCCAGCAGGCCAAGCGGGCGATGGCGACTCCCCGCACGCAGGCTGTGGCAGAGTCCAAGCAGCTTGAAAACTTTGTAAACGGTGTGACCGTCATGACTGACGCCAACCACGTTCTGGAGAACACCGACAGCATCCGCACCCTCATTCTGGACACCAATGGGAAAATAACGGATGGAACGTGCTTTTTCATCTGCTACGCGAAATATTTGAAGGAGCTCTGGCTCAGCGATAAGGTGGATGTCTATCAGTTTATTCAGGCGATGGATTCCTACCTCTGGCTGCCCATCGCCGGGTTATACCGGTGGGAGAGGCAGAGCGACCTGCCCTTCTACACCGCCGAGACCGTGGTGTATATCCCCGAATCCGCTGTGCCCGCGCTCAAGGCAGCCCAGGCCCAGCGCGGCTATAAGATCCCCTACACCATCAAGACCTACTCCGGCAATGACGTCTACGCTGCCCAAAAGGCGGGTGACGCCGCCGCGAAGGACAACTGGTGCACCGCCCACCAGTACACCCTGCAGATCCGGACGGCCGACCGTGTTTACACCTACGCGCAGGCCTGCCAGTATGCCCGACGCTATTACTATTCCTGCGCCATCTGCGGCAAGTGCGAGTACAATGCGAACCATGTCGCTCCCCATAACTCGGATAAGGAGATCGAGCTCAAGACAGAGAAGCTGGCCCACTCGGATAACGGCGAGTATCCCACGGCGGAGGCCTACATCGGCGTGAATGCCGCCGGAGAGCACGTCTACTGGCTCAGCTGCGAATACTGCGGCCACTCCTACCGTTATCTCCAGCAGCATCTGACCTCACGGGATGTTTACGCCTCCGGCACGGGAATGACCCTCGCGCAGTATCAGGCGGAAGCCAACGCCTCCCTGCAGTGGGAGGAAACGCAGGCGCTGAACACCACCGAGCTGTATCCCGGTACCTTCACGCTCTCGAAGAAGTCCGCCGCCAAGACCAGCTCCTGGGCTGAAAGCGATGTGAACCTCGCGCTCAACGACGATCTGCTCGATACTGCCCTGCTCGGCAGCGACTACACCAAGCCCATCAGCCGTCTGCAGTTCTGCTCCGTTGCGGTGCGTCTGGCGGAAACGCTGACCGGCAAGAGCATCACGCCCGCCGCCGCGAACACCTTCACCGACACGAACAACGCCTACGTCCTCAAGGCCTATGCCGCGGGCATTACCACCGGCACCTCGGCGACCACCTTCTCCCCCAACGCCACCCTGAACCGTCAGCAGATGGCGACCTTCCTCCGCCGCACGCTGCAATATGTGGAGAAGAACTCCGGCTATTCCTACACCAGCTACACCTCCAAGCTCGCCTCCTACACGGATAACGCGCTGGTGCAGAGCTGGGCGAAGGAAGCGATGGCGTTTATGAACGCGCTTGATCTTGTCAAGGGCACCACCGCCACCACGCTCAATCCCAACGGCACCTGCACCATCGAGCAGGCGGTCATCGTAGCGGAGCGCAGCGTCTACGCCCACCAGATCGGCTGGTATCAGGCCGCGCCGGTGACCAACGTCTATAGCTATAATGGCAGCACAGGGGAGATTGAGCGCGAGGACGGGGAGTACACCTCCTTCGACAGCACCAACGCCAGCCTCCACCCGGGCGATCTCGTCTGGATCACGGGCAAGCTGACCGGTGTGAGCAATCTGCTGGCCACCGCCCCCGGCACGACCGTGGACCAATGCGTGTACTCCGCCTATCTCCCCGGCATCAACCCGTACACCGGACAGATCATGTATCTCCACTATCGCGACCTCATCCCCGTCCGCGGGTAAGCAGGCAAAAAGGCGCGGAGGCCACGGCCTCCGCGCCTTTTTTCTCTTCGGTTTCCGGTCATTTCGGCGCAAATGTCGGGGAGGGCTTGCGGGATGCGCCGCAGGATGGTATGATTGAGATGAGCGCATCGCGCCCGCCCCTCCGCCGTCACGCCGCGGAGGGAGAACCGACAAAGCCGAGGAAACAACACATGGCATTGAAAAACAGCACCGACCGCGGCGCTCTGGAGCGTCTGCTGCTCTCGCGCCTGCCGCGCAAGGAGATCAGCGCGCTCGTGCAGAGCTACACGCAGCCCTACCGCGAGCTGATGAGCTACTACCGCTGCGCGATGATGGAGGTCGAGACCAAGTTCAACGTCCTCAATGAGGAGCTTTCGCTCCAGTATGACCGCAACCCCATCGAGAGCATCAAAACGCGCCTCAAGTCCCCCGAGAGCATTGCCGAAAAGCTCCAGCGCCGCGGCTTCCCGCTGACGGTGGAGAGCATCGAGGAAAACCTCAACGACATCGCCGGCGTGCGCGTCATCTGCTCCTTCCCGTCGGATATCTACCAGCTCGCCGACGCCTTTCTGAAGCAGGACGATATCACGCTCCTCCAGCGCAAGGACTACATCGCCGAGCCCAAGCCCAACGGCTACCGCAGCCTGCACCTCATCGTGGAAACGCCCATCTTCCTGCACGATCAAAAGCGCATGATGCGCGTCGAGGTGCAGTTCCGCACCATCTCCATGGACTGGTGGGCAAGCCTTGAGCACAAGATCCGCTACAAGAAGGATCTGCCGGAGCTCGATCACGTCAACCGCGAGCTGTTCGAGTGCGCGCAGATGAGTGCGCAGCTCGACGCGCGCATGGAAAAAGCTCCAGCGTCTCGCCGAGACCGCCGCCGCGGAGCAGCACACCGACAGCCGATGGGGCGAGCGCCGGTCCGGCCCGCTCATGCGCTGAGCGCCGGACTCCGGCGCGGCAGCGTCTCCATACCCGTTTCCCGTTCCATAAACCAGCAAGGCTCCCCTGCCGAAGCAGGGGAGCCTTGCTGTTCGTTATAGCGTATATCGCGGGTCGACGCTTACACCGTCGCCTGTAGGAAGCGCATCAGCATGGCTGCGACCTGCCCGCGCCGGGCAAGATCCTGCGGCGTCATGCGGTTGCCGCCCACGCCGTTGAGGATGCCGTTGTCCACGCACCACCTCACGGCATCGCGCGCCCACGCGCTGATGCTGTCCGCGTCATCGAAGCCCAGCTCGCCGCTGACGGCGGGGGAGCCTGCATAGCGGTAGAGCATCGCCGCCAGCTGCTCGCGCGTGACCGGCTGCTCGGGATTCGTGCCGTCGGAAATGCCGTTCTCGACCGCCCAGACCGTGCCCTTGGCGTACCACGTCTCCCCGCCGGCCGTATCCGCTCCGGCAAGGCGCGCGAGCACGGTGCTGACCATGCCGCGGGTCATGGAGCGGTCGGGGCCGAAGGCGTCATTGCCCACGCCGTTGAACAGCTCGCGGGACGAGGCGAACTCCACGGCGTCCTTTGCCCAATGGTCCGCCATGTCGTTAAAGCGCTTGGCGTTATCGATGATCTTGAGCCGGACGTCGCCCTCCGCGCGGAGCGATGCCGGTCTCGGTCACGACCGAGCCCCTGACGATCTCCTCCGTGCCGTTGGGATGGACGATCACGGCGACCATGCTGCCGGTCGGCTTGCTCACGGGAATGTCCACACGGGTGCTGCCGACACTCTTGGGCACGCTGACGGAGGCAGTGATCCTCCGCTCGCGGACTCGACGGTTTCAACGGTCGTGCCGTCGGCACGCTTCTCGACCGTCTCCACACGGCCATTGGGGGAAGTCTCGGCGGTGAGTGTGCTGCCGTCGCGCCAGGTCGTCGTCTCGATGACCGTGCCGTCGGACTTCGTCTCGATCTTCGTGACCGAGCCGTCCGCGTTGACGATCGTTTCGATCTTGCCGGGCTTCTGCCAGCCTTCTGCGCCCGGCTCGCTCGTCCAGTCGGAGGTGAAGTACAGCTCAATGCGGTCGCCGTCCTTTAAGCCCTGCGCGGACATATACCGGCCAACAAGCTCGCCGTTGACGCGATACATCCAGCCGGAGTTCTTGCCCTCGTCAAATTCCTCCAGCGTTACGCCGCTGTCGCTGGTGATGGCGGCAATGTAGCTGCCGCGGCGCTTGCAGGTATAGCCGTGCTCGGCAAGCAGGTCGGAGAACACATCATATACCGTGCTGCCCTCGGCCTAGGAAAGCGCTCCTCCGCAAAGCCCATGCCGCGGCCGGAAAGGGAGAACGAAACGGTGACGGTCGGCCGGGCCGCCAGCGCGCGCCTCGCTGCCTGTACGCGGCCCTCGTTATTTCCCTGCGCATACTGCGTGCCGGTCACGACCAGATCGACCGTCACAGGCTGCTTGGTACAGCTTCTGGAAGTCCGCGTTCTGCGGGTACTTCTCCGCATACCTGCCCAGCGTTTCGCTGGAAAGATAGCTTGTAACGGTGACGGCCTTGCTGTCTTCCTGACGGCTGACGAGCAGATTCTCATGGGCTATCACATCCGCGTTGCTCGAGCGGAATAGACGCCAGAGCTGCTGGTCATACCAGTTGTCCAGCGGAACGGGCACGATGCCATGATTTTTGAGGTCCTCGCGGTCATAGACCCATGTCAGTTCGCCGTTGTCATTCAGATAGCACTCCTGGAAGGCGTGCAGATCGGTGGTGACGTTGTTCTGATCGGTGTTAGCGTTGCGGATGCCGTCCCAGTAAGCGGCCTTGACCTTTGCCATCAGCGCGACTTCCGCGTCGATCTCGGCCTGCGTCAGCGGCTGTACGGTCACCTTGATCTCCTTGGACGCAAGCACGCGCATGGCGGAAAGATTGTCTCCCGGCTGCGGGCCGTTCGGACGGTCGAGGATCTTCACCGTCAGGGTGACGGTCTTCGCGCTCTCGCCGGGCAGCGGACGGTAGACCCAAACACGCGCGCTGTTCGGCGTGGTCGGCGCTTCGATCACGCCGGGATCGCTGCTGGTGATGACGACCGGCGTGTACTTGCCGTCGATCTTGAGGTCGCGCGTGGTCGGGAACTGAATGTCGTTCACCACATTGGCCTTATCGAGCGCTTCGCCCGTTACGGCGTCGGTAAGATGTGCGGTCAGCGCCTCATCCAGCTTGTTCTGGTAGAGCGTGCTGCGGTTATCCGCGTTCGGGTCGCCCTTTACCGTTACATAGAACACCTTGTACAGCACGATCTGCTGATCCGCAAGCTGGAAGGTGAACTTCGCGGTCAGCTCCACCTGCTGATCGAGCGTCTGGCGGGTGACGACGCCCACATAGGGGTCAAAGAGCGTGTCCGCCGTTCCCTGCTTCTCCGTGCTGATGGTAACGGCCCGGTCGCTGCTCGTCCACTCGATGAGCGTCCACTTCTTGCCGTCCACCACCTTGGGGAGGTCAAGGTTCGCCTCCACCGTCTCGGGCAGGACGACCCTGCTGAGGATCTCCTCGCACATGGCGTCCTTGACCCGCGCCTCATCCCAGTAAACCGTGACGGGGACCTCCACATTCTCCCGCGCCTCACTGCCGCAGGTGAGCGTGAAATACGCTTTGTAGGTGTCGAACCACTGTGTGCGCTCATTGACCGTTTTGTTGGGGTCGTCATAGAAGTAGGTGATACCGCCGATGGACGAGATCGCAGACGCCTGAACTGCTGGGGCGTTGGTCGGCTCTGCCGAGATAAATTTCACACCGACACCGGAAAACCCTGCGTTCGCCAGCCGGGTCTCCACCATCGTCTGCACGTTGCTGTCCTTGCCGAACGTGGGATAAAGGACGCTTAGGGCCTTCGCTGCTTTTTCCAGCGTTTCCTTGTCCGCGTCGACCGCCTGCGCGGTCTTGGACTTAACGACAAATGTGATCGGCAATTCAGCCTTTTTGCCGTTAAGCGTGAGATTTGCCGTCAGGGTAACTTTCTGCTCGCCCTCGGCGGGCAGAGTCACCTTGCCCGTCATCGGGTCGATCACAGACGAATCGCTGCTCCCCCAAGTGATCGTCGAGCCGTTCCCACCCTTGCTTGGCAGCGTCAGCTTCGTATCGGCTGTGATGGTGGTCGAGGACACGCCGAGCTTTTCCAGCGTCAGCGCGGCCTTATCGAGCGCCAAAAGAGCGTCGTCGCCGGACAGCACATCGGCAGTTTTGTGCTGATCGTGCGCACTTACAGTTACGCCATTACAGGTGACCTCTACCTGAATACGATTATATGTGTAGTCCTCCGGAATGGTATAGCTTTTCTCCGTTGCATTAGTGATTTTTTCTGCTGACAACGTGCTTGTATCGTAATGCCACCACTGATACTTCAACTCCGGATAGCTGGCCAGATACGGCTTGCCGCCTACGGATACCTGTGCTTCTACCGTCTGTCCCGGGGCGATAACACCGTTTTCCGGGTTGACGATATCGACATAAGTGATATGAGGGATCACCGTAATAACAACGCTATCAGAATAGGACGCCCCATTATAGGTTACCGTCGCCGTGATCGTTACCGTCCCCGGCTTATTTGCCTGCGCAATTCGGATATTGTCCGCCGCGCTCGCGTTATCAGGCGCGGTCAGTGTAACACAGTCATTGCTCGTGCTCAAGTGACAGTGGGCGTGCTGTCCTCCATGTCCTTGTACGCAACCGTCAGCGTGGTATGGGGCTTTTCACCGCTGTCGGTCATTTGGAGCGTACTGCCACCGGAGATAACGATGCGCGGGTTCTTTTCTGCCGGAGTACCGCCGGCTTCCCACGGCAGAGAAACCTTGCCATCACCGCTTACCAAAAAGCCAATGCCTGTAAGCTTGTTTTTGACCGCATCACTATTTTCTAAAAGGTGTAGAAATGCCTTTGTTATTATTGCCAAAGTTTTCAGAACTCGGTTCTGTACGATAGCAGTTTGTTGCCTCTCCCTTAAAATTCGCAGAAATACCGGCGCAATATGTGCCGTCATTCGTTTTTCTGATGCTCCCACTATTAAAGCATTCCTGAATCTTGCTCGTACCTTTTGTATTTTGCGCACAGATACCGGATGGATACCATTGTCCGCTGATTGCTCCATCGTTATAGCAATTCGTGATCGTAACCTTATTGCTACCGCCATAACCAATAATACCGGCAGCAGAAGCTTTTTTCAGCTGTAACCGTCGCATGGTTTGCACAATTTTCTACCTTCAACGTGCCAGCATTCACCCGTCCAACGATACCGCCAGCCGCATTGCTCGAGCCCGATTTAGAAGTCGAAACGCTTCCCGTGAAAGAGCAGTTTGTAATCGTTACCTTACCCTGCGTCTTACCGACAATACCGCCAATACCAGTGGTGGGACCCGAGATCGTGCCCTCTACCTTCAGATTCTTAATCGTTGCACCATTCACAAACCCGAACAGCCCGTTAGACCCGTTCAGTCCACTAATCGTATGCCCGTTGCCGTCAAACGTTCCGGCAAAAGCATCAGCAGGATAAGTAACATTACTGATAGGTGTCCATTTACCAGATAGCTCAATATCGTTTGCCAGATAGAAAGTAAGCCCTTTCAGATTATAAGCGCCTTTACCATCATTCTCCTTCACCGCCGTTGCTAACGCTTCCAAGCTATCGGCAGAACTGATCTTAAACTTTTGGATTGTGCTCGTGTCTGCCCCCTCAGAAAATTCCGGCAGTGCGCTTACGTCTGTCCCCGCCGCCCATGCCGCGGTCGGCAGCAGGGAAAAAGCCAGCACAAAGGCCAGAGCCAGCGATAAAAGTCGTTTTTTCATTCTCTCGTCCTCCTTTTGCATGAAAAAAACGTCTGTACCCGCCCGCGCTCACGGGCCGTACAGACGTAGAAAAGGGCGCAAAGACCCCTTGGTGTCTCTCGGCTCCCGGTGTGGGCAGGAGCGTCCAAGACCGTCCGGGCATTCTGACTGATCTCCTCGTGGGAGCTTCACAGTGACCCGCTCGCGGGGCTTTTCACCCCATTCCCCCGTTCCGGTTTTTCTCCGGCAGACGGCCTTGATCGCTATTTTTTTCGCGGCAGGGCGTTTTCCCCGCCGACTGTCCTATCATAAAGAAATTTTACCCAAAAAGCAAGAGCAAATCGCGGGTCGGCATCATGCGCGCCGCCTTCTCTGCATACTCACCGAAAAGCGCCGCCGGACTTTGCGCATTTTCCCGAAAAATTCGGGCGGGCAGCTTTCTCTTGCGGGAACGCTCTTTTTCTGTTAAAACGAAATCATAATCGCAAGTCCAATTGAAAGGAGCGTGAACATTTGTCATTGCGAGGGAAACAGGCCAACGGCCTTGTGACGCAGCAGCGAGTGCTGCGCGCCGCCGTAGCGCAATTTCTGGAGAAGGGCTACACCGGCACGACCACCGCAGACATCACCGGCGCGGCGGACCCCGTGTTCCTCTATGCGGTGGAAACGGCGCTTTCACTTTCTATTGCCACAGCGCAAAGGAAGGCAAGAAGCTTGACGTGATCCGCAAGAATGCCAGCGTTGCCTTTGAAATGGATTGTCAGAATGCCCTGCAGCACGGCGAAACCGCCTGCACGCACAGCTATTATTACGCCTCTGTTCTCGGCGAGGGCAAGGCGGAAATCCTCGAGGGCGACGAAAAGTGCAAGGGTCTGTCTGCTCTGATGCTTCATATGGCCGGCCGCAACGACGTATTCACCGCTGAAATGGCGGATAAAGTCGCAGTAATTGCGATCCGTGTTGATGCTCTGACCGCAAAAAAGCGTCCTCATCCCCAGCCGTAAGCCAGATACTTCATTTCCCAATTCTGCGGCACTCCACGCGAACGCAATGTGCTGTGCGCCTTAAACTGCATAAAACCTCCTATTACTCTGGTAATGCGGCCGCCAAGCCTTTACCAGCGCAATAGGAGGTTTTTTCTCTTGCCGAAGCTTTTAAGCTTCAAAAAACAGTCTGCTGTTTTTGTCAGAATACCCTGAACTCTCCCCGCGCAAGCGGGAGCTCTCCGCCGTATCGCTTGAAGTAGTCCAGCAGCAGGTCGGACATCTCCGTGCCGATCTCCCGCACGACCGGGCAGCCGACATAGCAACCGTAGCCGCCGGTGCCGCTGGCGCGGTAGCTGCTCAGACATGCGGTAAATACGTCCGTATCCTTCACGGGCGCTCCGTTGACCGTCAGCTCGGCCACGCGCTTGCCGACGGGCTTTGTGATATCGTAGGCATAGCTCACGCCGGCATAGTAGTCGTAATTGTAGTGCTCCACCTTGGGCTCCAGGAAGCAATCCGAGACCCGCAGCGTGCCGTCCGGGCTTCGGGTGAAGTATTCCGCGCTGCGCTCCATCGCCTTGCGCAGGACCGCGCCGGTGATCTCAAGCACCGTCAGCGTATTGGTGTAGGGATAGGCATTGAGAATGTCCCTGCGGCGCACGGTCTGCGGGAGGCCCGCCGCGTCGTTGGCAAGGCTCGTGACCGAGAAAGCTGCGCGCCGCTCGCGGCAAGCTGCACCGTGTTGAAGAGGTCCGCGAGCGCGGTGCCCTCTGCCGCCATGCGCAGCGGCGTATCCGGCGTCATCGGCGTCTTCAGGTGGCCCACCACCTGATCGAGCCAAGCCTGCGCGCCGCGCTCCAGATCGGCAAACTCCGCGAGCCAGTCTGCCCGGCACTTGCCGTGCGCGCGGACCGTTTCGCTGGAAAAGCGCTTTTCGCCGCCGGACACGACAGCCTCCATGCGCAGAAACTCCTGTCCCTTGTCGGACGGCTGCACGACGAACGTGCCGCTCACCGCTGCCCGGGGACGGACATATGCTGGTGCCCGGTCAACAGAATATCGAAATCCAGCTCCCGGCAGATGCGGTAGGCGACGTTTTCGCGGGTCGCGGAGAGCACGCGACCCGTGGCGAGGTCGCGCTCGAAGCCGCCGTGGTAAATGCCGACCGTCAGGTCGACCTGATCCCGCAGCCTTTCCAGTGCGGCGGCCGCGGCGGGGACGGGGTCGGTGATCGCAATGCCGGCAAGATGCTCCGGCTTTTCCCAGATGTTCACATAGTCAGTCACGATGCCGACGATGCCGATCCGCAGTCCGTTTTCCAGCGTGTGGATGCGCGCGGGAAAGCGCACCCCCGCCTCGTCCCAGCGGACGTTCTCGCACACGCAGCGCGCTTTCAGCACGTTGAGGTAGCTGTCAAGGTACGGCATCCCATAGTTGAAGTCGTGGTTGCCGAGCGTTATATAATCATAGCCACAGCGGTTCATCATGTCGGAAGCGCGCGGCGCTGCCGACGGTATCGTGGCAGAAGGCCCCCAGCGGCGAGCCCTGCAGGATGTCGCCGCCGTCGATGACGAGGGTATTACCGTCCTTGCGGAAGCGGCTGGCGCACTTGAAGAGCCCCAGCTCCTTTTCCTCGCTGCCGCGGTAGTCGGTGGGGTAGATGTAGCCGTGCAGGTCGGAGGTGAAGTAGATGGTCAGCTTTTTTTCGTCCATCGCTTACCCCCGTGCCAGCTTCACGCGGATCTTCGCCGAGATCCACTCGATGATGAGCACCAGCACGATCAGCCCCAGCAGGATCGCGCCGACCTCGTTCCAGCGGTACGAGCTCATGGCGAAGATCAGCGGTGCGCCGATGCCGCCGGCCCCGACAAGGCCCAGTACGGTGGCATCGCGCAGGTTCATATCAAAGCGGTAGATGATGGTGGAGGTGAAATCGGCGGTGAGCTGCGGCAGGATGCCATAACGGATCTTCTGGATGGTGGTGCAGCCGGCGGCATCCAGAGACTCCAGGATGCGCTTATCCAGATCCTCGATGCTCTCGATGAACATTTTGGAGACCATGCCGATGGAGCACAGCGACATCGTGAGAAGGCCAGCGAAAGGTCCGGGACCGGTGACACGGATGAACATCAGTCCATAGACAAACGCGGGAACGGTGCGGATGGCGGCGATGAGCACGCGGCCGACCAGCGCCACGCCCCGCGGCACCAGATTGCTCGCCGACAGAACGACAGGGGCAGCGAGATCACCGCGCCGACGATGGTGCCGAGAAACGCGATGCAGAAGGTCTCCAGTAGCAGGTACGGAACGCCATTGGTGCCCAGCGTGAGGAGGAGCTTCGGGGAGGGGTGGAAAATGCCGGAGAGGATGTTCTTGGCGACCTCCAATCCGTTGCCGGTGGGATTGCTGACCCTTCACCGCCGTGCCGGACCAGGCGAGAAGGCAGGCGACGATAAAGGCCGCCAGCAGCTGCCACACCCATGTCTTCGGTGCGGAGGCATAGGCTTTTTTGATTCGTTCGTTCATAGCCGTTCCTCCTCACGTCAGGCGCTTGCGCAGGGCATGGCTGATCCCCTCGATGATAAGCACGGTGATAAAAAGGACAATGAGGATCATGCCAAGGCTGTCATATTCGCGCCAGCCGATTTTTTCATTCATAATAAGCCCCAGACCGCCGGCGCCCACATAGCCCAGAATAGAGGCATAGCGCACGTTGCCCTCCAGGCAGAACAGTGACACGGACAGATAGGTCGGCAGCACCTGCGGAAAGACGGCGGTCGTAAAGGCGCGCAGGCGCGTAGCGCCCAAGGCCTCCATCGCCTCAAAGGGCCCATATCCACTGTTTCGATGACCTCGAAGAGCTGTTTGCCCACATAGGCAAAGGTAAACACGGCAATGGCACTGGTGCCCGCCATGGTGCCGAGACCGAAAATGTAGGTGGCGATCAGGGCGCACACCAGCGTCGGCAGGGTGCGCACCAGCTCAAAAACAGGCGCACAAGAAACACCACAGCGCGGTTCGTTATGATGTTGCTGGCTGCGGCGATGGCAAATGGGACCGCCAGCACCGCGCCGATGAACGAACCGAGGAAGGACATCTTGATCGTGTCCCACAGCGGCTGCCAGATCTTGCCGAGGTAGGCGGTGTTCGGCGGAAACATCGCCTTGAGGATGTCGAAGAACTTGCTGCCCTTTTTCACCAGCACAGCAAGGTCAAAGCCCGTGATGCGGACGGAAAGGACGGTCAGCGCGATCAGCACAAGCAGGATCAGCGGCGCGCGGCTGCGCTTTTTCCTCCACCGCCGTACCGTCCGCCAGCGTATAGACGT
>VOFJ01003796.1_pt1 | contig 19716 bp, 19 predicted proteins | sample 5384081 | NCBI WGS metagenome assembly VOFJ01 (sample SAMN12384729, study PRJNA508395) | human gut metagenome | isolation source: healthy gut I | host: Homo sapiens
GACGGTTCGTAATAGAACATGTGATCGTTGTTAGTCTCCGGTTCGGGCCGTCGGGCGGTGCTCGGGTTTGTGTCGCCGTACATGAAGTCGTAGGCCCGGCGGTCCATCTCGTATTTCAGGTTCGATCCGGAGGGCAGGGTCGTCCAGGCGGCATCGTCCTCCCGGACCTCGACCGTCCAGGTGGAGTGCCAGTTGAAGATGTTGAAGATCAGCCCGTCGCGGTATTGCTCGGACACCGCCTGCCCGGGACCGTAGAGGTACATCTGGTACTCCTTGGGATAGGCCGTACCCTTATAATACCAGTTTGCGATCCGGTTGCCCTCGATCTCGTAGACCGCATAGCCCCGGGGGCTGCCGTCGTTGCACAGCTCCTCGCCGTTCCAGTAGGCGCCCATCACGGCGCCGAGCGTATTCTCCTCGATGGTTTCGGAGATCGTCGTCGTGTAGTTGTTGTGCGAGTGTCCCGAAAGAATGCGGACATTGTATCCGTCGAGCAGGGCGTAGAGCTCCCGGTAGTTGGCGATGTGGCTCGTGGGGCGGTTGCGGCGCGAGGTGGCGATATGCACTCCCTATGATGATGAGTTTGTCTTTGGACACGTGTTTTCAGGTCCTGTTCAGCCATGCCATCTGCGCCTCGGTGATTTCGGCGGTGTAGTTGGAAGAGCCGGTGTAGAGCACGTCGTCGAGCACGACGAAGTGGCAGTCGCCGATGTTGTACGAATAATAGGTGGGGCCGAACGCCGCACGGAAACTGTGGTCGGCCTCCGTGTCCATGCCGATGGCCTTGTCGTGGTCGTGGTTGCCGATCACCTGGAAGATAGGTACGCCGATCTTCCGGATCTGCTCCTTGTAAACGCTGTGGAAAGGCATGTTGTCCCCAGACCAGGTCGCCCAGCGAAATGCCGTAGACCGGCTTGTCCATCAGGCTGCTGTACGTAGGGCACCAGCAAAGGCAGCACCTCCTTTTCGAGCATGACGACCTCGTCGTCGCGGCCGATCTGCACGTCGGCCAGCGCCAGCAGGGTGAACCGCTCTTTTTGCCGGTGCGTTCGAGCGTGAAACTGCGCTGCACAACGTCGTTGTCGCCCAAGGCGATCTTCTTATAGATCTTCGGCATGCCGTTCTCCACCGGGATCTCGCAGTCGGCGGGCACCGAGACGAACACGAACGGAGTGCTCTTCTTCACGCGCATCTGGTAGACCCCCTGCGCATCGGTGGCCGTTACGGTGAACCCGTCGCTCACGACCACGCCTTCGATCGGATTCTTGCCGTCGGTAACGCGGCCCACGAGGTTCATGCCGGGTTCGGGGGTGATGTCTACCTTTTCGTAAAGGCCGCCGAGTATTTGGGCGCCTTCGTCCTCCGGAACAGGCCGTGAACCTACGGCGAGCAGGACTATCAGCAGGTATTTGAACAGGTGTTTGATCATTGTTCGGTTTTTTTGTTTGGTTTATGCAAAAGCCGGACTTCTCCCCGGACACCCTCGGGCATCCGGGGAAGAAGCGGCGTTCTACTCCTCGGCTGCACCTCCGTACCCCGGATTCTGCTTGATCAGGTTGTTGGCCGATATGGCCGAGTTGGGAATCGGGAAGCGGTTCATGTTCCGGTCGTTCGAGGGGGTGTGATCCCACCACGATTCGGAGGTGAATGCACCCCAGCGGATCAGATCGGTGCGGCGGCCCCTCTCCGAGGAACTCGATCATCCACTCGTCGAGCATGCGGTACTCGTCGAGGTTGTCCACGGTCACGGGATCGGGATCGTTGCGGTTCTCGAAGCTGCGCGCACGCACCTGATTGATCAGCTCGGCGGCCTCTTTCTTGTGCCCGGCGCGCAGTTCGCATTCGGCCAGCATGTAATAGATCTCCGACAGGCGGATGACCGGACAGTCGGGATTCCAGCGCAGCAGCTTGTCCGCAAGGTTGGGCTGCGGGATTTCACCAGACGGATGCCCGAATTCTCCTCGCCGTCGGCCATCGTCGAATCAGTTCGGCCACCGAGCCGTATTTGCTGCCCACCTCCGAGAAGCGGGCCACCTGATCCACCATGTCGATGACTTTGCCGCTGTACTTTCTGTCCCAGGCACACTTTGGCCGGATCGTCGAAGTTGACCTGCTTGCCGACGAGGAACATGCCCTCGTATCGCTTGTTGCCGAGATAGCGGTAGGGGCTTTTTACGCAAGTCCTTGTCGTTGAATTTCCGGTAGGGGCTGCCCAGCTTCCACTGGGTAGTAGCTCCCCTGCGGGTTGAGCGAAGGCGTCAGGATGAAGCCGTTGTAACCGGCGGTTTCGATGTCGAAATAGACATAGGACGAATAATGGTAGAAAATACTTGAAATACCAGCTCCACTCGACCTTCGAGTTCTCCGACGGAACGTTCCAGATCGCCTCGTGCGAAGAGTCGTTGTCGAACGTGTGGGGGCCGTACCACGTGTCGTCCAGTTCGTAGACGCCGTAAAGGCCGCCGATGATGTCGCGGCAAATCTCTGCGCACTCGTCGAAATGCTCCTCGCCGATGTAGGCCACGGCATTGAAATAGAGCTGTGCCAGCAGCGCCGCGGCGGCAGCCTGCTTGATGTAGCCGTCCTCCGGGGCTCCGAGCGAGGATTTCTTCGCCAGGGCGGGGATGGCGTTTTTGAGCAGCGTTTCGACGTGCCGGAAGGTTTCGAGCGCCGTATTGCGGGGACGCAGGCCGTCGTTCACCGAATGGTAAATCGGCATTCCTCCGAAATAGTCGAGCCCTTTCATGTAAAAATAGGCCGTGATGGCGTTCAGCTGGTTGATATGGTCGGCCTTGACGGCGTCGCTGAGCCCGATGGCGTTGTAGTCGACGCCTTCCAGGTCGGCCTTGGCCTCCAAAGCACGCGAAATGCCGCCCGTCGTGCCGTCGTAGGTGTTCACGACGAAGCGGTCGTCGGGCGACCAGGTGTGGTAATGCAGGCGGTAGTACTCGCCGCTGTTATACCAGTCGCTGCCGCGCTTGGGGCACACCATCTCGTCGGTGGTCAACTCCTGGAGATACCACCGGTCGGCACCGATATACCATTTCAGTGGGTAAAAGGACGGCAAAGCACGGCATAGGTGCTTTCGGGCGAGGTGAAGAACGTGTCGGGGGTCACCTCCGAATAGAACTTCTCGTTGAGATCGCAGGAAGGCGCGGAGAGTGCGGCCGCTCCGGCCAATACGGCTGCTATATGTTTGAATTTCATATTCATCTCTGATTTTGTTTAGAACGTTAATTGTACGCCGAGCGTGAAACGGGTCGTCTGCGGATACATCGACGCCGTGTTTTTCACATACTCGAAACCGGGGTTCAGGCCGTTGATGTCTACCTCGGGGTTGATGCCGTTGTAATCGGTGAATACGGCCACGTCGCGGATCGTCAGGTAGATCTTGGCCGACTGGATGTAGCGCGTCCACCTTTTCAGGTCGAGCGTGTAGCCGAGGTTGATGGCGTCGATTTTGAGGAAGGAGGCGTCGTCGATCCAGTAGTCGCAGAGAATCTTCTCGTCCTTGATGTTGCGGTTGCGCGTATAGGCCGACTTGAGGACGTTGAGCTGCGAATCGTTGGCCAGCCCGTAGTACATGTTGACCTGGCTGAACACGTCGTAGTCGAGCCAGCTGCGCAGGAAGACCGACAGGTCCCAGTTCTTGTAGCGGAACGTGTGGTCCCACGAAAGGATCACTTTCGGAATGGCGTTGCCCACGAAGTGCTTGTTTTCGGCGACGAGATTCGACTTGGTGCCGTCCACGGCAGGCACGATCTCGTTGTTCTTGTCGTAGATCAGCCATTTGCCGTCCTCGTCGAGCCCGGCGTACTTGTAGACGAAGAACTGGCCGATCTCGACGCCGTTCTGCAGGCGGACGGCCGTACCCGGGTCGCCCGGCGAGGGGAAGGTCACTTCGTCGAGGAAGTAGCCGTCGTCGCCCAGACGCTTGATCTTGGTCTTGTTATGCGACAGGCGCAGGCTCGACGTATAGCGGAAATTCTTGCTGCGGACGATGTCCCCGCCCAGTTCGAACTCCCAGCCCTTGTTTTCCAGACTGCCGATGTTCTTCATCACCGTATCGTGCACCATCGGGGGCATCGGGGCGTTGACTTCGTAGAGCATGTCATCGACCTTGCGGTGGTAGATGTCGAACTTGCCCCACAGCCGGTCGTCGAACAGCGAGAAGTCCAGACCGAAGTTCAGCTCCGATTTCTCCTCCCATTTGAGGTCGGGGTTGACGTTGCGGACCGAACCGTAGCCGGGCTGCCAGATGCCGTTGGTCGGCCACATGTCGTTGGCCTTGTACATGCGGGTCGTGTAACCGTTTCCGAAGCCGTTGTTACCCGTGACGCCGTAGCCCAGGCGCACCTTGAGGTCGCTGATCCAGCTGACGTCGCGCATGAACGCTTCGTTCGAGAGACGCCAGCCGCCCGAAACGGCCCAGAAATTACCCCAGCGGTTATTCACGCCGAACTTCGAGGAACCCTCGCGGCGGAAGCTCGCGCTCACCATGTAGCGGTCCCTGTACGAATAGTTGGCGCGGCCGAACAGCGAGAGCAGCCGTTCGCGCGGGTCCTTGCCCGAGTCCATCGAGGCGCGCCCTTCCGAGAGGTACGAACCCACGCCCATGTCCCACGGGCCGACGCCGTCGACCGGGAAGTCGTAGTTCGACATGCTGAAATCCTCGCCGCCGGCCTGCCAGAAGCTGTAACCGGCAACCGCGTCGAGCGTATGGTCCTCGCGGAAAACCTTGTGGTAGTTGGCATAGGCTTCGATCGAGACCCGGTTGTCCTTGCTGAACTTGTGCGACGCTTCGCCGCGGCGGCTGTTGTCGATCGACTCCTTGTGGTCGTGCGAAACGTAGGTGTACTGCTGGTACTGGCGTTTGTCGATACCCACGGTACCCTGCAACGAAAGACCTTTCATCAGGTTGATCTTCACGGTCGCATCGGCCAGCAGCCACTGGTCCTTGCCGTTTTTCGTGCGCAGCATGATGTCGGCCACGGGGTTGAAGCTCGTTCCCGAGATGCCGTTGCCGACGATGTTGTAGTTCGACGGATTGGCGGGGTCGCGGAGCGGAATGGTCGGGTTGAGCCCGAAAGCCATCTTGAAGATGCCCGACGAGTTGCGGTCGTCGCGCTCAGCCTCGCGGAACTGGGCGTTGGTGCGGATCTCGACCACCTCCGTCGAAAAGATTGAACTTGGCGTTGACACGCCCCGAGTAGTCCTTGCGGTTGTCGCCGATGACGATGCCTTTCTGGTTCTGCGCCATGAAGGAGGTGTAGACCTGCGCCACGTTCGATCCGCCCGAAATGCTCACCGAGTGGCGCTGCGAAAACGGAAGCTCGTTGGTAAGCTCCTTGTACCAGTCGGTGTCGTGGCCGTAGTCCTCGCCGAGTCCGTACTCGACGTACTCGCTTGATGAGAGCAGGTCGGGGGTCTTGCGGATGGCCTCGACCGAGAATTCGCCCGTATAACGCGCCGTTACGCGGCCCTGCCGGGCCTGTTTGGTCGTGACGAGGATCACACCGCCGGCGGCGCGCGTGCCGTAGATGGCGCCTGCCGAGGCGTCTTTGAGCACGTCTACCGACTCGATGTCCTCCTGATTGAGCGCGCGCATGTCGCCGCCGGGGATGCCGTCGATGATCACGAGCGGACCTTTGCTGGCGTTGACCGAAGCCACGCCGCGCAGCTGGAAGTCGTTGCTGCTGTTGGGGCTGGCGCTGCCCGAAATGGTCAGGCCGGGAATCTTGCCCTGAAGCGCCGTGGCGATGGTCGAGCCGCCCATGCCGGCCACCAGATCGTCGCCCTTGATCGAGGAGATGGACGAAGTCACCGACTTCTTCTCCATCGTGCCGTAGCCGATCACGACGACATCTTTCAGCATCTGGCTGTCTTCCTCCAGAACGATGTCGAGCACCGACTGCGCGCCGACCTTGACGGTCTGCTCCACATAGCCGATGTAGGAGATTTTCAGTTCGCCTCCGGCGGGAACCCCGATCGTGAAACGACCGTCGGCCCCCGTCGTCGCACCTGTCGTCGTGCCGACCACCACGACCGTGGCGCCGATGAGCGGTTCTCCGGCCTTATCGGTCACCTTGCCGCTCACCTGATTGCGGTTCTGGGCCTGCGCCAGCGACGCGGCCGCCGTCAGCACCAGGCAGAATACGAAACGCAAGAAATACCCTGCATGGGATTTTCCCCTGTCTGCAAATCTGTTTTTCATATCTGTGTTCTTGTTTTTCATTGATTAGTCTCCGCAGGGTCATTCGGCTGCGATCTTCGTCATTTTGATGTCGTCGAGGAACCAGCGGAAGTAGCCGGATACTTTCTGCTGGGTGGAGCGGATGGCAATCCGGGTTTCGCCCGTAATGCGGTAAAGTTTCATGCTCACGGGCGTCCACACATACCGGCCTTCGGGAGTTATCGGGTCGCTCAGTTTCGCTTCGCCTTCACCGATGGTGCCCGGACCCGAAACGATCTCGACGGAAACGGTGACTTCATCGGGTATCTTGCTGCCACCGATATTGGGACAAATCTCGAACGTAAGTTCCACGTCTGTGCAATAGCCCTCTGCCACGGCATCGAGAGCCGGCAGGATCACTCCGGTCTGGTTGCCGCTTCGTCCCATTTTCAGGTAGTCGGAGGCCAGGTACATGCATTCTCCAGCCGGATTATAATCCTCGAGTCCCGATTTCACGAACGCAGCGTTGCCCTCTTTCCGATCCTCGGCCGTGCCGTAGATGGGCAGGGTGCTGGTTTTGGCTCCGTCGCTGCCTACCTGGTCGTCCTTGTTGAACGGCTTGCACCATTCGAACGTTTCATCGTAATAGACATGCCCGATCTCCTTTCCGTCGTCCTCGAACAGATTGTCCTTGGCGTTCTGGCTGACATGTACGGTCTCTTCGAGTCCGGTCAGCGCGGTGACGATCTTCACTTCGCCGCTGCGGGGAGCGCCCGTGGCGTTCTCGCCGACGGTGAGCGTCACCTCGGTTTCGCCCGCATCGCCCGAAGCCGGGCTGAGCGTCAGCCAGCCGTCGGCCGTCGAGGTCCATGCTTCGGCGGCGGTGACCGTGAAGGTCAGCGGCGTGCGATCCTCGTCGGCGAAGCCGAACTTGTTGACCTTGAACGAGGCGGCGGAGATTTTCAGCCCCTCGAGGTTCTGGGTCACGGTGACGGTCGCCTTCTTCGACCCGGCGGTCACGACGAAAGCTCCGGTACGCACGACGCCGGTCGTATTCGGGGCGATCGTCAGCTCTACGTCCTCTTCGCCGGCTTTGCCCGAGGTTTTCGAGGGAGTGATCCATCCGCTGTCCCCGGAGGGCTCGATCGTCCAGTCGCTGTTCGCGGAGATATAGACCGAGGCTTTCTCGCCCGTTTCCAGCAGGCCGGACCTGACGACGGTTAGTTTGCCCGGGGAGACCATCAGGGCGTCGATTTTGAGTTTCTGGGTGACAGCGACCGTTCGCCGCGAACCGCCGCCCTCGAATATGACATAGCCTTCGCGGTCTTTGCCCGTGTCGTTTTCGTCGATCGCAAGGAAGATGCGCGTACGGCCGCGGCTCCCTCCGTGTGGGTCGGATGTATCCACTCCTCGACGTAGGTCGCCTGCCACGCATGGTTCGACCCGAGGTCGAAATTGACCGTTTCGCCGTTGGCCGTCAAACCGTTGTATTCCACTTCGATCTCCTGTTTGGAAACCGTGATGAACGCATCGGGATCGTCGTCGTCGCAGGCCGTGAAGAGGGGACCCGACAGCAGCAACAGGGCGGACGACGCCCGGATTATCATGTATTTGAAATCCATTGTTATTCTGATTTTGAGTTGATTGCGGTTAGTTGCGCGGAGCTTTCACGATCTTCACGTTATCGAGATACCAGCGGAAATAGCCTTTTTTCGCCGGCGGTCACGCCGGGATTTCCCTGCTGCGTCGAGCGGATGGCGATACGGGTCGCAGCGGTCACACCATAGAGTTTCACGCTCATCGGCGTCCATTTCCAGGTCTGGTCGGGTTTCATGGCCTCGCTTTCGGCGAATATGCCGTTGACCGTGCCCGGCCCCTCGACGATCTCGACCGTGACGGTCACCGCGTCGGCCTTGCCGGAGCCGCCGATATTCGGGCAGGTCTCGAACGTTAGTTCGACGTTGGAGGCTTTCTTGCGGCCGATTTTCAGGGCCGGCAGAATGATTCCGGTCTGTTTGTCGGTCGCTCCCATCTTGAAGTATCCGGCGCAGGCGTACATCGTTTTGCCCACGGGGTTGTAATCTTGAAGCCCGGCTTCGCCGAATTTTTGCAGCGCGTCGCCGGTGCTATAAATGTTTTTCGCACCGTCACTGCGAACCCCCGCAGTCGGCGCGCCGCCGTACACGGCGATCCAGTCGAAATTCTCCGAATAATAGGTGTATCCCACGGGATTTCCGTCGTCGGGATCGGGATCGAGCGTCTGCGTGACGGTGACCCGCTCGGAGAGTTTTCCGCTCGTGACGGTGAGATGTCCGATGCGTTCGCCGGCGGTTTCGCTTCGAGCTTACGCGAAACGCGTCCTTTTCCGGTCGGTTTATCGACATCGAGCCATTCGGCATCGGACGTGATGACATACCCCCGGTTTGCAAGTACGTCGAACGAGGCTTTCGAACGCCGGTGTTCAGCATTCCGGTCTGAATCAACTCCATCGACCTTGCTTACGACGAGCCGGTGTGCAGCATCTTCCGCCTTGTCCTCGATGCAGGAGGGAAGGCAACACACAGCCCGGATAAAAGCAACAGGCGTAAAAAGGTTCTCTTCATAGGAATAGGGTTTAGTATATTATTAAAAAAAATTACGAATCGAAATCTCCGTTTGGGGATGAGACAAAATTACCTATTTCCTTGGGGCCTTCTGGTTCCGAAAATATAGAGCCGTGTTGTTTTCAAATATTTGATAATAAATATTTTGTATATGAACAGTTCGGATGTTATATAGATTCTCAGGGCCTTCGGACTGCTGGGGAAATACCTTTTTCTCCGGTTTTTTGCCGACCGGAATTTTCGGTTCGCCGGAATTTTTCGGGTTTTATGGTTCATCGCACGAAATATTCGGGGTTCGAATGACAGGGCGTTTTCCGGCTTGCGGATCGTTCGCGTATCGGGCGGACGACAACTGAACAAGGGGCGGCACGTATGCGCACGGATTTGAAAACGGTCGCGGGCGACCGCATATACCCCCCCCCTTCGACAAATTTGTCGAAATGCGCTTGTTGCGGTCGCATGCGGATACTCGCTTTGCATGTCATAGGGAGGGCGATGCTTGCAGCACAATGGGAAATGAAAAATCGCAGCCGATTATCAATCAGCTGCGATTTTATTTCCGTGTGCCCAGGACCAAGACTCGAACTTGCACGAACGTAATTGTTCACTACCCCCTCAAAGTAGCGTGTCTACCAATTTCACCACCTGGGCATTGCATCCCCCGAAGCAACTTTCGGGAGTGCAAATATAGACACTATTTTGCGATTCGCAAAATTTTTTGCGCGAAAAACGTCAAAATTTTTACGAAACGCCTGCGGCGGCGCTCCTGCACGGCCTCCGGAACCCCCCCTTATTTGAGTTTCATCTCTTTGAGCAGGTAGCCCGCGCCGCCGATGCGGTCCACGACGAACAACACGTAGCGGATGTCGACGATGATGTTGCGGCACTTGACGACATCGAATTCGTAATCGCTCATCGTGCTTTCCCACGTCCGGTCGAAGTTGATGCCGACCAGTTGTCCGCGGCCGTTCAGCACAGGACTGCCTGAATTGCCGCCCGTGGTGTGGTTCGTGGCCAGGAAACAGACCGGGACCGAACCGTCTACGTTCCAGCGTCCATACTCTTTCGTCCTGTACAGGTCGCGCAATCGCTGCGGAATGTTGTAGTCGTAAATATCCGGATTGTCCTTCTCCATAATGCCGTCGATCGTCGAGAACGGTTCGTAATAGACGGCGTCTACCGGACTGTAGCCCTCGACAGTCCCGTAAGCGACACGCAGCGTCAGGTTGGCGTCGGGGTAGAAGGCGCGCCGGGCGTCCCATTCGCGCAGCCTTTGATATAGGTGGTGTAGAGCTCGTTGAGCCGCTTGCTGTTGAGGTTGCGCAGCGATTTGGTGCCCGTGAGCCATGCGATGTGGTCGAGCATGCGCTTCGTTCCCGAACGCAGGGCGGTTGCCGCCGTGGTGTCGCCCTCGTTCCAGACCTGCGTGAAAACCTCCTCGGCAAAGGCTTCGGGCGAGCCGCAGCGGGCCACGCCGTCGAGGAATTCCGGAATCTGATACTGCGCCGGACAGCGGCGGGCGTACTCCCCGAATTGCAGATCGTACAGGGCGCGTTCGGTCGCTTCGCGGCGGGCGAAGACCGCTTCGGCGCGCTCTTTGGCGGAGTATCTGATCGGAAGGGCGCCGAGCGTCTCGAGCGTGATCTCGCGGGCGAAATAGGGGTCTGCGATGCGGGCGTACTCGGCTTTGAGCTGCGCCACGACGTTGCGGTATTCGGGTTTGTCCTGCGCCCAGGCGTCGAATGCCTCCTCATAGGCGCGTTTCGAAGCCACGGTGCCGCGGCGTTCGATGCCCAGCACCTCGCCCTGCCATTTCTTCCAGGCATTGGCGATCGAGGCGTGCCGGGCGGCGTAGAAGATGCGCAGCGCGGGATCGGACTCCTGCGCCTTGGAGATGATGTCGAGGCGGCCTGTGCGGATGGCGATCTTCGCCGGGTCGGAACGCTCGGCGATGTAGGCCACGGCATCCGAGAGGATGTACTCCTGCGTATTGCCCGGGAAACCGTAGATCATCGTGAAATCACCCTCTTTCACGCCTTTCGTCGAGATGGCGAAGTGTTTCTTGGGACGGTAGGGAACGTTTTGGGGCGAGTAGGGCGCCGGCTTGTTCTCCTTCGAGGCGTAGACGCGGAACATCGAGAAATCGCCCGTGTGGCGGGGCCATATCCAGTTGTCGGTGTCGCCGCCGAAACGCCGATCGACGAGGGGCGGCGCGGCCACCAGTCGCACGTCGTCGAACTGCTCGTAGACGAACAGGAACTGTTGGTTGCCGTAGTACATCTGCTCCACGGCGGCCTTGTAGCCGGGGGCTTCGGCCTCGGCCTTCTTGACGATCTCGTCCGCGGTCTCTCCCGCGGCGATGCGGTCGGTCACCTCCTCCATCCGGACGAGGAAGCGCACCCAGAGTTTCTCGTTGGGCAGCTCCTCGGCGCGCGACATGGCCCAGAATCCGTCGGTGAGGTAGTCGTGTTCGACGGTCGAGTGCCGTTGGATGGCGCCGTAGCCGCAGTGGTGGTTGGTCAGCAGCAGTCCCTCGGGCGAGATCAGTTCGCCCGTGCAGCCGCCGTTGAACAGCACCACGGCGTCCTTCATCGAGGCCTGGTTGACGGAATAGATGTCTTCGGCGGTGAGCCGGAATCCCTTGGCGCGCATGTCGTCGATGCGCGAGGAGATCAGGCTCGGGAGCCACATGCCCTCGTCGGCCAGCGCAGGCAGCATGAAGAGGGCGGTCAGCAGGGTCAGCAGGGTTCGTTTCATCGGTCTAAAAATTTATCCAATTCAACATATACTTTTTGAATGGGAAGGCCCATGACGTTGTAGAACGAGCCTTCGATGCGTTCGATGGCGGCGTAGCCGATCCACTCCTGAATGCCGTACGACCCCGCCTTGTCGAACGGGCGGCAGGTGTCGATGTAGTGTTCGGTCTCCTCGGCCGTGAGCGTGCGGAACCAGACGTTCGTCCGCGCCCCGAAGCTGTGCATCCGCTCCGCCGTGCGCAGCGTGACGCCCGAAACCACCGTGTGGCGGCGTCCCGACAGCCGCCCGAGCATTTCGACGGCTTCGTCGCGTCCGCGGGGCTTGCCGAGAACTTCGCCGTCGAGCACCACCACCGTGTCGGCGGTCAGCAGGATCACGTCCGGCGCGAGCGGCCCGGGCCAGGCCCGGCTTTTGAGCTGCGAGAGGTAGAGCGGCACCTCTTCGGCCGGAAGGTCGGCGGGGTAGACCTCCTCGCAGTCGTATTTCGGGGCGAGTTCGTAGGGAAGCCCGCAGCCGGTCATCAGTTCCCGCCTCCGCGGCGACTGCGACGCCAGCAGCAGGCGGTAGGGTTTGAGTTTGTCGCTAAGTATCAAGGTGAAAGTTGAAAAGTTAAAGGTGAAAATTGGGTTTTATAATTTTGCTTTGACGGTTTTTACGGAAGAACTCAGTAATTTTTCGAGTTCCACACAGTCGTCGTACAGCGATTGAAAACTGTTTTTGTCGATGGTTTCCGATTCGAAAAAGAATTTCCAACCAGTATTTCGTTTCCGAGCACTCTTTCAGTGCAATGTTTATTTTGATAAAAATCTTTGTTGCTTTGGGCATTCGCGGATTCCGCGATGTTGGCTCCGATAGCTGTTCCGCTCCGGAGAATCTGCCTGCCGAGTGTCTGGTTCCGGGTTTCTTTCAGGTAATTGTAAAATCGGATGATCCGAACGGCAAATCGCTTGCTTTTATCTTGTATGATCATACACCTTTCACCTTATACGTTTCACTTTTTCACCTCTTTTTATCGGATGTCGAAGTTCAAAAGTTCGTGTCCTTCGAGCGCCGCGCACAGGTTGTCGCCGGGCTTCACGGGCCCCACGCCTGCGGGCGTTCCCGTGTAGAGCAGATCGCCCATACGCAGCGTTACGTACCGCGACACCGAGGCGATGATTCGGTCCACCGTGAAGAGCATCTCCGCCGTGTCGCCCGTCTGGCGGCGTTGGCCGTTCACGTCGAGCGTGAAATGCAGCCGTTGCACGTCGCCGCCCAGTTCCGCGAGCGGGACGAATGCCGGCGAGATCGCCGCCGAACGGTCGAAAGCCTTGCAGCTCTCCCACGGAAGTCCTTCGGCGATGGCCCGCCGCTGGAGGTCGCGGGCCGTGAAGTCGATGCCCAGCCCCACCTCGTCGTAGTAGCGGTGTGCGAACCGCTCGGAGATGGCTTTGCCGACGCGGTTGATCCGCACGACCAGTTCGCATTCGTAATGCACCTCCTGCGAGAACGACGGAACATAGAACGGGTCGTTGTTTCGGAGCAGCGCCGTGTCGGGTTTTAGGAAGAACATCGGTTCTTCGGGGAGCTTCCCGCTGTCGTTCAACTGTTCGTGCAGTTCCGCCGCGTGTTCGGCGTAGTTGCGGCCTATGCAGATGATTTTCATCGGATTTCCTTCTTTAACTCCTCCACCATGCGCTCTGCGAAGCGGTCGCTGGCGCCGGGGCCGCCGATGACGGTGCGCAGTTCGTCGAAATCGGCGAGCATCTTTTCGCGTTTCGCCCCTCCTGCGACGATTGCCCGCAACTCCTGCTCGGCCCGCTCGACCGAGAGGTCGGACTGGATGAGTTCGGCCACCGACTCGCGCCCGAGGTTGAGATTCACCAGCGACACCCACGGCACCTTCAGCACATAGGGGCGCAGCCACACCTGCCACCACACCGTGCGGTAGACGACCGCCTCGGGAATCCCCAGCAGGGCCGTTTCGAGCGTCGCCGTGCCCGATGTCACCACGGCCGCTTCGGCCGCCGCCAGCGTTTCGTAGGTCTGGTCGCAGACGTAGCGGATGTCGCTGCCGGTCATATGTTGTTCGTACAGCGCGCGGTCGATCCACGCCACGCCCGCCACCACGAACTGGTGTTCGGGGAAGCGTTTCGACAGCAGGGCCATCAGCGGCAGGTTCGCGCGGATCTCGCCTCCGGCGGCTGCCGGCCAGCAGGGCGATGATCGGACGTTCGTCCAGTCCGTTCCGGCGGCGGAATTCGTCGGGCGTCGGAAGCGATGCGCGGCGGGCTTCGATGGCGTCCGCCAGCGGGTTGCCCTCGAAAACGGGTTCGATGCCGTGCTTCGGGAAATAGGTGCGCTCGAAGGGGAAGATGATGAAGAGCCGATCGACGTATCTGCGGATCGCCTTCACCCGCCATTCGCGCCACGCCCAGACTTTCGGGGCGATGTAGTAGAAGGTGCGGATGCCGTGCTCTTTGGCCCAGCGGGCCATTTTCATGTTGAATCCGGGGTAGTCCACCAGGATCAGCACGTCGGGGGCGAACTCCGCCACGTCCGCCTGACACTCCCGCATCTGCCGCCGGATGGTTCCGAGGTTTTTCACGACCTGCACGATCCCGAAGAACGAGGTTTCGCGGTAGTGCTTCCGCAGGTTGTCCCTGCCTCCTGCGGCCGCCATAAGGTCTCCGCCCCAGAAACGGAATTCCGCTCCGGGATCGGCTTTCAGCAGTCCTTTGATCAGGTTCGCGCCGTGCAGGTCGCCCGACGGCTCCCCGGCGAGGAGGTAATACTTCATCTTTCGGTCGTTGAGGGGTTCGTGAATTTGATTTCGAAATAGAGATAGTCTTTCAGGCGGAACCGTTCGTGCCATTTCGAGGGGTGGAGATGCCCGTCGCGCACGCTGCAATAGTGCAATCCCCGGAATACGCTTCCGTCAGGCAGCGGAACTTCGATGGGTTCGCCCTGGCAGAATGCCGCCACGGGAATGGCGTCGTCCGTGGTCGGCGTCTGTTCCGGAAAGGTTTCCATCAGCATGCAGCGGTCGGTGCCGCTGATTCCCAGGGCGCAGAGCCGCGTGACCGGGGAGCGGAAAGCGATATGGACCGAGTCGGTGCCGATGGAACGCGCTGCGAGGAAAAATTCCAGCGTATCGGATGCGCATACCGATTCGTTCATCGGCGTGCGGAGAAGTTCCTTGCCGTCGGCGACGTGGACGAGGTCGAGCCGGTAGTGTTTTCCGGCGATTTTTCCGGTGACGAGGGTTTTGAGGGCGCAGATTCCCTGCAAGTCGGCCGAAGCCTGTATGAATGTGCTCTCTTGCTGCACCGGATTGGAAAAGGTGACTGTGACGGGCTCTTGTGCGGCCGCGGTCCGGATGCAGCAGATGCCGAGCGCAACCAGCAGGATGGAGTGTGTTCTCATAGGCTATTCATCGAGTAAATCGGGGCGCAGGCGCCGGGTGCGTTCGTAGGCTTGTTCGTCCTGCCATTTTTCGATCTCGGCGAAATTCCCCGACAGCAGCACGTCGGGAACCCGCCAGCCGCGGAACTCCGCAGGCCGCGTGACCGGGGCGCCAGCAGGTTGTCCTGGAACGAGTCCGTGAGGGCCGACGCCTCGTCGCCGATGGCCCCGGGGATGATCCGCACGACCGAATCGGCGATGATGCAGGCCGCCAGCTCGCCGCCCGTCAGCACGTAGTCGCCGATCGAGATTTCGCGCGTCACGAGGTGTTCGCGGATGCGGTGGTCGATGCCCTTGTAGTGGCCGCAGAGGATGATGATGTTTTCGAGCGTTGACAGCCGGTTGGCTTTCGTGCTGGTCGTACCGGATGCCGTCCGGCGAGAGGATGATCTCGTCGTACGGCCTCCGCCTGGAGCTTCTGACCAGCTTCCTCGAACAACCGGTTCGCACTTCATGACCATGCCCGCCTCGCCGCCGAACGGATAGTCGTCGGTGGTCTTGCGTTTGTCGTGGGCGTAGTCGTGCAGGTTGTGTACGACGATCTCCACCAGCCCTTTTTCCTGCGCCCGTTTCAGGATGGATTCGTGAAGCGGCGAGGTCAGCAGTTCGGGGACGACCGTCAGGATGTCAATGCGCATATATCTGAAAATAATGTCTGTGGAATTCGTCAGGGGCGCCTCCCGCTGTGTTCGAGCGTGTAGCCTGGTATCCAACTCCAGTGGAAGAAGCGCGACGATCTGCGGACGGTACCGCACGCCTCGCTTCGACCGGCACCGCGGGCGAAACTTCTCGAGCAGAAGCGGACGCATCTCGTTCATCACCCACACTCTCATAGCCCGTCTGATGTCGCATTTCACGAAATCGAGGCGCTCCAGTTTTGGCCGAGCAGCTATGTCGCGGCGCATGCGCGCCGTGGAGACTCCACGCAAAGCGGCCTCGCCGCCGTCGTTGACGAAATTCTGCCCCGTGCCGAAGTAGCCCGTTTCGCGCGCCGAGTCGTTGGCCATCGTGATCGGTTTGTTCTCGGTCCCGAGGGCATAGGGGACTATCTCGGCGTTCGCGCAGCGGCGGAGGTTGCGGCTCAGGACCTTGCGGATCGGGCCACGGGCTCCAACGCTGGGCACTCTTCCGCGGGACCCGCCAGCCCGCGAGATCGTGCGGGCGTGTAGTAGCGCAGGCTGGCGCCGACAACGTCGTGCTTTGGTATCGCTCAGGACGCCCAGCTGCGGCAGGTGGTAGGCATACTCGTGGCCGGGGCGACGTCCCGATGCCGGAGCCGCTGCGCACAGAGAAAAGAACAGGCGGCTCACGGCCCGCAGGCGGCAGCTACTGCGCGGCAGGGATCCGGTAGAGAACTTGCAGATCAGCCTTCATCGCTCACGCGCTGGACTCACTTTCCTCGTTCAGCACTTCGACGATGAAGAGGGTTGTAGAGCATCTCGTGGCTTCGATAAATCGATTCAGAGGCCGTAACCGGGTAGGCAGCCGTGGACCTCGTACCCAGCGGGACCAGGGAGTCGTCGAGGATCGGCAGCGCCATGATCCACGCGAGTAGTCGCCGCCCGGCGGCAGGTCGGTGCGGCCGGAATCGACTCGCGGAAGGAGCGATGATCGCCCGTAGAAGAGAACTTTGTATTGACCGTTTCGACGCGGGGTCGTAGAGCGCCACGTGGCGCGGGTGTGGCCAGAGTGCGTGATGTCACGCGCAGCCGAGGTGCGAAGCGGACTTCGAGAGCGTGTCGAGGGTCGATTTCCGCCGCGGGCATCTGTCCGATACCTTCACCCCGAACACCGAACCGCTCGTACGCGGCGTTGTCCAGCAGGAATTGGTCTTTCGACGACAGCGCAGGCAGGATGCGCTTCCGCAGCCTCCCGTCAACCAGCGCGGCGTCCTCGCGGGGGTTGCTGTTCCCGGCGTCGATGACGGCGCACTCTTTCGTGTCGTCCCAGACGATGTAGGTGTTTTCCTGTATCGGGTTGAATTGCAGGCAGGCTATTTTCATAATTTACGGCTGTTTTGGTGCAGTCTGTTTCAAAGATAGTGTTTTTGCGGGATTTTACCTACCTTATGACCCGAAACCGCGATCTCTTATGAAACGATTTTTTACGCTTGTCTTTTCGCCTTGACGCTGTTCTGTGCGGGTTTCGGCCCAGACGGCCGCTTACCGGACCGACCGGAATATCGCCTACCGCGATGCCGCGGGCGCATTTGCTGCGCCGGATTCGCTCTTCGGCTCGAGCCTGTTACCCGACGGACGCGAAAGCGGGTTTCGACTGTCGTGGAAACCTCCCACGGCGGCGGCCTGACGGGAGGCCGTCGTGAAATCCCGAAGGCTTTGTGCGACAAAGGTTTCGCCGTCGTGGGCGTGGATTACCGCCTCGCCCCGCGCGTGAAGGTCGCCGATTGCGTGGAAGATCGCCGCCGCGGCTGGTGGTGGAACATCGCCTCCCTACGGCGATCCGGGCTGATCTTCATCGCCGGCCATTCGGCGGGCGGTTACCTGACCTCGATGATCGGCATGGACAAACGCTGGATGGCGCCCTACGGCATCGACCCCGACACGGCGTTTTGCGGCGCTGATCCCTTACAGCGGGCAGGTCGTGACCCACTTTCGCGCGCCGCCGCGAAGTGGGCGACACGCAGGTGGTCGTGGACGACATGGCGCCGCTGAACCCGTGCGGCCCGACTGTCCGCCCGTGCACTGATTCTCTCGGGCGACCGCGAGCTGGAGATGCTGGGGCGCTACGAGGAGAACGCCTATTTCTGGCGTATGATGCGCGTGGCGGGGCATCCCGACGTGCGGATTTGCGAATTCGACGGCTTCGACCACGGGAACATGCCCCAGGCGGGACATTACGTCGCGGTGCGCTACATCCGCGACAGGGTGAAAAAACTGGAAAGGTAATTGCGTGCCGGAAAGATAAACGGAATCGTATGAACGGATGGATGAAACTGGCCGCAGCGTTTTTCGCCGCGGCGTCGCTGACGGGATGTTCGCTGCTGAAGGTGGCCGTGGCCACAGGCGATCCCCTGTCGAAGGAGGAGATGAACGTGCGGACCATGACGCGCGGTTTTTACTATGATATGGCGGGCGAGGTGGCCCGGGCGGCCGACTCGATCGCGTCGCTGTCGCCGGACGTGAATACGCGGGTGGCTGCCGTGCGGTGGAAGATCCGCGCCACGCGCGCCGGGGTGAACGCCGCGATGCAGGGCATTCCCGACGTGGCGCTGGCCGACATGTGGATTCTGTGCCGCCGCATGAACGACGCCTTTTCCGCGGCGTCCGATTCGCTGTTGTTCGGTCCCCGGAGCGGTATCGCCCGCGACGCCGTGCGGCGGCTCGATCTCCGGGCCGGGAGGCTGGCCCGGCAGGTGCTTCCGCCCGACCGCTACGACCTGATGGCCTCTTTCGTCGAGGAGTATGTCCGGAAGAACCCCGCTTCGGAGGGCGACGAGACCGACAATACGACCCTCGCGTGGCTGGAATACCTCCGGGACAACGGCGTGGAGCACGCCTACGCCACGGGGTCGATCGCCGAGGTGCTGGCCGATGTCAACGACCGTCTGAGCGGCCAGACCCGGCAGATGTCGAACAGCATCGGGTGGTCGAAGGACATCTTCGAGATGCGCCTCGAACAGGACAGCCTGCGCTTGCAGGTCGGGGCGCAGCTGGATTCGCTCGAACGCAGTTTCAACCGCATCGTCGTGGTCGCCGAGCATGTGCCCGAGATTTCGGACCGGGTGCTGGAGGAGCTGGAACCGGCAGGTCACGCAGCTGATCGGAACGATGAACGCCTCGATAGACAACGCCTTCGCCGGAGTTCGACCGCCAGCGCGACGAGTTGCAGCGATACGTCACCCGGGAGCGCGAAGCTCTTGTCGAACAACTGCGGCAGACGGGCGACGACCTGGTGAGGACGACGCTCGGACGTACCGTGCCGGGGCTCGCTCGGCAAGGTCCTGCTCTATCTGGTTCTGGCCCTCGCGGTGCTGATCGGAGGGCCTTTCGCGCTGGGATTCTGGCTCGGAGGCGTGCGCCAGCGGGCGAAGTCCCGAATTAAAGATGAAGAGTTAAAAATGAAGAATTAAGAGTTGACTATTCCGTATTATGGTTCCGATGCGTTTTGCGGGAAAATAATTCTTCATTTTCTTCATTTTTAATTTTAATTGTTTCTAACTTTGCCCGCAAAGTTAGAAACCGATGGCAAGGCGGAAAAAAGCGAATTATCCCCTCGTCGAGGGGCTCGAAATAACGACGCCTCGCGGCCGAGGGCAAGGCTATGGGGGCGCTGGAACGACGTGGTGGTCTTCGTCCCGATGACCGATGCCGGGCGACGTGGTCGATGTGCAGATCCGCTCCAAGCGCCGCCGCTTCATGGAGGGCTTCGTGGTCAACTATGTAAAAAATCGCCGCTGCGTTCGGAGCCGTTCTGCGAGCATTTCCTGGCGTCTGCGGAGGCTGCAAGTGGCAGAATCTCCCCTACGGGGACGAGCAGCTGCGCTTTCAAGACCGAACAGGTCCGCGACCAGTTGACGCGCATCGGCAAGATCGCCCTGCGGAAATCGCGCCGTGCCTCCTCGGCTCGGCGCAGACGCAGTCTTACCGCAACAAACTCGAATTCACCTTCGCCGACCGCCGCTGGCTGACGCGCGAGTGAGATCGAGTCGGCGGGCGACATCGGCGACGCGCCCGCCGTGGATTTCATATCCCCTCGATGTTCGACAAGGTGCTGGACATC
>VOFJ01000976.1_pt1 | contig 19699 bp, 37 predicted proteins | sample 5384081 | NCBI WGS metagenome assembly VOFJ01 (sample SAMN12384729, study PRJNA508395) | human gut metagenome | isolation source: healthy gut I | host: Homo sapiens
ATGTATTGCTTACTTGACCTATAATGTGTGTTTAGTAAAGCTTCTCAATCTTCAATTTGTTGTACCTATCTATGTTTTCATCCTTACCCTTTTTAATAGTAATAAAGAATAAACATTTTTGTAGAAGACTGTTTCATATTCCCTTGATATTTTTAATGCACATTTGACTGATTATTTTCTTTCGTTGAAAAAACCTCTTCATTGTTAATTTTCCAATTTACAATGTTAAATGTTAACGAAATTCAATATAATTATTTGTTTACAAAGCTCATCTCTTTCTACTGTGTACCTGGAACCAAGAACCATGCTAATCCCGATCCAATATTTTTGCTCATAACTCTTAATGAATCTTCAGTCATTTCTTTTGCCGCATGGTTTTGGTTGTTACTGTCTGCCTGCCGCATGTTTTGATTGCTTAAAAATTAGATCTAAATTTGATTATTCATGTAAAAATGAATTGGCTTGGCTTGTTTTTTTCTCTCACTTATTGTGCCCCTCTTCTTAGTATGTTTTTTTCGGCAAAATCTTCTGCGAGTAAGTAATATATTTTTTGACACAACAAATCATAAAAAAGAAGAATTTTACAATTTATTGGAGAATACTTCATATGTATAACACCATTTGTCTTTAATTTTATCTTGGTGTGGCTACCTTTGATTACTACCCTTTTAAATTAGTCTCATTATAATAAGTCTTAATGGCCTTTCTCCCATATATCAGGTTCCTGATTTAAATGAATATTTTACAAAAGCACCTTTGAAATCAACTATTCTGAATAATTGGAGAAATCATATGCCCAGTGATTAGGAGTCATGCTCTCCATCCTGAAACAAATCTTTCTTCCTTGACACGCAATTTGTTTTTCAGCGTAACAAAAAATATGCATCATTAGCAAAAATTCCTTGGTCAACTTTGGAACTCCTCCATTTCAAACCTTTGAACTATGTTCTCAGATCCTAAGTCCACCTCGGCGATTTTAATGCTGATCAAAACCTGGTTTTGAACATGAGGACCTGATTTGAATCAGATACTTGCTCTGGTTCTGTTTTATTTAATATGTCGTATTCTTATTTTGCCACATCCTGTTACACCTGGGAAGAAGATATTTACAAAATCAACCTATTGCATTGATATTACTTTTAATTTACTGGTTCTATTATAACTCTGTACCTTGAATGAAGGCTGCAAAATTATCTCCTATTTTTTTAATTCCTTGGAAGTCACTTTACAGTTCATTATAACTCAATTCCACACCTTGGCCAATGCTTTTGCTGGCTTCATTTATTGAATCCTGTTCCTCTGACATAACTCCTACTTCCTTCATGTTCTTTTTCTCTCAGCTGGCCTGTTTGCCATACCTTTCGAATAACTTTGAATTGAATTCCCCTTTGGGATAATTCGTTTTGGCTTGCTTCGATAAAATATGGCATTTATATTCTCTAGTTTACTTCTGAAGTTATGGTTATTCTTTGCTTTGCTTTGTGTACATTATTTTACTGTTTTCATCTCAAATTGAACATACTCTCTGTAATATTTGTTTTTACATTGTCTGTTTTGACATTGTCTGCTCTCTTTAGTGGCAAACCCTCATTTTTATTAAAATAATAGTTATAAAATGAAATACAACATAATATAATAATAAAAAGAACAACAAATAATTACTTATTCTTCAATGTTACTTTTATATATTTTTTCCTTTATCTTTTGATTTCATACTATCACCTAATATAATTCTACCTTTTTTTTGATATTTTTTGTCAATTTAAATTTATGGAATTTTCACTTGATTTTATTTTTAAATTATACTATTATATATTTGCATTTACTAAGGAGGAGTTATGAATAAGAAAAAAAAAATTTATTAATTGTTATTATTGTAATTTCACTTGTCTTTATATTTTTGGTTGGTTTTTTTTTTTTAACAGACATATGTTAAAAACCAACTTTGAAAACGATATCTTACCTTTTTTGCAGAAAAAAATCAAAATACAATTTTAAGATTAATAAAATTACTTTTTTTTTTAGTAGTTGTGATGCAAAAAATAAAACTGCATCTAATTCTAATTTTACAATTGAAGATTTTATATCAATATACAGATATTGCTTTGTTTATAACTAGTACATCTGAAGAAAAAGACTTTTTTTGAAAACACTTTAAAAAAGTATCTATTAATAATATAAAAATTCACTTCATCTCTACTTTAGGCGAGACCAAAGCTATATTATAAAAACATAAACAATTTTGCCAAAAAGTGAAATATCAGAAGAAAATTTAATAAATGAAAATTTGGATTTTTAATATAACTTCTGAAGATGAAGTCAATCTAGACAAACCTACTTTATACAATAATTTAGCTAATCCAATCGTTCTTAGTTATATTAATCATAATATTAAAACCGATTATACTATTACTGATACATCAACGCCTATGACTTATGACGGTTCTTTATTAAAAAGATGTAATATATTATTAAATAATATTGCTTTGTAGCTTTTCATTTGACGTTTATGTAACAAATAATCTAAGTCAAGAATTCAAATGTACAATATATATTGACATTCCATTAGACTTAGACAATCAATCCATTTATAATGGCAATATAACATTAAAAAAAAGATACAAATTTTAATTTTTATAGATATAGGTAGAAAAACTTATAGGAGGAAAAAAATGAAGAATAAACCTAATATTTCAGAACAACTAAAAAAAAAAATATCATAAAACAGAAGAAGTAACAAATTTTAAGGACATGCTATATAGATCTGGTGATATTTATCGTAATAGAATCGCTTTTTAAAATAAAGGATTCAGATGGTAATATAAAATCAATTACATATGAACAATTTAAAAATGATGTTGTATATCTTGGTACAAGCTTAATTGAAAATGGCTTTTTAAATAAAAGGATTGCTGTCATAGGGAAAAATAGTTATAAATGGTGCGTTTCTTATCTTGCAGCATCTATTGTAGGAATCGTAGTTCCTATTGACAAAGAACTTCATACTGATGATGTTATTAATTTTATGAATGTTTCACAAACCGTATGTATTTTAGGCGACAATAAAAATTTGCAAAACATTTTAGAAAACATTTCTAAAGTTGAAAATCCAGATACTAAATTCATTACTTTTTGACGAAAAATTTAATATTTTATTAAATGAAGGTAAAGCTGCTTATTTAGATGGCATAACTGATTTTGATTCTATAAAAATAAATCCAGATGAATTACGTATTCTGCTTTTTACTTCTGGTACAACTGGAAATGCAAAAGGTGTTTGTCTTTCCCAAAAGAAATATATGTTCTAATATATTATCTATTTATGGAATTGTAAAAGTAAAAAAAGAAGTGATTTGTTTTTCTCTATCCTTCCTTTGCATCATACTTATGAATGTACAATTGGATTTTTACTTCCTATATATAGCGGTGCTAGTATAGCTCATTGTGAAGGATTAAGATATATTGCAAAAAATATGCAGGAATTTCATCCTTCTGTTATTTTTATGTGTTCCATTACTATTAGAAAATTTACACAAGAATATTATAAAAAACATGAATAAGACATTACCAGATAAATATAAAAAAGAAAACAATGAAAATCCTTTTTCTTCTTTACCTTTCTTTATGAAAAAATAGTAAAAACAAAGGTAAAAAACACATTAGGTGGTAGATTACGTGTATTTATTGTAGGCGCCGCAGCTGCTAATCCTACTATTGTTTCTGATTTTAGAAATTTAAAATTAAATACTTTACAAGGTTATGGTTTAACAGAATGTTCTCCCCCCTAGTTGCTGGAAACACTGACTTTTCCAAAAAAGATGACAGTGCAGGACTACCTATTCCTAATGTAGAATATAAAATAGATTCTCCTAACGAAGAAGGTGTTGGTGAAATTATTGTAAAAGGTCCAAACGTTATGCTTGGATATTATGAAGATGAAGAAAAAACAAAAACAAACTATTATTGACGGTTGGTTTCATACTGGTGATTTAGGTAAAGATAGACGAAAATGGTTATTTATATATTACTGGTAGGTGTAAAAGTGTTATTGTTACTAAAAATGGTAAAAATATATATCCGGAGGAAGTTGAATATTATCTAAATGATAGTCCACTTATTTCTGAATCTTTGGTACTCGGAATTCAAAAAAGAAAATGATGATGAAACTTATATTAATGCTCAAATATATCCTAATATTCAAGCTATTACAGAATATTTAAAGGGTAGTGTTCCTACTAAAGAGGAAGTATGGAAAGTTGTTTCAGATGTAGTAGCAGGTGTTAATAAAAAGCTTCCTAATTATAAACATATTAAAGGCTTTGATATACGTGAAAATGAATTTGAGAAAACTACAACGCAAAAAATTAAACGCTATGGAAAAAAATATGAAAATTGATAAAAATGATAAATAAATAAAAAAAAGAAGTAGCATATATTCTAAGCTACTTCTTTTTTTCAGTATAAACATCCATTCACCTCCTATTCCCTTTTAAAATTATTCAATAATAAGTTGCACATACTCTACATCTTCCTTATTATAAACATGTTTATCTGTTGATTTATTTTCATCAAACTCTGGCTCTGGTTCAAATATTATTGATGTTACATATACAGTTTCTTCTGTATCTTCATACATATTTTTAAATATAATATTTTCTTTATCTTCTATGTCTTTGTAATATTTTTTTTCCATCGTAATATGCTATTAAGTAATCCTCTTCAATCTCACGGTCTGATTGCCTCCAATCTGTTAATTCTTCCAATTCTTTTAGTAATTCTTTATCTGTAACTTGTTTTAGAGAAAGTGATTTGTTGTCTTCCTCTGCTTATATAACTACATTTTAAGGCAACAACTATGTTCATATTTCATAATTATTTTCTTCTTCAAATTGTTTGTCCCAATTTTTAATAAATTTATATAATGATACAGCCTTGCAGTAACTGTCTTCCAAACCACCAGTACAACAATCTACAGCAAAGTATTCATTAGTTATGAAATTATAGCAAAAATGATTACCTCCTAAATCTCCTCCAAAAGCAAAACAATTAGGAAACCACTTAAAAATTTGATAGTCATTATTATAATCTGTAAGTTCTTCTAATTTTATAAATTGCATATATGAATTTTTTTGCCTACATCTCCTTCGCCACCATTATGTTCGTGCATAAATTCTAGGTAGTCTCTTGGTAATTGCATACCATTTATTTCTGTTATATCACAGGTTGTACTTTCATTAAATTCAAATTCTTTAAATAATTCTCCCATATCTTTAAACCTTTCTTTTCTCCACAAAAATTTCCTTATTCTTTTTATCTATCTCAAATTCATTAGAAGATATCCTTATAAGTTCTGTTCCTACTGGATTATCAATATAATTCCAAATATCTGGATCTAATTGATATACATCTTGTACATGTACTAATAGGCAATTTTTATTATTATTAAGGTATTTATCGTCTTCATTACCAGCTAAAAAATTGCCACCCACTATCATTTTTTCGTTCATAGCTTCCTCTCTACACATATATCCAACTTTCCAGCCATCCTCTGATACTTTTTTTTTAGAAAGATACGCCATTTTATTTAACAAATTCATTCTATTTTTAGTTGGCTTCATATATTGTTCAGAATCTTGAAATTTAGTTATTTCTTCTTCGGTTATCTCAACATCCATATTGACTTTATCTATACTTTCATCCCAAATATCCTTGTCTTCTGTCTCGTTTTTTAATATTACAGCTAACTTAAATAATTCATCTTCTATAATTTCTATTGAAGTTTCTATTTCTTTAATGAGTTTATTTCCTTTATCTTCATAAAGGTATAATACAACTTTTCCATTAGCGTAAATTAATAATTTCGCTGCTCCAAGATTTTGTTCATCATTGTAAAATACCATAAAACTAGGTAAATGTTCATTGACATACCAATCAAATTCAGTTCCATTTTTTCCATTCATATAATAAACTGTACCATTTTCTTCTAAATCACTTGGGTTTTACTTCTGGTAAGTATTCGTTTATATTTTTTTTAATTATTTCTTTTTTATTTCATTTAGAATTCTATTCATAAACTTCTTCTCCTCACTATTTTCTGCTTGAGTTCCTCTGTTCATTATTAATATTCTATTTCGCTTAAATATTTTTTTCAATTCATCAAGCAATTTATCAGCATATATTGATTTTTAAATATTTCTTTAATAGCATTAATATGATTTTTTATATCGTAAGATTTTAATGATGAACTATCTAAATTTGTTTTAAATTTTTCATTTTTCAAATTTATAACCATTATAGTTTCTCAATAATTCCATTATATTGCTATGCGGATACTCATCTGACTTGCCATATCTATGTTCATTTCCATTGAATCTTTATAATAAAAAATCGATTAAATCATCTTCACCTGAACTAGTAGCACAAATAAATATCATTATTGTAACATCATCTTGTATTTTCCATTCAATAGTATCATTCCTAATAATTCTATAAGTTCCCTTAAGTTTATGTTTTTTTCATCTCATAAAGCAATTCATTTGATAATGAATTTAATTCTTCATTTATTTCATTTTCTATTTCTGTCTTCTTTATTATCTTTTTTTTTTTTATATTCTTTATCTGTTAATACTTTCCCCAATACACCATAATGTAATTCTTCAAATCCTGCTTTATACATAGTTTTATCATCTGGAGATGAAATGTACCACAATGCTGGTTTATCTTCTCCATTTACTCTGTAAGTTCCCAGTCTGCATAAAATTCCTTTATAATTTATTTCCATAATCACAATATCTTTTCTTAACTGTAAAACATTTTGAACACGAATATAAAAAATACTCTTTTCCAGTAAAACAAATCAAACATGAAGAAAGAGAAAAAGAATGAGATTTAAAAAAGATAACAAACAAAGTGAAGGAGTTAGATTTTTTCTCCAACTCCTTGTAAATTCAATTACTTTGTACTAATTTTGTTCTTATAGATATTATTTTATTTTTATAGCTATTAATTGATTTTTTAAATCATATATTTGTTGCTTGTATAATTTTTCAAGACCTATTCTTTCTTCTTTAGATAAATCTTTTTCCTTTATTCTGCCCATTTCAAATAGTTTTTGTAAATATAATAATTCTTTAAACTCTTTATTTTCTTCTATTTTTTAATATCTTCTAAAAATGAGCTTGTTTTATTATTCTCATTTTGTATTTTTTACTTTTTTCAATTTTTTTCTTCTTTGACAAGATTTTTCACTTTTAAAGAACAATCTTTTTTAAAGAAAGTTTTTATTTCATAAAAAATACTATTTTCATTAACAACTAATAAGCCTTTTTTTGATTTATTCATTAAAATCCCTCCATTTATTCAATAGATATATCTTCTTTTTCTATTAGGTAATTGTTCTTCATATTCTTGATATAATTGTTTTGCTTGTTGTTCTTTATTTTCTAATGCTGTCTTTTCAAATTCTAAATTTTCCAATGAAGGAGATTCTTGAATTTTGCTATCATTTATTTCATAACCTAGAATTGATAATAATTCTTTTTTGCAGAATCTTCACCTTTCATTTCAACTAACCTTAATAATTGTTCTAATCCACCTAAACGCTTAATATCTCTCTTACTCATATTTGCAATAAAGTTTGGAACAACTTTTTTAGTAGTTTCATCTTGCTTTTCTACTTCAGGTTTTTGTTCTTTCACTTGTTCAAGATAAGTTTTAGCTGATTCTACTGTTTTAAATTGTTCTCTAATACTAGCTATTTTGGCTAATGTTTTTTCATCAGGTGTTATAAGATTTGAAAAATAATTATATTCTTTATTAGTCAAATCTTTTTTAACTTTTGTGGGTCAAATATAGTATATATAAAATCTTGTACATCAGGCATAAATTTATCATTTCCAGCAAATTGTTGAGCAATATAACTAATATATGAATCTACTGTATCTGTATTTCCTTCTAATTCTGACTCTCTTGCATTTTCAGGGTAAGCAAGAGAGTATGTCAACATTTCTTGAACACCTAGCTTTGGACTTATATACCTGTCTCCATCAGGATGTTCATTATCTATTACTACTTGTCCATTTTCTTTTTTTAAAAGTCTGTTTTTCATAATCATATTCATCATTTACATAATATTTACCATCTTCTTCAAATGCATATTCATCATATTGGGCTTCTTCTTCTGAAATTCTCCTTTTTCCACGAATAGGATGTGTTTCTCCATCTATCTCAACATCTATTGTATCATTTTCATCTAAATATTCCATTATCTTTGAAATATCTACATCTGCACTATACCAACTTAAATTTCTTTTTACAATCTAATACTCCTTTTTCAGTTTCTTCAAATCTTTTTACATAGTTAGAATAATCATTTTAGCCAAATTTACAAATTTATCACTATCTTTCCCATTATATTTAATATTCCAGTCTCCATACCATCCCATAATTTCTAATTTCCTTTCTCAATTATATTTTTATATAATTTATTATCACAATACTTTATTTTTTTGCAATAAATATTACATTTGTCATAAAAATTTAATATTTTTGTAATATTTTTTCTCTGTTAAATTCTTTCTTTTAAAATTGAATTTAAGATAAATTTTAAAAAATGTATTTGGCACAAAAAAAGAAGTAGCCACTGCAATACAAACTACTTCAACTCTTTTAGATGCTACTAAAAAATATCAATTTTTCAGTATAAATTTGTTTGGTGGCTTGAAGTGGAATCGAACCACTGACACGGGGATTTTCAGTCCCCTGCTCTACCAACTGAGCTATCAAGCCAATTATTAGTCAACTCATTTTTTATTTTTAATAAATAAAAAATGGCGACCCGGAAGGGCTCGAACCCTCGACCTCTAGCGTGACAGGCTAGCGTTCTAACCAACTGAACTACCGGGCCGTAAAATTCTGGTGGAAGTTATAGGGATCGAACCTATGACCCTCTGCTTGTAAGGCAGATGCTCTCCCAGCTGAGCTAAGCGACCGTTTGTCCTTTCGACGAGATTTATTATACTAATTTTTTTTATAGTTGTCAATACATTTTTTAATTTTTTTTTATTTTTTACTTTTTATTTTTATATAAAATATTTTACTTATTGTAGGATACTAGAAAATCCTATAATAAATAAAACATTTTATATATTATTGAATATATTTTTTTTAGTTCTTCCATTGTTTTATTTTTTAATATATTATCTAACTCCTTAAATTCTTGCCAGTCATATTCTTCTACTTCTCCATATTTTACAGTATGTAAAACTGTATTGGGATACATGTATACATTATGAGGTACATTTGGCTCAACATTAAATATTTTACCTTTTTCTACCCTATTAATTTTTGTATTTCCTTCTATGTATTGTGCTAATAAAATCATTCCTTTTTGAACAATATATACTTCTCTTATTGACTTATGATAATGACTATTTTGCCAATATCCCACATTTCCTCCTTCTGCACGAATATATGCAGTCTTATCTTTTTTAGACATATCTGTCTAAACCTCTTCTCTCCATTTTCCATAATAGAATATTCATTTTTTATTCCACACCTAATTGCATCCCTTTTACTTATACTTTTTTTATATTATCACCTCTCTATCTTTTGTATTTAACATATTAATATTTTGATTATATAGTTTTTTATAAAAAAACTATATAATGTTTTATATCACAATTCTTTTACATTTTCAATATTTTTGTTAAATTTTTTCCATTTTTGTGGTATAGTTTATAATATATTGATATTACAGTAACTTAATCTTTATGCATTATTCCAAGTAATTTATTTATTTCAGCACCTAATAAAACTGTATAAAAACATGCATACGTCCACATCATAATTAACATTAAAGTTGTTAAACTTCCATATGTCAATGAAAAACCTTTAAAAATATATAAATATTTTGAAAATATAAATGAAATTACGTTTAATGCAATAGAGCCGAAAACCGCTCCATATATTTGTCCTTTAAAGCTCATATCATGTTTCGGAATAAATTTGTATATAAATAAGAATATCACAAATGTTATAATCCAAAACACTAATTGAGTAAATATTGACATTAATACATTATAATTTTTAATACCTTCTAATTGTTGCTGAATAATATACTTAAGACTATCTCCAAATACTAATAAAGTTAATCCTAATACTATCAATATAATAAATATTATAGTTTCAATAAAAACCTTTAATCGCAAATACAGATAAGATACATGTTTTTCTGTATGAATTTTATATACATTTTGCAACCCACTTGTTAAAGCAAACAATCCTTTTCCTGCTGACCATATGGTAAATATTATTGAAATCGAAATAGTTCCTATTGATTTTGAATACACCTCTTCTACAACTCCTAAAACCATATCATTCATACTTTCTGGCACTATTTTTGTAATAGCTTCAAATAATGTTTGTGGTTGTATTCCTGTATATTGAATTAATGTAATAACTAATATTATAAATGGAATAAATGATAAAAAATTGTATAATATGCACATTGAGCCGAATATGCTCCAACATGATCATCTTCCATTAATTTAAATACTCTTTTGTGCTATTATATATTTTTTTTTTTTTTTTTTTCATATTTTCTACCTTTCATCTGGTAATATTTTTTGTTTTGTAATATTTTTAGTTTGTTCAGTATTTTTATCACTTTTTTCCTGAAAACTCTACAACACAGTTCTGTTTAACAAAATTATATACTGGTAGTTCTGTATTATCTTTTTCTATTTTTTTTCAATTCTTCTCTATTATTATTTAATAACTCAAAATATCCTTGTTTATCCATTTTTTTGTTTGACTCTCTTTGTGCTTTTATAAATTCATTTTTTTCTCTCTTTTGGTACTTCTATTAACATTCCTTTCGGAATTGTCATCATATTTAATAGTGCTCTTGATGTTCTTCCATTTGAATCCACAAAAGGATGAATCCTTATAAACCTGTAATTTAATTGTACCGCTCTTTTCAAATAATCATCTTTATTCATTTTAGAAGCACTTTGAACTAACTCCTGAATATCTTCTGATATTCTTTTCATACAAAATGGTACATTTTGATGTTCTACCATTTTCACATTTTCATTGTTAATCCCCACATTAACTATTCTGTATCCTGACTTATCTGAATATTTTTTCCAATTCAGAGTTTTTCAAAGATATTTCATTAATATCTTTTATCGTATTTTCAATTTCATTAGCACTTAACTTAGTTATATCTGTAGAATATCCTATCAATTGAGCTTCAATATCTGCATATATTTGAGCTATATCTTGCTGAATATTATTTATGTCTGGTATTAAACTTTCTATATCTTGGACTTCTGCTGAAATAGCATCTAAAAGTTGATTAAATGATACTTTATTTTTTTCTATTGGAACCAACATATTTCCATTTGCTACCGACTGCAAAACTTCTTGTTTAAATTTATCACTATATAAATTCTCTAAATGATATTTTACAGTATTTTTTATTATTTCATCATTATAATTAGTTTGTCTTTTTAATAAAGAACTAAATTTTCTATTTATAAATTCTTTGTTTTCTCTTCCATGAAATACTCTTTCTTTAAATATTGAAACTTTATTTAAATGAGGTAATTTTTCTTTATTATCTAAAATAAAACATCTTGCGTATCTATCATATACTTTTTTTTTTATCATATCTACTATATTATTATCTAATTTTGAAAAATCTATAATTACATTTCCTGTAGTTGCTACTCTATTCATACTCCCATCTTCCTGTTCTTGTATACCTTTATAAAGAGGGATATCTGCATCTATGCCTGTTATAAATTCATTATTTGAACACATTATATTTTTTCATTGTTTCTCTTGGAATATTTACACCATTTAAAATCAATTGTCTTACTATTTGCTCTATATTTTCTTTTATTATATCACTTCCATATCTTTCAAACGTTACTTCTCCATCCTGATCTTGAAATGCTAATGTAGATTTGCATTCGTTAATTATTACCTTTATAATCATTTCTGATTCTTCATCCATCCCAAAATCAGGAATCCTTTTTATAATTTGTCCTTCTTAGTTTTCTAATAATTCTTTGGATTTTTCTATTATCATTTATTACCTCCATAAAAGATTATATATCATATTCTAAAAAAGTCATAAATATGTGGTCTGCACCACGGAATATCATTTATTGTAGGATGAAATAAAAAATTAATTTATATTTGCTCAAGCCATATTCTTGAAATTCATACCATACACTGGGCTTTTTTTTCAACATATTTATATCACAACTTTATAATTTTTCATAGTGTTTCCACTTACTACTTAAGTAACTACTTTAACTTTCACACCCAAATTTTGATGTTTTTTAGTTGCATCATTGTCACACACTCCACATGGCTTGTAAACGGAAACATATCAACAGGCTTTATTTTCCTTACATCATATACTTCTTCAAACTTAGACAAATCTCTTACTAATGTAGCAGGATTACAACTTATTATAAATCAATCTACTAGGTTTTATCTTCAAAATATTATCTATAGAAGTATTATCCAAACCTCGTCTTGGAGGATCTACCATAATAGCATCCGGAACTATTTTCCTTGCATTAATTAATTCATCTAATATTTTCTCTGTATCTCCAACTATAAACTCAGTATTATCTATTCCATTTATTTTTGCATTCTCCTTAGCATCTACTATTGCTTGCTCTACAATTTCAACACCATAAACTTTTTTTTTGCATATTTGGCCATAAACAAAGATATTGTCCCAATCCCACAATATAAATCAAAAAATTATATCGTTTTTAGTTATCTTTGCAGCTTCTACTCCTATATTATAAAGTTTTTCTGCTTGTATTGGATTCACTTGATAAAAAGACAATGGTGATATTTTAAAAAACATATTCTCTAATATATCTTCAATATATGCTTCTCCATATATATTTATATTTTTCTTGTCCTAATATAACATTTGTATTTTTAGTATTTATATTTTTTTACTATTGTTTTAACTTTGAAAAATTTTCAACAATATTTTTTACTAGTTCTTTTCTTTTGAATAACTTTTTCCATTTACAACCAATAATATACACATAATTTGATTTGTCTTTATTCCTATTTTTGTTACAATATGCCTTAGTAATCCTTTCCCTGTTTTTTTCATTATATACACTAATATTATTTTTATTAATATATTCAATATAAATTTAGCTAATTGTTCCGTTCTTTCATTTTGTATATAGCATTTCTCGATTGGTATTATTTCATGTGTCCTATTTGCAAATACACCTATTACTTTTTTTTTTTCCTTCTTTATTTATTCCTACTGGATATTGTGCTTTATTTCTATAATGATACGGATTTTCCATTCCTAATGTCTCTTCTACTTTTTATCTTATTTTTTTAAAGTTTTGTTTAATAAACTCTGTACCGCATTTTGTTTCATTTTAATGTTTTTTTCATATTTTATATGTCTCAATTTACATCCACCACATCGTTTATATGTTGTACACTCACTATTAACTCTATCCTCTGACTTTTCTATTATTTCTAATATTTTTCCAAAAGCATGAGAAGATAGTACTTTTACTATTAATATTTTTATTTTTCTCCTTTTATAGCTCCTGGTATAAAAATTGTAAAACCATCTATTTTCGCTATTCCTTCTCCTTCGTATCCATTGTCTATTATATCTACTATATATTCATTGTTTTTTCTACCATATATTTTTCCTCTTTCAATTGTTAATTGTGATTTTATATATTATCTAATATAAAACTAACTATTTCTTGTGTATTATTATTTTTCTTGCATTTACTTTTTTTCTTCTTCTGTTAGTTCTACTAAATATTTATTAAATTCTGGCACTATTGTTATAGAATCTAATGGATAACCAGGATTTTCTCTTTTTTACTAGGTTTATCTACAAAATAGAACTGATCTTTTTGCTCCATGTATATGTCTTTTTTGCCTTTTTCATTATAAACTGCCATTCCATTATACCCATTTAGCTGTTAATTTTCCTCCATATTCTTTTTACTAATTTTGTGTAATATTCTATCATTTCATCATCTGTTAAATATTTTCCATTTATTCTTCTTACATGTGTTCCAGGCTGTTTTTCTTCTGGCAATTCTTCTATAAATAAATTATTATCCATTCCTATTGTTGGCATTTTTGTTATATCATAATATGTCTTTGCTTTTATGCAAGCATTTTCTATAGCATTTTTACCATTTTTCTTCAATCTCTATATTGATGTTCAAATCTTTTATGGTCTTCAATTTTATTCCTTTTTCTTTCAGCTTTCCTTCATAACTTTTTATTTTTGCTGGATTAGTTGTTGCAAATAAGACTTCTTTCATTTTTTCCTCCAAAATTTAATGTTTTTTGATTTTTCTATATATTATCATAAAATTTGCTTTTTTAAAACTGTTATTATATTTATTTAATTTTTTTTCTAGCATTATAAAATTAACTCTGATTTTTCTATAAAGAGATATTTTAACTATAACTTATCAAGTAATTTTACAAAAAATATGTAAAGTTGGCAATATATATATCCACTGCAGAACCTTTACCAATAAGTTAAGCAGCATACCTATTTCGATACCAAAAAAAAGAGATTATAAATCTCTCTTTTTCTCTCTGGTGCGTTATGTTACAAACAAACTCCCATAAAGATTCAATACAAATTATTACTATCATTATCAGAAAAGACAATACGCCATATGAAAAAACTCCTATAAATAGCATTATACCAGTAATTATCACAAGCTCTTTAGTTGTTACTTGGCTTATTGGTCTTCCAAAATATTCTACTATTTCTTTTGCTTTTCTATAGTAACTATCTTTTTGTATAATGTGGAAAGCCTCGCATTTCCATTTTTCTTCCTTATTATATCTAAAAATTTTTATAACATACTTGACAAGCTCTAAATCTAAATTTCCCTATAGCATCTTTCCTGTGTGACATAAAGCCACACAGGAAAGTTTTTTTCTCTTTTTTCATACATAGTGGTCATTATTTTATTTTCCATTCTTTTGCTGTTTCATTCCATTCTAATGAGACATCAGATTTTAGAGAAACTACAGGACGCACACCATAACTACTATAGCTGCTCTCATAGCCACCAGAATCGCACAAGTAGTTGCGGTTGACATAACCATCATTAACATAGCGAAGCCCCCATTTCACAAAGTAGGGTTCAGCATAAGCATAATCAGACGCAAAGCCAATACTTTTTGTTCACATTTTCCATTTGTAAAATTTCTAAAACCATTATCGCTTCCTACTTTATCATATCCAAATAACATCTTATATGTTTCATTTTAAATTATATATATCATCTACTGCACTTGTTCCATCTGTTCCATTATTTTTTCCAAATTCACCTGCATAATAATAATAATATGTGCTTGTTATTTCTGTACTTCCTGATGTTAATGCTTTGAATGTCTTATTTGTTTTATCATAATAATTAAATGTATTTTGTGTTCCTTCTCCCCTTGTATAGGTTACTTTATTTCCATATTCATAGGAGTTTCCTTCTCCATATTTTGCTGTTGTTGGATTATACCCTGTTATGGCATTTATATCTTCTACTGTTATACTTGTTGCTTTTTCTGCTCCTTTTCCATGTCCAAATATTGCACTTATTTTATTTAATTCTTCTATTCCATTTATAAATCCTTTTTGTCCTTTTAATGTATAATATGTTCTATTACTATCTGTATATGTTCCTGCTCCTATAAATTCTTCTGATATTAGTCTTATTTTTCCATTTGATACTCCTAATATTCTCCATCCATATCCTGCACTTTTTTATATGTTGTTGCATTAAACTCTTGGTCACTATCTGCTCCTGTTTTATCTGCTGTTGATGTATATGTCAAATCACTTGCTTTTTGCTTCTAATGTTGGATCATAATCTACATAGTCTCCTACTTTCATTGTTTTTCCATCTGGCGAAGTTATAGTATCTCCTGTTTGGTGTATATCCTCCACTTGTTGTGAAATTCACTTCTCCATTTGCTTCTATTGTTGCACTTACTCCATCTAATGTTACTTCTAATGGATATGATGCTGTGTCTGGTAATTCTGTTATTCCTATTTGTCCTAAATTTTTTGTTAAGTCATCATAGTTTAGCTCTCCATCTTTCCCATAGCTTCCCATTACTGCTATCTTTATTTGTTCCTTGGCTTTTTCTTCATCATTTGTTGTTTTTAGCTGTCTTTGCTTTTCCTAATATTCCATTATCGCCTGTTAATGTAGTAATTACTACTCCTGCAAGTATTAAGAGTACAATTATTGTTATTACTAGTGCAATCAGTGTTATACCATTCCTTTCTTTTAAGTTTAATTTCATTTTTCATCCTCCCTTTCCTGTAAATGTCTAATATTATTTGATAGTCCATTTACTTTTTTTATTTATTTTAAATTTAAAAATTTAATAACTTATTTATTTTTTACTGTTTATTGTTTCTACTTTTTGATTTTATATTTATTTTTATAACTATATTTTCTACAACTTATAAATTTTTTTTTCTAAAAACTAAACAGCAAAAAAAAGACAGCAATAAAAAAGCCATTAAATAGGCTTTATTTCTGTCTTTTGTATTCATATTTATTTTTTAAAAAGTAGACATAATATTACTACTTTAGTCAAGTTTAATGCGCTACTTCCATTTACTAAAGTATAGCTCTCTCTCTTTCTCTCTTACAGTATCAAAGGGTTCTATCGTTTGTCTTTTTTCATGTTTTTTCTCCTCTTTTGTTTGATTTCATATTTATATTATACGAATTTTTCTACTTTTGTCAACATTTTTATGGCAATCGCTTAAAAAATTTAAAGACAATACATTTACAAGATTTCTTTTGATTATGAATATAGGCTAGGAAAATCTGCTAGAACTGTTCCGTAGTTTGACATTTAAAATGGCAAAAAAAATAATACCAAGTGAATCTCTCAGAGCCCTTGATATTACTTATAATTGGTGCGGATGAAGGGACTCGAACCCCCACGCCGTTGGCACTGGTTCCTAAGACCAGCGCGTCTACCAGTTCCGCCACATCCGCATATATTATTTGCTTAACAATAGTTATAATAGCACATTTATGCTTCTATTGTCAAGCAATTTTTTTAATTTTTATTTATTAAAATAAAATAACAGTCCACCTATAATAACTACAAAAAAACCTAATATCTTTAATCCACTAGTTGCTTCATTCTGATCACCAAATCAAAAAACTTTTTTTTTGTTATTATTCTTGCATCATATATTAATATAACTCCTGCTAATATCATAAGTACCGCAATTAATTTTTTATTATAACTTGAAACATTTATATCAACATCCTTTTATTTTATACATTATATAATATACTATTTTCATAACAAAAAGTCAATATTTTATAAATTCAATGCTTGTTCATATACATCTATTAATTCTTGTGTTAGAACATCTTGTGAATGATTATCCTTTACATATATTTTGCAATGTATTCTCTATCAAATTTTTTCTATCTTTTTAAAAATATCTATTATTGCATTCGCTAGCTGTTCTACATTTTCAACTTCTACTAACGTTCCTACTTCTTCTTTTAAGAAATCTGGAATCCCTCCTTGATTTGTTCCAACAACAGGTGTTCCACAAGCCATTGCTTCTAAAGCTACAAGTCCAAATGGTTCCCTTCTAGATGGTACAACTGATACATTTGCTATATTGTATATTTCTCTCAAAATCTCATGTGGCTTATTTCCTACAAATACTACATTCTTTAATTCTAAATCTCTTTTTAGCTGATTTAATTCTTCAAATAATTCACCATTACCTGCAATTACTGTAAGCGTATTTTCATCTTCATATATTTTACATGCCTTCAACAATATATCTATCCCTTTAAAGTTAGTTAATTTTCCAACAAATGAAACTATTTTCTCATAATTTTTATTTATACCTAAACTTTTTTAACACATCTTCTTTTTTTATTTTATATTCTTTTCTATAAAATACTTCTGGGTCATATCCATTTTTTATAATAATATTTTTTTCCATTTACACCTTTAAATGTATCTAATACTAATTTATCATTGTCTTTTGATATTGTAATTATCTTTTTACATTTTTCTACTACTCTATCTGCATAACTACGAAACTTTTTTCTTCTTTTTGATATCCCATTATATCTGTTCCATGTGCTGTTACAACTAATGGAATATTAAACTCTGATGCTATACTTGATAAAATCCAAATATGTTGTCCATGAATAATATCTGGTTTAAATTCTTCTATCTCTTGCTTTATAGCTTTTTCTAAAAGCTTCTTCATACATCTTTAATTCTGTATCATTCAAATCATAAAAGTTTGTTGTACTTCTTGGATGTGTTGTAAAACATGGAAAATTAAATGGCAATGCTTCTTCTATTTTTTCTTTTCCTGTAAAAAATATACTGGATGTAATTTAACTCCTTCTACTAAATTATAGTTTTTTGTGTTTTCAGGCATTATAATACATACCTCATTTCCTCTTTTTGTTAAACTTTTAGCTATGTTCTTTGTATAAACTCCACTTCCTGAACCTTCTAATGGGAAATGATTAATTAATAATATTTTCATATATGCTCACTCCTTTTATTTTATTATTTTTTATATTTCTATTCTCTTCAAAAATTTATCTCTTATTAACATTTTTTAGTTGTTTATTAACATCCTTTTCTAACTTAGGATCTTCTGACAATATTTTCATAGCAACACTTTGTACTAATTTCAATGTCTCAACATCTTCAAACAAATTTTGCTATTTTAAATTCAGGCAATCCATGTTGCATAGTTCCAAAAAGTCTCCTGCTCCTCTTAATTCTAAATCTTTTTTTCTGATATTATAAACCCATCATTTGTATCACACATAACCTTCATTCTTTTTCTAGTATTTTCGCCTTTTCCTTCAAATTTCAAAAATACAATAAGATTGATATTCTCCCCCTTCCTACTCTTCCTCGTAACTGATGTAATTGTGCCAAACCAAATCTTTCGGCATTTTCTATAACCATTATATTAGCATTTGGTACATCTACTCCAACTTCAATTACTGTAGTTGATATTAAAATATCTATCTCTTTCTTCTTGAATTGTTCCATAATACTGTCTTTTTCTCTAGCTTTCATCTTTCCATGTATATATGCTACTCTATATTGTGAAAAAAATTTCTTTACTATACATTTCATATAACTTTTCTACTGACTTTAAATCCATTTCTTCATTTTTTCCTCAACTAATGGACATACTACATAAGCTTGTCTTCCTTCTTCTATTTGTTTTTTACAAATGCATTTACTCTGTCTGTCATGTTTTTACCAACAGCAAATGTTTCAATCTTTTTTTCTATTTGGTGGAAGTTCATCAATTATTGATATATCCAAATCTCCATATAAAATTAAAGCTAGTGTACGAGGTATTGGTGTTGCTGTCATAACTAATACATCTGGATTTTTTTTTCCTTTTTCTGCTATTTTAGTTCTTTGTTTTACTCCAAATCTATGTTGCTCATCTGTTACAACAAATCCTAAATTTTTAAATTCCACATTTTCCTCGATAATCGCATGTGTTCCTATCAATATATCAATTTCTCCATTTTTAATTTTTCTAATATTTCAGATTTTTTCTTTTTTGTAATTCCAGATATTAATAATTCACACGTTATAT
>VOFJ01000789.1_pt1 | contig 19658 bp, 43 predicted proteins | sample 5384081 | NCBI WGS metagenome assembly VOFJ01 (sample SAMN12384729, study PRJNA508395) | human gut metagenome | isolation source: healthy gut I | host: Homo sapiens
GAGTTGCCATATGAATATGTATATGAATTCCATGGTAACTTCGCTATTGTAGGAAAGAATGAATGCGAAGGAATTATTAATTCTAAAGGTATAGAAATTGCACCTGTTAAGTATCCAAAAGGATTGTGGGATTTTCTATCGCGTTATGATAACATAATTGAGGTAGATGGAAACATTGCCATTGTGGAGAAAAAAACGAAAAGGTATGGTTTAATAAATATTGAAAAGCGAGAAGAAATAATACCTTTGGGATTAAAGGGTAAAGAGTTTCTGGAAAAGTTAAGAGAATTTCCGAATTAAGCGGACTTACAATTGTAAGTCCGTTGTTATTTACAAATAGCCAAAAATTAGTGTATAATATAGATATTATAAGATAAGGGAGTAGCAATATGGATAGAATGAAAACGTTTTTAAAAATATATAATATGGTTTGTACTTTTTTTCTTTTTTCTAATTTTATTATAAATGTAGGACTAAATTCTTCATATAAAAACATAGAGAGAAGAGATAGTATAGAGCAAGTTCAAATAAAACAAGCACAAGCTACACTGGTAAATGGAAGAATAAAAGGAACAATAAAAAATTCAGATAAAGATTATTTGACAGGCAAATACTTAAAAATTGATTTATATTCTAAAAGAAATGTCTTAGTTGGAAAAAAAATATATTGATATCACAACAACACAAAATAATACAACACAGGATTTTAGTATGTATTTTGAATTGAAAGACGTAACATCATATGAGGTTTCAATTGTGGACCATAAAGAAGAAGGAGAAATAGAACTAATTCTAAAAAGAAATGACGAAACCAGAAATTATTGTATTAACGGCAATGACTTTACTAATATTCTGGTAAATAAAAAATAAGCAAATGATATAAAAACATTTGCTTATTTTTTTATTTTATTTTAGGATTAACATATAAAGTAGAGTTATTTGTATAAATAACCATACCAGGCTTAGAACCATTTGGCTTTTTTTACATATTTGACTTCAACAAAAATCTACAGGAACATTTGAAGAAAGTCGGGCTTTACTATGATAAGCGGTAATTTCGGCACATCTTATTAAGATTTCTTCTTTGGGTTGCTTTCCATCTAATATTAAAATTCCATGACTTCCATGAATGTCTTTTGTATGAAACCACAAGTCAGTTTTTTTTAGCATATTTTAAAAAGAAAGATAATCATTTTTCCTTATTATTTCTTCCAACTAAAAAGGTAAAAATTATCTATGGTGTATTTAATTGGATTAAAAGATACATTTTTATTTTTGGTTAGATTAGACTTTTTATTTTAGACGATTTGATGTTTTTAGTTTTATTTGTTTTATCTTTAAAAATATTGTTTTCTGATATTTCATCAAAGATATTGGCTAATTCTTCAATAGAAGAAGCAGATTCTAGTTCATATACAATGCTTTCAATATAATTAAGTTCTTCTAAAGTTTCTTTTTTCTGAATGGAAACAATTTCTGATGCATTTTTTAGTTTAGTATATTTTTTTTTGAAAAAATTTTTTAGCATTAATACTAGGAGAATATTTAGAATCCAGAGGTATATTAATTAAATTGTTATTATCATAATAATTTTCTAATTTTATTTGCGATATATTAACATTTTTAATCTTATACAAATTTGCAGTAATAAGTTCTCCATATAATCTATAGGTGTTCATATTTTTACATTCTTCTAATTTTTCATTAATATTTTGCAATCTTTTTTTTATATTTTTTAACGTGTCTAAAATTAACTTTAACATGCTATTTCGGTAATTTTTTAAATCCTCTGAAAGTTCTTTTTTGATAATAAAAATCATCAATAAAAAAGTTCAGAGAAAACAGTTCATTATTATTTGGATTTTGCACTAAAAAGTAATCATTATTTATTGTTTTAAATTTCAAATTTAATGAATCAGTATCTTGTATAATTTGTTTTAGATAATAAAAGATTTCTTTCAAATCTTTTTTATATTTAGATCAGATATAATAAAATTAATAAATTTTTTTACTAATACCGTTAAAAAGTGTTACTGATACACCATGGAAGTGATTCAGTGTCAACATTTGATAAATGTTTTTTAAAATCTTCAAAATCATTACAATTTAAGAAATTTAGTTTTTCTGTTGATGGATAAGTATATTTGGTATGAGGAATAACAACATGAGTACTATCAGAATTGTTAATATGTCTTAAACTATCAATTATTATATTTTCCTCGTTTAACAATATAATGTTACAATGTTTACCCATAAGCTCAATAATTAATTTCTTATTAATAATATCATCAACTTCATCAAAACCTTCAAACTCAATAGTTATAATTCTTTCTAAATTAGCTGTTATTATATTTTTTTATATGCAAACCAGTTAAATGTTTTCGTAATACCATACAAAAATTAGGTGCAATTTGTGGGTTGGGTTTAGGATGTGTTGTTAGATGAATTCGATAATTGTTGGAATTTGTACATATATTTAATGCATAATTTTTACCATTTATATAAACAACCTATAATAACATTATTTGAATTAGGTTGAAAGATTTTATCAACTCTAGCTCCAGATAATTGTTGCAATTCTGAAGCAATTGCTTTTGTTACAATGCCGTCAAATGCCATTTCTATAATACTCCTTTTTTACTTTTAATTTAAATTATCATATCATAAATTTAACAAAAAGCTATTGCTAAAAAAAAAAATTATAAGTATATAATAAAGATGAGAGTAAGAAGAAAGGGGAAGAATATGGAAGAAGAGAGAATAAAAAAGATATATGAGATATTAAATAATATACCAGTAACTGTAGATAATTTTGATACAATACAAAAAATTAGAGAAAGTTTATTAAACCAGGATTATATAGGAGCTTTAAAAAAACTAGAAATATTGAGTAAAGAACAAAAAAATGATAATAAAGTAGAAGAAAGATATAAACAGGAAGAAGAGGAAACAGGTTCAATTTATCCTAATAAATTAAGTAATATACCATTAGAGCGTACATATATGGGAATTTTATTATCAGATCCTAAACTTATTGTAAAATATTACTTTCTTTTTTGAAGATTGTTATTTTGAAGATGAATCGAGTTTAAACATATATAAAAGTGTATTATTTACTGAAGGAGGTGCCTATACACCTGAAATAGCTAAACAAGGATTCAATTTTTCCAGAGATTCAGAACAAGTGTATAAATTGAAAAAATCAGTTAAAGGCAGAAGTTGCGAATAAAACATATAATATGGAAAAAATATACTTAGATTTAAAGAAATTATTTGTTTTAAGAAAAATTATTTGGCAATACCAATAAAATCAATTCAAGATAAAGTGGTAGAAATAACTGATTATATTTTATATGATAAAATGTCTGTAGAAGAAGTAAAAAGTGCAATTATACAGGTAAATGATACAGAAAAATTTAAAAGATCTGTATTAAATAGAAATCTTACTAGCTTTTTAGAAATGGGAGACAATAATTTAAGAAATGGATTATCTTTACCTTTTCCAAATATTAACAAGTGTATTTAAAGGAATAAGAAAAAGGAGAAACAATGGCATTTGCGATGCCATCAAACTGTGGTAAGAGTAGATTTACTATAGACTTAGCAGCACATACAGCATTAGTACATAAAAAAAGGAAAGTTCTTATTATTTCAAATGAGATGTCAGAAGAAAAAAAAATGAAACTTTGTCTAATTACAACTATAATAAATAATCCAGAAATTCAAAAACTACATGGATATGAAATAAGTAAAAACAGAAGGAGAATTACTTGAATTTAAATTTAGAGCAGATGACCCTAAAAAAAGTAGATGTGGACGAAAAAGGATTTATTATCAGAAAAAAAAGATGAAAAGCAAGGAGACTTTGTAAATAGATTAATGAAAGAATCAACAGAGTTTAAAAAAATACTGTAGCTATTACAGATTGGGCAAATAAAAAGAAATTAAAAAACTCAATATATTTTATTAATATAACAGACCATACAAATGATGAGCTAAAAAAAAAAGTTATAATGAATTATTATTATAAAGAACAAATAGAATATGTATTTTATGATACATTAAAAACAGATACTGCAAATATTGGTGTACCTGAAGAAATAAAAAAAGAACAGCTACAATTCTTTCAAACCTAGCACAAAATTTTAATTTATATATATGTTCAACTTTACAATTAGCTGAAAGTGATACTTTACCAGTTAATTTAGATGTAAATGATTTGGCTGTTAGTAGAACAGTAAAAAAAGAAGTATTAGACACATTATGTTTAATTAAACAAATTAATAGAGATACTTTAAAAAAAACTATGAGTATTCATTAAAGGAAGTAGATACAAAATTTTATGATTTGAAGAAATATGATGATCCAGATGTCAGATATTATGCTTGTGTTGTAGACAAAAATAGAGCAGGTGCTAAACCAACTTTGGTATTTAGATTAAATTTGGCTTATAATGTATGGAATGAACTGGGATATTTAAGATTAAAACAATAGAATAAAGTAACAAAAAAACAAACTTTTTTTTCATAAAATATAGAAAAAAAAATATGAGAGGAGTTTGTTTTTTTTTATGGATTATGAGTTAATGATGAATGGAAATGTAAAAATTGGTCAAAAAGCACCGGATTTTGAAGCGGTAACTACATTTGGAAATATTAAGTTAGAGGATTATCAAGGTAAATGGTTAGTAGTATTTTCACATCCTGGAGACTTTACCCCCCGTAAAGTCTTAATCTTTTTCAGTTTTGAAAAATCATATAATTAAGATATAATATAAATACAGAAAAGCAAAGCATTATTACAATTATATTACAAATCTATAAACTGTATTGACACAGCATAAAAAAGAATATAATATATAAATGAAAGTAAAAATTTTTTGAAAGTATATAAAAATATTACTACAAAAAGAAAATAAAAAGGAGGAAAAACTCAAATGAAAACAAAATTTAAAAATGCAAAAGGTATTACATTAATAGCATTGGTAATAACAATTATTGTACTTCTAATCCTTGCGGGAGTAACAATTGCTACATTGACAGGAGACAATGGAATACTAGGAAAAGCAAATGAAGCAAAAACAAAAAGTGACATAGTAGAAGTAAAAAGAACAAGCACAGTTAGACATTTCAAATTGGATGGCTGAAAGAATAAGAAATGGAGAAGATACTGTGCTAGATGATGCAACTGTAAAAAGCATTATCGAAAGTGCTAATCAAAATAATACAAATAAGTATTATTCAGAGTTAACAGAAACAAGTATTAAAAAACGAAAAAAGGAAATGAAATATTGTTTTCAGATTTATACACAAAAACAACTCCAAGTTTTAATCCAGAAACACTAACAATAGGAACAGCAATTAACACAAAGATAAATATGGATGGAAAGTAACAAACTATAAAAAAGAAGAAACTGAAACAGGAGGATGGAGACTATTTTTCCAAGATGATAATTATGCCTATTTAATTTCTGATAAGTGCGTTGGAATTTATAGACCAAGTAATTATTATTACTACGTTCTTATACAAATGGGGTTAAATACCAAACAGTACAGTAGGACAAAAATTGAATCCAATAATAAGTTCACTATTTACAGAATTAAATACGAATAAAAATATTATAACAACAGCATGGTTAACAGATACATCAGACGCAAGTATGTGGGTAAAATATAAAAATGATGATGCTGTATTTGCCATCCGGAAGTCCAACAGAAGAATTATTTGCAGCATCTTATAATAACAGAAGCAACAAATCAAATACAATTAGAATTAGGAGTGGGAACATATGGTTATACACAAAATACAGGCAGTGGTTGGTTATCAGTTAATGACAATCATGGTATTTATAATAAAAGTACTTCATCTTATTGTTGGCTCGCTTCCCCTAGCAACAACGGCTACAGCCCCTACAGCGAGTTGATTGTGTGAACGGCCGCGACGGCTGTTTCACCAGCGGCGATTGTCACTAGCAACTCTTATGCGGTTCGCCCCTAGTTTGTATTCCAACATCTGTATTCAATAGTAAGTATGCAACAGATACAACTTTAGTAAATCAATAATAATGGGAGAATAAGTATAATAGGAGTAGCACGGGCAGGCTTTTTGGTCTGCCAGTGCTCCACAAACCAGAATAGGAGTAAAAGAGTGTTAAAAATTTAACTGTGTAAATTCAAAAAATAATTTTGAATGCACAGTTATTTTTTGTGCAAGAAAGGACAAATATGGAAAAAATAAATGTAAGCGATACGCTTACTAAAAAATGCACCAAATTGCAACATTTAATAAAAAATTTAGACTCTATTATTAGAAATACTTATTTAAGAAAAAATTAGTGTTCTTAATAAAAAAAAAAGAAGGTGATTATAAATGATTCTAAAAAAAATATAAGTATTAGAATTCATGAAGTGATTTTTTAGACGAAAAGAAATTTATACATTTCTTTTTGCATAATATTTAAAGAGAAATATTATGAGGGAGTTAAAAAATGCAAATTACTTCTAATGAAATCTTTATATATAAAGTATGTACAAATTTATCTAACAGAAGAAGAATTAAAAAAGGAAAAAGTACAAAAAGAAGTAATAGAAAACTATAAAAAACAGAAATACAAAATAGAGTATTTATAACTGGAAAAAAGAATTATCCCGAAGTTCTTAAAAAAAATAGTAATGAAACAAGTGGAAGTAGAGCAAAATGTATGCTAACATAGACCAAAAAAAAAGCAATATCAGGCAAAAGGAGGAAAAATGACAGTTGCACGGATATTGTAGATTGTCTAGAGACGAAGATAAAAGAAAAATTACTCAAGTATAGAAGAACAAAAAAGAATAATTAAAGAATATGTTTCTTCTCGTAATTGGATTATCAACGATAAAGACTTCTACATAGATGACAATGTTTCGGGATATACCTTTAATAGACCTGAATTTACAAAAAATGTTAGAAAAAGTAAAAGGAGGAAAAATTGATGTAGTTATAGCAAAAGACTTATCAAGAATAGGAAGAAATAACGGAAAAAGTTTTGGTGCTTATTGATGAATTCAAAGATATGCAAAAAAAAAATATGATTTTAGTTTCAGAAATGGGAGGTACCTATGATGTACAAAATGATAGAGATGATACTATTGGAATTACAACATGGTTCAATGAAAGATATGTAAAAGATTGTTCAAAAAAACAAGAGATCATATGTATTCAAAGCAAAAAAAGATGGAAGATTAATTATGGGGAATTACTATGGATATGAAAAATTTTCAAAGATAATATACCAATGTTATATGTTATTGAAGAATTAAAACCAGTTATTAAACTAATATTCAAATTATATGTTGAGGACGGAATGGGATTTCAAAGAATTAGTCAAGAACTAAATACAAAATTTAATTATCCTACACCATCTAAATATTATAGAGAAAAACATTTAGAAAGAGGCAGGATATATAAGCATAAAATTCAAGAAAAATGGACAAAAGATATGGTAAGTAATATTTTGAAAAATGAAATTTATACAGGAACCTTTAATTACTCATAAAAAGCGAACTGTAAATATAAGAGGTAAAGTAGTAAAACTTCCAAAAGAGGAACAATTTATATTTGAAAATCATCATGAAGCTATAATTTCAAAAAGAGATATTCAATTTAGCACAGGAAATAAGGACTAAAAAAATCAAAAAAAAATACTTCTGAGCAAATACGAAAAGAGAATATTATTTTTTTCAGGAATGTGTGTATGCGATAATTGTGGCTCTGGAATGTCAGGAATTATGATTAAAAAGAAAAAATGAATGAAAAAGGATATGATTGTTCAAGATATAGACAATTTGGGGACAAAGACTTTGCCACTGCCATGAGGTTAAAAAAAAGGATATTTTAGTACATTTAAAAGAATTTTTTAAAATTTACTAAAAAACAATATTTAGAAGAAATACAGAATATTAAAGTTGAAATAAAAGAAGATAAAACAGAGAATAATAAATATAAGTTACAAAACAAACTAAATATTTTAAATGAAGAATATAAAATGCTTGTTAATCAAAAAGTAAAAGAATTGGCAGCTACAAACAACCAAATGTCAAGAGAAATTATTGAGAATACATATAAAGAACTAGAAAAAGAAAAGATGCAAAGTATCTCTTTCTTACAAGCATTATTAGAAAAGATGAAAATAAAAATTTAAAAAGAAAAAGTAAATAAACTAAAAATTTCAATAGAGTATTTTGATGATGTTATAAATTCAGAAGTACCTAATAGAATGATTTTGCAAATGCTAATAGATAAAATTTATATAAATAGAGATAAAATGATAAAATTTGAATTAAAAACAGATATTAAAAAAATGATTTAAAAGTGACACCCAAAGATGTGTACTTTACCCCCTGTGTGCACAACTGAAATGATAGCTTTTACGAGAGCACATACATATTTCAAACAAATGAATACAGAATTGTTAGGATTAAGCGTAGATAGTAATAGTTCACATTTAGCATGGATGTATGATATTTATTGTAGAACAGGGAATAAAAATATCATTTCAATTATTGCAGATAGAAATGGACAAATAGCAAGAAAATATGGAATGATTGCTAATGATATTAGTAATACAGAAACGGTTAGAAACGTTTTTTATTATTGATGATAAAGGAATAGTAAGAACAATTTTAATATATCCAATGAATGTAGGACGTTTTATTCCAGAAATTATTAGAATTGTGCAGGCATTACAGATGTCAGATTGTAGTAAAGGCTCAACTGCAGCTAATTGGATGCCAAATCAACCAGTAATTGTGGCATCACCTAAAACGTATCAACAATTAGAAGAAAGAACGAGAAATGTTAAAGAAGAGCAAAATGGAATTAGTTGGTATTTAAGTTTTAAAGAACCAGAAGAAAAAATGCAAATTAGAAAATGAAAGATAAAATTAACTTTTAAATATAAATAAAAAGTATAAAATTACGAATATTCATTGAATAAAAAAAATGAATTTTTTGCATAATAAATATTATGAACATTTTTTTTTGTTCAAATAGTCTAATTTGCATGGAGGTAAAAAATGGAAATGAATCAAAAAAAATAAATTGTACAGTTTCGAGTTGCAAAATATAATAATCAACAAAATGAAAAATGTATGTTACAAGAGATTCAAGTAGAACCAACTGAAAGGGTTAATACACAAGAACCAGATGAATCAATGTGTGCTAGTTATAAACACATAAAAGATTAAATTATTTAAAAGATATAAAGGATTAAGTGAACCAAAAATTGTTAAATGAAAAAGTTAATAAGAATTGTTCAGTGAAAACTTTATATCTTTTTATATTATAAGAAAGTTTTCTGAACTTGTAATAAAAAATTATAAAAACCAAAACTTGAGTAAAAATGACTTGACATATAAAAAAAATAGAAATAAAATATCAAAAAAGAAAAAAAAGGCAATTAGCCAAAATGGAGGGATAATTATGTTAGTAACAACAAAAAGAAATGTTTAAAAAAATCAATGGAAGAAGGTTTTGCAATAGGGAGCATTTAATGTAAATAATATGGAGATTATACAAAGGAATTGTAGATGCGGCAGCAGAAAGTAAATCACCTGTTATTTTACAAGCTTCATCAAGTGCTATTAAATATGCAAGAATAGGATATTTAATGAAAATGGTACAAGCAGCAGTAGAAGAACACCCAGAAGTTCCAATTGCAATTCATTTAGACCATGGACCAGATTTTGAAACAGCAAAAATGTGTATAGATAATGGTTTTACATCTGTTATGATTGATGGATCAAAAATATGATTTTGAAGAAAATGTAGCACTAACAAAAAAAGTTGTAGATTATGCTCATAGTAAAGGAGTTGTAGTAGAAGCAGAACTTGGAAAATTAGCAGGAATTGAAGATGACGTAAATGTTACAGCTAATGATGCAATGTATACAGACCCAGCTCAAGCTGAAGAGTTTGTAAGAAGAACAGGATGTGATTCCTTAGCAATAGCTATAGGAACAAGTCATGGAGCATATAAATTTAAGGGAGAAGCAAAATTAAGATTTGATATTTTAAAAGAAATTAAAGAAAGAATACCTAATACACCAATTGTATTGCATGGAGCATCTACTGTAATTCCAGAATTAGTAGAAATGTGTAATAAATATGGTGGAGACATTCCTGGAGCAAAAGGAGTACCTGATGAAATTTTACATGAAGCTAGTAAAAGTGGAGTATCAAAAATTAATGTAGATACAGATTTAAGATTAGCTATGACAGCAGGGATTAGAAAAGAATTTACAGAAGAACCAAATGTTTTTGATCCAAGAAAGTATTTAGGACCAGCAAGAGAATTAATAAAAGAAACAGTAAAACATAAAATGATAGATGTTTTTGGTTCAAGTAATAAAATATAAGATATAATTAAAAGAGAGAAAACTAATATTATAAAAATATAATTAGTTTTCTCTTTTAAAATTTAATATTGTTTGTTTTTAGATTATAAGCGATTTGTTTTTGAGCATCTTTTTTTTGCTATGTCCTGTCTTTTTTATCATATAATTTTTTCCCTTTGCCAATACCAAGTTCGAGTTTTACTAAACTGCCTTTAAAATATAAGCTAAGAGGGATTAAAGAATATCCTTTTTTTTGTTGCCAAACCAATAATCTTATTAATTTCACGTTTATTTAATAAAAGTTTTTATATTACGTAAAGGGATCTTTTATTAAATATATTGCCATGTTCATAAGGACTAATGTGCATTCCGATTACAAAGATTTCTCCATTTTTTATTTGAGCATATGTATCTTTTAAATTAATTTTACCGTTTCTTATTGATTTAATTTCTGTACCAGAGAGTACTATTCCAGTTTCTATTTTATCTTCAATTATATAATTATGGTAAGCAGTGGGATTTTTTAGCAATTGTTTTTATATTCATAAATATACCTCATTTTTAAAATATTTTTATATTAAACATTATAACATAAAAAAAAAATAATGCACTTTAAAATATTAATTAAATAAATATTTTAAAGTGCATAATAAAATTAATCTCTATCATTATAATCTGAAGAACGTGTTTGCATTGCATAATACCAAACTAGAGCAACTATAGCAATAGCTACAATTCAATAATAAGCCATGTCCAAGCAGTAGCATTCATACCCATAAAAGTATTAGATGTTGTACCAGTAGATGTTCTAGTAGCATTATAATCATTTGGTTTTAGGTTATTTGTTGAAGTATTTTGTTGATTATTATGATTGTTATTTTTCATGTTATTACCAACATTATTTGCAACATTTTCTACTGTGTTTTCAACACCACCGACAGCATTTCTTACATTATCAGCAGCATCTTTAACCATATTTCCACCATCATTTGCAAAACAAATAGTAAAAGAAAAAATCAAAGATATAAGAATTGCAAAACTTATAAATATTTTTTATGCATAAAAATCCTCCTATCAAAAATTCGAAATAGATATTTTTCATATTTCTATGAAAGATAAATTCTATTAATAGTATTAAAAAAAAATGGACAAAATATACATACAAAAATGCAAAAAAAATAAATTGCCATTTATAATTTGGCAATTTGTTTTTTTTTTTTAAACGAATTAAAATTGCAATAGCAAGTAATATTAATAATATACCAATAACTATTAAAAGAATGTTAAGAATTTTTGATAATCCCAAATTACTTTCTGGTAGAGAATTAGTTACAGTTGCTGAAGAAGTACTACTTCCAGAAGTGTTTGATGTGTTTGTATTAGAGTAAGAATTTGAAGAATTATTATTTGAATTTGATGTATTAGTATTTGTATTATTGCTATTTGAATTCGAACCAAAAAGTAGTATTATCATCAAAAGAATTATTTGTTGTATTACTTGAAGTATTTGATGTACTATTATTTGAAAAAATCATTTTGTAGTTAAATCCTCTGATAAATCTAAATCAACAGCATAACAAGAACTAAATCCAAATGCTAAAATAGTAACAAATAATATTATTATAAATTTTAAATTTTTAATTTTTTTGACATTTTTCTACCTCCATCTGAAATAATAATATTTCATATCTTTTGTTTCATATAATATGATAACACAAAGCTTAGATAGTGTCTAGTAAAAATGAAAAATTAAATAAAATTTATAACAAAAATATTATATTTAATTAATATGTGATATAATAGAGAAAATTGAAAAAAGGGGAAAACAAAGATGAATATTAAGGCGAATAAGAAAAATATTTTAGTAGGAATAATTGTTGTAATAATAATTGAATAATAGGTATTGTTTGTTATGACAGAATAACTGTAAACAATCAATATTATATAGGAGAAAAAAATCTTGAAATTCTATTTTTGTATATCACAATATTGTAAATGATAGTTCAGAAATAAAATATGATTATATGCAAACAACAAAGAATGTATTTGAAAATCAAATACAAGGATTACAAGCAGTAGGATATCATTTTATAACTTATGAAGATTTGGCTAAATAAAAAATGGGGAAGAACAATTATATAAAAAATCATGTATAGTGACATTTGATGATGGATATGAAGGAGTATATGAAAATGCCTATCCAATTGCAAAAAAATATAATATTCCATTTACAATGTTTATCATAATAGACAATATGGAACAAGAAGGAGTAATTACCTGGGATGAGGCAAAACAAATGCAGGATAGTGGACTTGTAACAATAGCTTCTCATAGCATGAATCATCCAGAGTTTACGAATTTGGATACAGAAACAGCAGTAAGTAATGTAAATGAATCTTATAATAAAATAGAAGAAAAATTAGGAAAGACTAATTTGAAAAAATTTTTACATATCCATATGGATTATATAAAGAAGAACAAATAGAAAATTTAAAAAAAAGAGGGATATATTCAAAATCTGACAGATAATAAAATTAATAAAAGTAAAGATTTAGATTTATATAGATTACATAGATGTTATCCTTTAAATGATTCGATTTATAAAATGATGGCAAAAATAATTTATAGAAGTATAAGATATTAGAAAGGTATAACAGAGGTTAGCGAAAAGTAGACGATAATAATATTTTTGTTGTCAGAAAAAATCATTAAATTTATACAAAAAACAGTTATTTTTTAGAAAATATGATATAATTAAACGGATTTTGATATGAAAGTGCTAAAGAGGCGGTTTTACAAAAATATAAATTATTATAGGGGGACGAAAATGAAAAAAGGTGAATTAGAATTAATAGATTATGCAATATATTTTGCGACTAAAGCTCATACTGGGCAAAAAGGAAAAGCGAAAAAAATGTAGATATGATATTTCATCCTTTTACTGTGGGAATGATTTTACAAAGAGCAGGTGCAAATACAAATTGTGTAATAGCAGGACTTTTTACATGATGTTGTAGAAGATTCTAAATATTCTTTAGCGGATATAGAAATAGAATTTGGAAAAGATATTTCAAAAAATTGTTGAAGAAGTATCAGAAGACAAATCATTACCATGGAAAGAAAAAGAAAAATTAAAGCAATTGATAAAAGATTAAAACAGCAAGTATAGAAGGAAAATTAGTAGAATGTGCAGATAAGATAAATAATTTAGAAACTTTATATAATTTATATAAAGAACAAGGAGAAAAAAATTTGGGAGAACTTTAACAAACCTAAAAGAAGAGCAAAAATGGTATTATACAAATATGTATAAAGCGGTATTAATGAATACAAATGAAAGAGAAATATTATTTGAAAGATATAAAAAAAAATATTAGAAAAACTTTTTTAGGAGGAAAAAAATGAAAGAGCAAATTGAAAAAATTAATAATCAAGCAAATAATATAGAAACTAATTTGAATTACATTAAAGAAAACATATCAAAAAAAATAAAGAACCAATATTTATAGAACTTATTGGAACCGCAAAAAAGTGGAAAAACAACATTACTAAATAATATAACAAAATTATTAACAAAGAATGGGATTCCAGTACAAAAAAAGAGCGGAAACAGCAGAGTACAATCCAATTGAAAATAAAGATCTTGAAAGAGAATATAATATTTGGATGTATAGTGAGTTAATTAAAAATCTTAGCGAAGATATGAGTGATAATACCCCCAAGAGTTGTTATTTATGACAGGGGAATGTTGGATAGGCTTCCTTGGATTGATTTTTTCGGTAAATGATGGTTCTATTCCAAATCAAGATGCGGTTTTATTAAAGCAAATGTTTAATAGTGAATTTATGAAAAAATACAAACCGCTAACATATGGTTTTGTTACATCACCAGAACTAAGTGTACATAGAAAAGGAAAAGAAGGACGTTTAGTTAATAGGAAAAATGTAAAATTATTTAATGAATATATGGAAGCTGAAAAGAAGTGATAAAGGAAGGAGCAAAAAAGTATACAACTATTAAAAAAGATCCATATCAAGGAAATATAAAGCAGTTTATTATGGATTTAGTAGAAACAATTACAGAAGATGTAAGAGAAAACATAAGAGAAAATATAGAAATTCGAGAACAAAAAACAATAGACGATCTATAAGACGAAAATGTTATTTAATAAAAAAACAAGTTTGAGATTTATTTTGTGAAAAAGCATTTTTATGGAGGAGGAAATATGTTTAAGCTACATTCAGAATACAAGCCAACAGGAGACCAGCCACAAGCAATAGAATATCTATCAAAAGGAATAAAAAGAAGGGAAAAAAATTTCAGACACTTTTAGGGGTTACAGGTTCTGGAAAAACTTTTACAATGGCAAATATAATACAAAAAGTACAAAGACCAACATTGGTTTTGGCACACAACAAAAACTTTAGCAGGACAACTGTATTCAGAATTTAAAGAATTCTTTCCAGAAAACAATGTTGAGTATTTTGTCTCATACTATGATTATTATCAACCAGAAAGTTACATTCCATCAACAGATACGTATATTGAAAAAGATTCTTCAATTAACGATGAGATAGATAAATTAAGGCATTCAGCCACATTATCATTATTTGAAACAAGAGATGTTATAATAGTTGCATCTGTTTCTTGCATTTATGGTTTAGGGGATCCAATAGATTATCAAGAAATGATGTTATCTTTAAGACCAGGTATGAGCAAATCTAGAGACCAGGTATTAAAAAAAAAATTGATTAGTATGCAATATACAAGAAATGAAATAGACTTTAAAAAGAGGGACGTTTAGAGCAAAAGGAGATATTGTAGAAATATACCCATCCGATCAATCAGAATCAGCAGTAAGAGTTGAATTTTGGGGAGATGAGATAGAAAAAATAGTAGAAATAAATGCTTTGACAGGAAAACCAATAGGTACAAGGCGTCATATTTTAATTTCACCTGCATCACATTATGTTACAACAAAAGATAAAATGGAAAGAGCAATTGTAACAATTGAGCAGGAAATGGAAGAAAAGAGTAAAATATTTCAAGTCGCAAAATAAATTAATTGAGGCACAAAGAATAGAGGAAAGAACTAATTTTGACATTGAAATGATGAAAGAAACTGGTTTTTGTTCTGGAATAGAGAGAATTATTCAAGGCATATAAGTGGTAGGCAAGTAGGTAGTCCACCATATACATTATTTGATTATTTCCCAAAAGATTTTTTATTGTTAATTGATGAATCACATGCGACAATGCCACAGGTAAAGGCTATGTATAATGGTGACAGGGCTAGAAAAGAGTCTTTGGTTAATTATGGATTTAGGTTACCGTCTGCTTTTTGATAATAGACCACTTACATTTAAAGAATTTGAGGAAAAGGATAAATCAAGTAGTATTCGTAAGTGCAACACCAGCAGATTATGAAAAAAAAGAACATAGTAAAGATAATGTAGTAGAACAAATTATTAGACCAACTGGCTTGTTGAGATCCAAAAATAGAGGTAAAACCAGTAACAAATCAAATTGATGACTTGCTAGAACAAATTAGATTAAGAATAGAGACGAAAGAAAGAGTATTAGTTACGACTTTAACAAAGAAAAATGGCTGAGGATTTAACAGAATATTTAAAAAAAGTTTAGATATAAAAAAAGTAAATTATATACATTCTGATACAAAGGCTTTAGAAAGAATGAAGATTATAAGAGATTTGAGATTAGGAGAATTTGATGTTTTAGTAGGTATAAATTTATTAAGAGAAGGGTTAGATATTCCAGAAGTATCTTTTTAGTAGCAATACTTGATGCAGATAAAGAAGGATTTTTACGTTCAGAAAGGTCATTAATTCAGACAATTGGACGTGCTGCTAGAAATACAGACGGAACTGTTATTATGTATGCAGATGAATTGACTGAAAGTATGGAAAAAGCTATATCAGAGACAAATAGGAGAAGAAAAAATACAAGAAGAATATAATAAGAAAAATGGAATAATACCAAAGACAATAAAAAAAATCAGTCCGCGACAATATAAAAGTTACAGATGTAAAAGATATAGAAGTAGAATATAAATTAGAAAAATCTGAAGATATAAAAGAAACAATTTCAAAATTAACAGATGAAATGCTAAAATGTGCTACAGAGATGGAATTTTTGAGAAAGCAGCAGAGCTTAGAGATAAAATAAGAGAATTAGAAAAAGTTAATTTAAAATTTAAAACATTTACTAAAAATATGATGTAAGAACAATTCTTAAATAACAAAAAACATAAATATGCATATTTTATAGTAGGTGATAAAATTGAAAACTTTAATAGAATTGTATAAAGATGCAAGAAATATAATGAAGAAAGACCCTGCTAGTAGAAATGTATTAGAAGTAATTATTCTTTATCCAGGTTTTCACATATTAGTTTTTCATAGATTTGCACATTTTTTATATAAACATAAATTATTATTCTTGGCTAGACTAGTATCTCAAATAGGAAGATTTTTACAGGGATTGAAATTCATCCAGGCGCAATAATAGGAAAAAGACTTTTATGATCATGGAATGGGAATAGTAATAGGAGAAACTGCAACAATAGGAAATGATTGTACAATTTATCATAATTCTACATTGGGAGGAACTGGAAAAGATAAATATAAAAAAGACATCCAGATATAGGAAATAATGTGATGGTAGGAGCTGGAGCTAAAAGTACTTCGGACCTATAAAGATAGGAAATAATGTAAAAATAGGAGCGAATGCAACAGTGTTAAAAAATATACCAGATAATGTTACTGTTGTGAGATGTAATAAAATTATAAATCATGCAAAAAAAAAAAAAACACCTGAGATAGGTGTTTTTATTTATTATTTATCTGTATTTGAATTATCTGTTGGTACTGTTTCAACTGTAATTCTTGTTTGAGTTTGTGGACCAACATATTTAGCATTACCAAGACCTAATACAGGGTACATTACAAATGGGAAGAAAGTTAATAAAACTCCTGTTCCAGCACCTTTTCCAAAGGCTTGAGCTAATTTAATGTTTTTCCAGAATGCAAGTACTAATGGTGCAATCCAACCAACAAGTGGAATGAAAGCACAATAATTTAAGAAGAACCAATATATTGGCATTCCACCTAATTGCATTTCTACAATTACGTTATAAACAGGAATTAAAGCAATATAACCTTCTTTACCTGCTTTCTTAAACATTTTCCATTGTCCAACTAATGTTAAAATAGCAGCAGCGATACAAAAAAGATTAAAAAGAATAACAAAGAATGCACCTAATGCAGCTATAATGCCATCTAAACCTGCAGAACTACTAGCAGCTTTTGAATAAGTTGAAGCTGATGGATAGCTAGAATAATAATTGTAACTCATAAAAAATCCCTCCTTTTTATTTTTTATATTTATATTTTGACATTATTTATCAAAAATGTCAATAACTTAACAAAAAAAAAAAAGACAAGAAAAATATAAAGATTTTACTTTTTATTGTTTAATATTGCTATTTGAATATACAACAGATTTAATATAATACTATTAAGAGAGAAGTAAATTTATGAATAAAAAATTAAAAATGAAAATAATAGTTGTTATACATAAAAAATATGAGGTAAAATACCTCATATTTTTGATACCAGTTTAATCTGTATACTCACACATTTTAAAATGTCTTTAATATATACAGAAATAGATTCTCCCTTTAATGTTGAAGGGAAAAGAAGGAGTGTATCATCTGGATGGTTAGAAATTTCCAATTTTTTTCTCTTACATCAGAAACCAGATTTTCGCAGTAAATAACTGTACCATTTTTTTAAATGGATGACGGAATTTGAGCAGTAGACTCCAAACATGGAAAAACCTCCTTTAAAGTACCAGGGTATATAAAACTTACTTTTATATTCTACATTAAATATAAAAAGTAACGCAAGAGAAAAAAAAGAAAAAAATCTAGAAAAATGTCAAATTTTAAGTTACAGTTCAGTAAGAAATGATTATGGTGTCCAAGCTTTGGCTCCCACTATAACACTTGAATTTTATTTAATGACGTTTGATTGGAATGAAAAATAGAAAATTTTTTACAAGAAAATGAGTAATGTTCACGGGCAAAATTATTATTATATAAATTTAAACTTTTCTCGGTTCAATACATAATCCAAGAATTTCTAAAATAATTTAATGGCACCCTTTCACTTAGTCCGAGCTAAAGCTCGACGCGAACATTTTCCATTAAATTATTTAAGAAATTCTAAGATTACTTCAATTACATTCAAAAAGTTTAAATTTATATAATAATAATTTTGAGCTTGAGTGAAAGCGCCTTGTTTTCTTGTATTAGATTTTCTTTTTTGAATGAAATGAAAAGACATTAAATAAAATTCAAGTGTTATAGTGGGAGCCAAAGCTTGGACACCATAATCATTTCTTACTGAACTGTAACAATTGTAAAATTGAAAATAGAAAAAATTAAATAATAAATCCTGAATATTTGATTCAGGATTTATTATTATTTATCTACAATTATTGTTGTTTTGTTTTTCATTGTTACTATGACTTTGATTATTTTTATTATTTTGATTATTCTTGTTGTTTTGGTTTTCTTTTTATTTTTCTTTTGACATACATAGCACCTCCATTTAAAACTCACTTATATTATGAACTAAAAAAGTAAATTTATTCAAAATAAAATTTGTTTTTTTATATAATTTGTTATATAATATTTAAAAAAAATCAATAAAAAATAGTAAAGAACAATATATCACAAGGAAGTGTTAAAAATAATGGAATATGAAAATAAAAAATTAAAAAGAATTTGAAGATTTTATACGCTTTAGAAAAATAGCTATTATTGGATTAGAGTTACTAATATACCTTTAATAGATTATATGCATGAAAAAAAAAAGCAAAAGTAACAGTTTTTTGATGACAGAGAATTTGAAAAATACCAGAAGAAATAACGAAGAAAATAGAAAATTATAAATTTGAATATTCATTTGGTAAAGATAATTTAAAAAATTAAAAAAACTTTGATATTATTTTTTCGTTCACCAAGTTGTTTACCAACAAGAGCAGAGCTAGTAGAAGAAGAAAAAGAGAGGAGCTCTTGTTTACAACAGAAATAGAAATGCTTATGAAAAATGTGCCCTTGTAAAATAGTAGGTGTAACAGGAAGTGATGGAAAAAAAAAAACAACAACTAGTTTGATTTATAGTATTTTAAAAAGAAGCTGGATATAATACATATTTAGAGGAAATATAGGAACACCTCTTTTTACAAAAAAATTTCAGA
>VOFJ01003352.1_pt1 | contig 19655 bp, 26 predicted proteins | sample 5384081 | NCBI WGS metagenome assembly VOFJ01 (sample SAMN12384729, study PRJNA508395) | human gut metagenome | isolation source: healthy gut I | host: Homo sapiens
AGTTCCCGGTTTTTGAAAATAAAGATTGTGTGAATATCTTGAAAAATCCTCCCTTCGCCGCCGGGAGGGTCCCCTTGCCAGCGACGGAAAATCCTGCTATCATATAGGTTGTAATATTATGCGCTTCGGCGCTGAAAAAAAAGGAAGGAAATCATTGAAATTCGAAGCATTGGGCCTGCACACGTCCCATCCTGGACGCTCTGCAGGAGCAGGGGTATCAGACCCCCACACCGATCAGGAACAGGCCATCCCGCTGCGCTGGCGGGGGGACGTACTGGGCGCGCCCGCACCGGCACAGGCAAGACCTGCGCCTTCGCGCGCCCATTTTTTACAGCGCCTTGCCGCCTCCCCCAGGGGGGCGGCCCATCCGCGCCCTGATCCTCACCCACCCGTGAGCTGGCCATCCAGATCCAGGAGTGCTTGCCTGGCGCCCATCTCTCCCTGAACAGCGTGGTCATCTTCGGCGGCGTGGGCCAGAAACCCCAGGTGGGAGCCATCAAGGCCGGTCGCGACATCCTGGTGGCCACCCCGGCCGGCTGGAGGATCTGCACAACCAGGGGCTTCATCGACGTCGGCGGCATGGAGATCTTTGTGCTGGACGAGGCGGACCGGATGCTGGACATGGGCTTCATCCATGACGTGAAGAAGATCCTGACCTGGGCGCCCGCCAAAAAGCAGACGCTCTTCTTCTCCGCCACCATGCCCAAGGAGATCTCCCAGCTGGTGGACTCCCCTGCTCCACGACCCGGTGAAAGTGGCGGTGGACCCGGTGTCCTCCCCGGTGGAGATCATCGACCAGAGCGTCTACCTGGTGGACAAGGGCAACAAGTCCAATTCCTGCTGCCGTGGGCTCGCTGGGGAGAAAACCAAATCCCTCCGCCCCTGGTGTTTTCCCGCACCAAGCACGGGGCCAACCGCATCGCCCAGGACCTGACCCGCTCCGGCATCACCGCCGCCTCCGCCATCCACGGGAACAAATCCCAGACCGCCCGGCAGGCGGCGCTTGGCCGGGTTCAAGGACGGCTCCATCCGGGTGCTGGTAGCCACCGACATCGCCGCCCGGGGGATCGACATCGAGGACCTGGGGCTGTGTGTTCAACTACAATCTGCCCGACGTACCCGAGACCTACGTGCACCGCATCGGCCGCACCGGCCGGGCGGGGAAGGGGGGCATCGCCATCTCCTTCTGCGACTTCGGGAAAAGCCCCCTGCTCCGGGACATCGAGAAGCTCATCGGCAAACAGGTACCGGTGGTGGAGGACCACCCCTTCCCCATGCAGGTCTTTGAGGCCCCCAAGAAGGACGCCCGGGCCGCATTGTGAACCCGGAGGACGCCGAGGCCCGGAAGGCCGCCAAAGCCAAGAAGGCCTCCGGCCAGCAGGGGGCCAGAAGGGGCAGAAGGCCCCCAAGGAGGCCAAGCCCGCCCCGGAGGCCAAACCGGCCAAGCAGAGCAAGCAGGCCGGTCAGTCCAAGCAGGGCAAGGCCGCCAAGGCCCCGGAACCGCTGGTCCCCTGGCATCGGAGAGCCGCCCCTCGGACATCAAGCTGCGCCGGGCCAGCGGGCCTACAAGCGGCCGGAGCGCAAGCCCCTCCGCCCTGGACGAGAGATCGCCCCGGCCCCTGCCGGAGGAGATGCCCCAGCCCAAGTACGGGGCCAAGCGCACCGGACACCTGCGCGCAACACCTTCTTCACCCCGGAGGAGCAGAAGAAATACGGCGGCGAGCCGGAGCCCTTCATGGACGCCACCGCCCGGCTCTTCGCCTCCCCGGAAGCCCCATTCCCGCCCGCTATCAGGAGCCGGGCTATCACGCCCGGACCAGCAGGAGGGCCAGGGGAAAGAAGAAGGGCAAGAAGGGGTCCAAGCCCGGCCCCCAGTCCGCCCCCGGCCAAGGCTGAAACCCCTCCAGCAAGGAGGCCGCCCCCCAGAGCGGCCAGAGCAAGAAGCGGAAGAAAAGAAGAAATCTCCGCCCAGGCCCAGCCCAAGCCCCAGCAGAATCAGGGCACCCCGGCGGGTCAAAGCCCTTTTCACCCCCCACCAATGAAGCGCCCTACGGGACGGCCTCCCATGCGGCGACTCCATTTTGGCGCCCACAAGAAGGACTCCACCGAGAGCAGGAGGGCTCTTTGATGAAGCCCTACTACCTCTCCGACGACTGATCCAGCGGTAACATTCCGCTTTCCCGGTACAGCTTGAAATGAGACACCTCCGGGGCGGGCTACCCGCCCCGGGATTTTGTACACAACCGGGAGACACAAAAAGAAGGGACCTGTCTATGCGCAACAAAGCTACCCCCCTGTTTCTCACCGCCGCCGGTCTGGTGGTGGTGGACCAGATCACCCAAGTTCCTCACCCGGGCCCTGGATCCCCCTGGGCGAACAAATCAGTCACCTGATCCCCGGCCTGGTGGGGCTCACCTATGTGTGCAGAACACCGGCGCCGCCTTCTCCTCCTTCAGCGTGGGGGCCTGGTTTGCTGGCCCTGGTCTCCTGGTGATGACCGCTCTGCTGGGGGTGGCCATCGCCAAAAACTGGCTCAGCACCTTCGCCCAGTGGTCCATGGCGGTGATTATGGCCGGGGCCTTCGGCACTTTCCATTGACCGGGCCTTTCTGGGCTATGTCACCGACATGGTGGACACCCTGTTCATGACCTTTGCCGTCTACAACTTCGCAGACATCTGCGTGGTGCTGGGGGTCATCGCCCTGGCGGTCTACGTCATCTTCTTCTACGAGAAATACGAGGGGCAAAAAGGCCCCAAAATGATGCCGACGCTGACACTGCGGGCTGACCAGCCTGGGGAGCGGGCGGATCAGGCGCTCTGCCGCCAGATTGAGGGGGCTCACCCGCCTCCGCCCCAAAACTGCTGGAGCAGGGGTCTGGTCTGTCGCCAGGGGTCCCCCTGAAGAAAAAACGCACGGCCGGAGCGGGGCTCTTCTGACGGTGGGGCGCCGGAGCCGGAGCCGGTGGACATTCTGCCCCAGGACATCCTCTGACATTGTCTACGAGGATGACGACGTGATTGTGTGGTCAACAAGCCGGTGGGGATGGTGGTACACCCGCCCCCGGCCATCCGGACGGCACGCTGGTCAACGCCCTGCTCCACCACTGCGGGGACAGCCTCTCCGGCATCGGCGGGGAACTGCGCCCGGGCATCGTCCACCGCATTGACCAGGACACCTCCGGACTCATCATCGCCGCGAAAAACGACCGGCCGCCCATCTGGCTCTGGCGGCCCAGCTGGCGGACCACACCCCTGGCCCGGGTCTATGAATGCGTGGTCCAGGGCAACCTCCGGGAGGACAGCGGCACCATTATCGACGCCCCACATCGCCCGGAACCCCAACGACCGCAAGAAGATGGCGGTGGTGGCCGGAGGCCGCCGGGCGGTGACCCACTACCGGGTGCTGGGCCGCTACAGCGGCTGTACCCACGTGGAGTGCCGCCTGGAGACGGGCCGTACCCACCAGATCCGGGTCCATATGGCCTACATCGGCCACCCGCTTTTAGGGGACACGGTGTACCGGGGCAAGGCGGTGAAGGGGCTGGCCGGCCAGTGCCTCCACGCCCGCGGCTCACCTTCCTCCATCCCCGCACCGGGGAGGCCATGACGGTGGAGTGCCCGGCCGCCGGACTGGTTTACCGCCATCCTCAACAAACTGGAAAGGGGCCAGAAAATTATGAAATTTTTCCCGTCTGTTCTCTCCCATTGAGATCAAACCCGGTTTTGTGCTGAAAAACCGCATCTTCATGCCCGCCCTCCAGAGCGGCTTTTCCCAGGACGGCAGCGTCAACAATCGCCGCTTCACCGAATACTACAAGGCCCGGGCCAGAGGGGCGCGGGCCGCTGATCATCGGGGCCTGCCGGTTCCGAGTCCACCGGGGCCAAGCCCAACGTGATGCACCTGTGCCGGGGATGAGGACATCCCCATGTGGAAGACCTTCACCGACGAAATCCACGCTCTGGACTGGGGGTGGCCCTGCAGCTCTTCCACGCCGGCCGCTATGTGGCCTCCGGGGCCAACGTCAGCGGCGGGGATGCCCTGGCCCCCCTCGGCGGTGTACTCCTCCTTCTCCCGGAGCACTACCCCCGGGCCATCACGGTGGAGGAGATCCACCGTCTCCAGGCCCAGTGGGCCGCCGGAGCGGTCCGGGCCCGAGAGGGCGGCTTTGACGCGGTGGAGATCATTGGCTCCGCCGGCTACCTGATCTCCCAGTTCCTCTCCCCGGTCACCAACCATCGCACCGACGAATACGGCGGCTCCCCGGAGAACCGCCGCCGGTTCCCCCTGGAGGTGATCCGGGCGGTGCGGCAGGCGGTGGGGCCGGACTATCCCATTTTCCTGCGCATCAGCGGCAAGGATTTTATCCCCGGCTCCAACGGCCTGGAGGAGGCCGTGGCCTTCTGCCCGGGCGGCGGAGGCGGAGGGCATCGACCTGTTCAACGTCACCGGCGGCTGGCACGAGACGAAGGTGCCCCAGCTTCCCGGGAGACCTGGCCCCGGGGCGGCCTCAGCTATCTGGCCGCCGGGGTCAAGGCGGCGGTTCAAATCCCGGTGGCCGCATGTAACCGCATCAACGACCCGGCTCGTGGCGTGGAGGAGATCCTGGCCCGGGAGGCGCCGACCTGATCGGCATAGGCCGGGCCCTGCTGGCGGACCCGAGAGCCTAACAAGGCCCGGGCGGCCGGGTGTCGGAAATCCGGCCCTGCGTGGCCTGCAACCAGGGGCTGCCTGGTGGGGGCTTTTTGACCGGCCGGTGTGCTGCCTGTCCAACGGCCTGGGGGGCCGGGAGTCCATGCTGAAGCCGCAACCTTTGCCCCGGCCAGGTGCTGGTCATCGGAGGCGGTCCCGCGTGCGCCATCACCGGCTGGCCCAGCCGGGGCTATTCGTCACCCCTGGGAGGCCTCCGATAAACTGGGGGGCCAGCTCAATCTGGCGGCGGCCTGCCCCGCCAAGGGGGAGTTTGGCACCCTGATCCGGAATTACCAGCCGCCCAACGGGACTGGGGGTCCAGGTCTGCTACAACGGGAGGCCACCCCGGAGTTCCGTCCAGGCCGCCGGGTTCCGGCGGGTGGTGGTGGCCAGCGGCGGACAACCCCAACCTGATTCAGATCCCCGGCGCTTTTTCCTGCTGAGGACATCTCACCGGGGCCGTCATCCCCGGCAAACATGTGGTGGTGGTGGGGGGCTCCTTCAAGGGGTGGAGACCGCCCGGTACATCGCCCGGAAATCCTCCATGACCCCGGAAGAGCTCTTCTTCCTGATCACCCAGAAGCGGGCCGAGTCCCCGGGAGACCAGGCCGCCGACATGGCGGACACCAGCGCCCGGGAGATCACCCTGGTGGAACAGGGCAGGAAATCGGCCTGGGCTATGAGCCCGGGGTGGCATGGACCGTCATGCAGGACCTCCACCGGCTCCACGTCCATTTGAAGAAAACTGACCCACCTCACCGACCGCCGGGCCGTGGACGGCACCGTGTTGCTGGAGACCACCGACAAGGAGGGCACGGTGACCCGGAAGGCCATCCCCTGCGACACCCCTGGTCTATGCCGCCGGAGTCCATCCCGACGAGAGCCTGACCCAGGCCCTGACCGCCCTGGGTATTGAGGGTCAGCCTGGGCAACTGCGCAGAAGCTGGGCCGGGCCATCGGCGCCATTCCGACGCTGCCGCCCTGGGCTGGGTTTTGAATACGGGCATTATATAGCGCAGGTTATAGCGATTCTTGAAAAATAAGTATTTTTACATTTCCGCTCAGTCTGTTATGAGAAGTTATAGTAGTAATCTAACCCATTTCCTTTGAGACAAATAGAAAGGATGGATCATTTCATGGATCGTTTAAAGTGCAAAAGTTTCCATTGTGAGGCTTGGCGCCAACTCCGGCATCGGCAAGCGCACTGCCGAGATCTTCGCCCAGGAGGGCAGCGACCGTGCTGGTGGCGCCGGCTGGACAAGCTGAAGGAAGTGGAGTTCGAGTGCGCCGCCATGGGCCGTCAAGGTCATCAGCGTCTCCGCCGACGCCAGCATCTATGACGACTGCAAGAAGGTGGTCAAGGCCGCCATCGACACCTTCGGCCGCATCGACGTGCTGGTCAACAACGCCGGCATCGCCGACAAGCACCGCCCCATCACCCGCCGCGACGCCGATTGGTGGGATCACGTCATCAAGGTGGACCAGTAGCGTCTACTACATGATGAAGGAGGCCCTGGTGTACATGGAGCAGGCCGGCAGCGGCTCCATCATCAACATCTCCTCCATCGGCGGCACCGGCTACTGCGCCGGCATCTCCTACTCCGCCGCCAAGACCGCCGTCATCTCCATGAGTCCAAGAACGTGGGCATCCAGTTCGCCGGCACCGGCATCCGGGCTGCAACGTGGTGGCCCCCGGCCCCACCCCCACCGCTCTGAACACCCCCCGAGGCCATCGCCACCTTCGACGGTGAGTTCGCCGCCCAGTGCGCCCGCCACTTCGACGACACCGTCCCCGAGGTGACCGTGGACGACCAGGCCAGCGCCATCCTGTTCTTCGCCAGCGTATGAATCCAAGGGCTGCAACGGCCAGGTCCTGATTGTGGACAACGGCCGCACCATCTGAGCCGTTTCCATCCAAACCCAGAAACCCGCCCTGACGTTCAGACGTCAGGGAGGCCAGCGTGTCGAACACGTTCGACGCGCTTCTCGAAAAAATGCAAGCATTTTCTCGAAAGGATGCAGCCTGCTTAGCGCACTTCGTCGTCGTCTCAAGCTGCGTATCGTTTGCCCGGCCACAAGCGGCCGGGCGCATTCCCCCTGCTCCTCCTCCCAACCGCGACCGCTTCGCTGAGTCGCGGTCGGGCCCCCCGATTGCTCGCACGTTTGCAGGCAGAAGGCCAAATTCCCAGGGCACATGTCCCCGGAATTTTGGAAATTTTTCTTTTTTCGCCGTCAGCACATTGGAAAAGAAAAAGTGGATTGCAGCCTACGGGCGGACGGACGACAACTCTGCCGAGGGGCTTTTTCTATGCAAGGAAATATTCTTTTCTTGCATGCTTATATCCTTTTTCGACAGACTGACCCGCCCCGACGTTCAGACGTCAGGGCGGGCTTTGTCATTGGCAGCCGCCGGCAGGCGGCAAAGTGATTCAATTTGACCGCAGGTACTACAGGGGCGCAAAAAATGGCCAAAAATAACCAGGACACATTTAACAATACTTTATAAGACTCCGACAATCGCTGTAATAATGCCAATCATCTGATCTCCTCCCTTTCTTGTCAGCGGCGTTTGGATGGAGGCTTATTGCCACTTACACCATAAATAAATTACAATTTTTTGTCAGCTAAAGGATCCATCCGCCTGTTTTCGCCTCAGATCCCGACGACGGACCGCCAGCCGCAAGTCCGCCCGGTCCGGCCAGACGACGCCCCTGGCCCGGCAGCCCTACTGTCCCCGTCAAATTCCCGGCGCCGGGCGCGTGCGCCCTTCCCCGGGAAGCCGGCCCCACTGATCTCTGTTTTTCGCCAAAAAAAAAGCCCCAGAATCATAAAAACAGTTTGATAAAAAGTCCCACGAAACTCCGCAACATTTTTTATAAAAATGGAGAAAAAAATCAAAATTATAACGGTTTTACTGTTGAATTTCTCATGTGTATGGATTAAAATGGCTTTTGGCTCTGAAAGGGGTGATTTCGTGCTGAATTTAGTTCTGGTGGAACCCGAGATCCCGCAGAACACCGGAAACATTGCACGCACGCGGCAGCCACCTGCTCCCTGCCTGCATCTGGTCCGCCCCCTGGGCTTTGACATCAGCGAAAAGGCCGTCAAACGGGCCGGGCCTGGATTACTGGCCCATGGTGGACCTGCGGTCTGGGAACCTGGACGCCCCTCTGTTTTCAAAATCCGGAGGCGGCCCAGGACCTGTGGCTGGCCACCACCAAGGCCCCGCAGGACTACACGCAGGCCCGGTTTTCGCCGGACTGCTGGCTGTTCTTCGGCAAGGAGACGGCGGGGCTGCCGGAGTGGTTCCGCACGGCCCACCGTGAGCGCTGCCTCCGTCTGCCCATGCGGGCGGAGGCGCGCAGCCTGAACCTCAGCAACTCCGTGGCCATCCTGACCTACGAGGCTCTGCGGCAGAACGGGTTCCCCGGGCTCACCGGCGAAGGCGAGATGGCGGAGCGCTGATCTGTTTTTTCCATACACATACTATTTCAAAAGGAGATGTATCCGTATGAACTACAATAAAAAGACCATTCTGGACGTGGACGTGGCCGGGAAGAAGGTCCTGCTGCGCTGCGATTTCAACGTCCCCCAGGACAAGGCGACCGGCGAGATTACCTCGGATAAGCGCATCGTGGCCGCGCTGCCGACCATCCGCTATCTGCTCGACCAGAAGCGCGGCGGTCATCGCCTGCTCCCACCTGGGCAAGTGGGTGAAAAAGCAGACCGAAAAGGGCAAGGACCCCGCGACGCTGACCGAGGAGAAGTGGAAAAAGTCCCTCGACAAGCTGACGCTTGCGCCCGTCGCCAAGCGCCTGTCCGAGCTTTTGGGCAAGGATGTCATCTTCGCGCACGACGTCGTCGGCGAGGATGCCAAGGCCAAGGCCGCAGCGCTCAAGGGCGGCGAGATCATGCTGCTTGAAAACACCCGCTTTGAAGCGGGCGAGACCAAGAACGACCCCGAGCTCGCCGAGGAGCTTGCCTCGATGGCGGAGCTGTACGTCTCCGACGCCTTCGGCACGGTCCACCGCGCGCACGCGTCCACCGCGGGTGTGGCCGCGTATCTTCCCGCCGTGTCGGGCCTGCTCGTCGCCAAGGAGCTTGAGGTCATGGGCAAGGCGCTCGACGATCCCAAGCGCCCGTTCGTCGCGGTGCTCGGCGGCGCAAAGGTCAGCGACAAGATCGCCGTCATCAACAACCTTTGCTAGACAAGGCCGACACCGTCATCATCGGCGGCGGCATGGCCTACACTTCGCCAAGGCGCAGGGCGGCGAGATCGGCAAGTCCCTGCTCGAGGAGGACAAGTGCGCCTACGCGCTCGAGATGATCGAGAAGGCCAAGGCAAAGGGCGTCAAGCTCCTGCTGCCGGTGGATACCGTGGCGGCGACGGAGTTTGCCGCCGACGCAGAGCCCCACGTCGTCGACGCGATGCACATCCCCGCGGATATGATGGGCATGGACATCGGCCCCAAGACCGTCGAGCTCTTCTGCGCGGCGACCAAGGGCGCGGGCACCATCGTCTGGAACGGCCCCATGGGTGTTTTCGAGTTCCCAACCTTTGCGACCGGCACGAAGGCCATGGCCAAGGCGCTCGCCGAGAGCGGCGCGGTCACGATCATCGGCGGCGGCGACAGCGCGGCGGCAGCCGAGCAGCTCGGCTTTGCCGACAAGATCACGCACATCTCCACCGGCGGCGGCGCGTCGCTCGAGTTCCTGGAAGGCAAGGAATTACCGGGCGTTGCGTGCCTTTTAGACAAGTGAGAAAAATCTCTATTGATTTTCATATATTCGCATAGATCTTAGATTTAGACAGTAACAGGAGAAAAGACCCAATATGAATCGCAGATACCGTAAAACCATCATCGCAGGCAACTGGAAAATGAACAAGACCCCCAGCGAGACCAAGGCCTTTGCCGAACAGTTCAAGGCCATCCTTCCCAAAACCAAATGGTGCGACATCGTCGTGTGCGCGCCCACGGTCGACCTTTCTGCCGCCGTGCGCGCGTTCAAGGACGCCGCATCGCCGTCGGCGCGGAGAACGTCTACTTTGAAAAGAGCGGCGCCTACACCGGCGAGATTTCCGCCGACATGCTCGCCGACCTCGGCGTGCGCTATGTCATCGTCGGCCACAGCGAGCGCCGCGCGCTCTTCGGCGAGACGGACGAGATCGTCAACAAAAAGGTCCTCGCCGCGCTCGAGGCGGGGCTGAACCCCATCATCTGCGTGGGCGAGAGCCTTGCCCAGCGCGAGATGGGCGTGACGATGGAGCTCATCGCGCTGCAGGTCAAGTCCGCCCTCGCGGGCGTGAGCGCCGAGCAGATGCGTCGCTGCGTCATCGCCTATGAGCCCATCTGGGCCATCGGCACCGGCAAGACCGCCACCGGCGAGCAGGCGGCCGAGGTCTGCACCTATATCCGCTCGCTCATCCGCGCGCAGTATGGCGCGCGCATCGCCCGCAGCGTGACTATTCAGTACGGCGGCTCGATGAAGGGCTCGAACGCCCACGAGCTGCTCTCGCACGAGGACATCGACGGCGGCCTGATCGGCGGCGCTTCGCTCGACCCCAAGGCGCTGATGGAGATCGTCCACGCTGCCAACCAGGAGTAAGGAGGAAAATCGATGAATAAGACTCCCACCACGCTGATCATCATGGACGGCTTCGGCCTGTCCAACGATACCGTCGGCAACGCGGTGCGCGCGGCCAACACCCCCGTGCTCGACGGCCTTTTTGCCGAGTATGCCCACACGACGCTCCAGGCCTCCGGTCTTGACGTGGGCCTGCCCGCGGGCCAGATGGGCAACAGCGAGGTCGGCCATACCAACATCGGCGGCGGCCGCGTCGTGTTCCAGGACCTGCCGCGCATCACCCGCGCGATCGAGGACGGCACCTTCTTTGAAAATCCCGCCTACAACAAGGCGATGGACGACTGCATTGAAAAGGGCTCTGCGCTGCACCTTTACGGTCTGCACTCCACCGGCGGCGTGCACTCCACGCTCGACCACCTCTACGCGCTTTTAAAGATGGCGCACATCAAGGGCTTAAAGCGCGTGTATATCCACGCCTTCCTCGACGGGCGCGACACGCCCCCGACCTCGGGACGCGATTTTGTCGCAAAGACCATGGAAAAGTGCCGTGAGCTCGGCGTCGGCAAGATCGCGACCGTCATGGGCCGCTACTACGCCATGGACCGCGACAAGCGCTGGGACCGCCTCGAGAACGCCTATGACGCGCTCGTCTACGGCGAAGGCGTGCAGGATCCCGACCCCATTCACGCCATCGAGGAGAGCTATAAAAACGGCGTGACGGACGAATTCGTCGAGCCCATCGTCTGCGACAAGGACGGCATGATCTCCGACAACGACTCGGTCATCTTCTTCAACTACCGCCCCGACCGCGCCCGCGAGATCACCGCGCGTTCGTCGACCCCGCGTTCGACGGCTTCAAGCGCGAGTTCTTCCCGCCACCTACGTCTGCAACACCGAGTACGACGCGACCATGCCGAACGTGCTCGTCGCCTTCCCGCGCATCAGCGTGAAAAACGGCCTTGGCGAGTATCTGAGCAAGATGGGCATGACCCAGCTGCGCATCGCGGAGACCGAGAAGTACGCACATGTCACGTTCTTCTTCAACGGCGGCGTCGAGGAGCCGTACCCCGGCGAGGACCGCGTACTCGTCGCGTCCCCGAAGGTCGCGACCTACGACCTCCAGCCCGAGATGAGCGCCTACGAGGTTCGCGAGCAAGTGCGTCGAGCGCATCGAGTCCGGCAAGTACGATGTCATCATCCTGAACTTTGCCAACTGCGACATGGTAGGCCACACGGGCGTCTTCGACGCCGCCGTCAAGGCCGTCGAGACCGTTGACGAGTGCGTCGGTCAGGTCGTGGAGGCGACGCTCAAGATGGGCGGCATCGCGATGATCACCGCCGACCACGGCAACGCCGAGCAGATGCTGCAGCGACGGCAAGAGCCCGATGACCGCGCACACGACGAATGCCGTGCCCTTCATCCTCTGCGGCGCCGGCACGGAGCTGCGCACCGGCCGTCTGGCCGACATCGCCCCCACCATTCTGGATGTAATGGGGCTGGCCTGCCCGCCGGAGATGGACGGCAAGACGCTGATCGTCAAGTAACCAACATCGTCATGTACGGCAGGTCCCGAAGCCATGCTTCGGGACCTGTTTATAAGGAGACATATCCATGAACATTACAGTCATCGGCTGCGGGCGGTGGGGCTCCCTCATCACGTGGTATCTGGATCACATCGGCCACCGCGTCACCCTGTATGGCCGCGCGGCATCGCCCCGCATGCAGGCGTTTCTCACCACGCGGCAGAACGACCTGCTGACGCTGCCGGAGTCCGTGGCGCTGTCCACGGCGCTGGACGCGGCGCTGGAGAGCGCGGAGACGGTCATCATCTCCATTGGCTCCCAGAGCCTGCGGAGCCTGCTGGGGCAGTCGGAATTGCAGGCACTGAGGAGCCGCACGGTGGTCTTATGCATGAAGGGTCTGGAGATGGGGACCGGCGCTCGGCTCAGTCAGATCGCGGCGGAGCTGCTGCACCCGTCCAACACCGTGGCCGTGTGGCTGGGGCCGGGCCACGTGCAGGAGTTCTACCGCGGCATCCCCAACTGCATGGTCATCGACAGCGAAAACGAGGACGTGAAGCGCCGTCTGGTGCAGGCGTTTTCCAGCGACCTCATCCGCTTTTATTACGGCGGGGATATGATCGGCAATGAGGTGGGCGCCGCCGCCAAGAACGTGGTGGGTATCGCCGCCGGTTTTCTGGATGGCTTCGAGATGTCCAGTCTCAAGGGCGCTCTCATGAGCCGCGGCACCCGCGAGGTGGCCCGTCTCATCAAGGCCATGGGCGGCAGCGAGCTGTCGGCCTACGGTCTGTGCCACCTGGGGGACTACGAGGCCACGGTGTTCTCGCCGTACAGCCACAACCGGCAGTTCGGTGAGTCCTTCGTCCGCGGGCAGGATTACCACCAGCTGGCGGAGGGGTATTACACCGTGAAGGCCCTGATGCTGCTGGGACAGCGGTACGGTGTGGAGCTGCCCATCTGCAAGGCGGTGCACGACATCCTCTATGAGCAAGCGGTACCCAGAGATGTGCTGGCCGGTCTGCTGCGGCGGGGCCTGACGGAGGAATTCTACGACTGACACAGCCGCGCCGGAAAAAAGTGCATAAAAAAGTCTCTGTCTGGTCACAATGCAGGCAGAGACTTTTTTATCACGGCGGGCCGCAGGCCGGAAACAGGCGGCGGTGGGTGCGTCCCACCCGAAAGGCGCGTATGAGCAGATTCGACAACTCCAAGATCAAGGCCATGTTCGGCGGCAAGGGCTTTTACATAGCCCTTGCTCTGTGCCTGCTGGCCGCCGGAACGATTGGCTATATCACCCTGTTTTCCGCCGACTCCCCCGTAAAGGAGCCGGACCCCGTCATTGAGATCAAGCCCGCTCCCGTCACCCCCGTGCCTGCGGCGCCCACCAAGCCGGTGATCCAGTCGGAGCCCGTTGAGGTACCGGTGCAGGAGGCGGAGACGGTCATCGAGGAGCCGGTGGAGCTGCTGCCGGAGGTCATCTCCCCGCTGGACGGCACCACCGTGACGGTATTCAGCATGACGGAGCTGCTGTATGACCAGACCATGGCGGACTGGCGCACCCACAACGGCATCGATGTGCAGGCCGAGGAGGGCGCGGCCGTCAAGACCGCGGCGGATGGCACGGTGCTGTCCGTCACCAGCGATGAGCTGATGGGTACCACCGTGGTCATCCAGCACAGCGGCGGCTACACCACCCAGTACAGCAGTCTGCAATCGGACGTGCCGGTGGCGGAGGGGCAGTCCGTCCGCGCCGGTGACATCATCGGCCGCGTGGGCTCCACCAGCGCGGCGGAAAGTGAGATGGGCCCCCACCTCCACTTCTCCGTCAGTCAGGACGGCAGCGTCATCGACCCCCACGCTATATCGAGGACTGAGGAAAAAGCCATCCCCCTGCGGTGCAGGGGGATGGCTTTTTCAGCTTATCGGATCAGGACTTCTCCGCCCGCGCTCCCTGGACATGGCGGTAGATGAGGCGGAACACCGTGGATACCAGCAGGATGCCCACCGCCAGAGAACCGGCGATGCCCACCGTCTCCAGTCCCTTGGCCACGGCGTCCATACGATTGCCCTCCAGTCCCAGGCTCATGGTGTAGTACACGCCGGCGCCGGGCAGCAGGGGCAGTATGGCGATGACCAGATAGGGCATGGCGGGGCACTTGCGGACCCGGGCCATCACCTCGGCATACGCCGCCGCGAACAGGGATGCAAACAGGTTGGCGACATACACATCGCAGCCCAGCGCGCCGCCCAGCAGGTACAGCATCCACGTCACCACGCCGCCGATGATGCACAAGACGCTGCCGCGGCCGTGGACGTTGAACAGGATGCAGAAGCCCAGACAGCCCACGAACACGGCCACAGCCTGTGCCAGCGGCTGCCACGTCACCGTGGCGGAGCCGGTGACACCGTAGACCCCTGATGTCAGGTGCCATGCGGCAGCGGTGCCCAACGCGATGGCCAGCGCCGTGAACACCACCTGCACCAGCCGGAAGATGCCGGAGTTGGTGTCGCCGTAGATGATGTCCCGCATGGCGTTGGTGATAGGCAGGCCCGGGACCAGCATCATCAGCGTGCCGATGATGGCGGCGTCCGGGCTGTCCATCAGCCCCAGTCCCGCGGCGATATAGGCCGGAAGCGCCATGCAGCAGGCGGCCAGCAGGGTACTGAAAAACGGGTTGGCCTCCTGCTTGTCCATAAAGCGGGTAACAAGGCCGATGATAAGGCCCATGAGTCCCGCCCACAGGCAGTCCAGCAGCGTGCCGCCGAACACCAGACAGAAGCCCAGGCCCACCAGAACGCCGCCCAGATAGATCACGCCGGTGCGGTAGGTACGGCAGGCGGCCAGCGTCTCGTGAAGCCATGTCATGGCCTCGTCCACCTCCGGACGCTCCGTGCAGATGCGGCGGCTCAGGGCGTTGAGCTTCTCCATGGTCTCCAGATCGTTGCCGTGGAAGTCGATACGTTTCATGAGCATCAGGGGCTTGCCGTTGGCCGCCTCCAGACTGACAGAGATGCTGTTGGGGATGGCGAACACCTCACACTCCACACCATAGGCCCGCAGGATGCGGTGGACGGTGTCCTCCACGCGGAACGTCTCCGCGCCGGACATGGCCAGATGATACCCCATGGTGACCGCCAGATCGGTCAGCAGATAATAGTCCATACAAACAGATCTCCTGTATCAGTTTGCCGGATGCGGCCTTCGCTGCATCCGGCAAACTGACAGTATAGGCGCTTCGCGGGCAAATGTCAACCGTCCATTTGGGTCACAGTTCCCAAAAACAGCGGCAGGTTGGCGTGGGTGTCCACGATCATGTACACGAAGGGGCGATCCAGCACCACGCGATGCACCTCCGGCGGCTCAGCGGAGGCGGTGTCAGCCACCACCGCCGTGACGGCGGCGGCCTTGGTGCCGTTCTCGTCCAGGGACAGGTACGTCTTGTGCAGCACGGCGCTGACGTACAGCTGGTCATTGGGCGCGCTGCCCATGGCCCGCAGGTCGGCGCGGGAGGCGTCGAAGGCATCGGTGACGCCCATGGCCTTCAGCGCGTCGTTCAGCTCCAGCGAGGAGGACGCCGTGAAGCAGGGGATGGCGGCCTCCACCGTGCCGTAACGGTGTTCGTTGAGCAGGGCGTGGAGCTTACCGCCGGTGAGTCCGGCCACATAGTCCGCTATGGAGACACCCTCACTGGGCAGCAGCCCCACAAAGGCGTAGCGGCCGCCGTCGTAGTACTTCATGAAGCCGGTGGTGTTGTCGTCGGACAGGTAAACGCTCTCCTTGGACCACAGCAGGTCCGCCGTCTGTCGTGTGCCGTCGGCGGCGGTGAAGGCGGCGCCCGTCTCAATGTCGGACTTCTCGTAGGGCTCCCGCCACTTGGCGTCGAAGCAGACGGCGTTCACCAGATACAGCATGGTGCGGTCCGTGGGCGGCTGATCCAGCAGGCTGGAGATCATGCCGTCGGTCTTGTTGTCCACCCAGCGGTTCAGGTCCGTCACCAGAGAGTCGTCGAAGGCGGAGCGGTAGGCCTCCGCGCCGTAGTAGTTGGCACAGGTATTCAGAAAAGCATCGTCCACGTGGAAGATGTCCCGCAGCCACAGGGAGTTGGACAGCGACAGCTTACACTTTTTGGTGTTCTCCGGCAGGCTCATACGGTAGGTGTAGAGGTAGTCGTTGAGGGCAGTCAGGTCCATGCCCATGGCCTGCTCCAGCTGGGTCAGGGTGTCGCCGGAGGCACCGTTGGCGGTCATGCCCAAGGCGTACAGCACCGATACCGGCGAGAGCAGCACGCCCTCCGACTCGGTCGTCTGCCGCAGCAGGGCGGCGGCAAAGTCCATGACGGCGGTGCTGTCGTCCGTCAGGTCGGTGTGGGTATCGATGGTGCGGGCGGTGATGCCCTCCGTCAGGCTTTGGGCCTTCAGCTTGCCGCCGCAGCCGAACAGCGGCAGCGCCATACAAACGGCCAGCGCCAGCGCGGCCATACGCTTTCCCATGGGATCAGCTCCTTTCCATGTTCTCTATCCCTTAGACGGGGCGGAGTGGAAAAGGTTTCCCTCCGCGCAAAATAAATGCACCGGCAGGGACAACTGCCGGTGCGGTTCTGTCATTTTTGCAGCTTTTTCAGGGCGCTGCGGGCGGCGGACTGCTCCGCCTCTTTCTTGCTGCGGCCCTCGCCGGCGCCGATGGGCTCGCCGTTCAGCGTGACGCGGAAGGCGAACAGGCGGGCGTGGTCGGGACCGGCGGAGCCGGTCATCTCGTAGCGCAGAGTCTGGTCGGGCTTGCGCTGTACCAGCTCCTGCAGCTCCGTCTTATAGTCGCGGCGGCGCTCCTCCACCTGCTCCTCCTGCTCCTTGTCCAGCAGGACGCGGTGGATCAGGTCGCGGGCGGCGTCTACCCCACCGTCCCAGATAGACGGCGGCGAACACGGACTCCGTGGCGTCTGCCAGAATGGACGGGCGCTGACGTCCGCCGCCCAGCTCCTCACCGTGGCCCAGCTTCAGGTACTGGCCCAGCTCCAGATACTGGGCCACCTCGTGCAGGCTCTCCTCGCACACCAGTGCGGCGCGGATGCGGGTCAGATCGCCCTCCGGCAGGTCGGGGTGCTTGGCGTACAGGTACTCCGCCGTCACGAAGCCCAGCACCGCATCGCCCAGAAACTCCAGACGCTCGTTGCTGGTGATGCCGCCGGCGCGGTGCTCGTTGGCGTAGGAGCTGTGGTACAGGGCGTTTTCCAGCAGCGCGGGGCGGCGGAAGGTATAGCCCAGCTTTGTCTCCAATGCCTGCATAGGCAACTCTCCTTTCCAAAAAGACGACCCCGCACAGGCGGGGTCGGGTCTCGTCTTTTCTATGTCAGATCAACCGAGCTTTCCGTTGATATAGCGGACGCAGTCGCCGACGGTCTTGAGAGACGTCAGGTCCTCCTCATCGATCTCGCCGATGTCGAATTCTTCCTCCATGGCCATGACCAACTCGACCAGGTCCACGGAATCGGCACCCAGATCGTCCACGAGAACTCTCCATGCTGATCTCATCGGCGTCAATGGCAAACTGCTCGGCGATGAGGTCCTGCATCGTTTTGAAGATCTCCTCCATTGTCACGGGGTATTCCTCCTTCTTTTTTTCTTCGAATAGAATACGGCAATCCTCTGGGACTGTCAATACCCTTTTTTCCTTTTTTATTCGGACATCAGCTGCATCTTGTCTATGTTCTTCTGAATATCCTCCACAATGCCGCTGCGGGCCACCTGAATGGCCTGTCCGACGGCGTTCTCGATGGCCTCGGCGTTGGACGCGCCGTGGGCCTTGATGACGGGCCTGGAGATGCCGATGAAGGCGGTACCGCCCACCTTATTGGGGTCCAGCCTGTCCTTGAAGGCGTTGAGCCCGGGCATCACCAGCAGCGCCGCCAGCTTTGTCAGCAGGTTCTTCTTGAACATGGTCTTCAGCGCGGAGCCGGCGAAGGAGCCCACTCCCTCGATGCTCTTGAGCATGATGTTGCCGGAGAAGCCGTCGGTGACGATGACGTCGCAGCCGCCCTTGATGGCCTCCTTGGCCTCGATGTTGCCGATGAAGTGCAGGTCGCCCCGCTTGTCGGCCTGACGCAGCAGGGCCAGCGTCTGCTTCTGGAGGTCGGTGCCCTTGCTGTCCTCGGTTCCGATGTTGAGAAGCGCCACCCGGGGCCTGTCCACGCCCAGCACCCGCTGGGCATAGAAATTGCCCAGAAAGGCGAACTGCACCAGATACTCCGGCGTACACTCGGCGTTGGCGCCGCAGTCGATGAGACGAAAAGCAGCCGCCTACACCGGCGAGGTGTCCGCCGATATGCTGAAGGATCTGGGCGTGAAGTACGTCATCATCGGCCACATCCGAGCGCCGGCAGTACTTCGGCGAGACGGATCTCATCGTCAACAAGAAGGTGCTGGCCGCTCTGGAGGCCGGTCTGCATCCCATCATCTGCGTAGGCGAGACGCTGGAGCAGCGGGAGCTGGGCATCACCATGGAGCTCATCGCCCTGCAGGTGAAGTCCGCGCTGGCCGGCGTACCCGCTGAAAGCTGCGCAAGTGCGTCATCGCCTATGAGCCCGTGTGGGCCATCGGTACCGGCAGGCAATCGAGGGGCCGATGAGGGCCGTGATCTCCTCCTGCCTCGCCCACGTCCAGTAAATATTTTTTCAGGGCCTTCTGAAACCCCATACCAGAGTTGAGGTTTTTTGGCCGAGATGACAGGGTTGTGTCAGGCATGCACCCTCGATGATTGCTTCTGGTTATTGCTTCTGTTTCAGTTTTTGGCAAGCCTCGGGCGGCCAGGATTGATGGCCAGCACCAGCACCAGCAGCACCGCGCCGATGGTCTAGTGGCCGAATCAAAAGTCGCCATCCTCAAAGGCCCGCAGGTAGAGTACAGGACCGAGAGTGGTCGCGCCGTTGAGTGTGTAGGTCTTTTGACGACGTTCTGGGTACGACCTCCGCCGCGCCTGCCAAGCCGTAAACAGCAGTGGGCAGCACTCTCGCCCACTGCGGCCCACCGCCAGATGCCTGTGACGACCGTCAGCAAGCGCGACCGCTGACCCTCCGATGCCGTGCGGCAGGCGGCCAGCAGAACGTCGGTGTCCTCATCGGAAAAGCCGCCGTAATTCAGAGAACCCTCCGTGCCGACAAGCTCCAGAATATCCCAGTCCGCCGTCAGGCGGCACTCGCCGTAATACAGGTCGAAGCTGCCGTCCTGCAGCCGCTGGAGGTACGTCTCCCAGGGCACACTGTCCACCGTCACCGTCAGGCCGCAGCGGCTCAGCGCGGCGGCGATCTCCTGAGCGGCGCTGACCTTGAAGGAGTTTTCCCTGTTCGTATCCGGTATTCAGAACTGATGCTGCTGTAAGCGATCTATCTGCTGCCAAAGAAACGCTGGTTGCCGAAAACGAAGCGAAAGCTAAGACAGTTGCCGAACAGGATAAGAGCTTGAATGCTGCATGGTTTGTATTCGGAACAAAATCCGAACTGAAAGCCCAGAAGATTCTTCAAAGTGGTGATGTGCTGAAAAGCGCTGATTTCAACAAGGATTATTTCACTCAGATTGATATCCGTACAACAAAAAAAGAAATCAAGTTGTACTCTAAACGTGCTGAGTTGTTGTTGACTACTCATCCTGCCGGTTCTTACGAATTGGTGAAAGATGACAAAGGTCAGTTGACTTTGAAGATTACGAATCCTACTGAATTCTGGAGTATATCCAGATACTTGGTTATTCAGGTAAAAATTAAGGTAGACACCCTCTTTTGCCAATGTGCTGATTCCTGAATGCAAGAAATTAGCACATTGGCTTTTTGTTTGGCACAGCAATACGTAACTGAACGAAGTACAACAGA
>VOFJ01001328.1_pt1 | contig 19650 bp, 27 predicted proteins | sample 5384081 | NCBI WGS metagenome assembly VOFJ01 (sample SAMN12384729, study PRJNA508395) | human gut metagenome | isolation source: healthy gut I | host: Homo sapiens
ACTCGGGTAAGAAGATCTCTTAGTCCGAGGCTGCCAGAGACAGGGTGCTGACACATAGGCGCACAAGTACACAGGTATAGACGCTGTATAGACGGACGGAGACAGACTGTCACAGACATCGGAGCCTGGCATGCTGACAGACACACCACAGCATGCCGGGCTCTTTTTGCGTTACCGCGTTACATTGCGTCGCATCTCATTTCGTGGTAAAATAAAGCTATCTTATGAGCTGATCGGGATCTAAGGGGTCCGATGAGTAAAAATGGGGAGTATATTTCATAATTAAGGAGGGTTTTTGAATGAAAAAACAAAAAAAGAATTCTGTCAGGGCTGCTTGCGGCAGCCTTGGTTGTGCCGCTGTTTGCCGGCAGCGCACAGACAGCTGCGGCTGCGGAGGCGGCCGGGAAGACACTGGATGTGGTGTTCACACACGATACCCACTCCCATCTGAACAGTTTTTCCACAGTGATTGACGGAGAATCCACAGAGGTGTGCGGTTTTGCAAGGATCAAGACAGTGATCGATGAGCAGAAAGCGGAGAATCCGGACACGCTCGTGGTTGATGGCGGTGATTTTTCCATGGGTACGCTGGTGCAGACCGTCTATGAGGATGAGGCGGCGGAGCTTCGGATGCTGGGCGCAATCGGCTGTGAAGTGACGACGTTTGGTAACCACGAGTTTGATTACCGTTCCAGCGGACTGGCACAGATGCTAAAGAGTGCAGCCGAAAGCGGCGACGTACTGCCGGAGCTTGTGGTGTGCAATGTAGACTGGGACGCGATGGAGGCTGCGGGATTAAATGACGGACAGCAGCAGATCCAGAGCGGATTTGAGGAGTACGGCGTGAAGGATTATGTCGTGCTGCAAAAGGGAGACGTCAATGTTGCTGTGACAGGTGTGTTCGGTGTGGACGCACTTTGCCTCGCGCGCCGACCTGCGAACTGTTATTCCGCGATCCGGTGGAAGCAGTCAAGGAGACGGTGGCAGAGATCAAGGCAAATGAGGATGTGGACATGATCGTCTGCGTATCACACAGCGGTACGTGGGAGGATGAGAGCAAATCCGAGGATGAGATTCTTGCCAGGAGTGTGCCGGATCTTGACCTGATTATCAGCGGTCATACCCACACAGAGCTCGCGGAGCCGATCGTGCACGGCGACACGTATATTGTATCCACGGGAGAGTACGGCAAGAAGATCGGAGAACTTTCCATGACCCAGAAGAGCGATGGCAGATGGGAGATAACGGATTATAAACTGGTTCCGATTCTTTCGACCATCACTGCAGACGGAGCGACCCAGGAGAAGATTGATGGCTTCATGGAAGCGGTGGATACTGGTTATCTTGCAGATTTCGGTTACACCAAGGATGAGGTGCTTGCAACCAATAATGTGCAGTTTTCCACGCTGCATGATCTCGAGTATGAGCACACGGAACACAATCTGGGTGACCTGATGTCGGACGCCTATGTGTATGCCGTGGAGAACTCCCTCGATGATTTTGACGGAGTACCGGTGGACGTTGCCGTGGTTCCGAGCGGTACGGTGCGCGATACCTACACGGCCGGGGACATTACGGTGGAGCAGGTGTTTAATTCTTTTTCCCTTGGCATTGGTCCGGACGGCGTGCCGGGATACCCGCTGATCAGTGTCTATCTGACAGGGAAGGAACTTCGCACAGCCGCGGAGATTGACGCGTCCGTTTCTGATTACATGACGACAGCCAGACTTTACATGAGCGGACTTCATTTTACATACAATCCGAACCGCATGATTTTAAATAAGGTGACGGATGTTTATCTGACCGATGAGAACGGAAGCCGCGTGGAGCTTGAGGACGACAAGCTTTACCGCGTGGTCGCAGACCTTTACAGCGGACAGATGTTAAGTGCGGTGACGGATATGTCGCACGGACTGTTGTCGCTTGTGCCAAAGTATGCGGACGGAACGCCGATCGAGGATTTTGAGGACGTCATCGTGATGGAGGGGGACCCGCGAGTTAAAAGCGTGGGATTCGATTGCCAGATATATGCAGTCCTTTGAGGATACAGACGGCGACGGTATTGCCAATGTGCCGTCTTATTACAGCCAGATGCACGACCGCAAGGTGGTGGATGAGAGCCGCTCGCTCGGAGATCTTGTAAAGAGCCCGAATAAATATGCGGCTATGATTATCGCCGTGATTCTGATTGTGATAATTCTGGTTGTATTACTGATTGTGTTAGTGGTAAAATTGATAAAACGTATACGGAGACGGAAAGCAGATACAATACATAAAAAGATAATTGAAATACAGGAGACCATTATGAGTGCGCAGGATAAGACAGAGCAGGTGTTGCGGGAAATGCATATCATGTATGCCAACAGCGAGGTGTATGATAAAGCGACAAATCGGGTTATCATAGACAAAAAGGAGGCGTTAAATCTCCTGCAGCGCCTGAATGTCTGCATCTACGAACTCATGGAGGAACATGAGCTTACCCAGCAGAGCCGCGATGCAGCGGAACGACAGTTCCGCAAGAAGACGGACGGAATCGTCGAGGATGCGAACCGCATGGCGGAGGATGTGTATGCCGGATCGGTCATGTATACGGATGAGGCGCTTCACCGCGTACAGGATATCATGCAGGATGCGATGGACTCTGTCCGGGAGATCTGCGATAAGATGAATGATGCGCTTGCGCAGGAAAAATCAAATGTGCGCAGAGATCAGTCGGAGTTAAAGAGCCACCTTGAGGATTTAAGGGATACGAACAAATACATGAATCTGATCGAGCAGCGCAACAAAGGAGATTGCAAAGGAACGCGCGAAGCGTGAGCAGGGAGGAAGAGGAGGCGACTTCCGTCTATGCATCCGTAAAGCCGGAGATCAAGATAAACGAAGAGTATTTTGAGAAGAACGGGATTCCGTTAGAGACAGAGGAACCGGAGGAAGAGCCGGAGAAGAACACTGGTGAGACCGGGGCGGAGATAAAAGTAAATCTTGATGCGGGAATACTTTAAATGGAAGGAAGACGCTGACGGCGGGAAAGAGGAGAAGAAACCGGAGCGCCATTCTTTCTTTGGCAAGCGGTTGAAGTAAGAGAATCAAAAGGAGCAGATCCGGAGAAAGATATTTCCACCATTCAATTTCATACAGGAAGCAAGGAAGAAGTATTGCCGGGTTATACGCCTGAGTTCCCTTATATTGCATCTCACGAGGTGCTTGGGGGGCTCAGGCGTTTTGTTACGTCAGCCGGTAGGCGCGCGGCGACATGCCATAGTGTTTCCGGAACGCGTCCCCGAAATAATTGCCGTCGGAAAAACCGCAGATCCCGGCAATTTCAGTGATCGAAGTGTCCGTCGTGCGCAGAAGGTGCGCGGCGTTCTGAAGGCGGATGTGCGTTAAGTATTCCTTAAATCCGAATCCGGTTGTCTCCCGGAATTTTTTGGAAAAATAAGTGGGATTCATATGTGCGACCGCCGCGGCGGCTGCCAGTGAGACCGGTTCCTCGTAATGTTCGTAGATGTAGCGCGCGCTTTCCTGGATGGCGGTGCTGGTCTCGTCCAGAAATTGCGGAGTCTGGTGGACATCCTGGCAGCGCGCGATCTCAACCAGAAGCTCTGAAAAAAGACTTCTGGTCATGAGCGGTGCATAAGGATCGCTGCTTTCGGATTCAAGGCGCAGGCGCGTCATCAGGCGTTCTAACTGCGGACGGCTGGAAGACGGAATGGTGAGTCTGCTGCGGGAAAAAAGCCCGACGCAAAGATCCGGACCGCTGGCGGCAGACACCCGGTGTAAGTAATCTTCCGAAAAAAAGATGTTGATGCGCTCGGCAGGACGCTTGGTTTCATAGAGAACGCGGTGCAGCACAGAGGGAGGAATCATAATCAGATCCCCTGGAAAGAGCCGGTAAATGCTGTGGCTGATAAAACAGCGGCACTGACCGGACAGCAGGTAATAAAATTCGTAGTACGGGTGATAATGGGATTCTCCCATATCAAAATGCGAATCGCTTGCGCTGTACCTGCGTAATTTTAAAATCGGCAATGCGGTCGTGACAGCTGGAGGAAGCGAAATCGTTCATAGGTATAACTCCTGTTCCTGGTTCCGTGAAGGTTTCTGCGGAATGGTGATTCTGGATTTTTGCCTGCAATGACAAAAAAATCAGTAGTATAAAGCAAAATAACGGAAAAAATTCGTATAAATAAATATATTTTTGTTATACCATGGGAGAACAGAAAAGTAAAGAAACGCAGATATAACAAGAATGGAGAAGAACATGCAGGCAGATCTTTTCAAAAAAAAGGACGAACAATTTCGCGAGTTTTCCCTGAACGGACCCATGTGGCGGGTGGTATTGTATGTGGGATTTCCACTGGCGCTCTATGAGAGCCTGAACCAGCTTTTTAAGATACTCGATACCATGATGGCGTCACATATCGGCGCATCCGCAGTGTCCGCGGTCGCGTATTTGTCCCAGATCAACATGATGATCTCGGCGGTGGGAACCGGGCTTGCGGTGGGCGCCAGCATCAAGGTGAGCCAGGCATATGGGGCCGGCGATTTCATGCTGGTAAAAAGCGTGTCAGCACAATGTTTGCCATGTGCGGGGCGCTCGGTATCGCAATACTGCTTGTCCTGGTGCCGTTCACGCCGGAGTTCCTGCGCCTGATGAATACACCGGAAGAATTTATTGCGGACGGGAGCACGTATTTCAGGCTGGAGTTGTTCGGAATGGTCATCACGTTTTTCAATAACGTCTACATCGCCATTGAGCGTGCCAGAGGAAATTCCAAACGGATTCTGATTCTCAATACGGCGGTCATCGTAGTGAAACTGGGGCTGACGGCATGGTTTGTCTACGGGCTGGGCGGAGGCATCAATATGATCTCCTGTGCGACGATCATCTCGCAGAGCCTTCTTCTTCTCGCTGCGTGCATCAATATGAACCAGAAGGGAAATGCGTTTGGCTTCTCATTGCGTGCCATCTCCATAAAAAAAGGAGGTCATCTGCCCTGATGCTCACGCTGTCGTTTCCGGTCATCGTGGAGCGGATTGCGTTTGCGGTTGGAAAGGTGATTGTCAATTCGATGAGTACCGTCTACGGTTCCTGGACGGTGGGAGCGCTTGGAATCTCCAACAATATCGGCGGAATCACGACAAACCCGCAGAACGGATTTCAGGAGGGAGGCTCCTCCATTATCAGTCAGAATCTGGGGGCTGGCAGACCGAAGCGCGCGCTTTTGGCGTTCCGCTGGGTGCTTTACATTGACATGCTCATCGGACTGGTCATCATGACGGCGTCGCTGTTATGCTTAAACCAGCTGGCAGGTCTCTTTGCCGGGGACAATGCAGAGTTTGCCGGGATGATCAAACAGATTTACCGGTTTGAGGCGGTCGGAGCAATCCCGCTCGGCGTCAACGCGGCGGTCATGGCGCTGCTCTATGGATTTGGAAAGACGCGTGTGACGCTGGTCATGAACTTCTGCCGTGTCTTTCTGTTCCGCGTGCCGGTACTTTGGGCGTTGCAGCAGTTCACGGATCTCGAAACGTCAGCGCCGGCATTGTCATGGCGGTGAGCAATGTGGCGAGTGGCGTGCTTGCAGCGGTGGTGGGCGTCATCGAGATACGCAGAATCTGTAACACATACGATGTGCGGTATTTTGGCGGAGAACGGAAAAATTAAGAAATAAAAACTACACCTATAGATTGCAAATATTTCAACTCTATGTTAAAATGTCTAAAAACAGGATCAATTCGATAGAATAAAGGACAGGACATGAGTATTAAAGATAGAATTCTGAAAAGGCGGGAAAGATTTGCATACGAACGCGCACACTGGGTGGATGCGGATCCCGAAGAGAGCTGGTTTTATCTTATGACGAACATACAGCGCAACAACCTGTATTCGCTGGTATTGATCGGACCGGCAATTTTTTGCATCCTATTTTACTATTTTACAGGGATTACGCCCAATATTGCGCTGTCTTATCTGATCATTGACATGATCGTCATCCTTTGCCAAGAGGCATTTTGCAATCCGAAGAATCCGGGAGGATCAGGCGTATGCCCGGCTCGGTGACCGCACAGAGGTTCTTTTGCAGATGGCGCGGGAACTAAGTGAAAAAAGACCAGATGAAGAGGGAACAGAATACAGATCACACAGATAAAAGGGATAAGAATAAAAGACACAGGAGAAGAGGAGGGACAGACAAAAGAGACAAAAGAAAGAGTGACACTACGACCGGGTAGCGTCCGTGTGCTTCATGACTTCGACAAGTTCACGCAGAATACGGATCTGCGCATCGGTGAGGTCTTTTACCTCGATGATCGTAGCGTAGGAATCGGTCGTGGTTCGTCCGAGAATATAGTCCGTGGATGTGTGATAGATATCAGCCAGCGCGATCAGGCGCTCCAGACTGGGGTTACGCTCCGTTTTCTCATAAGCGCTGATTAAGGCAGGCGTTACACCGAGACGATTTGCGACTGCACTCTGGGACAGATGATTCTTTTCACGTAATTCAATTAAACGGTCTGCCATATTCTTGTCCATAATCAACGCCTCGCTTTCCTGCTTAGTCTAGTGCATGTTTCCCTTACTTGCGGTTATGAAGAGTTCAACTGTAAGTTGAAAACGATACTACTTAGAATATGCAGGACATGAAAAAATACACCCGCTGAAGATAAAGAATATCATAGCAGGTGTATTTTTATCATTAAAGGCGCAGTTGTCACTGATATGGCAGAAAGCCCATTTGAAGCGGGATCAGAAGCCGTCGCCCTCGCGGTAACCGGTTTTGCTGGTGATCATTTCACTGTTGTTTTTCACTGTATCGGAAGGCGTGTAAGCCATATCTGTATAGAGGAACTGATGAAGTGCCGTGACATTGGACGATAGGTCGCAGGGAATCACGACATCTCCCACTTTGTCATAGCGGTGGGCGGTTTTTTCATATGGGAACCCGTTGGTCTCGCTGAGCTTGTAATTAAAAATATTGGTGGCGAGTGCAAGCAGATCCGCATTGGAGAAGCTGGTCTGAATATCGCTGAAGAGAGTGTTGATTAGTGCGTTGAGCGTCTTCAGATCGGATTTTTGTGCTTTGGCAATCATAGCTGAAAGTACCGCACGCTGACGTTCCGTGCGCTTGTAATCATCACCGCCGCCGTAACGGATTCGTGCAAATGCCGTTGCCTGCACGCCGTTTAAGGTGTAAGTTCCGCCGGAAGACGGGCAGGAAGCGGTATTTCCGGTAAGGCGGTTTAATTCCTGAATATAGCCGAGCATCAGGCTGGCTTCGTCATCGGTGATCGTCATTTCCACGCCGCCCAGCAGATCCACACATTCGACAATTGCACTGAAATCCACCGTCACATAATCTGTGATTGCAAGATCGAGATTGGTATTGAGCATTGAGAGCGCCTGCTCGGGTCCTCCTTTTGCGTAGGCGGCGTTGCATTTTTCAAAGACTCCGCTGCCGGTGTCCAGATAGGTATCCCGGTGGATGGAGACCAAAGTTGGACCTCGTGCGTTTTGTTGTTGATATTGGCGAGCATAATGACATCGCTCCGCCCTTTGGACAGGGAATTGTTTGTACGGTTGTCCAGACCGAAAGAGAGCAACTGTGCGATAGTCTGACATGGCATCCATTGTTTCGGAGGACAGATCTTCATTGATGGCGACCTGATCCATGTCAAGCTTTGTTTTCTGTATTTTTGAAAGTTTTACAACTGCAAACAACAAAAGAGTCAGCAGAAGAATCAGAATAATTTCTGCAATCAGCAAAATGACTCTGCGGCGTTTCTTCGTTTTTTTCTTTTTCATATCAAAGATCCTCCAGAATAAAAGCATGGTTGGGTTACCTGCTTATCTTAAAGCGGGAATATGCCGCCCGCAATAAAAAGATTCTCTTAATTTTGCGCGCAGATTTTTAAAAATAATTAATAAATCTCCTCTATAACAATGTGCGCGTTTCTGTTAAAATGAAGAAAACAGGCAATAGAAAGGCTGATATGCAGTGCGATATCTGCCACGTTAGAATGGAGAGAAGAGAATGCAGACAATTCTGGTATGTGATGATGACAAAGAGATCGTGGAAGCGATCGACATATATTTACAGCAGGAAGGCTATCAGGTATTAAAGGCGTACGATGGAGAGGAAGCGCTTGAGATCTTAAAGGAAAAAAAAGAAGTCCATCTTCTGATCATCGACGTCATGATGCCGCGGCTGGACGGCATCCGGGCAACGTTAAAGATCCGGGAGGAGAGCAGTATCCCGATCATTATTCTATCTGCGAAAACGGAAGATGCGGACAAGATTTTAGGACTTAATATCGGCGCGGACGATTATGTGGAAAAGCCGTTCAATCCTCTGGAACTGGTGGCACGTGTAAAGTCGCAGCTTCGCCGTTATACGCAGCTTGGCAATGCGGCAGAGAACGACGCGTCCGTATATACCGTCGGCGGTCTGTCGATCAACGATGATTTAAAAGAGGTCGCGGTGGACGGGGAGAACGGTTAAGCTGACGCCGATTGAATACAACATTCTGCTTCTCCTTGTGAAGAATCAGGGGAAGGTATTTTCTATCAACCAGATTTATGAGAGCATCTGGAATGAGGATGCGATCGGCGCGGACAATACAGTGGCGGTTCATATCCGCCATATCCGCGAGAAGATCGAGATCAACCCGACAGAGCCGCGCTACCTCAAGGTAGTCTGGGGCGTGGGCTATAAGATTGACAAGAACTAGAGGAGCGTCTTTATGGAGAAAAGATCCTACAGTTACGGAATGAAAATAACGGGAGTGCTCCTTCATTCCTTTTTTACAATCGTTCTTACAGTGTCCGTGTTCCTTCTGGCATCGCTTGTCAGCAAGAATATTCTGGAGCTTACCGATATTGGAACCGATGATTTCCTTAGTTCCGGGTATTATCTGAAATGCATGGAGCAGAAGTGCAATGATCTGAACGATTATCTGTTTCTGACGCAGAAAGGCGCGCTTCGGACAGCGTGAGGATGAGAAACGCTATCTGCAGTATACCAATGAATTTAAGCAGGAGAGTACAAATTTCTGCTACTGGTATAAGATCAATGGCGCGTGGTATACTAATCAGCCAGATACCAGAGAGGGGCAGCAGTTCGATACGCAGACGGTTCTCATGGAGGCAAAGACCATGGGAGATTATCTGCTTTACGATATGGAAGACAAGGAATTCGGCACGGATATCCGGGGACTGGAGAATTATTTTTTCAGCAATAACGGCAATCAGATCTACTGGCCCCTGGAAGACGTGGTGCTTGTCATCGGCGTGGACACACAGCTTTCGGCAGGGGATGATCTGCGGGATGCCAAGATAGAATATGAAAGGCTTCATCCGTGGATCAAAGTGAGCATTGCAGGGGCAATTATCAGTCTGCTGGGCTGGATTCTGACGCTTGTGTACCTGACACTGGCAGCGGGACACAAGGAGGGGGAGGAAGGCATCGCCTTAAGCTCCATTGACCGCATCAAGACCGAACTTATGATTGCTGGCTTTGTGTTTTTATCGGCGGAGCTGGTTATGCTGCTTGCGAGAGCAAGCAGCCGGGAATGGGAGGTTGCAGGTCTCCTTGTCGCATCAGGGACCATCAGTTTTCTCATTGATACGCTGTTTCTTATCTTCTATCTGAGTATGGTGCGCCGCCTGAAAGCGGAAGTGATGTGGGAGAACAGCCTTGTGTGCTGGCTTGGACGCGGGATTGGGAAGACGTTCCGGGAAAGGTCTGTCACAGTTAAGATTTTGATGATCTTTGCGATCCATATGATCGTCTGCTTTTTCCTGGCAGCGGGAGCATTTTACTACAGAAATGTGCCGGCACTCATTGCCCTGCTCTTATTCAGCGCCATGGAGGCATACATTCTGCTCCGGAAATCGGTGGAGCACTATCAGATCCTGCAGGGAGTTGAGGAGATTGCGGACGGTGATCTCTCTGCCAAGATTGACGTCGAAGAACTTCACGGTGAGGACCGGAAGCTGGCGGAGACGATCAACAATATCGGCGCCGGACTGTTGCATGCCGTGGACGACAGCACGAAAACGAGCGCATGAAAGCGGATCTGATTACCAACGTCTCCCATGACATCAAGACACCGCTGACATCGATTATCAATTATGTCAACCTTATACAGCGCGAGGATGTGGACAACGAGCGCGTGAAAAAATTATGTGAAGATTCTGGACGAAAAGTCCCAGCGCTTAAAGCAGCTCACAGAAGATCTGGTGGAGGCATCCAAGGTCAGTTCCGGGAATGTGAAGCTTGAGATGCACAAGATCGACATTGTGGAACTGGTGTGCCAGACTGGCGGCGAATTCAATGAAAAGTTCGAGGACAAAGAACTTACGATAGTGACAAAGCTTCCGCGCCAGGCGGTCTACATCTGGTCAGACGGACGGCACCTCTACCGCGTGATCGAGAATCTCTATAATAATGTCGCCAAGTATGCACTTCAAAAGACGCGTGTCTATGTGGGAAGTGCAGGCGGGAAGAAGAACGTGCCGTCTTTTCTATTAAGAATGTTTCGGCGCGGTCACTGGCAAGAGAGAACAGCGAAGTGGAAGATCTGACGGAACGGTTTATCCGGGGGGGATTCCTCCAGAACGACGGAGGGAAGCGGTCTGGGACTTTCCATCGCGAAGAATCTCACGCTTCTTATGGGAGGAATGTTTGATATTTCTGTGGATGGAGACCTGTTTAAGGCGACCATCGCTCTTCCGCTCTATGTGGAGGGACAGGAAGAAAGGGGGCAGTGATATGGTAAAAGCAGTGATCTTTGATATGGACGGGGTACTCATTGACACGGAAAAATGGCTGAACAAATACTGGCGCCAGGCGGCAGCGGAGGCGGGGTATGATATGACGGTGGAGGATGGTCTTGCGATCCGGAGTCTCGCGGCAAAGTATGCGGCGCCGTTTCTGCAGGAGCGGTTTGGAGCGGATTTCCCGTACTGGACGATCCGCGAGCGGCGCAAGGAACTGATGAAGGCGCACATCGCGGCGAACGGGATCGATAAAAAGCCGGGTGTGGATGAACTTCTGGACTATCTGCGGGCGCATCGGATTAAGACGGCGGTGGCAACTGCCACAGATCCGGCGCGCACAAAGGATTATCTCACCAGAATCGGCATCTACGACAAGTTTGACCGTATAGTGTGCGCAACGATGGTGGAGAACGGCAAGCCCAAGCCGGATATTTATCTCTATGCCTGTGAGCAGATCGGGGAAGCGCCTGCGGACTGTATTGCGGTCGAAGATTCCCCCAACGGCGTGCGCTCCGCAACGGATGCGGGAATCAGGACGGTCATGGTGCCGGATCTGGCGGAACCGGATGCGGACACGGCAAAACGCATCGCGGCAAAAGCGGGTACACTCTTTGATATCATACTGATGTTTGAAGACGGCGATTTGTCATGATAAAGCGCGAAAGTGCTTGATTTTTACCTGCAAGACCGATATAATTTTTGAAAGGCTATGATAAGGGCAAGGAGGAAATCATGAAGTTATATGACAGCGGAGTATATCTGGTAAACGGAACGGAACTGGTTGCGGATGACGCGCAGGCAGCTGCCGCAATAAAGAGCAGGACGGGCAGAGAGGTGGCAAAAGCCGAGGCGGCGCAGGGAACGATCGCATACGGCATTTTAAAGGATCACAATGTATCCGGCAATATGGACAAGCTGCAGATCAAGTTTGATAAGCTGACTTCCCACGACATTACGTTCGTAGGAATCATACAGACAGCACGTGCATCGGGACTGGAGAAGTTCCCGATTCCGTATGTACTGACGAACTGCCACAACAGTCTCTGCGCAGTGGGCGGCACCATCAACGAGGATGACCACATGTTTGGGCTGACCTGTGCAAAGCGCTATGGCGGAATCTATGTGCCGCCTCATCAGGCAGTCATTCACCAGTTTGCCAGAGAGATGCTGGCGGCAGGCGGCAAGATGATCCTCGGATCGGATTCCCACACGAGATACGGAGCGCTCGGTACCATGGCAGTCGGCGAGGGCGGTCCGGAGCTGGTAAAGCAGCTTCTCTCCAAGACATACGATATTGATATGCCGGGCGTAGTCGGCGTTTATCTGACGGGTACACCGCGCAAGGGCGTCGGACCGCAGGATATTGCACTGGCGATCATCGGCGAAGTATTTGACCGCGGTTATGTGAAAAATAAGGTCATGGAGTTCGTCGGACCGGGTGTTTCCAACATGAGTGTGGACTATCGTATCGGTGTGGACGTCATGACAACCGAGACGACCTGCCTTTCCTCTATCTGGAGAACGGACGATGCGGTGAAGGAGTTCTATGAGATTCACGGCAGAGCAGGAGATTACAAGGAACTGAATCCGGCAGCAGTTGCTTACTATGACGGAATGATCGAAATCAATCTGGATGAGATCAAACCGATGATTGCGATGCCGTTCCATCCGAGCAACACCTACACGATCGAGGAGCTGAACGCAAACCTGATGGATATTCTGGATGACTGCGAGAAGCGGGCAGAGGTAAGCTTTTTGACGGTGCGGTCAAGCTCGACTTAAAGAGCAAGGTCAGAAACGGCAGACTGTATGTGGATCAGGGTATTATTGCAGGCTGCGCGGGCGGCGGTTTTGAGAATATCTGTGATGCGGCGGACATCTTAAAGGGTGCGTCGATCGGACCGGATGAGTTTACGCTCAGCGTTTATCCGGCAAGTACGCCGATTTATATGGAACTGGTGAAGAACGGAGCCGTTGCCACGCTCATGGAGACGGGCGCGATTGTGAAGACGGCATTCTGCGGACCGTGTTTTGGCGCAGGAGACACGCCGGCGAACAATGCATTTTCCATCCGCCACTCCACGAGAAACTTCCCGAACCGCGAGGGTTCCAAGGTGCAGAAGGGACAGGTCGCTTCCGTGGCGCTTATGGACGCGCGTTCTATCGCTGCGACGGCGGCAAACAAGGGATATTTGACGGCAGGCAGCTACGGACGTGGATGTAGATTTTTCCAAGCCGAAGTATCATTTTGACAGTGCGATCTATGCAAACCGTGTCTTCGACAGCAAGGGCGTGGCAGATCCTTCCGTGGAGATCAAGTTCGGACCGAACATCAAGGACTGGCCGGCGATGAGTGCGCTTCCGGAGAATATGGTATTAAAAGTAGTATCGGAGATTCATGATCCGGTAACGACGACAGATGAGCTGATTCCTTCCGGCGAGACCTCTTCTTTCCGCTCGAACCCGCTCGGACTGGCAGAGTTTGCACTTTCCAGAAAAAGACCCGCAGTACGTGGGACGTGCAAAGGAGCTCCAGAAGGCACAGAAAGCAGGCGAGGAGGGCACATGTCCGGTTGAGGCAGTCGAAGAACTGCGCCCGGTAATGGATGCGATCCGTGCAGCTTTTCCGGAGAAAACGTTTGGCGAAGAGATGAAGCCGGGAACACTTGGCTTCGGAAGTACGATTTTCGCGGTGAAGCCGGGCGACGGTTCTGCGCGTGAGCAGGCAGCGTCCTGTCAGAAGGTGCTTGGCGGCTGGGCAAACATCGCCAATGAGTACGCGACAAAGCGTTACCGCTCGAACCTTATCAACTGGGGTATGCTTCCGTTTGTCATTCCAGAGGGAGCGCTTCCGTTCCAGAATCTGGATTATCTGTTTTTGCCGGACATCCGCAAGGCAGTGGAAGAAAAGCAGAGCGAGATTACCGCATACGTGGTGAAGGGTTCTGAGTTAAAGGAATTTAAGCTGGGACTGGGTGCGATGACGGACGACGAGAGAGAGATTATCTTAAAAAGGTTGTCTGATCAATTATTATCGCGGATAAGCCCGTTTGGTGGCAATAGGATCAGAGAGAACAGGCAGTGTCAGGGATTGCACTGCCTGTGTTTTTACAACAGAGTTTGTTACAACTAACAAAAAGTATATTCTGTTGTAAATACAACAGACAAATTCCTGGTGCTATGGTAGGATTTGGAAGAAATAGGAAAACACGGGGTTGTGTAACAATAGAACATAGAGGAAAACGACCGCGTGTGTGAAATAGAAAGGAGAAATGAATGATGATGAATCCAAGAAAAAGTTGCAGTAATCGGATGTGGTTTTGTGGGGGCGTCCATCGCGTTTGCCCTCATGCAGAAAGGACTGTTTTCAGAGATGGTGCTCATAGATGCCAATCACGCAAAAGCGGAGGGGGGGGAGGCGATGGATTTAAGCCACGGTCTTCCCTACACGGCGTCGATGGACATCTATGCCGGGGACTATAAGGAAGTGGCAGACTGCGGTCTGATCATTATTACCGCGGGAGCGAATCAGAAACCGGGAGAGACGCGTCTGGACCTGATCGAGAAGAATGTCGGTATATTAAAATCGATCGTTCCGCAGATCACGGCGACGGCTTTTTGAGGGAATTTTAATGATAGTTGCCAATCCAGTGGATGTGCTGACCTATGCGGCACAGCAGATATCCGGTTATCCGGTGGAGAGAGTCTTTGGCTCCGGTACGGTTTTGGATACGGCGAGACTCAAATATCAGGTTGGCAGACATCTGGATGTGGACAGCCGCAGCGTTCATGCTGTTATCATCGGTGAGCATGGCGACAGCGAACTTCCGGTATGGAGCGGGGCGAATGTGTCCGGAATCGATCTGAATCATTTCTGCGAACTGCGGGGACATTTCAACCACGAGGCATCCATGGAGCGCCTGTATGAGGAGGTGCGCGACAGCGCCTATGAGATCATAGAGCGCAAGGGTGCGACCTACTACGGCATTGCCATGGCGGTTGCGAGAATTGCAGAGAGCATTGTGAAGGATGAGCATGCCGTGCTTCCGGTGTCGGTGGAACTGCAGGGGAGAGTACGGTCTGTCCGGTCTGGCACTCAGCATCCCGTCGGTGGTCGGCAAGAACGGAATCGAGAAGGTGCTTGAGATTCCGCTCAATGAGAAGGAGAAAAAAATGCACTTCTTGCGTCGGCAGACCAGCTGAAGGCAGTCATTGAAAAAATTAACATTAAATTAGCGGCAAATAAAGAATAGCGATTGGAAAACCTCCCTGCATGGGGTATAATGTACGCATAGGCAATGAGCAGTGCCAGCCGTGCCGACTGCAATATAAGACTGCCTGCAGGCTTTATATTGCAGATGGCGCGGATGATAGGGCGAACGCCCGCGAGTCCGAAAGTGCGAAGCGATTTCGGACTCGCACTGCGGGAACTTTTAGCGGCAGCCGGATCCGATGCATGTGAACGCGTCAGCGGGTCCGGAAAACCGTAGGTTTTTCGGACCTTTGCCGTAGGCGTGAAAAGCTGACCGGACGTGCACTGCGAGAGCAGAAGCGGCAGACAACAGAGGAACAGCAAGGAGGTTTACTATGGACAGTGAGAGACGACAGACAGACAATACTTCCGGCGACAGAAATGGCGGATGGAATTTAAAGCAATATGTAGTAATCGCGTTGGTAGTGTTTATTACGTTTTGCTGCTGTATACTGTTTTTCTTTATGATATATCGTTACAACGGGTTTGCGGATTTCTGGAAAAAGCTGACCACAATTCTTCAGCCGATTATTATGGGGCTGGTGCTTGCATATCTGCTCAATCCGGTAATGAAGTTTCTGGAACGTCATCTGATGAAGCTTTTGGAACCGCGGATGAATAGCAAAACAAAAGCAAAAAAAATGTCGCGCGGCGTTGCGATCGCGGGGGCGTGGGTGTTCTTAGGGGGAATCGTTGTACTGCTTATCGCGGCGATTGTTCCTTCTATCATACAGAGTATACAGGGGATCGCCACGGGGCTTCCGAGCGAGGTCAAGAATATCATGGACTGGTCGGATGAATTCTTCAAAGGGAGATTCGGAGATTGTAGGTGTTATAAACGATGTGCTGCAAAAAGCAAGCGATGCCGTACAGAAGTCTTTCTTGAAAATGATCTGCTGGCGCAGGTTCAGGTTTATCTGACGTCGATCGCAAGCGGTGTGATCTATACTTTTTAAAGTTTCTGCTGAATCTGGTGGTCGGCATCATTGTGTCCATTTATGTGCTGGCGAGTCAGGAAAAGTTTGCAGGTCAGGCGAAGAAAATCATTTACGCCATGTTCAAGCCGGTACGTGCGAACGTGATCGTTGAGACGGTGCGCAAGAGCAACGAAATCTTTGGCGGATTTATTTCCGGAAAACTTCTGGATTCAGCGATTATCGGTATTCTTGCCTGTGTGGTGCTCACTATTATGAGAATGCCGGATACGATCCTGCTTGCAGTGATCATCGGCGTGACCAACATTATTCCGTTTTTCGGACCGTTTATCGAACAATTCCGTCATTCCTTATCGTTGTATTGCAGAATCCGCTGCAGGGAGTGTACTTTCTCATTTTCATCTTTATTCTCCAGCAGATCGACGGCAATATTATCGGACCGAAGATCCTCGGCGATTCTACTGGGCTTAGTTCCTTCTGGGTTGTATTTGCCATTCTCGTATTTGGCGGTCTGTGGGGCTTTCCTGGAATGCTGCTTGGTGTGCCGCTCATGGCAGTAATCTACTATGTGGCACAGAAGCTGGTATCTTATTTTCTGCGAAAGCGGGGTCTGGTGGACGATACGGGAAGCTACATTCATCTGATGCGCATTGACAAGAGGACAAACGAGCTTGTCTATGAGGAAAAAACGGAGAAAGGCACCGGGGAAAAAATCGAAGAATCACCTGAAAAATAATATGCTGCCCCCATATAGGACAATGAAATATAAAAAGTCCTATATGGGGGTATTTTCATGTCTGGAAAAAGTAAGATAATTCCAAAAAAAAGACAGGCAGCACACCACTGCGTGACAGCCTTTTCGGACGAATATTTTTGACATCTAATAGTGCCTATGATAAACTAAAAGGTAATAAAAAGAGTGAAAATCGCACAGTTTGAGGTGGCACAAATTGGATAAATACGAATATAAATTAAAGCTGGATCAGATGAAGTCCTTTACCGCAGAGAATAATTACAAAGAAGCCGCTGCGGAGATTGCGGACACGATCAACTGGCATAAAATAAAAAACGTCAACGCACTGATTAAGGCGGGAGAAATCTACGAGAATTTGGGAAGATATGAGGAGAGCAGGGATATTCTGCTCATGGCGTATGACAGATCCCCGATCGGACGAATGATTATCTACCGGCTTGCGGAGGTTGCCATCAAGATGGGGAACTGCGAGGAAGCGAGAGACTACTATCAGGAATTCGTGGAGATCGCCCCGCACGACAATCTCAAATACGTTCTGCGCTACGAGATCAGTAAGGCGGAGGGCGCCGATCTGCAGACGCTGATCGGAATACTGGAAGAATTAAAAAGAGCAGGAATATTCCGAGGAGTGGGCGTTTGAGCTGGCATGCCTTTACCATAAGGCGGGGATGAGCGAAAAATGCATCGACGCCTGCGATGAGCTGATTCTCTGGTTCGGAGACGGACCTTATGTGGAGCGGGCGCTGGAGCTTAAGATGCTCTATCAGCCGCTGACCAGACAGCAGGAGGAAAAGTACCGGCAGTTCCGCCTCAAAAAAAGAGGGCGTTGTGGAAGTGCGGCCGGAGGACGACCTTGAGTCCGGCGAGATTGTGAGCGAACCGGTGCAGATACCGAAGGTAAAGCTTTCACCGGAGCGTTTTAATACACAGAATCTGCAGGATGAACTTCGCAAGAATATGGTGCAGATCATGGAAGCGACCGACAAGGAAAAGGTCGAGGACAGCATGGATACGATCAAGAAGCTCGTGGAGGAGATTCCGTATCTTCAGATCCCCAAGGAGGAACCGTTGCCGCAGGATACGATCGAGATGCCCCATATCGAGACGGATGCAGAGATTGACAACTCGCTCAAGAGCAATTTTAAAGAGCTTCTTGCAGAGGATTATGACGGACAGATCAGCATGTATGTTCCGGATAAAGGGGGCTACAGAGCCGCAGGTGACGGGACAGATGAGTATTGATGAGGTGCTTGCAGACTGGGAGAAGACCAAGCGTGCGGCAGAGACGGCGCTTGAGGAGGCGAAGCAGCGCAAGCTGGAATCCGCGAAGGCGCGTGCACTGCAGGAGGCAGGCGATATCATGGAGCGTCTGGTGGATGTGATTCCGAAGCTTGACTCCGGACTGACACCGAAGGATCTGCTGGATGAAGAGTATCTGGGCGGCCAGCCGATTGCTGACGATAAGGCGGCTGAGATGGTGGCGAACATGAACCAGATCTTACAGCAGGAGATCGACCGCTTATCCTCCGAGAATGCGAGAATGGATGAACAGCTTGCGGCGGCAAGTGCGGCGGAGGCAGCAGGTGTGGCGGAGCCGCAGGAAGCGTTGCAGCCGGAGGAGGCAGATTTCTGGGGGAACGGCATCACAGAGCTGACACAGAGCCCGTATGAGATAGAACCAGATGCGGAGCAGCTTGCGGCGGAGGCTGCATATGAACCGCAGACAGATGCGGTATACGGAGCAGAGACAGAGCCGGTATACGCACCGGGAGGCAGAGGCGGTATATGAGCCGCAGACAGGGGGCGGTATATGAACCGCAGACAGATGCGGTGGTAAGTGAGACGGAACAGGCAGATGCGGCAGGAAGCTATGGCGGAATCGCGGAACCGGAGATTCCGGGCAGCTATACCGAAGAGACAGACCCGGATACGTTTACCCTGGGGGCCGATGTCCAGGCGCTTCTGGCAGAGGAAGCGGTGGCAAAAGACACGGCGCAGCCACAGGCGGCGGAAGAACCGGAGGATACAGACGATGCTGCCGGGATGGAAGAGCCGGATACGGCAGCACTGGGAGCCGACATCCAGGCATTGATGGAAGAGCAGAAGATACAGCCGGAGGACGAGGAACTTCCGAAGGCGGAGAAGTCCGGCGGAAAGTTGGCAGGCGGGGGACACCTGAAGAGCGGAGCTTCAAAAGCGAAAGCGGCAGACGACGTGCTTCCGAAGATCGAGGAGCCGGAGGAGGAAGGACATCAGGCAATTACCCGGCTTTCCAAAGAGCAGCGGGAGATTTTTACATATTTTGTGCCGATTAAAGGGAGAATGGAACAGCGCTGTGCCAGAGCGCGCTTGGGAGCAGCAGCAAGACTTTCGTCCGGTAAAACGGCTTCCACCGGAATATATGATTATTCAGGGCGGACAGGGAAGCGGCAAGACGGTGCTCGCGACCAGCATGATTAAAGGCGCTCCAGAAGGAAGTGGGCAAGCCGAACGGAAAAATCCTGGCGGGATCGGCTTCCGTGCTGAATCAGAAAGATGGCGGCGCTCCTTAAAAAGTGGCGGGCGGATTGTCTGATTTATCGAAAGGCAGGGGAACCATCAAGAGACGGCAGTCAAACGGCACGCTGCTTGACAGTGACAACAGCGGACTGTTTGTACGATTATGGGAGGTTCAGCAGAAGGAGATCGAGAGGCACTCAGCCGGGATGCAGGAGTTTGCACATTTCCAGGCTCCTGCCAACCGGACAGTCTGTGTTTCCGTTGTTGACCGGTGAATGCACTGGAAGTACCGAATGCCAGCCTTGTTCTTTCGGCGCGTCATAGCACGTTTACAGTTTCCGCAGCGGACAAGTCCCTTGAGGCGGAGTCATACCGCTTGCGCGTGGGATTCCGTCCCTCCCGCACTCGGATGACCTTCTGAGCTCGAAAC